>Ga0070699_100006617_pt1 | contig 10075 bp, 7 predicted proteins | sample KBSK1503metaG_FD_65473 | JGI IMG/M metagenome (GOLD analysis project Ga0070699, IMG submission 65473) | Corn, switchgrass and miscanthus rhizosphere microbial communities from Kellogg Biological Station, Michigan, USA - KBS K1-50-3 metaG | ecosystem: Host-associated > Plants > Roots >... | reverse complement strand
GAGTCGGTGTCGGAGTCGGTGTCGGAGTCGGTGTCGGAGTCGGTGTCGGAGTCGGGGTCGGAGTCGGGGTCGGAGTCGGAAAGAACGTGTCTCTCTCGCGGCCGATTGGTTTCGGCTGCGGCGCCGACATCTGCAGCCATCGGACCGGCTCGCTCCCCAGGGCGCGCCAACCGTGCACCGTTCCGACCTTCAACGCGCCGAAGTCACCGGGAACGAGACGGTAACTCCGGTTGTCGATCGTCAATTCAGCGCTTCCCGTCAGGACGTAGAACCCTTCCTCGTACGAGTGCAGATGCGGTGACAGCCTTCCCTGGCGCGCGAGCTCACCGACGGCGAGACCGGTGTGAACGGAACCGGTTCGGTCGTTCACGAGCGATGCCTCGGTGTAACCGTGGCTGTGTCCGGCGTAGCGCGCATCGGCTGACAGCGCGCGATCCTCGAACTTGCCGAAGGCGTGCACGGCCTCAGACCCGCGGTTTCAAGACGAAATCGAACTCGACCGTGTAGAACGGCGGATCGATCCCGAGCTGACGCGCGCGCTCGTCGGCGTCATCGTGGCGGACGAAGTGGCAGATCAAAGAATCCTTCACGGCGAACACCGTGTCCGACTCCAGATACGGATCGCTGTCGTCGAAGATGTGCGTCGTCACCGGCTCGTAGCCGTCGGCCGAGACGACGAAGTGCACGTGCGCCGGCCGCCACGGATGGCGGTTCGTCGCGCGCAGCATTCGTCCCACCGGGCCGTCGTCCGGGATCGCGTAGTAGACCGGACGCACGGTTCGCACGAGGTATCGTCCCTCATCGTCGGTGTGAAACATGCCTCGCATGTGCAGCTCACCGCTATCTGCATACTGCGAGTCGTACAAGCCGCTCGAGTCGGCCTGCCACACGTCGAGCTTCGCGCCCGCGATCGGCCGGCCACCGAGATCGAGGACGCGTCCGCTGACGATCATCGGCGTGCCGGAATCGCGCGGCGCGATGTTGTCGCCCGCCGCCATCTCCGCTGCGCCTTCGCGGTGAAACGGTCCGAACACGGTCGATTCGGTCGCGCCTTCCGGCTTGCGATGGTTGATCAGATCGACCACCATCGAGACGCCGAGCGTGTCGGACAGCAGGATGAACTCCTGCCGCTTGTCGTCGCACATGCGCCCTGTCTCGCTGAGGAACTGCACGGCGTCGAACCACTCGCGCTCCGTCAGGCTCACTTCCTTGACGAAGCCGTGCAGGTGTCGGACGAGCGCGAGCATGATCTCGCGCAGGCGTGTGTCGGGTGTGCTCTCGAATCGCCGCAGCGCTTCAGCGGTGATGTCGTCTTCGGTCGTGCTTCGAGGCGTGGACGTGATGGCCATGCGCGTTCTCCGCGGTCCGTGGTGCGCGCCATTGTATGTTAGACTCTGCCGCCCCGCGGCGGCCTCGTTCCCCCCGACCGTGGTCCTTCGAAGGGAGGCGTCTCGTGGAACGGCGCGACTTCCTCAAGCGCACCGCCATCCTCGGTGCATCGGCATCCACGCTCGTTCGTCACATCACACATACCGGTGCGGCCTCGCCGGCATCCGCGCAGGGCGACGCGTCATCCGATCGCGCGCTCGATCTCGCCGAGTGGAGCTATTTCTGGGTCGGCGTCGAGCAGGCTCGTCTCGCGCGCGGCACCGTGGTCAGCGGCCGGCAGATGTACGTCGAGTACTGGATCCCGACGCAGGTGCGTCATCCGTACGCGATGGTGCTCGTCCACGGCGGCGGCGGCCAGGGCACCGATTGGATGGGAACGCCCGACGGACGTCCCGGCTGGGTCACCTATCTGATTCAGTCGGGGTTTCGCGTGTACGTCGTCGATCGTCCGGGACACGGGCGTTCGCCGTTTCATCCCGATCTCGACGGTCCATTCCCGCCGCAGACGTTGACGCTCGAAGCGATGTCGGGACAGTTCACGCCGCCGAACGCGGCGCGGCCTGCTGTCAACGCGTATCGCAGGCTTCACAATCAGTGGCCCGACACCGGCGAGGTCGGATCGCCTGATCTCGATCAGATGGTTGCCTCGCAGGGCGGCACCTATGCCGGAGGAACCGGCGTGCCCGGCGGTCCGCCGGCGGGTGGACGCGGCGGACGCGGCGCGCAGCCGCCAGCTCCACCGCCGCCGCCACCGCTCGATGGCGGCGTGGCGGCCGGCGCGGAAACGGCGCACATGGTGTGGCGCCAGCGCGGCGCGATGCTGCTGGACAAGATCGGTCCCGCGATCATCATGACGCACTCGGCCGGCGGACCATTCGGCTGGCTCGTCGCCGAAGTTCGTCCGAACCTCGTGAAGGGCATCGTCTGCATCGAAGGCGGCGGCACGCCGTTCAACGGTCAGAACATCTGGGGTCTCTCATCGATTCCGGTTGCGTACGAGCCGCCTGTGTCGGATCCGTCGGAGATCAAGACGCGCGGCGTCTCGCCGGCCGAGGCGGGCGTGCAGCCGTACCGCGTGCAAGAGGAACCTGCCCGAAAGCTCAAGAACCTTCAGACGATTCCGATCGTGATCGTCACAGCGGAGGCATCGTTCGCGTCGCCGGGAAATCCTGGCGCCGTCGCGTTTCTCAAACAGGCGGGCTGCAGAGCGGAGGAGCTGCGGCTCGTCGACCACGGTGTCCACGGCAACGGGCACATGATGATGATCGAGAAGAACAACCGGCAGGTGCTTCAGCCGATTCTCGACTGGATTCAGAAGAACGTTCCGCGTCCCGGCGCGCGCGCGAGCGCCGCGTCGAACGGTGCGAAGAAGAAGGATTCGACGGCGATGAAGCTCGCCGACCAGGGCTTCTTCTGGGTCGGCACCGAGCACAAGACGATGCCGTACGGGACGATCATCAGCGGACAGATGTACGTGCAGTACCTCGCGCCGGCACAAGTCCGCCATCCGTATCCCGTCGTGCTCGTGCACGGCGGCACGGGACAGATGCTGCACTACATGGGATCGGGCGACGGGCTCGCGGGGTGGGCGCACTACTACGTGCAGGACGGCTATCGCGTGTACCTCGTCGATCGTCCGGGGCACGGACGATCGCCGTATCATCCCGACGCGCTCGGACCGATCGGCCCTCAGCCGACGTACTCGGGTCTCGTAGGGGATTTGAGGCGCGCGATGGCCGGACCGAACCGTCAATGGTCCGGCACCGGGGACATCGGCGATCCGATCGTCGATCAGCTGATGGCGAGCCAGAACGGCGCACCGCAGGATCAGGCGCTGGCAGAGCGGCTGTGGGCGAGCCGCGGCGCGGAGCTGCTCGACAAAATCGGTCCCGCGATCATCATGACGCACTCGGCGGGCGGTCCTTTCGGCTGGCTCACCGCCAACGAGCGGCCGAAGCTCGTCAAAGCGATCGTGTGTGTCGAAAGCGGCGGCACGCCGCCCGACCCGAAGAGTCTTCAGGGCATTCCGATCGCGTACGTCACTGCGGAGAGGTCGGGACGCACGCAGGGCCCTGCGCTCGTGGCGTCACTCAAACAGGCCGGCTGCGACGCCGAAGATCTGCAGCTCAAGGACCGCGGCATCCTGGGCAACGGCCACTTCATGATGCTCGAGAACAACCGCCGTCAGGTGTTCGATGCGATTCGGGGATGGCTCGAGCAGAAGCTGGCGGCGAGATCATAAGCGGCGCGCACAGAATAAGAGGCGCGCGGTCACCGAAAAGTTTCTCGCGTGTGGCGCGCTTCCGTGTGTTTCGCGGCGATACCACGATGGTCCTGGCTGCGACGTACGGCATTCGTGCGGTCCTGTGATTGTTCCGATACCGTATTATTCGAAACCGGACGACATCTTACACGATCTTCCCGGAACGCTCGCTCGCGCCCGCGAGCCAGGCACGGCCTTCGGCGTACAGCTTCTCGACCGCTTCGCCGCGCAGTCCCGGCAACCCGGTCCTGACGGCGAAACCGTTCTTCGTTTGCAGATACGCCAGATGCCGGTACCCTTCGGGGAACCGGTTCAGCAGTTCGCCGTCGAGCGTGATCCGCGCGGACGGGTCGACCGGATCGAGGCGATCGATCTCGTAAATCGGCTGGCGCCGCACGATGGCCCACCGGCCCGCGCGCTTCTCGAAGAAATCGTAGAACCGTCCGATGCATGCCACGTCGACGGGCACGCCGTCGACGAGCGCGCGCTGATTGATCGTCATCCGCGTCTGCGCGATCGCGCGGTTGCCGGCGATGTCGCACGTCGATCCGCCGAGCCGGTGCAGAATGCGGACGCCGCGTTCGAACCCCTCACGGCTGGCCGCGATGAACTCGGAGGCCGGACCCTGAAACCAGGTCGCATTCATCCAGCCGTCGTCGTGCCACACCTCCGCGAAGCGCTCCCAGTCGCCCGAGTCGCGCCACAGCACCCAGTTCTCGACGACGGCGCGGATCGCGAGCCGTTCGGACTCGAGGTCGTCGCTCGAAGCTTCTGTCGGGCTCACGGTGTTCAATTTACAATTGTCAATTGTAAATTGTGAATGGAATGAACCTCGGGTACATCGGACTCGGCGTGATGGGCGGACGGATGGCGAACCGCCTCATGGCGAAGGGGCACCGCCTCGTCGGCTACAACCGCACGCGCGCGAAGGCGCAGTGGCTCGTCGACAAGGGGCTCACGCTGGCGGACACGCCGAGAGAAGTCGCCGAACGCGCCGACATCGTGTTCGTGATGGTGGCGAACTCGAACGCGCTCGGCGCCGTCGCGAACGGGCCGAACGGATTCGTCGCGGGCCTCGCGCCCGGCAAGATCGTCATCGACATGAGCACCGTCAGCCCGGCGCTCAGCCGCGCCATCGCCGCGAAGGTGCGCGAACAGGGCGCCGACATGGTCGACGCGCCGGTGTCGGGCAGCGTCTCGACGCTCGAGGCGGGCAGGCTCTCGATCATGGTCGGCGGTGAGCGGGTGACGTTCGATCGCGTCAGGCCGCTCCTGCTCGAAGATGTCGGACCGAAGGTGACCTACGTCGGAGAAAACGGGCTCGCCGTCTCCATGAAGATTGCGACCAACCTGAGCCTTGCCGTGCAGATGCTCGCGTTCTCCGAGGGCGTGCTCCTCGCCGAGAAGAGCGGCATCGCGCGCGAGACCGCCGTCGACGTCATGGTGAACAGCGTCGCCGGATCGCCGATGCTTCAGTATCGCGGACCGTTCGTCGTCAGGATGCCAGACGAAGCGTGGTTCGACGTCACGATGATGCAGAAGGACGTCCAGCTCGCGCTCGAGATGGGGCGCCAGCTCGAGGTGCCGCTGCCGACGACGGCGGCGGTGAACGAGTGGTTGACCGCCGCGCGGGCGATGGGGCTGGGCGGTCGAGATTTTGCGGCGGTGTTCCAGGCGCTGGCCCGCGTATCGGGAGTCGACATGTAGGCGACGGCCTTAAGGCCGTCTCCCACCAACCGCCATGACAAACAACGAAACCTACTTGCGCATGTACCGCCGGATGCTGTCGATCCGCCTGTTCGAGGAGCGCGTCAACGATCTCTACACGCGCGCGCTGATGCCCGGGCTCGCACACCTCTACATCGGCGAGGAAGCGGTGGCGGTCGGCGTGTGCCAGGCGCTGCGCAAGGACGACTACATCACGAGCACGCATCGCGGTCACGGCCACTGCCTCGCGAAAGGGGCGTCGCCGGACCTCATGTTCGCCGAGCTGCTCGGGAAAAAAGCGGGCTACTGCAAAGGCAAGGGCGGATCGATGCACATCGCCGATCCCGAGACGGGCAACCTCGGCGCGAACGCGATCGTCGGCGGCAGCGCGGCGCTGGCGACCGGCGCCGCCTACTCGTCGAAATACCTGAATCAGGACCGCGTCGTCGTCTGCTTTTTCGGTGAAGGCGCGCTGGGCCAGGGCGTGCTGTACGAGTCGATGAACCTGGCGCAGTTGTGGACGCTGCCGGTCGTCTACGTGTGCGAGAACAATTTGTACAACGAGTACACGCACTTCGCCGAGACGACCGCCGGCGAAATCGTGGCACGCCCTGCGGCGTTCGGCCTTCAGTCGGCGACCGTCGACGGCCAGAACGTGCGGGCGGTGTACGACGTCAGCTCGAAGCTCGTCGATCGCGCGCGGAAGGGCGAAGGGCCGGCGTTCGTGCTGGCGAATACGTACCGCTTCCGCGGCCATCACGTCGGCGACGTCAGCCGCGACTACTACCGCTCCAAGCAGGAAGAGCAGCGCTGGATGGCGGAGCGGGATCCGATCAAGATTCTTGGCGCGTACCTGACCGGCGATCACATCGTCGAGCAGGCCGACCTCGATCGCGTGCACGAGGAGCTGACGGCCGAAATGGACCGCGCGATGCAGTGGGCGATCGACGCGCCGTATCCCGCTGTGGAGGAGGTCGCAGAGGACGTCTATGCGTGAGACGACTGACCCGAACACCGACACGGTAGGGGCCGAGCTTGCTCGGCCCGAGGCGACTGCGGGAGCTGTCACGGCGGGCGGAGCCAGCTCCGCCCCTACGTTGCGGGAATTGACGTTCGGCGAGGCGGTGAAGGAAGCGATTGCCGAGGAGATGCGGCGCGACGAGCGCGTCGTGCTGCTCGGCGAGGACGTCGCCGAAGCGGGTACCGCGTTCAAGGTCCTGACCGGCCTCGTGCAGGAGTTCGGACCCAAACGCATCGTCGACACGCCAATCTCGGAAGCCGGTTTCACCGGCATCGGCGTCGGCGCCGCGATGACCGGCATGCGGCCGATCGTCGACATCATGTTCGGCGACTTCCTCACGCTCGTGATGGATCAGCTCGCCAATCAAGCCGCGAAGATTCACTACATGTCCGGCGGCAGATGGAAAGTGCCGCTCGTCGTCCGCGCGACGCTCGGCGCGTCCCGCCGGTCGGCGGCGCAGCACTCGCAGTCGCTGCACGCGTGGCCGAGCCACATCCCGGGCCTCAAGGTCGTCGTCCCCTCGACGCCGTACGACGCGAAGGGGTTGTTGAAGAGCGCGATCCGCGACGACAACCCGGTGGTCTTCTTCGAAGACAAGATGCAATACAAGGTGAAGGGCGAGGTGCCGTCGGAGGAGTACACGATTCCGCTCGGCGCCGCCGACGTGAAGCGCGAAGGACGCGACCTCACCATCGTCGCGACCAGCAGCATGGTGCAGGTGGCGCTCGGCGCGGCGAAGATGCTGGAGGCGATCGGCATCAGCGCCGAGGTCGTCGATCCGCGCACGACGTGGCCGCTCGACGAGAAGACGATCGTGGAATCGGTGAAGAAGACGTCGCGGGCGATCGTGATGGACGAGGGGTACGGCCGCTACGGCGTCGCGTCGGAGATCGCCTCGGTCATCGCCGAAGGCGCCTTCTACCATCTCGACGCGCCGGTGACGCGCGTCGCGGCGATGCACGTGCCGATTCCATTCTCGCCGCCGCTCGAGGACGCGACGATCCCGACGGAGCAATCTGTCTTCGAGACCGCCCGGAGGCTGTGCAATCGTTAAAATTGCGGATTGCAGATTGCGGATTGCGTGATTGTTGATCCGAGTAATCCGCAGTCCGAATTCCGCAATCCGAAATCCGCGATGGGAGGTTTCACTTTGGCCATTCGCACATACGGCACGATGGGCGTCGACTGGGAGCGGCGGATCGATTTCGACCGCCTGCGCCGCGAGCGCCTCGCGCGCATCAAGGAGCTGCTGGCGAAGTCGGAGCTGGGCGCACTTCTCTGCTTCGACATGAACAACGTCCGCTACATCACCGCCACGCACATCGGCACGTGGGCGCAGGACAAGATCAGCCGCTTCACGCTGCTGCCGCAGAACGACGACCCGATTCTGTGGGACTTCGGCTCGGCGGCGCGCCACCACCAGCTCAATTGCCCGTGGCTCGGCGAGCGGTCGCGCGCCGGCATCCCGCTGCTGCGCGGCGCGATGACGCCCGAGATGGGGCGCGCTGAGGACGTCGCGAAGAAAATCCGCGTCGAGCTCGAATCGCGCGGCCTTCTGAAGGAACCGGTCGGCATCGACGTCGTCGAGCCGCCGATTCTGTTCGCGCTGCAAAGGGAAGGCGTGAAGGTCGTCGACGGCCAGCAGCTCCTGTCCGATGCCCGCGAGATCAAGACCGAGGACGAGATCGCGCTGCTCACGCACTCGGCGATGATGGTCGATGCCGCGTACCACGAGCTGTACACGGCGATGAAGCCGGGCATGCGCGAGAACGAAGCGGTGGGGCTCGTGAGCAAAGTGCTGTACGACCTCGGATCGGAGTACGTCGAAGGGGTGAACGCGATTTCCGGCGAGCGGTGCAGCCCGCATCCGCACGTCTTCTCCGATCGCGTGCTGCGGCCCGGCGATCCGGTGTACTACGACGTCCTGCACTCCTACATGGGCTATCGCACGTGTTACTACCGCTGCTTCGCGATCAACTTCGCGTCGCACGCGCTCATCGACGCCTATAAACGGTGCCGCGACTACCTCGACGCGGCGATCGAGCTGATTCGTCCGGGCCGCTCGACCGCGGAGGTCGCCTCGGTGTGGCCGAGGGCCCAGGACTTCGGCTTCGCGAACGAGGAAGCGGCGTTCGCGCTGCAGTTCGGCCACGGCGTCGGCCTGGCCATCTGGGAGAAGCCGGTCATCAGCCGGCTCGTGTCGCTCGAGCATCCGCACGAGATCAGGCCCGGCATGGTGTTCGCGCTCGAGACCTTCTGGCCGTCGAAGGACGGCTGGAGCGCCGCGCGCATCGAGGAAGAGATCGTGGTGACGCCGACCGGACACGAAGTCATCACGCGGTTTCCCGCCGAACAGCTGCTCGTCGCAGGCGCGACCTACGTCACCGTCGACGGACCGCTGAAGACCACGCGCGAGCTCGAAGGCGTGCCGAACCGCGACGTCGTCGATTTGATTGCGAAGAGTGCTCAGGAAGTCGGACGTTAGAAGTACGAAGTACGAAGTTCGAAGTTCGAAGTACGAAGGGCGTCTTCTATAGCGCTTCAGACTTCGTACTTCATATTTCCTCATTCGTTAGATATATGGCCGTCAGCGTCGTGATGCCTGCGCTCGAGATGGCGCAGGACACCGGCAAGCTCCTCTCGTGGCGCAAGAAGGAAGGCGAGCCGGTCAGGAAGGGTGAGCCGCTCCTCGAGATCGAAACCGACAAGGCCGTCGTCGAAGTCGAAGCGCCCGGCGACGGCATCCTCTCGGCGGTGACGGCGCGCGAGGGGGCCGTGATTCCTGTCGGCCACACGATCGCATGGCTGCTTCAGCCGGGCGAGTCGGTTCCTGACGCATCGCCGAAGGCTTCGCCAAAAGCGCGGCGGATCGCGAAGGAGCGCGGCATCGATCTCACGAAGCTCAAAGGCTCCGGTCCTGGCGGCGAGATCGTTGCGGACGATATTCCGGATCGCGGGGCTGAAAGCCCCGCGCCACAACGGTCGCCGACCGATCCGGCGCCACTCGTCCCTGCTGATATGGCTCAGCCCGCTGCTGCTGATGTGGCTCAGCCCGCTGCTGCTGATGTGGCTCAGCCCGATGCTGCTGATGTGGCGCGGCCCTTTCAGGGCCGCGACCCGGCCGCCGTCGTCGAATCCACCCCTACGACCGCGGCGCGGCTGATGGCCCAGCGGACGACCGAGAGCTGGACGACCGTTCCTCATTTCTTTCTCACGCGCGACGTCGACGCGACGGCCCTCAACGCGATGCGTGAGGCGATGACCGGCGTCACGCACACCGATCTGCTGGTCGTGTTCGTCGCGCGCGCGCTCAAGAAGCATCCGCGCTTGAACGTCGGCAGCGCCGACGTGAACGTCGCGATCGCGATTGCGGTCGAGGACGCCGTCGTTGCCGGCGTCATTCACCGCGCCGATACGAAATCGCTCGCTGACATCGCCTCGCGTCGGAAGGAATTGTCTGATCGGGCGCACGCAGGGAAGCTGCAGCCGGCCGACATCACCGGCGCCACCTTCACCATCAGCAATCTCGGGATGTATCGCGTCGACGCGTTCACGGCGATCATCGTGCCGCCGCAGGCCGGCATCCTCGCCGTCGGCGCCATCACCGATCGCGTGGTCGCGGTGAACGGTCAGCCGGCGGTCCGGCCGATGATGACGCTGACGCTGTCGTGCGATCACCGCGTCGTCGACGGCGC
>Ga0070699_100006614_pt1 | contig 10079 bp, 10 predicted proteins | sample KBSK1503metaG_FD_65473 | JGI IMG/M metagenome (GOLD analysis project Ga0070699, IMG submission 65473) | Corn, switchgrass and miscanthus rhizosphere microbial communities from Kellogg Biological Station, Michigan, USA - KBS K1-50-3 metaG | ecosystem: Host-associated > Plants > Roots >... | reverse complement strand
CGAGGTCGTGTTCAAGGGCGAGGTCTTGCCCGGCGAGCAGCCCGCCATCCTCGAGCGTGAACTCTTTGACGCGGTACAAGCCAAGCTCAATGAGCAACGCAACAACCACACGGTCGCACGGTCCGAATCCGAATCCGTGCTGATCGGCCGCATCTATGACGTTGAGGGAAAGAACATCTTCATCGCCGAGTGCAAGTTCTGGCGCGGCGAGAAGCAGTTCGTCGAGACAGTCGACCAGATTCTTTCCTACCTGAGCTGGCGCGACACCAAGGCTGCGATCATCCTGTTCAATCGCAACAAGGGATTTTCGCAGGTTCTCGCCAAAATCAAGGAAGCGATGGCGGAGCATCCGCACCGCAAGCACGGGCCGAAGGACGAATCCGAGACGCGGTTCCGCTACGTATTCGGCAACCCGTCAGATCATAGCCGCGAGATCATCCTGACCGTTGTCGCGTTCGACGTTCCCACGGCATGACGCATATCCTTCTGACCGGCGCGGGGTTCAGCCGTAACTGGGGCGGCATGCTCGCCTCCGACGTTTTCACGTAGCCATTCCGAGGCCCACCACGGTCACCAGTGTCAGCCATGCCTCTGGTCAGCTCCGTCAGCTCCCCGCGCCGAAGCGTCCTTCAGGTGTCTCAATTCCATTTTTCAGCCCGCAAGGATGGATTTGTCCCCCGTGCGCCTCATCAAGGGCGTGCCCTCCCGTCCGCGGTTCTCTGTTTGTTACCCCAATAGTTACCCCGGCGGCACTAGCAGCATTTGGGCGGCCAAAATATTAATCAAAGCCTTTGAACTTATTGGCGCGCCCGAAGAGATTCGAACTCCTGACCCCCAATTCGTAGTCTGATGGCTCAGCAGGCACCGGGGTCGCTGGCGGAGTTTCGGCGAGCAGCCGTTGCGGACTAGCGTTTGGGGTGAATGTGAGCGATGCAGCTCGAGCTGCTAGGCAATTTCGAGGTTCGCGCCTCGGAGGGTGTCGAAAACGTCCGCGACGCAGAATCACAAGGCAATAGACCAGCCGGAACGTTATCGTTGGCAGCACGAAGAGGTCGATTGCCGCGATGCCATCGACATGACGTCGACCTCACCGATGTGATCGGCGGGGCTTGTGTTCCCGACAGCGCGACGGTACGCGCGGGTCTCTACGAGACCGCGGGATTTGGTGTTCGCTTTGGCAGCGGTACGGGCAGGATCCGGCTGCTCTGTCCCTATCATCTGCACTCCGACGCCATCGGCAGCCGGATCGGGATTACAATGATGAGCTTCATCGACCAGGACGGGATGGAAGTGGGGGCGCGGGTCCGCGCCAATTTGCGCTTCGCCAGGCTGGGAACCAATATCGCCATCACCATCGGCACGTGCGATTCCAACACCTCGAGCATCACCGGGCCAACCAATATCGCCTGCTTCATGCCGCCTCACACGAACGAATCGTATTGGTGGGAGATCCTGATCGACCCAGCGATCCGAGAGTTAACGTCGAATTCCTCATGGTGGGGATGCGCTACTTTCCCGCCGAAGCAGCCTCAGCCCGGAGCACTACGACATCCGCTCGCCCGTCGGGCGTTCTGACGCCCGAACAGTGCAACGCGGTTTGGAGCTCCGCTCTCTCTGCGCCTCCCGCGGCGCAGGCGGACGTTGCGCCTGAGAACTTTGCCCAGGCCGATGACATCGCGCAGATCGATACCAACAACGACGGCACCATCGACAGGAACGAATTCGCCGCCGCCTGCGCGAAGGGCCTCGTGCGCGTGCCGGCGAGACCTAACCGCTGAAAACGCCACTGGACCTATTGTGTGGCGTCGCGCGCGCGGCTGTCTCATTTGACCTCGTTGGGTCAAAAAATTGAAGCAGTAGAGGGAATTGTTCCCGTCTACACACAGTCATCGCGGAGATCACGGAGTGACGTTGATACAATTGCACCCTCAAGGACAGGTCACGCAGTCGGTTCATCCTCAAACTTGAAACCGATTTTTTGTAGGCCTTCCAGTGCAATCTTGCCGTATTCGTCCTCGATTTCCTTGGCCAGGCTGGGCGCATAGGAGACGGGGTCAACCTGCTCGTCGGTTTCCGGCACGATCATGACTAGCAGGCGGCCGATTTCGTTGGAGACGTTGCGGAAGCTGCGGTTCTCGCCGCGCGGCACCGAAATCATGTCGAGTGGCTCCAGCACGAGCGCGTACTCGCCCTGATCGCCCCAAGTAATCTCGAAACGCCCGGACAGACAGAAAAAGTTCTCGACCGTATTGAGATGGCGGTGTAGACCCGGTCCATTACCCGGCTCGCACTCCGCGATGCTGACGATCAGGCCACGCGGGCCTTTGACCGGCGCGCCGACGCTGCGTCCCTGATAATCCGCCGGCGCCATCACCGGATAAACACGTTGCGCCGTTATCTTTTCCACCGCACCAGGCGGAATGCCGTGCGCCTCGAAATTTTGCCGTTGGTAGGTCTGCAGCTTGTTGAACCGGGCGACGCGGGCTTCCATCTTCTCGGAACTAAGCGATTTCGTTCTCATGGTGGCTTCTCCGATTACACAATTTTGCCGCTCGCTGTCTTGGCGCAAGACCAATTGTGCGGTTCCTGTGGGTGTTGCGGACATTGAGAATTCAAACGGGCACTCCACCTGCCACGGTCGTTCTGTGCATCAATCGCCGTTCTGGAAGTCGATAGTCACAGATTGCGAGATGCATCGAGGTTGCGTTGTCCCACATCAAGAGATCGCCGACCTGCCATTTGTGCCGGTATTGAAACTCCGGCCTCAAGCAGTGCGCATGCAGTTCCTCGATCAGCGTGACACCCTCGTCGTCCGGCAGCCCTTCGATTCCAATACACTCGCCAGCGGTGACGTAGAGAGACTTGCGGCCCGTCCAAGCATGGGTCCTGACGATGGGGTGTGCGACGTCCGGAGTCTCCTCGAGTTGCTTCTTCGTCAGCTTGGGCCTGGGACTGTTCTCAACGCGCTTGCGCGCGGAGTAACGATGGATCGCCTTCAATCCCGTCAGCCGTCGCTTCATCGTTTCAGGCAGGGCCTCGTATGCGGCAATGGTGTTTGTGAACAGGGTATCCCCGAGCTGCCGTCCGTCGCGGTATGGTACTTCCTTGGCGTACAGCAGCGAGCACCGACTCGGCCTTTTCAAATACGAAACATCCGTGTGCCAGGTAAACCCCGCATCCGCCAAGCCGATATTCTCGCCATTTTCATCCTTGATGTTCGAGATCAGCAGGATTTCCGGATAGTTGGGCAACAAATATTTCTTGAGCACATGGATTTCCAGTTCGCCGAATCGGCGGCTGAATTCAATATGACGTTCGTTCGAGAGTTGCTGGCCGCGGAAATAGACCACGATGTTATCGTGGAAGGTCTGCTCGATTTCCGCAAAGGTGCGATCATCCAGCTCCGAGGAGAGATCAAATTTGATATCGGCACCGCAGGCGTTGCCGCTCTTGGTTACTGACAGCTTCATCCTTTTGCTCCTCTGCTATCCGGTCAAACACAGGCCGCAGTCCGGGTGGAAGCTGAGGAATACCTTCTGCCACGGGACGAGGGGCTTGAAATGGTCGGTCTGGACACTGATCTCGTAGCGCCCGACCCGGACGCGACATTCGAGGAAATTGCCGAGATAGATGGTGTCAATGACCTCTCCCTCAAACAGATTGCCGGTACTCGCGCTGTCCGGCTTGCGCAGATGAACTGAAACGTCCTCCGGCCGTACGCTTAAAATGAGCCGCTGCCCGGGTGAGACATGATCGCCGCCCCTGGCCCTAACATGCAGCGGCGCACGGCCTTCGCCAAGCGGAATTTCCATTTCGCAGAGCTCTCCGCTGCGGCCGAGGACAATGCCCTCCATGAGATTGGCCACGCCGATGAAATTGGCCACGAAAGTGTTGACCGGGCGCGTATAGATCGTCTGAGGATCCCCAACCTGCTGAATGGCGCCCTTGTTCATCACTACCACGCGATCACTCATGACCAGGGCCTCGGATTGATCGTGGGTGACGTAGATCGAGGTGATGCCCACCTCCTTCTGCAACCGCACCAGTTCGACCCGCATCTGCTCGCGCAGCTTGGCGTCAAGATTCGAAAGCGGCTCGTCGAACAGCACCACCTTGGGCTCATACACAATCGCGCGCGCGACCGCGACGCGCTGGCATTGTCCGCCGGAGAGCTTGGTAGCGTAGCGATCGGCAAGGTTGGCAAGGCCCACAAGCTCGAGCGCCCGCATTGTTCTTTGCCTGATGACCGAAACAGGCGCACGCCGGACGCGCAGCCCATAGGCGACATTGTCGAATACGGTCATGTGTGGCCAGAGCGCGTAGCTCTGGAAAACCATTCCGATGTTGCGGTCTTCGGGATTACGATTAATTCCGCGCTCGACCGAGGCAACAGTTTCTCCGTCAATGCGAATTTCGCCGGCGTCTGGCCGCTCCAGACCAGCGAGGCAGCGCAGTGTCGTCGTTTTGCCGCAGCCGGACGGCCCGAGCAGGGTCACGAATTCCCCCTTCGCGACCGAAAGGCTAACGTCGCGCACGGCCACCTCGGTATCAAAATTCTTTCCGAGATGGTCAAGCTCGACCATTGTCTTGCCGCGAGCGTTCATGGTTGCACCGCCAGCGTGCGCTCGGGATCGAGCCTCAGATAAACCTTTTCGCCCTTGTGTAGCCCTGCGCGCGGATGTGCGAGCACCTTCCACTCGAAGGAGCCCCAGCGCACTCGACAATCCACGCAATTGCCGAGAAAGATGACCTGCACCACCTCACCCTCGATGCGACCACCAGCACCGCCGTCGCGTGAGACCTGCACGCTCTCTGGCCGGACCGAGACCACCGCCTGTTGGCCTACTTTGATTTGCTCGCCCAGCAGACAGGGCAGTCTGACCGGTATTGCGCCTTCCATTAGCTCGACCTCGCCCCGCCCGGGCGCGGTGACCTGCACGACGCGCCCCGTGAGCAGGTTGGCTACGCCGATGAAGTTGCTGACATAGGCATTGACCGGCCGGGCGTAGATGTCGTGTGGGCTGCCTTTCTGCTCGATGCGACCCTTGCTCATCACGATGATTTCGTCACTCATGATTAGCGCCTCGGCCTGATCATGGGTGACGTAGATGGAGGTGATGCCGACTTCGTGCTGGATGCGCTTGAGCTCGACGCGCATCTGCTCGCGCAGCTGGAGATCAAGATTGGAGAGTGGCTCGTCAAACAGAAGGAGACGCGGGCGCGAGACAATCGCCCGCGCCAGCGCTACGCGCTGCTGCTGACCGCCGGAAAGCTGCGTGGCGGGCTTGCTGGCCATCTCGGTCAGGCTGACGAGCCGCAGCACCTCGGCCACCCGGACATGGATCTCATCGGGCGCCACTTTGCGGATTTCCAGCGGATACACAACGTTTTCCATCACTGTCATGTGCGGCCAGATCGCGTAGCTCTGGAATACCATGCCGATGTCGCGCTTCTCGGGCGGCAGGAAAATTCCCTCGGCCTTCGAGGTGTAGGTGACGCCGCCGACACGAATGGTGCCGGCGTCGATGCCGTGTAGGCCGGCAATGCTCATCAGCGTCGTGGTCTTGCCGCAGCCGGAAGGGCCAAGCAGAGTGAGGAACTTGCCGCGGGGAATGCTGAACGAAATCCCGTTCACGGCGATATCGTTGCCGAACAACTTGACGAGACCCTGCACCTCGACGTAACGGTCTGAATGTTCTGCGATCTGCATGACGCTGCCGTCACGCCGTCAGCGCCTCGCGGCCAGCGACGCGCCGAAAGACAATGACGCAAAGGAGCAGCACCACCGTCTGCGCGATCGACAGCGCCGCGGTCAGCGATTCATTCTCGAAGTTGACCAGATAATAGACGCCGACCGATAGCGTCTCGGTGCCCGAGGTATAGAGGATGATTGACATCGACAGTTCGCGCAGGAAGATGATGAACAGAAGCACCCAGCCGGCAAAGATACCGGGTTTCAACAGCGGAATGGTGATCCGCCGCAGTGTCGTGAACCACGACGCTCCCGCCAAGCGCGAACTCTGGTCGAGTTCTGCGGAGATGGCAAGCATCACTGCTGATACATTGCGTTGCCCGTAGGGAAAGAAGCGAGTGATATAGCCAAGCAGAATGATCCAAAGCGTGGCGTAGATCGGGGTCTTGATGTAGGTCACCAATACGCCCATTGCGAGTACGATGCCGGGAAAGCCGATCGGCACGACACAGAGGAAGTCAAGCAGCCGCGCGCCAAAGCCCTTGCTGCGATGGATCATGTGACTCACCACCAATGACAGCACCATGGCAATGGTGGCGCCTGCGAAAGCCAGGATGACGCTGTTGGAGATGCCATTGGTCGCCGCCTTTATGCTGTCGGCGCGCCAGAAAAACAGCGTCTTCTCGTAGTTGTGAAAGGTCATGGCGGAGGGGATGATCCTGCCCTGCCACACCGGGTGCAGGCTGACCAGCAAGAGACAGAAAATCGGCAGCGCCACTGCGATGAGAACGAACGTGATGTTGTAGCCGAATGCAACCCACTTCCACCGACCGAGATCGACCACGTTCGGGCGGAACCCCTTTCCGGTTACCGTCGTGAAAGACCGCGGCGCGATGTAGCGCTGCTGGACATAGATGAAGAATGCGGTAATGGCGCCGAGCGCCATGCTCATGGTTGCGCCAAGATAGTGGTTAGCATCGTCGCCGACCGCCTTGGAGAAGATCTGCGTCGTGAGCGTTTCCCAGCCGTAGGGTGCGCTGAGCTTGAACGGCACGCCAAACTCGCCCGCGCTGGTCACGAACACTATGATCGCGCCCGACAAGATGCCGGGCGCAACCAGCGGCAGCGTGACCGTGAGCGTGGTGCGCAGTAATCCCGCGCCAGCGGTGCGCGAGCTGTCCTCAAGCGCCGGGTCCATGCGCCTGAGCGAGCCGACAACGAAGAGATAGACCAGGGGCGAGAAGAAAATGCCAGTCACCCAGATCACGCCGTAGATGTTGTCGACGTTGATCAAATTGCCGCTGACGCCCAGGTAATCGCCCGCCCAGACGTTGAGGAGACCGATATTGGGCGCGGCGAGGTTATGCCAGGCGATCGCGCCGACGAATGGGCTCAAAAAGAACGGAATCAGATTGTACGGCTCGAGCCGGTCGCGCCATGGACAGTTGGTGCGGGCGTTGATCCAGGCGAGCGACACTCCAAGCAAAGTCGCAAGCACGGTCGAACCAGCGCTGATCAAAAGCGTATTGACGAACGCCTTCGGAATGATGCGATCGGTGAAAAGTGCCCGATAGTTGTCAAGCCCCCAGGTGGTGTCGAAGCCGCCTGCATCGAGCACCTGGAAACTGCTGATGATCAGCGTGAACAATGGCAGCAGCACCGCCCCCGCGACTATCACGCTGACGATCAGAGTCGCGACCGATTCCTGGGTGACCAGGCTGCGCCAGCGGCTCGAAAGCGGCGCGTCAGTCACGACTGTGGGTATTGTTTGAACGCTCACGACGTTGTCCCGTTAAAGCGCAGTCGACCTCTTCGGTGCTAGGTTACTGGAACTTAGCCTGCCACACGTCGCGCACCGGTTTGGCGAGCTGTGCCGCGGCGACCCAGTCCTTCAACCCGAGCAGCTTGGTCTTTTCCATATCGAACACGTAAGGCACGGTCTCCGGCGGCGGCCTGTAGCCCGTCATGAAGCTGTACATCGCCTCGCCTTCGATGAAGATGTCGGTGCCGTCCTTGCTCAGCATGAATTCGACAAAAAGCTTGCCCGCACTCCGATGCGGTGCGCCCTTGATCACAGCGGCCTGGTTGCCCAGCATCACTTGGCCTTCGCTGTAGTGGCCGATCTTGAGCACCTTGGCGAGGTCGGGCTTCTTGAGCACGTTCTGATAGACGCGCCCGGACAGGTTCCACATGTCGAGCGGCCGCTGGCAGGTGATGACCATCTGCATCTTCGGTTCAGTGCGGAACTCGACCAGGGGATCGGTCGCCTTGAGTTTGTCCCAGAACTCGTCGAGCTTGAGCACTCCGTTTTCTTGCAGCGATAGTGCTGTATTGGTGTAGGTGAAGCTCTTGGTGAGATCGGAGGCGATTGTCTTGCCCTTGAGCTCCGGCTTGACGACATCGCTGTAGTTGGCGGCGCTGAAGTTCGACATGCCTGGGCAGGAGCTATTCCAGATCGGCTGGAACGAGTAGGCAAACGGCACGACGACGTAAGGGTAATTGGCGTATTGTCCGGCCGCTTTCGTCAGCTCGGCGTGGTTCTTCCAATACCCGCTGTCAAGCACCTCGAAGGCGCCGCGCTTGGCCGCCTCGTCAAAGAACCCGGGCGCGCTGACCAGCAGAATGTCGACCGTGAATTTGTTGGCGACAATTTCCTGGCGCACTTGAGCCACGGTCTGCCCAGTGCCTTTGCGCAGGTTGTTGAACTTGAAGTCGGATCCTAGATCGTAGCGCTTGATGAAGGCTTGTCCCAGGCGCTCGCCGGTGCGATCACTGAAAATCGGGTTGAGAACCGTGACCGCACCTTCCTTCTTGGCATCTTCGACCAGCTTCTGTTCCTGCGGCGTCAAGCTGGCAGTGATTCCGTTTGACGCCGTCGCCAGCCACGCAATCGTAGCAGCCGCGATTATTCTGTTGGTGGTTGGCGTGTGTGAAAGCATGGTTTCCTCCCGCTTGGGCTCAAGCTGATCGGACGCTCGGGTCTTGCATCTTTCCAGCAGGCGCAGGCTTTGGATTACAGTGACGATCAGGTCACCAATTAAATCCGCAATTGATCGCCCTTGGGCGTGAAATGGGCGTGGAAATCGTGCCAGTTTCCTTCAGGTCTCGCCAGTTAAATTCTGGTGCGCCGGCGGCCATGCTAGGAAATTGGCCTCTACGGCACCCGTTGTTCCGGTGCCTCGTCGCAGGGCGACGCCATTGGCCATCCGCAGGGGAGTGTGTCCATGAAAGCGATGTTATTGCGAGGGCCGAACATGCCATTCGAGCTTATCGATCGGCCCGACCCGGTTGCCGGCCCCGGCGAGGCGGTCGCCCGCGTCCTCGCCTGCGGTTCCGGGCTGACCATCCAGCACGCCAAGGCCGGACGACGACGCATTCCATTCCCACGCATTATTGGCCATGAGATCGCCGGCCAGATTGTCGAGATCGGCCCCGGCGTGACCGGGCTCTCCGTTGGCGACGGCGTGACCGCCTATTTCTATCTCAATTGCGGCCACTGCCGATGGTGCCTTGCAAACCTCGAGCCGCTATGCACCACCGGTGGTGGCAACGTCGGGTTCAACTGCGATGGCGGCTACGCCGAATACATCAAGCTGCCCGCTCATATTTTCATCAAGCTGCCGGAAGCGCTGGATTATAAAAGGCATCCAGCCGAAATCGGAATCATCACCGATGCGCTGGCGACGCCCTACAAGGTGTTGCGCCGCGCGCATATTAAGGCGGGTGAAACTGTTGCCGTGATTGGTGCCGGGGGCGGGCTCGGAATCCATCAGTTGATGATGGCGAAATGGGCAAGAGCGAGGGTGATTGCTGTCGAAATTGCCGCGAACAAATTCGACGCCTGCCGTAAGGCCGGCGCCGATGCAGTCGTCGATCCAGGCAACGGCAATGTCGTTGAAGCCTTGCTCGATTTGACCCGCGGAGAGGGGGTGGATGTGGTCGTAGATTACGTCTCCAGCACCTTGACGCTGGAAGCTGGCGCCAAGGCGCTCGGCCGTCACGGCCGCTTGGTCACGCTCGGCGGTGCCGGCCAGTCGTTCCACGCATCTGCGATGGACATGCTCAACAAGGAACAAGATTTCCTTGGTAGCCGTTACGTCACACGCACCGACATCCTGGAGGCATGCGACTTGGTCGCGCGCGGCGAGGTTTTCCCGCTCGTTACCGATGTCTGCCCCTTGGAAGAGGCGGAGGCGCTGCACGCACGTGTGGAAAGGGGCGAAGTCATTGGCAGGGCGGCACTGCGTGTCGCTTAGACTAGACTATCGATTCCGTGAAAGTTGTCATAAGCGAGGGATTCATCTGTCGTTTCAGGTTCCTATGTGTGCGGGGGGCATTGAGGACGAAGGACTGAAGGCTATGGCAGCGTGGCGGCGGGCGATTGAGT
>Ga0070699_100006612_pt1 | contig 10080 bp, 7 predicted proteins | sample KBSK1503metaG_FD_65473 | JGI IMG/M metagenome (GOLD analysis project Ga0070699, IMG submission 65473) | Corn, switchgrass and miscanthus rhizosphere microbial communities from Kellogg Biological Station, Michigan, USA - KBS K1-50-3 metaG | ecosystem: Host-associated > Plants > Roots >... | reverse complement strand
TTCGGCTGTCGGATTGGCCGTGACCGATGCGATCTTTACGCCCATCACGATCTTTTTCAGCCGGTCCACGTCCGACGTAAAGTTCTGCGCAATGCGCACGCTGCCGCCAAAATTGACGATGGCGACGAGCCGGTTCGGTCCGGCATTCGCGTCAATGAATTTGGCCGCGGCGTCCCGCGCGCGAAACTGGTCCGTCGGGTCCATATTGGAATTGTCGAAGAAGAGCACCAGATAGCGTCGCTGCGAGTTGGCAGGCGCGTTTCCGCCCGCTTCAAACGAAAAGGTCTTGACGGTCTGCTCCTTATTGTCTTCCCAGACGCGAAAATCCTTGGCTTCCAGGTCGCGGATATAGTTTCCCTTCTTGTCCGTCACGACCGTGTCCACCAGTACCATTCGCGTTTCGGTCTTGATCACAGTTGCCGACTGAGCAGGCGGATTGGCCGCCTGGGCGCCAGCCTGTTGAGCCACGGCCGCCGTACCGGCCAGAGCGAAAACCACCATGAGCAGCAACCATCGGCGACGATGCATAGCACACCTCCAATTATTGAATTTCAACAGCGCCATTCTGCGCTGCCATAAGCTGTCCCTCGGTATCGCGCACTACCAGCCGGACCATATAGCTTCCGGGCTTCACGTCAAAGTTCGTCTTCAATGTAATGACGGAGCGAATCTTGTTTTCCAGGGTCTCGTCGCGCAAACGCATCTCCAGACGTTTCTCCGCCGCGGTAATGTAGTTCCCGTTTCTGTCAAATAAAGCCGAAACCACCGTAAGGTTGTTGCAATTTCTCCCGTCCACTTTCCGGAAATGGATTTGCCTCAGGTCCACGCGGGCCAGTATCGAGAGCCGGGCGCTTTCATCGGTAGCTTTGAAAAATTGCGTGTGCAGCTCGATGGGCAGGTCCCGCATCTCCTCCCGCGAGAAAACCGCCTCTTGAATCTCCAGTTGGGCCGCTTCCGCGGGATCGGCCTCGCGCCGCGGTGCGGAATAGCCCCTGCGTGCCTGCAAAGTCATTTTGCCGGGCTCTTTCAATACGACTTTCAATTTGTGAAAGCTGCCGTCCAGTTTCAGGTTCTGCGGCGAGAAACCGAGTATGTAGAAATATTCCGGCGCCCCGGCCGCCTTTTTCAAGCCACCGTCCAGATCATTGCTCGAGTGCTGGAAGGTGCCGCCGGTCCCTTCCGCCAGTTCCGCCAGGACATCGGCCTCCGCCAGAGCGGATGTGGTCTGGAATTGCGCCTTCATACCCGCCGCAAGCGGGTTTCCGCCGGACGGTTGACTGGCGTCGCCGCCCGGAATGATGGTGTAAAGACCGCGAGCGTCCACGGCATTGACGATTACGTTGGCGCGAACCGCCCGGTCCACGATTTCACTTTTTTCCTGGTAAACATCCAAGGGAGTAAAAAATCCCGGAGACAGCAGAACGATAGAACGCTGGCCCGGCATGATGGAGATGCGACGCACGGCATCCAGAAAGACGCGCAACGCCAGGTGGGTTTCGGCGCCACCTTCCGATAAGGCGCGCTGTGCCGAGCCTCTGACCATCTGTTCCATCATTTGTGGCGTCGTACTGGGCGGCATGCAGGTTTGCGCATCGAGCACGGCCGCCTGCAAGGCCTGGTTGTCGTTCTTGTTGAAGATTAGATCGGCCTGGTAATACGTGACAGGCGGACATTCCATCGCGCCAGTTCGCGCAACCGGCCTCGGCTGGAGGCGAAGCAGGGTTTCGTGCAGCTTTTCGCGGTCGTCGGTGAAATCCAGCATCGTTTGGCCGGAAGTCGAGTAGATAGCCGCGCGATCGGTGACCTCTAGAGAACCGAATTGACGATCGGCGGCGTCCCGGATGCGCACGAGATCTCCGAAATTCAGGTGGATGTCGTCGAACAGGTATGCCACGAAGCGCTCGGGAGCAGGAGGCGGCGGAGCGGTTGGAGCCACGGCTCCCGGTTGGACTTCGGAGGCATTCTGGTTTGCGGCAGCCGCACGCATCCCGGGCCGCTCGACGGAGAATTTCGAAATGAGCTGCGGCTTACCCTTGTCGAGGAGCTGGAAATCCTCCTGTTTGAGGGTGCCCACGGCGCGTCCCTGCGCATCGCGCACCACCACCGTTACCAGCACCAGGTTTACTTTCGATTTGAAGGTGACGGCGGCCTCGCGAGTGTTTAATTCGGGAGTATTCTTCTGCACCGCGGGCGCTGGTTCGGCCGGCTTCTCTTGCCCATAGCCGTGAACGGCAGCGGCGCAGACCGCAACGGCATATACAAGCAGCCAGGCCTGAAATCGTTGGCTGGGTGCTCGACCTGCGTATTGGTTCAAGTTATGGACGATCCTCATCCAATGACCGAGGGGACTGCCCCTTTTTGGTTGAGGTCAATTCTACTCCTTTGTGCCGAACATGGCTATCGGCGCGCGGGATCGATTCAGCGCCCCAGGCTGAAGGTGAATAGTGCGCTGCCCGCCGCAATGCTCACGAGCTGCCGGCCGTCGACCAGGTACGTGATCGGGTTGGCGCGGATGATGCCGCCCAGGTTTTGGCGCCAGACTTCCTTGCCCGTGTCCGCGTCGAGCGCAAAGAAGTGACCTTCGTCGCTGCCGCCGAACACGACCTTGCCGCCGGTCGAAAGAACGCCTGCCCACGGTTTGGTATGCAGCCTGTAATCCCAGACTCGCTCGCCGGTGTGTGGATTGAGTGCCCGAATCGCGCCGTGGCCCGGGTCCTCCGGCAGATCGATCAGCGGAACGCTGCCGATGTAGCGATTGCCCGGGCTGTATTCCTGCTCGCCTTTGCGATACACGCTGCGGTTCTCCCAGACGGAAAGATAGAAGAGTTTGGTGATCGGGTTGTAGCTCGGTGAATACCAGTTGGTCGCGCCCTGAACGCCCGGCCACACATACGTTCCTTCGGGAGATGGATCGATGTTCGGCAACCGGATGGGATGCCCGGCCGCGTCGAGGCCCTTGGCCCACGTTTGCTTGGCGAACGGCGTGCCGAACAGAAACTTACCGTTCTCCCGGTCGAGCACGTAATAGAAACCTCCACGGTGCGCCCAGTAGATCAGCTTGCGCGGCTGGCCGCCCCACTCGGCATCCACCAGAACGGGCACCTGCGTGGCATCCCAATCGTGCACGTCGTGCGGGACGAACTGGAAATACCATTTCAGCTTGCCGGTGTCGGCATCGAGCGCGATGGCGCTGTCGGAATACAGGTTATTACCTTGCCGTGAATCGCCATTCCAGTCGGGTGAGGGATTCCCGGTGCCCCAGATGATCAGGTTTTGACCGACATCGAAGGAGCCCGTCACCCAGGTCGGCGCGCCGCCCGTCTTCCATGTATCTCCGGGCCAGCTGTCGCCGCCGGGCTCGCCGGGTTGCGGAATCGTCCAGAAGCGCCAGCGCCGTTTGCCCGTGGCCGCGTCGTACGCATCGAGGAAACCGCGGATTCCGTATTCGCCGCCGCTGATGCCGCAAACGATCATGTCCTTGACGGCCAGGGGCGCGACCGTGATGCTGTGGCCGGTCTTGCGATCCGCCACTTCCACGTCCCACAACACCGAACCGGTCTTGGCATCGAGCGCGACCAGATGCGCGTCCACTGTTCCGACAAAAACGCGGCCGCCCAAAACGGCCACGCCGCGATTCACCTGCCCGCAACACACGTTGATAGGTTTCGGCAATTCGCGCCGGTATCTCCAAAACTGACGGCCGGTAGCCGCGTCGATCGCCACCACGTTGCTGGGCGGTTCCGACAGGTACATGATCCCGTCGATCACCAGCGGCGTGGTCTCGACCATCAGGGTGGTCGGCATCTGATAGACCCACTCGACCTTCAGGCGTGACGCGTTCTGGCGTGAAATCTGGTCGAGGCCGCTGTAACGCCAGCTTCGGTACGAGCCGGAGTACGTCATCCAGTTGCCGCTCTCTTTGGCCGCGTTGACCAATCTCTCGTGAGTCACATCGGCGGCGAACGCGGCGCAGGAAACAGCCGCGCAGCAGACTATTGCGGAATGTCGAATTTTCATGTGGTCCTCATTCCGGGCGTAAACCCGAGAGATACGCCACCAGATCGTTGACCTGCTCAGCCGTGAGCGTTTCCTTGTACGGAGGCATTGTCGAAACTTCTTCCACTTTGTAATCCCGCAACGCGGCCCTGGCGTAGGAATGCAACTGCTCGTCCAGATCGATCACCTGCACCGTGTACGTATCCTCGTTCATGATGAAGCCTTGTATCTGTTTGCCGGATGGATTTTTGAAACTGACGACCCGGTAACGCGGCGACACCAGGGCGCCGGGCTCGAGAATGGATTGACGCAGGTGCTGCTGCGATCGCAGTCTGCCGATTTGCGTCAGGTCGGGCCCAAGCCTTCCACCGCGGCCGCCAGCCAGGTGGCACCGGACGCATCCAGTGGATTCAAACAGCGCAGATCCTCGCGTCGGGTCTCCGGTGGGCGGAGCCGTGGCGCGCAGGGAACGGATGTAGGCGATGATCTGCCGGACCCGGTCCTCCATATAAAACGCGCCCGGCATTTCGGTTCCCGGAATACCTTCCGAGATGTTGCGTATCAGATCTTCGTCGGTCGAGCCGTGATAAAGCCGGCCGCCGGCGAGGTTGGGTCCGCGTCCTCCCTCGGCATTCAGCCCGTGACACGGCGCGCAATGAGACCGAAAGGTTTTCGCGCCGGCCGCAATATCTTCCGGCGTTGCCCGCGGATTCCGCGCGTCCTGTTGGGCGGCGAGCGAGAGGGCCCAAAGGGTTATCGCAATCTTGTGCACAGCGATCTCCGGTGACCGGCACATTATATCCCGGCGGCGAGCAATGTTTTCTTGTAATCTGAATGGGATCCTTTGGCCGCCGCGAACAGCAACGAGCTCGACATCCTGGCCATTTGCCATTACGTCGTTGCCGCGCTCACGGCTCTGGCATCGTGTTTCGCTCTCATCTGGATCGGACTGGGAATCGCCATGGCGACCCACCCGGACCAATTTGCCGGCGATGGCGGGCAGCCGCCGCCCGAGTTTGTACCGTGGATGTTCCTGGGAATCGGCGCCGCATGTTTGTTGTTCGGATGGGCCCTCGCCATCTGCGTCGCCATGGCGGGCAGATTCCTGAAGCGGCACCGCCACTATCTGTTTTGCATGATAGTGTCCGCCGTCAACTGCCTGTTTTTCCCATTCGGCACGGTGCTCGGGGTGTTTACGATCATCGTGCTGCTGCGCCCCGATGTCAAAGCGCTGTTTGCACAAACCGACGCCTCACGCGCCTGAAAAGCGTCCGTCGTTACTCGTATCTCAACGCAGTCATCGGATCGGTCCGGCTGGCGCGCCAGGCCGGTAAGTATCCCGCCAGCCCCGCAACCACCGCCAGCGCGACTGTCGCCAGTACGATGGATCATGCTAGGTGATGACACCAGCGGCTCAATGTGTTCTACAACCGTTAAACCGGCACCCGTCTGAATAGTTTGGACATCCGAAATATAGCTCTCCGGTCTTTTCAGAACGCCGCGCAACGGTGAGCGTCTTAATTCCCTTCTGCTCGCACACTGGACACAGGCCCCCTCGTTCGCCGCGCCGCTCTGGACGATCCATTGGGTTCTTGGGCATCACTTGGTCGTACCTCCGCCAAGGATAATGCGCCTGATCGGGCGAGGAAATCAAGATTGGAATCGCGTGTTCAGTGAGGGTCTATAGACATTCATGTGCAACATATCCACCATGTACGGCGTATCCACTCCGGCAAGGGTGGAACATTTCACCACGCCTGCCGAACAGTGGCATGAACGCTATGTTCGCGGCCTTCGAAACAGCGGAACGAGTGCCGCCCGTAGGGCAAATCCTTACTCGTATCTCAACGCAGTCATCGGATCGGTCCGGCTGGCGCGCCAGGCCGGTAAGTATCCCGCCAGCCCCGCAACCACCGCCAGCGCGACTGTCGCCAGTACGATCGTCGCGGGATCATGCCGCGTCACGCCGAATAGCTGGCTCTGCACGAAGCGTGTGAGGGCGAACGAGGCCGCAAGCCCGGCCACAATGCCGATCGCGACCAGCAAGAGCACCTCGCGCATCACCAGCCACACCACGTCGCCATAGAAAGCGCCGAGCGCCATGCGAATGCCGATTTCACGCGTCCGCCGCTCAACCGTGTACGCCATCACGCCGTAAAGCCCAACCATCGCCAGCAGCGTGGCCAGGCTGCCGAATACCGAAGACATGGTCGCGATCAGCCGCTCGAGCAGCAGCGAATTCTCCACCTGCTCTTCTATCGTGCGCATGCCGTACAACGGAAGATTCGCGTCGAGCTGCCGCACCTGCGCGCGCAACGCCGTGAACGCCTGGTTCGGATTGAGAGCCGTCCGCACATACAGGGTCATTCCGCCAACATACTGGTCCGCCAGGTAAGGAATGAACATTTGCTGGGGAACTTCATCGCGCAGGCTGGTGTACTTGATGTCCTTGATGACGCCGACGATCTCCATGTCAATTTTGGTTCCCGGATCGGAACCGAAGCCGACGTGGCGGCCGACTGCTATGCCCTTGCCGAGATATTTTTCCACGAACTTCTGATTCACGATCACCACTCGCGGCGAAGTATCATCTTTGTCGGCGCCATGCTGGATTCGCTCGACATCTTTGATCGTGAAATCGCGGCCGGCGACGATCGGCACGCCCAGCGCCTCGAAATACCCCGGGCTGATCGCGTTCATGTATGCGTACGCGCCTTGCCCCTGTTTCGCCGCGTGACCTTCAACCGTGATCGAGCTGTCCCACTCGTTGCCTTCCAGAATGCGCATCGAGGCCAGGCCAGTGGCCTGCACGCCCGGAAGGCCTTTGATGTTGTCGGTGAGCTGCCGGTAAAACGCCTTGGCCTGTTCATTCTTGTAACCATTCAGCGAGGGATCGATGTTGAAAGCAATCAGATGGTCCTTGGGGAACCCGGGACCGAGATCGTGCAGGTTGCTCAGGCTGCGAATGAAGAGACCCGCACCGATCAGCAGCAGTAGTGACAGCGTCACCTGCGCCGCCACCAGGCCTTTTCGCAGCCGCACCTGCCCGCTGCCGCCCAGTACCGCGCCGGCCTGATCCTTCAGCGTTCCTGCGAGATTCGGGCGCGTTCCCTGGAATGCCGGCGCCAACCCGAAAATGATTCCGGTCAAGCACGCGATCGCCCCGGTAAACAGCAGCACTCGCAGATCCGGCGTCGTGGAGAGCTGGAATGAAACCGCCTCCGGTGGTAACCAAGCCAGCAGCGCCCGGTTCGTCCACGTAGCCAGCACCAGACCCAGAACGCCGCCGAGCGAGGCCAGCAGCAGGCTTTCGACCAATAGCTGACGTATGATCTGGTAGCGTCCGGCGCCGAGCGCGAGCCGTATGGCCATCTCGCGCTGCCGTGCCGCCGCGCGCGCAATCAGCAGTCCCGCGACATTGGCGCACGCGATCAGCAGCACTCCACCCGTCACGCCCATCAGCAGCCAAAGCGGCGCGCTCAACTGGCGGCGGTCGCCCGACCGTCCTTGCGATCCCGGCAGCACGTCGATGATGTTCTTCAGAAACTGCCGGCGATCGTATTCCGAAGCATTGCGGAACGCCGCCTCCTTCACTTCCATTTCCAGCATGCTGTGAAAGAACGGCTGGAGCGACGCTTTCGCCTGTTGCGCCGTGACGCCCGGCTTCAGCCGACCGAAAGCGTTCACCCAGCGCCATCGCCGGTCCTTCATGCCATCCCAAAGCGGCGTGATCCAGGTCTTCATCATCACCGGCACGAAAATCTGGGACACATGGCTCAGCTCGACGCCGTCGAATCCCGGCTGCGCGACGCCGATTACCGTCATATTGTGGCCGTTCACCACCATGGTCTTGCCCACGATGGCGCGGTCCGACGCAAAGCGCGTTTTCCAATACGAATAGCTGAGCATCACCACCGGATGTCCCGCCGGCACGCGATCGTCATCCGGCGTAATCGTGCGCCCGAGAGCCGCGCCGACGCCCAGCACCGGAAAGTAAGTGCCGGAAACCAGCTCGCCGGTCACGCGCTCGGTCTGACTGCCGAATGACGCGCTCGAATGCACCGGGAAACGGCAGAACATGCCGCTGAAAACCTGGTTGTTGGCGCGGAAGTCCGAATACATCGGGTACGACAGCGCATTGCTGCCCCAGTTGCTGCCGTAATGCATGCCGTTCATGGTCAGCAGCACCAGCCGGTCCGGTTCTTTCACCGGCAGCAAACGCAGCAGGATCTGATCCACCAGTGAAAAGATGGCGGTATTGGCGCCGATCCCCACGGCCAGCGAAAGAACTGCTATCGCCGTGAAAACCGGGGACTTGCGAAGCATCCGGGCAGCGTAACGAATCTCGTTCCACAGAGCGCTCATGGCTGTTTCCTTAGACTTCGAATTAGCGGCGCCGTTAGGTTCACAGGATCGGCTGGTAGAGAATACCGCGGCGGGGAGTGAAGGTTACCGGAAAACGTTTGTGGCGCAAACAGCACCAGGCCGCGGGGCTCCGACACTCTCCGCGGCCCGGTCCTTTGCTAGACAGGAGAAGGAAATGGTCCTGTCATTTACAAGGACGCGCCCAAGGCCGATTTGGTTTTAGCAAATCGGGATCGCCCGCTTACAGCCAGTATTGCCACTGATCCCGTGACAGAACGTACACCGCCAGGCATCCGTTCGTCACCGCATGGCAAAAAATACAATCGGCCAGACTCCGCGTGCGCACCATCCACCAGTTGAAAATTGCGCCTGTAACGAGCCCGACATCCCAGTACGAGCCATGCTCGGAGGCAAACAGAACGGCAACCGTCCAGAAGGATTGGGCCGCATAAGCGCCCATGGGCACTTTCCGGAAATCGGTGGAGATCAGCCATCGCATCAGCCATCCGCGCCAGAACAACTCCTCGAGCACGGGTACGTTCACCACGCTATTCAGAATGCGGAACACAATGAACAGCAGGCTCGACTTGAGGGATGGGTCCAACGTACTCTTGGGGGATCCCAGCAGGCTGTTGTTGAATAGCCAACTCTGGCGGTACGGCGGCCAAAGGACATCCGGCGCAATCCAGAGCGCGAACACCGCAACACCCAGTAACGCGCTGCCCAGGTAATTCGAAATCCGAAACGGGATGACGGGGCGCGAAACGGTCAGCAGCAAACCGAAAATCAAAATGAACCATATCGCGTACACATATCCAGGCTCGACGGGAACGTAACGGTTCACGCCCAGCAGTAGGATGAAAGCCGCAAATGGCGCGACATATGGAATGGCCGGGTGCCCGAAAATGCCGGCGCCCACCCGGCTTTCCGGCGGCTCGGTATCTATATTCTTCATTGGGTTTTCAGATGGTTCGAACGGTTCTGGTACCCAGGTACTGGCGCTGACCGATCGAGAACCAGTTACCGATTAGACCACAGGTCTATAGGTGTGCCGGAGTTCCACACTTAGGCTGGAAATATGTTCCCGGCTGTGTTGCTCCTTGTGAAACAGTCCCCCGAGCCCGTCAGTTACCTCATCATCGGACTCTCTCTCCTGGGTCTTGGTTTGCTGTTGAAACGGTGGGCCGGCTAACGTAACTCCGGGCGCGTGGGCAATTGCGCCCGGTTCTCCTTCATCCCTCCGAGCGAATTTGCGACGAGAGCTCCGTGGCGCGTTCGTAAAGCATTCCGGTATCGTTGCTGCACCCGAGAAACAGCATGCCGCGCTGCTTCCAGAAACGTGCCAGCGCCGCCGATCGTGTCTGGGTACCCGGCGCGATCCCCCGCTTCACGCAGCTATCGCGAACCGCTTCCATGGCCTCGACCATCTTGGGATGCTGGAACTCGCCCGGCACTCCGAGCGATATCGACAGGTCCGCCGGCCCGATCATGACCGCGTCGATGCCGGCGACCGACAGCAGCTCTTCGCGGGCCTCGAGCGCGCGCCGGGTTTCGATCTGCAGCACCACCATGGTGTTCGCGTTCATGTGCTCGATGATCTGGGTGAAGCTCAGCGGCTCATAATCCACCTGCACCGCCGTGAGTCCATAGCCGCGCACGCCCGCTGGTGGAAATTTCGTCCAGCTCACGGCGCGTTCCAGCATCGCCGGCTCTTCCACG
>Ga0070699_100006611_pt1 | contig 10081 bp, 12 predicted proteins | sample KBSK1503metaG_FD_65473 | JGI IMG/M metagenome (GOLD analysis project Ga0070699, IMG submission 65473) | Corn, switchgrass and miscanthus rhizosphere microbial communities from Kellogg Biological Station, Michigan, USA - KBS K1-50-3 metaG | ecosystem: Host-associated > Plants > Roots >... | reverse complement strand
GTCATCATCTCCTGCATCACGACCGTGACCAGCCACGGGAACCCGCCGCCGCCGAACTCGGGGGGAAGGGCACCGCCCCCCAGCCGGCGTCGACGTACTGCCGGTACGCCTCGCGGAACCCGGGCGGGCTCGTGACCTTGCCATCGCCGTCAAGGGTGCTGCCAGCGGCGTCGCCGACCCGGTTGAGCGGGCCCACCACGTCAGCCATGAACCGGCCGCTCTCCTCGATCACCCCGAACACGGTATCGGGATCGGCGTGGCCGAAGACCTCAAGCTTGGACAAGCCATCAAGGTCAACGAGTTGCTCCAGAACGAACCTGATGTCACGAAGCGGGGGGACGTAGCCGGCCATGGGCTCAGGGTAAGGCCCGGAAAGGCCGCGCGCCTACAGCTGCGCGCGTGACTCCTCGACCTGGCGCGTGATGCGATGAGCGCCGCTGGCCTCGGCGATCTCGCCCGCCTCCCTGAGCAGCGCCAGCGCCTCATCATGGTCGCCGTCCCCGGCGGCAATGTAAGCCAGCCCCACCATGTTCGCGGCTACGCCAGGCATGAGCCCGATTTCCCGGCGCAGCCGCACCGATTCCTCCAACCGCTGACGCGCCGTGTCCAGCCGGCCTGCGCGGTGCTCGGCGATGCCCAGGTGCCGGAGCGCCTCGGACATGGTTCGCTTGTCACCGACCTGCGACCCAAGCTCGTACGACCGTTCGAGAATGGGAACCGCGGTGTCGTCGTCCTGCCGGACGACCTGATGGAAGCAGCCGACCCAGAACAGCGACTCACCCTCGCCGCGCACATCGCTGAGCTCGCGATACAGCTTCGTCGCCCGCTCGAACAACGCCAGTTCGCGCGGGTCCTCGGTCAGCTGCTCCAGGCCCTCGTCTAGCTGCACGAGAAATCGGGTGTGAATGACCCGGCCACGGGCCAGGGCAAGATCAGCCTCCACCCCGTCCAGTTCCCGGTCGGCAGTCGCCAGTGCGCTGGCATCGCCACCGTAGACAGCGCGTTCATAGAGCAGCCTGGAGCGTTCGATTCGATCTTCTGCGCTCATCGCCGTCACCGCCTGCCTAGACCGCGCCATGGTACATCCTGTGTACACAGGGATATCCACCTCGGGAAGGGAACGATGGTGAACGAGGCAGGAGCGGAAACAGGCGGCCCGAACCGCACTCCGCGCAGTGAGATCCGCCCGGCTGTCTCTGCCAACCGCAACAAGGAACCCGTGCTCCTACTGGACCTCTCGACCAGCATGAACTGGGGCGCCGCTGACGAGTATGGCCCCGAATGGCCGGATCCGGGTAGCCGCCGGGCCATCGTTATCGAGGCCCTGCACGGTCTCGTGCGTGTCCTGGAGCGAGAGGACAGCGAGGCAGCCGCCGAGCAAGCCAGCGGCAGTGACGAACTAGGGGGCCTGATGACCCACGGGTTCGGCAACAAGCACGTCGAGATCGGCGACCTCAACTCCAGCAACCTGGAACGCAGGCTCAACGAGATCAAGTGGGGCGGCAAGACGTACATCATGCCCGCCTGGAAGGCAGCGCTCGCGGACTACGACGAAGAATTCGGCGACAGGGACCCCGACGAGCAGCCGACCATGCTCACCATCGTGGTCACCGACGGAGAGGCCGACGACTGGATGGAATTTGAGCCCGTCCTGGAGAAGGCCAGCGCCAAGCGCGTGTTCGTGGTCGCGATCGTGGGCCACGGCCGCAAGCACGACGCCACCCTGGCGGCCTACCAGAAGGCAGCCAGGAAGAACCTGGCCCAGGACAAGTTCGGGAAAGCGCACGTCGAGGTGGTTTCGTTCGACTCGGTAACCAATCCCGAGGAGATCGCGCTCGACCTGGTGACGCTCGTCAGCTAGCCCTGGCGGGCGCACTAGAGTTGCCCGGCGCCCAGTGCCTTTCGCAGGGCCCGGCTCTGGATCCGGTCGGCCACGGCGACGCCGTTGCGATCGGTGTCGGTCAGGGTCGCGCCGGCGGCGAGGAGCATCCGCACGATCTCGACCTGGAGTTCGCCGGCTCCGGCGGTTCCGCTCGCGCCGGTCGGTGCGACCGCGAGGTGCAGCGCGGTCGAGCCCGCCTTGCTGGTAGCGGCGCGCGGGTCGGCGCCGGCGGACAGCAGCGCGGCGACCGCGGCCGGGCTTCGCGCGCGGACCGCGCGGTGCAGGGGCGTCACCCCGCCCCGGTCCGGCTGGTCGACCGCTGCTCCGGCGGAGACCAGCAGCTCGATGATGCGCCGCTGGGCGGCCGGGTCCCAGGTTGGCGACAACGGCCGGGGATCGCAGGCGTAGTGCAGCGCCGTCGCGCCGCGCCGGTTGACTGCGTTGACGGGGGTACCGGCGGCGAGCAGCGCACGGGCAGCGTCGTACCGGAGCCCGGCCGCGGCCAGGTGCAAGGGCGTATCGCCCCGGTACAGCATGTGGGGCAGCTCGGCGACGAAGAGGTCGTCTTCCATGCGCTGGGCGGCCGCGGCCGCCGCGATCCGGGACGGGTCGTCAGCCAGTACTGCCTCGAAGATGGGCTCCACGCATCCAGCATGCACGAAGGGTCCGCATCGAACTCCAGGCGACCCCGTGGTGGTGGCAGCCGCCATTCCCGGTGACCTGACGAGGGGGATCACGCGACGCGCGGCACGGAAGCCTCGGGGTAGGTCCGGTGGCGTGCGAGGTGGGGCGGGGTGTGCGAGGGCTTTTCCTTGTGGACGAAGGCCCGGCGGAGTTCGGCGTACGGCTCGTCCGGGTCGAAGAAGTTGCGGGCCATGACGGCCAGTTCGGCGGCACGGTAGGCGGCCAGCGGGCGGTGCTGCTCGGGCGCCGCGAGCCGGCGCGCCTTGGCGGTCAGCAGGGCCGGGTAGGCGGGACTATCGACTAGGTACTCGGCCAGGGCCGCGACCTGCGCGCGGAAGCCAGCCGTGTCGCCGGGGATCACGTGGTCGACGAGGCCGGACCGGAGCGCCGAATCGGGAGTGACGGGCAGGCATGAGTCAGCCGGGCCGCCTCGGCGGCGCCCACGCGGCGGGGCAGGGTATAGGTCCAGTATTCCGAGCCGTGCAGGCCCATCAGGCGGTAGTGCGGGTTGAGGACCGCGCCGGACCGGCACCACACCTGGTCGGCGGCCAGCGCCAGCATCAGGCCGCCGGCCGCGGCGTTCCCGGCCAGCGCCGCCACGGTGAGCTGGCCGGTGTTGGTCAGGATCGCGTGCACCAGGTCGTCGATGGCGTTGATGTTCCGCCAGGACTCCGCGGCGGGATCGGCGGCGGCCTGGATCACGTTCAGGTGGATGCCGTTGCCGAAGAAGTCCCGGGGCGAACCGAGCACGATCACCTTGACGGGGCGGCCCTGGGCGTGCCGGTAGGCGGCCAGCAGGCTTCGGCACTGGCTGGTGCTCATGGCCCCGCCGGGGAAGCTGAACTCCAGGTAGCCGACCACGCCGGACTCGCGGTAGCTGATCTGCCGGTAGGTGCGCGGGCCCGGCGGCAGCGTCAGCGGCGCGGGCACCTGGGGTACGCCGTCCAGCTGGGCACCGAGCGCGAGGGTGGCGGGCAGCTTGAAGGTCTTCGGGCCGCCGGGAGCCGGGCGGCGGCGCAGCTGCGGGACCCAGACCGCTCCGTCCGCGGTGGCGCGGCAGATCGCGCCGTTCCGCCGGGCCAGGATCGTCCCGGGCTGGCCGCGTAGCTCGTCCTCGCGGTGCCCGCCGAACAGGTAGTACTCCGTGCCGCCGATCGTGTCGAGCACGCCGGGGCTGGAGTCGGCCGCGCGCAGTCTGGCGAGCACGCCCTCGGTGGGTTCGGCCGCCCAGTCGATCTTCCGGTCGGGCTGGCGGCAAGGCGGACGGCAGTGCCCGGTGACATCCGTTCGGCTGTAATCCAGCGGCTCGGGCCGGTACCGGCCGGTCGTGAACCTGGTTACCGCCAGCAGCACCGCCTCGACCGCGGCGTCCGCGACCTCGGTCCGGTACGTCGAGCTCTTCGAGTCGCCGGGCATCGCGAACTCCACGCTGGCCCAGATGTCGCCGGCGTCCATCTCCGCGTTCGCCTGCAGCACGGTGACGCCCCAGCGTCCGGCGCCGCCCATGATCGCCCAGTCCAGCGAGGACGGCCCGCGGTCCCCCATGGGGCCTGGGTGGACGATGAAGCACGGCCAGGCCGACCAGATGTCCGCGGGAATCGCCCTGGTCAGCATCGGGGCGATGATCAGGTCCGGGTCGTAGCGGCGGACCCCGTCCCGCATCACCTCGTCCCCCAGGGCCAGCTCGACCGATACCTCGTGCCCGCGGTCGGCGAGTTCGGCATGCACGCGCTGCGTCATGCTGTTGTAGGCGCTGGCAATAAGCAAGATCCGCATCGACGTCCCCCCCCGTGACGGCCTTTCAATGGCGGAGGGGACCAGCGCGGTCCTGATACACGGCCGGGGCGTGATGTGGTTCCCCGTCGATCCGTTAGGTGCGGTAGATGATTCGGTAGGTCCCGCGTCGTCTTAGAGAGATATGGACGGCTGCCGGATCATCGATGTCAACGGCGTTGACCTGTGCGTGGACACCGCTGGCGACGCGGCTGACCCCGCCATCCTGCTCATCGGCGGCATGGGCAGCTCGATGGACTGGTGGGAGGAGGAATTCTGCCAGCGGCTGGCGGCGGGCGGCCGATTCGTCATCCGGTACGACCATCGTGACACCGGGCGGTCGGTCAGCTACCCAGCCGGGGCCCCGGGGTACACCGGCGCAGACCTGGCGGCCGATGCGGCCGGGGTGCTGGACACGCTCGGGCGGCGAAGCGCTCACCTGGCCGGTATATCGATGGGCGGCGCCCTCGCTCAGCAGGTTGCGCTGGCTCATCCGGGTCGCGTCGACTCGCTGGTGCTGATCTCGACAAGCCCCGCGGTCCCGGGCGGCCCGAGCCGATCGGAGCTTCCGGCGATGTCGGAGGAACTGCGGGCCTACTTCGCCGCGGAGGTCCCGCTGCCGGATTGGACCGAACGGACGGCCGTGATCGATTACATCGTCGACTACGAGCGACGGCTGGAGGCCGCGGAGTACTTCGACGAGGCGCACGTGCGCGCGCTCGTGGAGCGGATCGTCGACCGCACCAACGATATGGCGGCCAGCGTGATGAACCACGCACTGGCCGAGGAGGGTGAGCTGGTCCGCGGGCGGCTTGGCGAGATCGCCGCACCGACCCTGGTGATTCACGGTACGGCTGATCCCTTGTTTCCCTACGGCCATGCCGAGGCGCTGGCCCGCGAGATTCCCCGTGCCCAGCTGCTGCCGCTGGAGGGCGTCGGCCATCAGATGCCACCGCGTGCGTGGTGGCCTTCCGTCATCGCGGCCATGCTGATCGAGGGATGAGCCAATAGTGTGAGGGCATGCCTGCAGTCGACCCGCTGCTGTCCATCTGGGGCCTGGTCACCCGCGGCACGCGCACGGTGGGAGTCCAGGGTCCTGAGTCCCGGGTGGACAACCCCGATGGCTTGTTCGGTGCCGCATGAGCGGCTTCGCGGGACAGATGCGCGCGGGCGGCGGAGGCCTCCGGCGAGGGCTGTGGCTGACGTTCCTGAGCCCGTTCGGCCTGGAACTGGCGGGCGGCTGCGGCGCGGAATGGATCGGGATCGACGTCCAGCACGGCGATCTCGATATTGCTGATGTCGCCCCGCTGGCGCGGGTCAGCCCGGTGCCCGTGCTGGTCCGGCTGGCGTCGCACGACGAGGCGCAGCTGGGCCGGGTGCTGGACACCGGGGTCGACGGCGTGATCGTTCCCGCCGTCGAGTCCGCCGGTCAGGCTCGGCAGCTGGTGCAGGCCGCCTATTTCCCGCCCCGGGGGCGGCGTAGCAAGGGGCTGGCGCGGGTTTCCCTCCTCGGCCGGCGCGACCAGCCGCTGCTGCTGCCGATGGTCGAGACGCGCGCGGGCCTGGACGCCCTCGACGACATCCTCGGAGTCGACGGCGTGGACGGCACCTTTATCGGGCCCTACGACCTTTCCCTCTCGCTCGGCCGGAAATCGGTGCTGGACGACGCGGTGGTGTCGGCGATCGTTTCCGTGATCGACCGGACCCGCGAGCGCGGCCGCATCTCTGGCATCTTCACCGGGAACCGCGAGCTCACCGGGCTGCTCCCGGCCATGGACCTGCTCGGCGTGGACACCGACGCCGCCGCCCTGCGAGCCGGGCTGAAGGGGCTGTTCGGCTAGCCGAGGCGGCGGGCGCCGTCGGACGGGATCGCGTCCAGGTAGCGTGGGGCCGGCCAACCGTGCCGGGTGAAACTCCTGGTTATCGCGGTGCGGACCGGCCCGGCCCGTTCGGCGTCAAGGAGCGCCACCACCGACCCGCCGAAACCGCCGCCGGTCATCCGCGCACCCACGGCGCCGGCGTCGATCGCGGCCTCGACGGCCGCGTCGGCCTGGGGCCAGGACACCCGGAATTCGTCGCGTAGCGAGCGGTGCGATACGGTCAGCAGCTCTCCTATCGCCGCCTGGTCACCGGCGCGCAGCAGTTCGGCGGCCCGCAGAACGCGGCGGTTCTCCGCGACGACGTGCCCGGCTAGGCGCCGGAGGGACGGCTCGGTCAGCCTGGCCAGCGCCCTGGGGTCGCCGGTGACGTCGCGCAGCGACCGGACCCCCAGCAGTGACGCGGCCTGCTCGCAGGCCTGGCGGCGGGCTGCGTACCGGCCATCGGCCAGCGCGTGCCGGGCCCGGGTGTCGATGACCACCAGCGTCAAGCCGGCCGCGGCCGGGTCGAGCGGGACCGCCGCCTGGTTGCCGGTGCGGCAGTCGAGCAGCAGCGCGTGGCCGGTCCGGCCCAGCAACGCGGCCATCTGGTCCATGATCCCGCAGGGCACGCCGGCGAAGTCGTTCTCCGCCCGCCGGGCCAGGGCCGCCAGCTCACGCCGGGGCACCGGCAGCTGGTAGAGCTCGGTCAGCGCGAGCGCCACCGAACACTCCAGCGCCGCCGAAGACGAGAGCCCGGCACCCGCGGGCAGGTCGGCGTCGATCGCCACGTCGGCGCCGCCGGCCAGGTAGCCCGCCTGGCGGAGCGCCCATGCCACCCCGGCCGGGTAGGCGGCCCAGCCGGCTGCCGATCCGGGTTCCAGCGCGTCGATGTCCAGCACGACCGGCTCGTCCGCGGCCTGCCGGGACGTGACCGCGATCCGCCGGTCGGACCGCCGGGAAGCGGCGGCGCAGACCCCGGCGCCGAGGGCGAAGGGCAGCACGAACACTTCGTTGTAGTCCGGGCCGCCGATCAGGTTGACCCGGCCGGGCGAGAACCAGACGCCTTCCGGTTCGCGGCCGAACCGTTCGGCAAAATACCGGGCGGCACCCGGCGGCCCGGGCGGGTTCACGCGCGCTGGGACCGCAGTTGTTCCGCGGCCTGCCGCGGGTCGACGGGATCGAAGAAGACGCCCGCCCCGAACTCCGCAGCGGCGAGGTGCCGGACCACGCCGGGCGCCCGCAGGGCAGGCGCCAGGTGCAGGTGCAGGTGCGCGGCGGGCCAGTCATCCCCGCCGGCCGGCCGCTGATGGACCCACAGCATGTAGGGCGCGTCAGGCCCGAGGAGCCGTTCGGTCCGGGTGAGGGCATCCACGAGCATCGCGCCCAGCCCTTTGCGCAGTTCGGGGCCTGCCGCGGGCAGGTCGGCCACGTGACCGAGCGGGGAAATCAGCAGCTCATACGGCCACGACGGTGCCCATGGCACGGCCGCCTGCCAACCCGAGCGGCGCACGACCAGCAAGTCGTCGCCGGGGTCTTCGCAGAGGTCGCATTTGCTGGCGGAAAGCTCGGATTCCGGGATGGGCGGGATCATGCCGAAGGCCATGACCTGACTGTGCGGATGGTCGATCGTGGACCCGACCGCCCGCCCGCGATTCTCGAAGACGAACACATAGGCCACGTCGTCGCGGGACCCGAGTACCGCGGTGCGCGCCGACCACAGCTCGACCACCCGGGACGCCTGATCTTCGCCCAGGGCCGGGAAGGACGCACCGTGGTCCGGGCTGTGCAGGATGACTTCGTGACGCCCGTCGGGCAGGGCAGGCCAGCGATTCCGGAAGTGCCTGACGTCGTAGGGCCCGGGCGCCTCGAGCCCGCCCGGGCAGAACGGGCACTGTCCCGCCGGGAGGTTGGGACGCTGCTGCCGCCACGGGGTGACGACGACGTTGGCGCCCGTCAGCGGGTCGATACGCAGGTCAGCGTCGCTCACGCTTCACACTAGACGATGAGCCGGCGGCTCCTGGAAGTCCAGACCCGGTAGTCGTACCAGCCTAAGGTTCCGCCGCATTGTTACTGCATGGATGGGGCAACCATATCGCTGGGGCTGCATGGGTGCGGCATCCATGCAGTACGAACGAACGCGCTGGGGTGGCGGGCGGCGTATCAGGGGCCACGAAAGCATGTCGGCGGCGCACGGGCACCAGGAGTGGCGCCAGAGAAGCACGCCAGCCCTGTCCGGCTCATTGGATTCTCGGGATCATCTACCTCGTGAAAAGGGTCCGCCAGCGTCGCCAGGAGCGCCGCGGCGGCGGCCGCGACCGCCGACCAGGAGCCTGACGACGATGATGGCGACGACCGGCAGCCACGCCACGCGGAAGGGGTGACCGCTGAGCAGGGCGAGCACCGCCACGACGGCGAGGATAGCGACCGGGGCTACCGGCACGCGAGCGGGCCAGGACCGTCCAGGGCTGGCGGGAGCGGAAGCGGCGGCGCTGGTCACGGGGGCCTGGCGCCGCGGCAGGTCGGTGAACAGGGCGGCCAGGTCGGCGGTGGTGCGGGCCTGGAGGGCCCGGCCGGTGCGGTCCTCGAGTTCCTCGGTGGTCAGACGGCCGGCCTGGTAGTGCTCGCTGAGCTCGGCGATGGCCCGATCGCGGTCGGCGTCGGACACGCGCAGGCTGCCGGACGGGTGGTCCTTGGTGGCGGTACTCATGATCTGAACGCTACGGACCGGCAAGGGCCGGGGCATCGGCCTGGGAGTGGAGATCGGGAAATCCATCCCAGGGTGGAGGCGGTGGTCAACCTTGGCTCAGGTTTGGCCACGGGCGAGGACTGCCATGTGCTCCATGCTGATGGCGTGGACGAGCGGGTCGGCATGGCGGTGCACCAGCCGCCATTCCGGTCCTTCGCGCCGAAAGACCAAGGTCACGCGCAGCGACCAGTCCTGGTCCGGCATTCCGGCCACCTCGCCGTGCTGTCGCTCGATCGCCACGAGTACCGCCAGATCACCGGACGCGTATGTCTCGACGAGTTCCAGATCCGCCTCACCGCTCCGGAACATTTTCGGCGTGGATTCCAATGCCGCCTCGGCGTCGAAGCCACGCGCTGTTTCTCCGCCGTACGGCGGCATGAGCATGTAGTCGTCTCCGTGCTTGATCAGCGCGAGATACCTGCGAATGTCTCCTCGTATGTACGCGGAGGCGGCTTCCGCGGAGCTGCCGACGAGCTCAGTGATGTCCCCATCAGTGACATTTCCCTGCATCCGTGCAGAGCACCACGAAGGCATGCAGCCTGGATGGAGACTGTGTGTTCAGGATGGGGAGCTACTAGCGTTCGCTGAGCCAGATGGAGACGTGGGCGGGTTCCAGGGCGGCATGGACCGAACGGGTCAGGTCCTCTGTTACCGCGTCGGCGTCCAGCTCTTCGGTGAGGCGAGCCGCGAACGCGGCCAGCAGCCGTTCGGCGCTATACCGGGCCCGGTTGAAACGGCGGTCCACCCGGTGCTGGACCCGGGACCGCAGCGGGCCGAACAGCGCCGCCGCCGCCAGCGTGGCGCCGGCCACCGCCACCGGGGACGTGATCCCGATGACCTCGGTGGCCAGCAGGACCAGGCCGGCGTAGACCCCGACCAGCAGCCCGGTGACGATCGCGTACGCCACCGTGCGGCTGACGATCCGGCCCAGGTCGTACAGCCGGTATTTGAGCACGGCGACCACGCACGCCACCGGGATGCCCACCACCGGGGTTCGGGTACTGGGCGTGGGCGGCCTGTATCGCGTTGCTGATCCCGCCGCTGATGGTCGTGCCGGCCTGGAACTGCCGAGTGCCCCAGCCGGCGAACACGACGACCGTCGCCCACAGCACCGGCCGCCAGCGCGGCGAGGGCAGG
>Ga0070699_100006610_pt1 | contig 10082 bp, 8 predicted proteins | sample KBSK1503metaG_FD_65473 | JGI IMG/M metagenome (GOLD analysis project Ga0070699, IMG submission 65473) | Corn, switchgrass and miscanthus rhizosphere microbial communities from Kellogg Biological Station, Michigan, USA - KBS K1-50-3 metaG | ecosystem: Host-associated > Plants > Roots >... | reverse complement strand
CACTGGTCTGTCGCTCGATCTCCTCTTCTTTTCCGCGTATCTCCTGTCGCTCGTGTTGATCTGGGTGGGAGTCGTGCTGATCGGCTCGCACGTGTATGCGACTCCTGGGTCGCCGACACCTCGGCGTCGCGAAAGCAGTCCGACGCTGTGGGCGACCGCGGCGCTCGCCGCGGCAGTCACGCTTCGACACCGCATCCCCAGGACGAGCGCCAACTCCCTCGAACCGTACTTCCACCCGCGCATGCTCGCCTTTGGTGTCGGGCTGCTGGCGATCGCGGCGCTCCTCCGCCACCGGACCTGGTGGGCGATCGCATTGGTCGGAGCGGCGGCACTCGTGCACGTGACGACCGCGCTCTGGTTCGCGATCCTGATTGGGGTCGCACTGGCAATCCTGGATCCGCGCATGCGTCGACTCGTGCTCGCCGGCACGATCGCCGCGGTCATCGTCGCGGCATGGGCGCTGACGCTCGGACCGCTCCAGGGTTCGACCGTGCGAATGGACGACGTGTGGCTGCAGGCCGTCGCGAGCAAGGATTCGCTCTTCCCGAACGAGTGGCCGCTATCGGCATGGGTCGGCAATCTCGGTGTGTTCACGGTTCTGCTGCTCGCACACCGCTACCGGCGGGCGCGCGGACTCGCCACGCCGCAGGACACGGCGCTCGTCTGGGGCGCGACCGTACTCGTGACGGTATTCCTGATCACGTTGCCGGCCGTTGCCGCGCACGTCGCGATTGCCGTGCAGTTTCAAGTCTCGCGCGTGTTCTGGCTCGTCGACTTTCTCGCAACGGTTCATGTCATCGCAGCGCTCGCGGGTTCGCGGACCATAAAGGTCCGCGCCGCAACGTCGGCAGGCTCCCGGTCAAGTGCGGCCGCCATTCTCGCGGCGCTGCTCATCGCAATATCCACGGCGCGCGGCGCGTACATCATCTTCATCGAGCACCCGGAGCGGCAGCTGTTCGAGCTGCGGCTGCCCCGCGATCCTTGGGAGGATGCGATGCGCTGGCTGTCGCGGCAAACGATCTCGGTGGCCGTCCTCGCTGACCCGGGTCACGCGTGGAAGTACGGCACCAGTGTACGGGTCGCAGCCGGACGCGACGTATTCCTCGAGGATGTCAAGGACTCGGCGATCGCGATGTACTCGCGTGATGTCGCCGTGCGGGTCGTGGAGCGCACGCGGGCGCTCGGCGATTTCACCGCCCTGACCCCCGAACGCGCAGGTGAGCTCGCGGCAGAATACGATCTGTCGTATCTGGTGACCGAACAGTCACTGCCATTACCACTCGCCTATCGCAACGCGCGCTTCGCCATCTATCGCCTTCGATGACCTTTCAGCCCGCAGCCTTCACTCCGCGCTTTACCGGCGGCCACAAGCAGACGCTCTACGCGTGGGCAAAGCGACGTCAGTTTCCGCGCCTGCCGGCCCCGGTCGAACGGCACTTCGACGTTGCCGCCGATGCGCGCGTGCTCGCACATTGCCACTGGCACGAGCAGCCGCAGCAGCATCCGACGCTCATCCTGCTGCATGGTCTCGAGGGATCGAGCCACGCGCATTACATGTCCGGCATCTCCGACAAGGCGTGGGCCGCCGGGTGGAATGTGGTGCGGCTCAATCAGCGGAACTGCGGCAATACCGAGCATCTCTCACGCGGCCTGTATCACTCGGGCCTGACGCACGATCCGCTGTTCGTCGTCGGCGAGCTGATCGCGCGCGACGGCATCGGCGAGATTGCGGTCGCCGGGTATTCGCTTGGCGGCAACCTGACGCTGAAACTCGCGGGCGAGCTCGGCGCCGACGCCCCTCCCGAGCTCAAGGCGGTCTGCGCCGTGTCTCCGACGATGGATCTGGAGGTGTGCGTGCGGGCGCTGGAACGGCGCTCGAACCTCGCCTATGAGTGGAACTTCGTCCGCAACCTCAAGGCGCGCATGCGGCGCAAGGCGGCGGCGTTCCCCGGCGACTATCCGCTGGACCCGTTGCGGCGTGTCTGGACCGTGCGTCAGTTCGACGAAGCCTACACGGCACCGCATCACGGCTTTCGCGACGCGAGCGACTACTACCACCGCGCCAGCGCCATGCGCGTGATCGAGCGCATCCGCGTGCCGGCACTGATCCTGACCGCGGAAGATGACCCCTTCGTCCCGGCGGAACCGTTCCGCGCTCCGTCAGTTGTGAACAATCCAAACGTGACGGTGGTGATCACGCCACAGGGCGGGCACTGCGCATACGTCGAACGTGCTGATGGCGATTACGACGGCTATTGGGCTGAACGGGAAATTGTCAGATTCGCAGACGCGCATGTAGGAATCAGGAATCAGGTATCGGGATTCAGGGAATCCTGAATCCTGACACCTGATACCCGCTAACGCGACGAGCTCGTCCGTGAATCGCGCCGAGTCAACTCGTCGCGCACAATGTAGCCGCCTTTCATCACGAAGCGCACGCGCTCCATCTCGCTGATGTCATCGAGCGGGTTGCCACCGGTCGCGATGATGTCGGCGTACTTGCCCTTGTCGATCGTGCCGACGCGCTCGGCCCAGTTGTAATTCAAGAGTGCCGCGGCATTGATCGTGGCCGTCTGCAGCGCCTGCGCAGGCGTCATGCCCCACTTGACGAGCATCGGGAACTGATCGCCCTGCTTGCCATGCGGGATCTCGGGTCCGACGGCGCCGCTGCCGAGCACCACCGTGACACCGGCCGCCACCGCTTTCCGGAAGCTGCGTTCGGCCATCTTCAGGCGGCTGTTTCGACCGCCGGTCGCTTTCAGATCGGCCGCTTCGAGCTCGATGAGGTCGTCGATCGTCAACACGAGCGGCAGCTTCTTGTCGAGCAACAACTTCAGCGACGCATCGTCCAGATCGGTGAGGTGATTCGGCGCGTCCACGCCGGCGCGCAGACAACTCAGCTGACCCTCGCCTCCGTAGGTGTGGCAGGCCACCTTGAGGCCCATGCGGTGTGCCTCGTCGACGACCGCCTCCACCTCTTCATACGTCAGCGACGGAATGTTGATCAGCGTCGCATCCGGCTTCCACACCTTGACCTCGGCGCCGACGAAGTCCTGAGTCGTGTAGATCTTCACCCAGTCGACGCCGTGCAGCTTCGCTTCGCGGACCGCGGCGCGCGCCAGCCACGGACCGTTGATGTTCTTGTCCTCCGTGTAGCGATCGAGGAACGACGGCGCGGTGGACCGATACGGGGTGCTCGCGCGCTGGTTGAGCGACTGTCCGCTGACCTGCAGACGCGGCCCGAGGACGATCCCGGCGTTGATGGCCTCGCGCAGGTCGACGGTGCCGTAGCCGCCGCGCGAATCCATGTCCATCGCCGTCGTGACGCCGGCGTTGAGATCCTTGAGCGCTGCCGCGACGGCGATGATCGCGCGCGCGTGCGGATCATCGCCGCCCATGTACAGGTGCACGTGCGCGTCGACTATCCCGGGCAACACCGTGGCTCCACTCAGGTCGATCACACGTGCGCCAGCCGGAATCGAAACGTTCGGCCCGACGTCGGCAATCCGATCGCCGCGAACGAGGATCACCTGGTTGGTGAGCATGCGTCCGCCGCGCGCGTCGAACATCCGGCTGGCGCGAACGGCCACGACCTGATCGGGCGGAACGCGGAAGTCGTTGTAGTAGGCGGCGGGTCCGGTGAGATCCTGCGTTCGAACGTACGAGCCCGACACACCGACGATGATGATGGCCGCGATTGCTGCGAGTGATATCCGCGAGACTAGCTGTCGTGACATCGGCCGCTCCTCCATTTCGCAATGCGAACGTCTCGAACGATCCGAACGATCCGAACGACCCGAACGATCCGAACGACCCGAACGACCCGAACGATTCGAACGACTACGAAATGTGACGCATGAAGACCTGACCGAACTCGGCCCCCTTGCCCTGTTCCTCGTGCTTGAAGTACACGAAGGCATCGCCTCGTTCCGCGCTCTTCTCACGGACGAGCTCGGCCCAGCGTGCCACGTCCTCCGGCGTGTAGCCCTCGTCACGCAATCGGAAGTACGAGTAGTCGGCCGTCAGCTCGATGGGCGTCGACAGTTTCTCACTGTCCGCAATGCACAGCGCGAGATTTCGCTTCCGCAGAACCTCGTACACGGCATCGTCGAACCACGATGCGTGTCGGAACTCGAACGCGGCGCACACGCGCGGCGGAAAGCTGTCGACGAACGCCTCGAGCAGCGCGACGTCCTTCTTGAGATTGGGCGGGAGCTGAAAGAGCAACGCGCCGAGCTTGGGGCCAAGCACGGCGGCCGTCTCCAGGAACTGCCGCACGCGATCGGCGCAGTCGCGCAGACGGGCGTCGTGCGTGATGCGCTTCGGCGCCTTGAGCGTCAGCTTGAATCGCTCGGGCGTCGCCTTGCTCCAGCCGTCGAGGATCTTCTCGTTCGGCGCGCGGTAGAACGTGTAGTTGATCTCGACCGTTGGAAAGCGTTCGGCGTAATACGGCAGCATCTTCGACGCCGGCAGCGTCTCCGGATAGAAGCTGCCCTTCCATTCCGGATAGTTGTAGCCGGAGGTGCCCACCCAAATCATTTGGTAGAGTTAACCATATGCGTGCCGCGTGGGGAATTCTGCTCCTGCTCCTGACATCGGCGGCATGCTCGCGCACGGCTCCGCCGCCAAAACAGTTCGAGCTCACCGGACAGATCATCGCGATCAAACCGGAACGACAGGAAGTCCTGCTGAAGCACGACGACATCAAAGGCTTCATGCCGGCGATGACGATGCCCTACAAGGTGCAGGATGCGTCGCTGCTGACCGGCAAGGAGCCGGGCGACACGATTCGGGCAACGCTGGTGGTCGGCGAGGTCGACGCACACCTGTCGTCGATGACCAAGACCGGGCATGCGGCGCTCGACAGCCCGCCGCCCACGACCGATCAGCCGGACATCCTCGAGCCCGGCGCGCAGGTGCCCGACGCGCTGCTGGTCGATCAGAACGGCAAGCCGACGCCATTCTCGACGTTCCGTGGTCATCGTGTGGCGCTGACGTTCATGTACACGCGCTGTCCGCTGCCTGATTTCTGCCCGCTGATGGATCGGCATTTCGCGACCGTGCAGGCGACGATCGTGAAAACGCCGACGCTGTCGGATGTGCGTCTCGTCACCGTGACGCTCGATCCCGCGTTCGATACACCGACGGTTCTCAAACCGCACGCGGAGGCGTTGAACGCGGACATGCGCCTGTGGTCGTTCATGACGGGCGAGCCGTCCGAGGTCACGCGCTTCTCCTCGGCATTCGGGATCGACGTCGAAGCCGATCAGCAGCATCCCGATCAGATCATCCACAACCTGCGGACGGCGGTGATCGATCCCGACGGCCGCGTGGTCAAAGTGCAGTCCGGCAATTCCTGGACGCCCGCGCAGCTCGTTGCCGACCTCTCCGCGGCTCCCGCTCCCAAGAACTGAAGGCGCGACGCCACCGCCGCTGGCATTCACGCGGGCGGAACGTCGTGTCATTCGACGGCTGCGCAGCCCGCTGGCCGTCCAGCGATGGTTGAACGTGCTGCCGTACAACACCGAGCAGGGCGGCGAGACGCTGCGCAGCTTTCGCGGTGTCGTCCGTACCGGGACGGCGCACTGCCTGGAAGCGGCGCTCTCGGCGGCGGTGATCCTCGAACAACACCGCTATCCCCCGCTCGTCCTCAGCTTCGAATCGGTCGACCTGCTGGATCATGTGATCTTCGTCTATCGGGCGAAGACCGGCTGGGGCTCCGTCGCGCGCTCGCGCGATCCTGGCCTGCACGGACGAAAGCCGCTCTTCGCGACTCCTCGTGCGCTCGCCCTGAGCTACTTCGAGTCGTACGTCGATTTCGAGGGATGCATCAAGGGCTATGCAGTCGTCGATCTCCGCGTCCTCGGGAACTACGACTGGCGGTTGTCGGCGCAGAACGTCTGGAAGGTCGAACAGCTGCTGCTCGACTGGCGGCACCGCCCGATCGCATCGTCGAAGCGGACAGTCGCCGCGATGCGCGATCGTTACGCCGTGTTCGTGGGGACACATGGCTACAAGCCGTGGAAGTACTACAAGGGTCGCGAGCGCTGGACGGAGCTGCCGCCGGAATTCAGATATCGCGGGTGAAGGTCAGCCCGCCCGCAGCTTCAGAACAGCGATGGAGAACCGGCGAGACCCGTCGCGAGCGCAACGATCAAGATCGCGGTCAACACGGCGAGCAGTTTCAATCCACCGTAGAGACGTGTCACCGCGACGAGCTTCAGCGCGTTTGCCTGTGCGAGGTTGTACGACGCGGTGGCGAGCTGACGGTTCAGATCTCCCACCTGCAACCGCTTCCACGAGTCGCAGTAGTCCTCGAGCGGCCCGTCGACCCGCTCGCTCAGCGACGCCGCGGGCGACAGCGCCGTAATCGCGTACCACAGCAGTCCGATCGACAGCAGCGCGTAACAGCCGATATACACGTTCATCACCAGCGGCATCTGCAGCACGTGTTTCACGTCGCCCTTGCTCACCAGCAGCACGTTCATCGCGTTCAGCGTGCCGAGGATGATCAGCGCGAAGCGGGTCTTCCGGTCGTAGAGCTCGGTGACATCGTGCAACCGATCGCAGCGGTCGGCGACCGCGCGATACCGCTCCCACGGATCGAGCACGCGATCGTCTGCCGCGCGCAGCATCTCCTTGCGCTGCCGGCGCTCGCTTTCCAGTCTGACGAAGTCCTCTGACGCATTGATGACACTCATCGTCGCCTCGACGCGCTCCCTGCGCTCATCGTTTTCCGTGCGTCCGCAATCTGTTTGAGCACGAACGACGAACGTCGCCGGGCGAAATCGATCACGTTCGTCACGTCACCGTCGTGCTTCTCTTTCGTATACGGCAGGCGCGTGTCGAACGGCGCCGCCGAGTCGACAAGGGCCGACAGCCGCGTCACCTGCGCCTCGAGCCACTTGTCCTCGAGGGCCGACTTCGCGCAGCGCTCGATCGTGTCCAGATACAACGCGCGAAGATCGGAGTGCGCGAGCGCGTTGTAGAGCAGCCGGTTGCCATTGACGCGCTCGAAGATCGACAGGTCCAGCTGCCACATCGTGTGATCGCGATCCCACGGCAGGAAGACATGCTTGGTCGAACCGTCGGGGCGATACACATAGAAGTTGTTCACGCCCGCATAACCGGTGAACCCGTCGATCTCGCCGAGAAACGCCTCGATCGCCGCATAGCGGACCATCTGCGGCAGATCGAGATACACCTCGATTCGCTCGCGCCACGCGGTCTCGACCGGATACGAGTTGGCGTCGATCATCGCCTGCAGCGGCTCGTAGACGGGCGCGGCCGGATCCGACTCGTGTGTCCGACGCTCGAACAAGAGTTCGTACTCGTCGAGTCGATCGCCAAGCGCGCTGAAGTCGTAGGGTCGCACCCAGTGATACTCGAACAGAGCGCCGGTGTCCTTGCCGAACCGCCGCTGCAGGTAGCCGGTATTCGGCTCTTCGACGACGGCATAGACACCCTGGAAGTCGCCATTGATGAAGACCCGGGCGAACGATTCACGCGAGGCCGCCTCGCCCATGCGCGCGATGAACGCCATCGCCGCTGCCTCGCGGACCATCGACGGGTCCTGCCACAGGTTGTCGAGGACGATGGCCGCCGTGTCCGCGAACCGCTGCCCCGAGATGTAGTGATTGAAGTCGATGCGCAGCCCGAGCTTGATGCCGTTGCGGCTGCCCCATCCACGCGAGCGTACTCCGACGTTGCGGACCCGGACGTCACGATAGGTGAAATCGGCCGGATAGAACGTGTTCGAATCCCAATGCTCGCGCAGATCGACCAGGTCGCGCGCATTCATCACCAGCGAGATGTCCTGGACCAGTGTCGAGTCGAAGATGTCCTGCTCGTTGGTCTGTGCGGACACCGGCGTCGCAAGCACGAGCCCGGCGACGACCGCGATCAATGACTGCCTGATACGCATGTGCAACCTCACAATCCGAGCTGCACGCTGAAAACGGGCGTCCACGTCGTCGTGGGCAACGACGAACCGGCCGGCCGGACGCGTTCGTGCACCGCGTTGACGAGCACCTTGGCGTAGCGCGTGATCCACCAGTTGAGGCCGAGCGTGACGGCGCGATCGTCGGCGGACACGATCCGATCGGCGCGTGGATTCAGCGACATCACGCCGGTGCCACCGCTGCCGAAGGCGAGCCGCTCGACGCGACCAGCGAGCTCGATTCGGCTGTGACTGCCGGGACCGATCGAGCGCGGCACGCGCCACACACCCGCGACGTACCAGCCGCTCGCCGTCAACGGCGCAAGGTCGCTCCCGTCCAATGCCTGGCCGCGCCGCTGGTCGGTCACGCGCATGTATTCGGCCGTGACCCGGAACGGCCCGGGACGCCAGCGCGCTTCGATCCCGGTTCGCTGACGACGGCCGGACGCCCAATAGGTCGCGGGAAAGAACCGTTCTCCCATCGCGGTTCGCCCCCGCAGATTGGAAATGCCTTCCGACAACGGTGACGTCGTCGCGGCGAACGCCACGTGCAGATCGCCGATCGAACGTTTCGCGGAGGCAAACGGCTCTATCGACAATCGCCCCGCCGTCGTCCTCGTCCCAGACGTGCGTTCCGGGTGGCGCGGCGAGGGCCCGTCGCCGTCGCGGCGAAACACGCCGCCCTCGTATTCGAGCCGTTTCCGCCAGACGCGCCCGTGCGCCATCACACCGACGTCGCGTCCCGGCGCCAGTTGCGTTGCCGCGAGCGATCGGTCGACGAAGTCGAGATGCTTCACGCCGGTCGTCTCTTCGAGGCTGAACGGCAGTTTGAACTGACCGGCGCGCAGGCGCAGCGACTTCTGGAGCCGGACGTCGCCGTAGATGTCTCGCCACGGATGATCGCCATCGAGCTCTCGCTCGATCGCGAAGTCGACACGCGTGCCGATCGAGCCGTCGACGCCGATGCGGCGTCGTGTCGTATCCGCGTTGGAGTCGGTCGAATCGTCCGATCCGCGAACATCGATCGCCATCCGCGCGTCGAGCGCGAGACGAATCGCATCGCCCAGCGCGAACGAAAACGGATTGGATGCGTCAGCGGACGCAGGTTTGCGCGCACCGTCAGCGGACGCGGGCTTGACCAACGCGGCGGACATCAGCAGGACAGCGACGAACGAGACCACAGCGCGGCGACGCCGCAACCAAATGCCGCGCTGTGCTCGTGACCCTGTCTCTTCTGGTGACACGAACGCGCCCAGAACATTTGCGCAGAACAACAAACTCCGGCGCCTTAGTGTCACGATTCGGCGTGTCACGATTGCGGCCCCCATCGCCGCTGCAGAAAAAGAGACTGGCTGTCGATCGCGGGCGCACCCGCCGACGGCCGGTATCGCACATAGGCTCCGTCGTGCAGCAGCACCCGCGCCTGCACGTTGTCCGCGAGATACACGCCCAGCACCTCGTCGCGAATGCGACGCTTCAGCGCGTCATTCGTGACCGGCGCCACGACCTCGACGCGCCGAGTGAAATTGCGCGGCATTACGTCAGCGCTGCCGACGTAAACCTCCTCATCGCCGCCGTTACGGAACCACCAAGCGCGGCTATGTTCCAAAAATCGACCAACGATGCTCCGGACTTTAGTGCCATCGCTCAGCCCCGGAACTCCGGGACGAAGGCGGCACGGTCCGCGAACGATCAGGTCGACGGTCACGCCCTGACGCGACGCGTCGTACAGCGCACGAATCACGTCGGGATCGGTGAGCGCGTTCATCTTCAGAATGAGATGCGCCTGCGCGCCATGGCGCGCCCACGCCGCTTCGCGTTCGATGAGCGCGCACAGCGACGCGCGCAGTGAAAACGGCGCGGCAATGAGTCGGCTCAACTGCGGCGTGTTCACACGACCGCACACATATTCGAAGAGCGACTCCACATCGGCGCCCAGCGCTCGATCGCACGTGAGCAGCGCGAGGTCGGTATAGGCGCGCGCCGTGGCGGAGTGATAGTTGCCGGACGACAGATGCACGTATCGACGACGGCCGCCATCCTCGCGCCGCACGATGAGCGCGAGCTTGCCGTGCACCTTCAGACCCGGGACGCCGGAGATCACGCGGACGCCGTGCTGGCGGAGCGTCGCCGCCCATGCCGC
>Ga0070699_100006609_pt1 | contig 10082 bp, 9 predicted proteins | sample KBSK1503metaG_FD_65473 | JGI IMG/M metagenome (GOLD analysis project Ga0070699, IMG submission 65473) | Corn, switchgrass and miscanthus rhizosphere microbial communities from Kellogg Biological Station, Michigan, USA - KBS K1-50-3 metaG | ecosystem: Host-associated > Plants > Roots >... | reverse complement strand
CAACCCACGACCTCCGAGATCTCATCGACCAGGACACCACCCTGCAACACGATTCCGGCCGCGTAGGCGGCTCCGCCCGCGATTGCCGCCACGACAAGCCTGACCAGTCGACCGCCAAAGTCGGCGGGAGTCACGGTCGAGCGGACGATCATCACGACGGCAACCATGATCAGGGTCGCCACGATGACCGGGCGCAGCTGATCCAGTATGACCGTCCAGCTTATTTCGACCTCCCGGAGGGCTTCCCGAGCCATCCAGGCCATGATGATCGGGTAGACCACGACCCAGGTGAGCGCCACGCCGAGCGCCCCCATCCACACCGCCCCCGCCCAGAACGCGAACGGCATCACGAGGAGGAGTAGCCCCGTCCACCAGAACAGGAACGCGGCACGATACCGGGCGAACAAGACCGGCGGCAGGAGGACGTCGAGGGATCGAATCAGCCCGAGCACACAGAGCACCCGCAGAAGCGGGACCATCGGGCCCCACTTCTCGGCGAGCACGAGATGGACGAAATCGTCGGCCATCAGCGCCAGTCCCACGCACAGCGGGACCGTCAGGCAGGCCACCAGACGGAGCCCTCGCAGGAAGGAGGCGCGCATTGCGCCTCGATCCGCCTGTAGCCCCGCCATAATGGGCAAGGCGAGCTGGTTTGCTAGAACCGATATCTTGTCGACCGGCAGCGTGCCGAGCAGCTTCGCCATCGAGTACAAGCCCAGGACGACTTCGCCGAAGACTTTCCCCAGCACGACCGCGTCGAGCTGTTGATACACGACCCAGCCGACTCTCGCGCCGAGCGCCGCCAGGCTGTAGCGAAGGATCTCCCGGAGGCGCCTGCTCCCTACCTGAAGGCCGGGCCACCACCGCACCAACCAGAAGCTGACGACACCCTGGACCAACGGCATTACCAGCGCCCCCGCGACGAGGGCCCACACCCCGGCGCCGGCCCACGCCATCCCCAGGACCACCGGCATGGTCGCGAGCATCGAAGCGACTTCGGCCTGGGAGACCCGGTCAAGCGCGAGGCGTTTCCTGAGCAGGCTATCGGGCACAATCCGCAGCGAGATCAGGAGTAGGCTCACGCCGGCCACCCTGAGCACGTCCGCGAGCAGGGGGCTGGCGAACCACGACGCGATCGCGGGCGCGGAAGTATACAAGGCGAGGTACCCGATTCCCGCCATCCCCACGACCAGCCAGAAGCAGGCGTTCAGTTCACGCTCGTCGAGATCGCGAAACTGAACGATCGCCGCCCCCAGGCCAAGGTCGCCGATCAGCGCAATGGCATAGGTCCACACCCCCGCGAGCGCCATCAACCCGTAATCGGCGGGCGTCAGGAGTCGCGCGACGACGAGCGTGGAGAGAAGCGAGATCAGCTGCACCGCTCCCCGCGACCACACGACCCAGAAGAGCGACCTGGCGATCCGGTCCTTCATCGCTTGTGCCATGCCGACTCAGTGAAAGTCGCCGTCACCCATGACGAAATAAAAATCATCGGCCTCGAGAGGCCGCTGCTGCACCGACGTCAGCCGGCGCACACTCCTGGGGTCGAGGACGATCGTCCCGCCGCGCCTCTTCAACAAGAATCCGTTTCCGTACAACGCGCGCCGCATGAACTTGTCCCCCGAGGCGCTGAAGTAGATCGCGATCGCGCCCATGTGCTTCGCCCATCTCGTCACCAGCCGCACCGCCTTCCGGGCGGTCCGACCGTCGGGGGTGACGAGCAGGTCCATGACATGGGCGATCCCGTCGATCATTCGGACGACGGCATAGCCCTCAGTCCGGTCGCCGCGCCCGATCAGCGCCGCCGCGTAGTGTCGTGGCGCGAAGCCGAAGTAACGCCAGTTGAGGAACTCCTTCCGGCGCAGTGTCAGACTCGTGACGCCCTTCCCGACCGCCGCCTGGATGTCCTCGAAATCGGATTCGAAGCGGTGCACCGGGACCAAGGAGATCTCTCCGTCGCTCAGACTCGCGCCGTCGCTGGTCGCGCTCCCGCGGCCACCGCGGCCGAGTTTGTACTGCACGTACGCCGGCCACACCAACACCCTCGCCCGTGTTCCCCAGTCACAGATGGTTTCCAGGACCCCTGTCTTCTGATAGACCGACAGTGACTGCTCGTTGGGAAACGCGAACACGGCGAAATGCTTCTCCGCCACCATCGCGCATATGAGCTCGACGAGGTGGCCGAAGAGACCCCTGCCCCTGTGCGCGGGGGCGGTCACGGCGTCGATCAACTGATATCCGGCCTCTTCGCGACCATTCCAGAGGAAGGTATGCGCCATCGCGGGGAGGACTCCGACAAGCTCCTCATCGGGGGCAAACGCGCCCAGTATGATGGCCTCGCCGTACGGATGGTCCTTGTAGAGCCATTCTGCTTCTGGCATCGCGCGATTCGTATGATGGCATCTGTTGAAGAGATCGTTCACCAAGCGCAACTCGCCCATACCCATGCGGCGGAACGTGTAGCGAGAAAGCTCACTTCGCACGCTCTCGATGGTCGTCGTCACCGCTTGCATCACTTACGTCCTTCCTACCCGATAGCCAGAGCCAACCGTTCTCAGTTGTTGAGAAGCCAGCCTATCCACCACTCGGCTTCTAGCCGGCCGATAAACGCGTCGCCCCGCTGGACGGCATTGAGCACGTCGGGACGTCGAGAGTGAATCAAGAGCCCCGGACCGCCGTCGTGCCGGAGGACGCAGCCTGCCTCCGAAAAGGCCTCCAGGGCCATCACATCCAGCTGTCCCGACACGGCCACTGCACCCGCCCGCCATGCGTGATGGAAGAGATGAGCGAGGACCTCCTTCATCGACTCCCGCGCGGCGGCGACCTGAACGACCTCACAGATAGCGCCACGTTTGAGGTAGTAGAGATAGCCGCCGGCGATTTCGCGAGACGACTTTCGAACGACGACACCCTGAAGGTCGCCGGGACCCTTCTTATGGGCGAGCTGCACCAAGAGCCATTTCGACGAGTCCGCATCGTACTCGGGCCGGAGCGAACGGCGGCAGGAAGACGCGGTCACACACTCGCGCCAGCTCTCCGCGTCGAGTTCCTCGCCCGACAGTCGAGACTCCGGAAAGTGGAACGGGGCTCTACGGATCAGGGGGGCGATGCCATCCACGGCAAGGCAAAGGGGGCGGAGCCCACCGGCGAACGCCGCCGCCAGCCCCCGCCTCTTCAGCAGAGCCAGGCCGTAGTGCGCCGGTCGCAGCGGCCGTGTCCAACGAATACTGTACAGTATCGACGTCGAGCCGCCGAATCCTTCCGAGATCCTCCGTCCCGCATCGCTGCTCCCCTGGGCGACCGACAGATCCTGCGGCCCGGACAAGAACCGCTTCACCAGCGCGACGCCGGCGAGCGTCGAGCGGCTGCCTCGCTCGACCATGAGCGTGTGGCTGATCGCCGCTTGGATCGGCCGTCCGCTCATCGACATCGGTCGCGGCATTACACCCAGGCACCCGATGATCCTCCCCGCCTGGTCTTCGTAGACGAGCGAGGGAAGGCTGTCGTCACGCCAGGGGTGAGCGAAAAAGACCTCGTGGAGCGCCGACCGCAGTCCTTCAGAGGAAGAGCCAACCGGTGGGGGAAACACCGCACCGTAGAGCTCCCCAACCTGCGGAACGTCATCGGGAACCAGTGGTCGTACGCGACTCATCGTTGCGCGCGGTCTATCGGCTCCGGCAGTACTCGACCACTCTCTCGATCATCTCATCCAGCTGAATCAGCGGCTCGTACCCGATATATCTCTTCACCTTCGAGATGTCGGGCACCCGGCGGGGCATGTCCTCGAAGCCCTCCTCATAGGCCTCCTCGTAAGGGACGTGGACGATTTCGGACGAGCTCCCGGTCATCGCCTTGACCTTCTCCGCCAGCGCCTCGATGGTGACTTCCGCGCCATTCCCGAGATTGAACACCTCGCCGACGGCGTCCTCGCACTCGGCCAGCTTGATCAGCGCCCCCACCACGTCGCTGATATACGTGAAGCTTCGAGATTGCCTCCCATCCCCGAACACCGTGAGCGGCCGATCGCTCAACGCCTGGCTCACGAACGTCGGCAGCACCATTCCGTATCTGCCGGTCTGCCGGGGGCCTACGGTGTTGAACAGTCGCACGATCACCAGCGGCAGTTTCTTCTCCTTCCAGTAGGCCAGGGCCAGGAATTCGTCGATCGCCTTCGAGCACGCATAGGACCACCGCCCCTTGACGGTGGGCCCGAGCACGAGGTCGTCATCTTCGCGGAAGGGCACCCTCGACGCCTTTCCGTATACTTCCGACGTCGATGCGATGACGACCTTCTTCTTCTTTTTGTTCGCAAGCTCCAGGACGATTTCGGTTCCCTTGATGTTCGTCTCGATGGTGCGGATCGGGCTCTCCACGATCAACCGGACCCCCACCGCCGCCGCGAGGTGAAAGATGATGTCGCATCGGTCCACGAGCTCGGCCAGAACCGGCCTATTCATGATCGAATCGATGCCGTAATGGAATCGTCGGTCGCCTTTCAGGTGCTCGATGTTCTCGATGTTCCCCGTCGAGAGGTCATCGATCACGAACACCTCGTATCCCGACGCGAGCAACGCCTCGGCGAGATGAGAGCCGATGAAGCCGGCTCCCCCCGTGATGAGAACCTTCATCCGCTTTTCTGCCCGCCTCGATCCGTGCCCGAGCGATGTCGCCGGCTCACCCATGCTCACCGTTCCTCCCATCGGCGCCCTTGCCCTCTGTCGATCATGCCAGGGCCCCGTGTCCCCTGTAGTCGTACCACTGGTATGTCACGGCGCCCCAGGCCATGCCCGCTCCGACAGTGGGCATGACGAGCCACTCTCCATCCCGGAACTTTCCTTCCTCCAACGCGATGGGAATCGAGGCCGAGGAGACATTGCCGGTGTGCGGGTAGGTGATCACGAACTTTTCCATGCTGACGTCGAGGCGTTGAGCGACGGCGCGCAGGATGTTGACCGATGCCTGGTGGGGAACCACCCAGGCGACGTCGTCGAGGGTCAGGCCCGCTCGCGTCACCGCCTCCCGAATGCAGAACGCGGCGCGATCGACGGCCCATGAATTGATCTCGTGGAACATGAGGTGTAGGTACTGAAGGCCTTGCCCCAGCACCTCCGGAGAGAGCGGCATCTTGCCGGCGCCGCCGGGCACCCGGACATAGTCGCCCAGGTGCCCGTCCGATCCGGTGACGAATGTTCGAACCCCGTAGCCGTTGTCCGCTTTCTGACGGTGAAGCAGCACGGCGCCGGCGCCGTCGCCGAAAACGGTGAGCGGCATGAACTTCCGAGGATCACACAGCCGGGTCAGGGTGTCGGCGCCGACCACGAGCGCGGTTTCATAGCCCTGAGCGTCGAGAAGGCCGCACGCGACAAGCAGACTGTCCACGAATCCGCTACAGGCGGAATCGAGCTGGATGACCTTGGCCTTCGAGCCAAGATTGGCTTGCACCATCATGGCGGCTTGCGGCAGGCGGTAATCGTTGGTGATGGTGGCCATGACGATGACGTCAACGTCTCTCGGGTCCAGTCCGGCATCTCCGAGTGCGCATCTAGCCGCCGCCGTCGCCATATCAGATGTGCACTCACCGGGCGCGGCCCAGTGACGTGATATGGCACCGTGCCGGGCGCGGACCCACTCGTCAAGGCCGACCCCTCCCGCCTTGGCGCGGTCATAGTCCAGCTCCATAGCTTCGAGATCATCATTGGTCACGATGCGCTCAGGCAGATAGGTCCCAATGCCCACAATGACGTTGCTCACGGTGTCAGCTCCTTCCAAGTAGCAGTTGGTGATGCGGGACGGGGCGGGCGGCCGGCTCGGTCATCCCCCGTATTCCCACGGTGATTCCGCGATCGTCAACGGACGCACGTCGTCCCGGCAGGCGGCATCGGCCACTTCCATGATGACGACGGCGTGGTCACCGAGATCGTCGATGATGTGACGTACCCAGCCCTCGAGGTACGCCGGGGCCGATTTCAGGATGGGGGCGGACGTCACGCCGTCCGTGAACGGCTCCCCGTTGATTGTTCCGTTGCCGGCGGCGGTGGGCGAAAAGAACCGCTGCGCGAGATCCTGCTGGTGCCGACCCAGGATGTGAATCGCCGCCACGCGGCTCTCGCAGAGGCACTTGAAGACGTTGCTTTCCCTTCGCACGGCCGCCATGATGAGGGGCGGCCGGAACGAGGCTTGGGAGACCCAGGTGACGGTTCCCGCACCGTAACGGTCGCCGCTCCGCGAGCTCATCACGTACATACCGTTGGTGAGGAGCCGCAGACTCTTCCGCCTGGTCTTGGCGTCCATCGGCTATTTCGTTACCCGCTCTCGCGAGTTCTCGGTGGCCGGCGCTGCGCCACCGCCGTTGAGGAGGAAGGCGGCGATTCGTTCGACCGATCTGAAGTTGTCGAGCTCCACCTGTTCCAGCGTCACTTTGACGCCGAACTCCTGCTCCAGATGCAGCATCAGCTCCACGAAGCCCAGGGAGTCCAGCACGCCGGTTTCGAACAGGTCCGTCTCCGGGGACGGGATCTCGAGATGAAGGTTTTCCACGAACCAGTCGGCGATTCGTCGCTGCACGGTGGCCCGGTCCGACATGCTCAGATCTCTTTGTGCTCGGAGGCGAGGAGATCGAGCCACAGGCGGTCGTACGCACGGCCATCGATGTAGTGACACTGGCGCTGCCTACCGATGACCCTGAAATTGAGACGCAGTGCGATGCCGACGGAGGGGTTGGGGGGATTGGTGTCGACGGCCCAGCTGGTCACCGCCCGCAGGCCGAGATCGCGAAAGGCCAACGTGAGCAGCTTGGATGCGGCCCGGGTCGCGTACCCTTGCCCGCGAAAGGCCTTGTCGCCGGCGACGAACCAGAATCGACCGGTCTTGAAGGGGCGATTCACTGTGTCGAGGCCCCCGACCCCGATCGGCGTGCCGTCATCGGAGGTCCACACGCGCAAGAAATTCGTGTCGCGCTGGATCATGATCTTGAGCCACTCCGGCGTGAGGATCTGCCTGCCGTCGCCGAAGTCCAGCCACTGGTAGTTCTCCTTGTCGGCCAGCCAGCTCGCGACCAGTTGGATAAGCTCAGGGCTGTCGATTGGCTTCAGTTGCATCGACTTCGAATGCCTCCTTGAGTCGGCGCCGGTCGACCTTGCCGTTGACGTTTTTGGGAAATCGCTCGAAAGCCATCCATCGGGCCGGCAGCATGTAGCCGGGCAAGCGCTTGCCCAGCTCACGGCGGAGCGTCACCGGCGTCACGTCGGCCCCCGGCGCCGCTATGTAGGCGCCGCAGATCGTCGTGCCCTCGAAGCCGTCGGTCGTGATGGCCACCACGGCGCACTCTTGCAAGCCCGCCACCGCGTTCAAGGCGGCCTCGATCTCCCCAAGCTCGATGCGGTAGCCCCGGCTCTTGATCTGAGAGTCGGTGCGGCCGAGGAAGTACACCAAGCCGTCGTCGCCGACCTTGGCCAGGTCACCGGTCTTGTAGATCCGCCGGGATGGGTCCGAGGGGTGGCGCCGGAACGCCGCGTTCGTCTTTTCGGGATCCCGCCAGTAGCCCGGGCTGAGCCCCGCCCCGCCGATGTAGAGATCTCCGGTCTCGCCCGGGGGGAGCGGCTGGAGGAGCTCGTCGAGCACGAGCAACTCCTCTCCGTCACACGGCATTCCGATCGGGATGGCCGCCTGCGGGTCTTCGGGGCAGGCCGGGACCGTGTAGTAACTGCTGGCGATCGTCGTCTCGGTCGGGCCATAGAGATTCGTGAATCGAACGTGGGGCAGGCGTTCCATCCAGTACATCAGTGACGGCGTGGGCAGAACCTCGCCGCACCAGAGGACGCGCCGCAGGGCCGGGAAATCATCGAGCTTGACGGCGTCTAACTTGGCCATGTAATTGAGGACGGACGGCACCGAGAACCATTGGGTCAGTTCCGCCGTGCGGATGAGCTCGGCGAGCTTGTTCGGCAGGAGGTTGAATTCGGCGGGCACGAGGTGGAGCTGGCCGCCCACCGCGAAGGTCCCGAAGATGTCGAAAATGGACAGATCGAAATTGAGTGGCGGATGAGCCGAAACGCGATCGGACGCGTCCATTCCGAAGTGCTTCGTCGCCCACTCGACGAAGTGGATCACGCTGGCGTGCGTGATGACGACACCTTTGGGCGTCCCGGTCGACCCGGAGGTGAAGAGAATGTGGGCGGCGTCCTCACCGGTGTTCCGGCACGGGAAGGGGGCCTCCGAGTACCCGAGGACGTCATCGAGGATGAACCCGGCCCCGAAGCTTTCTCGAGGCGGCCCGACCTCCATCCAGCCGATCGACATCCGCGACAGGCCGCGGGGCTCCCGAAGGAGCTCCTCCAGCACGCGCGTCACCGGGCCGGCCGCCAGCAGCCACCGATTCTCGCAGGACTCGAGGATCTTCCCGAGGCGGCTCGCCGGACTCGATGGATCGAGTGGCACGTAAATACAGTCCGCCTTATAAATTCCGAGAAGCCCGACGATCGCGGCCGTAGATTTGGGCATGAGCAAGGCCACCCGGTCGCCCGGTTCGCAGCCGCCGGCTCTCAGGGTCCGCGCGAGCTGGTTCGACAGGCTTTCCAGCCGGGCGTAGGTCAGCGTCTCGTGGCCGGCGACAACGGCCACGGCCCCGGGCCGCTGCTCGGCTTGCGCCCTTACCCACTCGTGGAGGAGCTGTGGCATTTCGCTACCTCGAGCGCGTGTTGGAACGCCAGCGAGGTGTGATGGAGGTCGTCCGGATCCACCGGCACGTCCAGGATGAACGTGCGGTAGCCCACGCCGATGTACCCTGCCAATTCTTCGCCGACCCGCTCGTGACTGCCGACCAGGTACGGACACATGGTCTTATAGTTCTGGAAGGGCACGAGCCAGTACGGACCGTGTCCGTTCCCCTCCCCCATTTCCGACAGCTGCTTGTGCCAGACGGAGTCTGAGACCTTCGTGGCCAGCTGACGGACGAGCTGGCCCTTGCGGTCCTCGGGGAAGCGTGCCTGCGCGATCCGCCAGGCCTCCCCTTCGAGCTCGCGACTGATGATCCCTACGCGTATTCCGTGCTCGAGGTCACCTGTGTGGGTGCTGCCCTGATATTCCTGCACCGGCTTCGGGTACTCGATGGCGGTGGCGCCGAGGGCCCTCGCCGCGAGCATTCCCGCCTCCGATGAGCTCGAGACAAAGATGCCGGGGAGGAGGTCGCCGTCCATCGGCGGCGTCAGCTTCAAGTTGACGACCTTGTAGAATTCGCCTTCGTGACTTAGCGGCGATGGACCAGCCAGCAGCCGCTTGATGATCATCGTGTACTCGGTAAGCCGTTCATATCGTCGGTCGTGCGGCGTCGTATCGTTGAGCGCGGTCAAATCGTTCTTGAAACCGCCCGCGACCATGTTGAGGTAGATGCGTCGCCGGTAGAGAGACGCGAAGGAGGTGGCCATTTTGGCGACCGTGTAGGGGTGCATGTAGACCGGCTGTACCGCGACCAGCGGGCACAAGGCAGACGTGTGCTCGAGGATCATTTGCGACACGAGCCACGGGTCCATTTGCGAATTATCGGAATAGACCAGGATTCCCCGGCAGCCCGCCCGCTCGCTCCACCGGGCGACCTCGGCGACGTGCCTGCCGTAGGCGCCGTCCACTACGCCGCTCGACGGCGGGCAGGTGGAAAAGACCTCGATGGCGTCAAACATGGTATAGGGCATCTCTGCCTCTCCTGGACTCGGAAGACTAGTAGCTGATCGTCCCGTTCATCTTCATGAAGGTCGGCCCGTCCAACCCCTTCACAAACGTGGCCGCCAGGCTTCCTCCCCCGGCGGCGGTGGCGAACTGGCCGGTCCCCGAGTCGATGCGATACGTTCCGTTGTAGTGGTAGTTCGAGCTCGCGAAGGATTCCTCACAGATCCACCCGACGGTCTTGAAGTTGATGACACTCCCGTCGCCGGCGACGATCTGACCCGTGCTGTTGGCGGGCAAGCAGGTCCCCGACTCCGAGTTGGTTGCGATCGCGGTCCCGGCCGTGAGGCTCAAGGTGTAGGTGCCGGCGCCGGTGGGAAGCACGCCCCCGATCACGTCTCCGCCCGAGTTGCTGACGCAGCCGG
>Ga0070699_100006608_pt1 | contig 10083 bp, 5 predicted proteins | sample KBSK1503metaG_FD_65473 | JGI IMG/M metagenome (GOLD analysis project Ga0070699, IMG submission 65473) | Corn, switchgrass and miscanthus rhizosphere microbial communities from Kellogg Biological Station, Michigan, USA - KBS K1-50-3 metaG | ecosystem: Host-associated > Plants > Roots >... | reverse complement strand
CTGTCGTGATGGGCGGCGACAGCCTGAAAATCGACGCAGCCGGCAACATGTGGGCGGCAACCCGCGAAGGCGTCACTGTGTTCACGCCGGGAGGCGAGCGGATCGGCTTTATCAGTACCGATCAGGGCGTATCCAATTGCGAGCTCGGCGCAGACGGCTACCTCTACCTCGCCTCGTCGGCCAGAGTGCTGAGGGTCAAGGCCAAGGCCAAAAAGCTGCTTTTCAAAGCGACCTAACTTTGAGCGTGGTTCCGTTCACGCGGAGCCGCAGGCGACGGTCAGGTAGATAAATTAAGAGCGAGCCATCTGCCGCAAGCCTCAGCGGCGTCGCCAAGGTGGCCACATGAACCGCGTCGTCGTTTTGCTTCTCGCCGGCGTGGCGGTCGGTTGTGGCGGATCGGCCGTCACGTCGCCGACCGCCCCGGCGTCGATACCTCCTCTTACTGGATCGCCGTTCCCGCCTGGCACAACGAGCGGTCCCAACAGCGTTGCCGGCTTCATCACTGAAATGACAAGCCAGGGTCCTCGGCCTGTGTCCGGTGTTTCTGTTTCCGCGTGGGTGGATCTCGGGCGGTTGGCTTACTCCTATATGTGGGCCAACGGCGCGCGCGCGAGCGACACGGCGGGCCGCTACGAGCTGGGGAACCTGCCGGACGGCGCGAACGTCACGGTTCAGATCTGGAAGACTGACTACGTTCAGCAATGCGCCGCTCCGACGTTCACCGTATCGGGGACCACCACGCTTGATCTTCGCCTCGTCTCAAGGGCCCTGGTTTCCGCCGCTCCCGCATCAGTACCGGCGCCGGCGCAGGGCTTCCGGAATGTGTCTGGAGTCGTCTACGAGACCACAGCCGATGGGAAACGGCCGGTGCCTGGTGCGCCCGTCGACTTCGAACCCTTCGAGGATTTTCCAGCGGCCATCACGTACAGCGACGCGCAGGGGAGGTATCTCCTGTGCGGCCTTCCCGATGGCGCCGCCGCGAAGCTGAGCGCGTCGATGACCACGGCGCGCGTGGCGTATGTCAACGTGCCGCCGCATCAAGCGACGATGGATATTGAGATCCCGCCAGCGCGATGAGAGGGTGTCAACCGAGGGGTTCTTAAGCATCTGCCACGGCGGGCGGGTGTAGCCTGTGCCGAGATCAGGCGGTCAGATCGGAAATGTCGCATCATTGGCCACGTTTGGTCGCGCTCGGATCGATGGTGGGATTATCCGGGTGCGGCTCCAGCTCGCCAGCTCCGGTGCCGAGCACCGTGACGATGCCAAGCCCGGCGTCTGTTCAGCTATCGGGAGTTGCGACCGACGATGAGGGTGCGCCCGTGTCCGGCGTCACCATCCTCGTTTATCCCTACGGCCCTGCGGGTCTAGGCAATGCGGTCACCACCGTCACCGATGCGAGCGGCCAGTACAGCATTACATTCAATTCCCTGTTAACTCCGGGTGGCGACTTACCCGTCCCGGTTCAGACCGAGAAAAGCGGTTACGAATCCTACCGACACGACGCCGGCCCTATTGGGTGTGTTCTGAGGGACCGCTCAACGAACGCGTGTCGGCCCGGTGCGTCGACATTCGTGCAAGACGTGCGAGTTTACCGGATTCGCTACGTACCCGTCGGTCAATCAACAACAATCGACGTGAAGTTCGGGGATCCGGAGTGCGGCGATCAGGACGCTCTGTATTTTTGCCGTACCGTCCGCATTACCGGACCGCCCGGTGCCACGGTCGCGGTCCAGGCGTCAACGAACCCGTCAACAAGGTTGGCGCAACTTGCGCTGGATCCGACTTCGACGACGTGCTGTTCGTTGGCGGCGACCGCGAGAGTACCGGCTAACGGCGAGCTCCGGGTGTATCCCGAGGTGTTTCCGTCTGGCGCGACGTATTCGTTCACGCTCACGAGCGCCATTCTTCCCTGATCCGTCACGATCACGGGCCGACCTCGTCCGCCCCGATGTCCCAGACTCCGGAGCGCGGGACGCCGTCGATGTCGTCGCCGAACTTGCCCGGGAGCGGGTCGGTGGTGCCGAAGTCCTTTGCGCCCGTGTCCGTGGGGGCCAGATGCACGTCGGCCACCGCGGCATTGACGAACGTGAACGTCCGGCCCGAGCTGGAGTTGGCGCCCGGGATTCGGTTGCCGTCGTCGGCGGCGTTGAAGTTCGAGCCCGGGGCGAACGTTCCCACGAAGCCTATGCCGCCGGATTTCGTTCCCTTCGCCGCAAGGGAGTTGATGACCTTCATCGCATTGCCGCTGTCGTCCACGTATCCGAAGTTGTTGTTGTATGACGTGTTGTTGACGTACACGGCGCCGGGGAAGTCGCTGTTGAAGCCGGTCGTGCAGCCGTAGGCGACCGAATTCCACACAGAGACACTTCCGCCCGCTCCCGGGCTCGGGAACCGCGTGTTGAAGCCGATCGCGTTGCCGTTCGAGACAACGCACTTCACGACGGTGTTCGAGATACGAGCATCGATGTCGGTCGCGACCTCGTTCGCGTTGCTTGTCTTAATGCCGATGAAGGTCCCTCCGTTCGATATCGTCAGCTGCACCTGAATGCCGTCGATGCGGATGTGGCTCGGGATGTTGTTGTAGAGCACGCTCGTATTCGTCCCCATCAACGTATAGCGCGCCGGGTCGTGCGGCACCGTGGCGCGATTCGCCGCGTTCGTCGTGATCAGCAGGTAGTTGGCTGCCGACGTCACCATGTCGAACGGCGTCTGGTTGACGGGTGTCGTGTCCGGTCCACCGGCTCCGTCGCAGTAAATCACGACGGGCATCGTCAGCACGGCCGGCAGCGAATTGATCGCGTCGAGCAGCGACTTGAAGGCACGATTGGCGCCGGTCGTGGCGTTGGTCGTTCCGTCGCCTCCAACCGTCGACGCGGTGTTCACGTACCGGATCATCATCGTCGGCGGCGCGGTGTTGTTCACCTTCATCGACACCGGCGCCGAGGTCGTGCTGAGATTCGAGGTATTCCTGGCGGTGGCTCCCAGCGTATGCGTCCCATCCGACAACGTCGTCGTATTCAGGCTCACGGAGTAGGGCGACGACGTGTCCTCGGTTCCGATGGTCGACCCGTCGACCGTGAAGGTGACGCCGGCGATTCCTGCGTCGTCGCTCGCGTTGGCCGTGACGACGATGGTTCCGGACACCGTCGCGCCGCCGGCCGGCGACGTAATCAAAACGGTCGGCGGCGTGATATCCGGCAAAGTCGTCGCGCTCGCCGCTGCCGACGGCTGAGAGGTGTTGTTCAGCGCGTCGTATGCCGTCACGGTGTACGTGTAGTTCGTGCTCGGCGCCAGGGTCACGCTCGCATACGAAGGCACGCCGACCGTCGCGATCTGGATGCCGTTGCGAAGAACCTTGTAACCCGCGACCGCCACATTGTCCGTGGAGGCGTTCCACGACAGATTGATCTGCGTCGCCGAGACGGCAACGGCCGCGAGATTGGTCGGAATGGACGGCGGTGTCGCATCGGGAGGAGCGGCCAGGGTGGTGAACGTCTGGTTCGCGCCAATCCTCTCATTCCCGGCCGCGTCCACCGAACGCACGCGGTAATTGTAGGTGGTCTGGGGATTCAGACCTGTCAGCAGGGTCGAATGGGCGGTGACCAGGGTCGTGTCAACCGCCGTGAGACTGCCGTACGAGATGGTCGGGCCGTACTCCACCTGGGACGTCGCCGGTTCGCTCGAGATCCAGGTGATGATGGCCGAGCCACCGGTTACGTTGGTGGAGGTGACGCTGGACACGGTGGAAGCAGTCGTGTCCAAAACGATCGTGTCCGTGAACGATCCCGACCAGTTGCCGATGGCGTCCTTGAACTGGACGAACACGGTCTTGGTTCCCGCGACCGTTGTCAGCGTCCAGGTCTTCGTCGTGGCATACGCCTCCTCCGCGGAGAAGCTCGTCCCCGTGTTGGAGAACCGCATGCTCGTCACCGGACCCGGGTTGTCGGTCGCGGCGAGCGTCAGCGTGGACGTCCTGCTGTTGGTGGCCGCGGCTCCGCCATTGATCGCGATGGTTCCGGTCGGCGGCTGATTGTCCACGATGACGTTCACGGCCGCCGCCACGGCCGTATTGCCCGCCGCGTCGCGCGCACGCGCCGATAGCGCATGAGGGCCCTCGGCGGCGGTCGCCGTATTCCAGCTGATCGAGTACGGAGACGTCGTGTCTTCGGCTCCGAGATCCGTTCCATCGAGGAGGAACTGCACTCCGGCGACGCCGACGTTGTCGGACGCCGTGGCGCTGAGCGCGACGGTCGCTCCGATCGTGCTGCCATTTGCGGGCGACGCTCCCAGGGAAACGGCCGGAGACGTCGTGTCAGGTGGCGCGGTGACGGTCAGGCTGAACGTTGCGGAGTGAACCAGGCTTCCGGCGGTTCCTGTCACCGTGATCAACGACGTGGCCAGCGGCGTGGAGGCCGTCGTGCCGATGGTGATCGTCGTCGCGCAGCCGGGAGAGCAGGACGCGGGCGTAAAGGTCGCGGTGGCTCCCACCGGCAACCCGGACGTTGAAAACGTCACGGACTGCGTGGCGCCGGACACCAGTGTGGCGGTAATCGAGTTGTCCACCGACGATCCACGTGCAACCGATGTGTTCCCGCCGCTGGACAGCGCGAAGTCGAACGCCGCCAGCGTGGTGGCGCTCACCGGCGCCGACGGCGCCGACGTGTTGTTCGCCGCGTCATTCGCGGACACCGTGTAGGTGTAGCTCGTCGCCGCGGCCAGTCCGGTATCGGAGAACGACGGGGTGCTGGACGTGCCGACCTGCGTGCCGTTCCTGAAGATTTTGTAACCCGCGACGGCCGCGTCATCCGTCGAGGCGGTCCAGGCTAGGTTGATCTGCGAGGGCGACATCGCCGTCGCGGACAGCCCACTGGGCGTCGAGGGCGGCGTGGTATCGACGAAGACGACCGTGAAGTTCACGTCGCTCGTGTCGGTGACCGGGGTGCTCGAGGCCCACGTCGCGCGGATGCGCGCCTGCGTGGTGGCCGGACCGGTCACCGTCCATGAGAACCCGCCGGATGTGGCCGACGCCGTGGTGACGGTGGTGATCGGGCTCCACGAGGCACCGCCGTCGCGGCTGATGTCGATGTTCACCGTCTGACCGATGCCCAGGTTGTGGGTAAACGACACGGTCTGGGTCGATCCGATGATCCAGCTCACCGCGGTGTTCGGCGCCGTTATCGTGATCGCGGGCACGGTGAGCACGAGCGAGACAGTCGTCGTCCGTGTGAGCGTGCCGCTGACGCCGGTGATCGTCAGCGTGTAGGTGCCGCCCGGCGTGCTCGCCGGCGTCGTGACCGAGAGCGTCGACGTTGTTGCCGCCGGATTCGTGCTGAACGCTCCGGTGGCGCCCGGGGGCAGTCCACCGACGCTGAGCGTGACGTCGCCGGCGAAGCCCCCGCTCGGCGTGATCGTCACGCCGTAGCTGGTCGAACCGCCCAACAGCGCCGTTTGACTCGAGGGGGACGCGGCGATGGTGAAGCTGGGCGGCGCGGTGACGGTCAAGTTGAACGTTGCGGAGCGAACCAGGCTTCCGGCGGTTCCTGTCACCGTGATCAGCGACGTGGCCAGCGGCGTAGCGGCCGTCGTGCCGATCGTGATCGTCGTCGCGCAGCCGGGAGAGCATGACGCGGGCGTATACGTCGCGGTGGCTCCCGATGGCAACCCGGACGTTGAAAACGTCACTGGCTGCGTGGCGCCGGACACGAGCGTGGCGGTAATCGAGTTGTCCACCGACGATCCACGCACAACCGATGTGTTCCCGCCGCTGGACAGCGCGAAGTCGAACGCCGCCAACGTGGTTGCGCTCACCGGCAAGGACGTCGGCGAATTGTTGTTCGCCGCGTCATGCGCGGACACCGTGTAGCTGTAGCTCGTCGAAGCGGCCAGTCCGGTATCGGAGTACGACGGCGTGCTGGACGTGTTGACCTGGGTGCCGTTCCTGAAGATCTTGTAACCCGCGACGGCCACGTCATCCGTCGAGGTGTTCCACGCAAGGTCGATCTGCGACGGCGAAATCACGGTCGCCGCGAGCCCGATGGGCGTCGATGGCGGCGTGGTATCAAGTTTGACGATGGTGAAGTTCACATCGCTCGTGTCGGTGACCAGGGTGCTCGATACCCACGTCGCGCGGAAGAGCGCCTGCGTCGTGGCCGGGCCGCTCACCGTCCATGAGAACCCGCCGGACGTGGCCGACGCCGTGGTGACGGTGGCGATCAGGTTCCACGAGGCACCACCGTCGCGGCTGATGTCGATATTCACCGACTGACCGACGCCCAGGTTGTGGGTGAACGACACGGCCTGGGTCGATCCCACGTCCCAGCTCACCGCGGTGTTCGGCGCCGTCACCGTAATCCCGGGCACGGTGAGCGCGACCGTCGTGGTCCGTGTGAGTGTGCCGTTGACGCCGGTGATCGTCAGCGTGGAGGTGCCGGCCGGCGTGCCCGCCGGCGTCGTGACAGAGAGCGTCGACGTTGTCGCCGCCGGGTTCGTGCTGAAACTGCCGCTGGCGCCCGGGGGCAGTCCACCGACGCTCAGCGTGACGTCGCCGGCGAAGCCCCCGCTCGGCGTGATCGTCACGTCGTAGCTGGTCGAACCGCCCAACAGCGCCGCTTGACTCGAGGGGGACGCGGCGATGGTGAAGCTGCTCGGCGTGCCCCCGGCGACGAATCGATCCAGGACGTTGGCCGTCGTCTTCTGGATTCGCGCGTCGACGAGGTTGGTCTGTGCGTAGTTGTCCAGCGCCCAGGTCCAGCCCATCGACCCGGTCGCGAACACCCAGGCGCCGCTCGCGGCCTGGTAGACGGAGGAGTTGGAATAGTCCCCGGTGAACGTCGAGCGCGACAGCAGCGTGTATGTACCGGCGGTGGCACTCGGCCCCGGATATTGGCTGAAGAAGCGGTCCGCCCTCCATCCGACGATTCCCGTCACCGTGTCGCCGTCCCTGAACCCGGTTCCGGCGTACACCCAGTTCTGGCTGTTGTTCACGACGTAGGTCGCCCACTGGGTGACCGGCGTCCACTCGACCGTGCTGGCGAACTGCACACCAATCAGCGTCTGTTCCGGACGGTTCAGCAGCGGATCGCGCCAGAGGACCGTCTTCAGCGTCGGGTCGGTGATCGGGTCGATGCTGGCGTTCTTATAGGAGACGAGGACGCGGTTGGGAACGTTGGTGCTCGAGGGCTCGAACCGCGCCTGCCAGTTCACGGCGTTCGCGCCGAAGAAGCCGAGGTTGACGCCGGCATCGCGTGCGGCGAGGACGTTGTCGTACATCTGTTTCGTGTAGTACGCGTCGTATCCCACCGACAGGAAGCCGCGATGCGTCAGGAGCCTCTCGCCGTTCGTGTGCGTGTCGATGTTGCTCGAGTAGGTGACGTCGTACCCTTTCTGCTCCAGCCAGCGCACGAATTCAATCTCGTAGGCCATGAAGTCGTCCGGGGACCCGTTGTTCGCGTACGGCCGATCGAACGACACCTTCGCCGCGGCGGGGCTGCCAGTCACCGTATTCGCACCGCGGCTCCTGTAGTCGAGGAGGCTCTTCCCAGTCAGACCGTCGTTTGGATAGTTGTTGTACGCCTGATACGTGGTGACCGGCTGCTGGTAGAGCAGATCGGCCACGCGGTTGTCGTCGCGAACGGTGAACACGATGTAGTTGCCGTAGCCCTGGGCATTCTTCAGGATGGCGAAATAGACTCCGGACGTCCACGAGTTCTGCGTCGTCAACGTGTAGGACGGCGTCCAGCGGCACTCGATCAGTCCGGTCGTGGCGTCGGTCGGACAGGTTGCCTGCTTGATGCCGCTGAGGGGGCCGGCGTGGGCCATCAGGCGTCCGCCCAGGCCCTGGTACCAGCCGATCCGGTAGACGTCGATGGTGTAGGTCTGCGGGGTGTTGACGCTCACGTAGAACGTGATGTTCCCGCCCTTGTTGACGCTGACGGCCGACGCATAACCCTTGATCTGCTTGGTGGTGTCGTCCGCGGCAGTGCCCCACGGGATCTGCCAGTCCCCCGTCCCGGGTTGGAGGTTCTCGACCACGATCGGGTTGTCCGCGGCGGCGGCCGGCGGCGGGGCGAAGGCCGCTGCCGCGCTCAGAACGACGGCCACCAAAAAGGGGCTCACGCGAATGCGCTTGCGCTTGACGGGCTGCATCGGTACTCCTGTCCGTTGACGGAGCCGGCGGACCGTTAACCGCTGTCGCCTACAACCGGCTCAATGCGATCTCCTGTCCCGCGCGGGTTCGCACCCGCGCGTGAGCTGCGCATGGCCGGCCTGAGTACTCGAACGGTTCTTGCGGAGCGGTGCAGGTGACTGTAGTAATGATTTCGAGGGCCCGCGATGCAACCCGGCCGCCATCGGCGGCACTTTCGTGCGCCCCGGGCCGGATCGAGTCAAGCCCCCTTTAATTTCTGATGCTTAGGGCGCGTTCGGTGGCGGGATTGCACGCGTCGGCGCACGTCCGCAACGGCAAAGTCGCGCTCAGGATGGAGAAGTCCGCCTGTTTCGCTTGAATTCGTCGACTCGAAACGGCGCGCGGATGGACGGCCGGATACGCGTGGTCGCCTATCCTCTCGGACGGATCGCAGCAAGCATGCCGATGGATGAAGAGTGTGATGGATGCCGTTACCGGTAGTATTTTTGCTTTTAAGTGCCGTGACAACCGGGTCTTCTTCCGCCGTCCCCGCGAAAAAAGTCTGCCTCAGGTGGGCGCGGGCGGTGGCCTTCGATGGTCGACCACCTCGACGTCCACGACGTTGAGCGCCGTGCCTCTCGATGCTGGTCCTCGGAGGTGCGGCTCGCCATGCTAAGCTCGCGCGCGACAACGCGGCAACCGATGGGCGTTCCATTAGGGCGGATCGTTGCGACCGTTGGCAGTCTCACGTGCCTGCTGACGATGACCGGTTGCGCACGCAGTTCCGTCGCCGCCCCCATCTCCGGCGCCGAGTTGTTCGAGGCGTGCGTTCCCTGCCACGGTGCCGCCGGCCAGGGTTCAACGGTCGTTGGTGCGCCGGCGATCGCGGGCTTGCCCGCGTGGTACGTCTCGGCCCAGCTCGAGCGGTTCCAGACCGGAGTTCGAGGTCAACACGCCGACGACATCGAAGGCCTTCGGATGCAGGCGATGTCTCGACAGCTGCGCTCCGAGATGGAGCGGAGGGCAGTGGCGAGCCACGTCGCATCGCTGCCCCGCGTGACCAACACCGCGGCCATCGGCGGTGGCGACGCTGCCGCGGGGCGGAAGGCGTACCTCCTCTGCGCTTCGTGCCACGGCGTCACCGGCAGCGGGTTCGAGGCTGGCAAAGTCCCGCCACTGGGCGGTATGGACGACTGGTACGTGGCTGCCCAGATCCGGAAGTTCAAGAATGGCGTGCGCGGCACGATGCCCGGCGATGCGTTCGGGCCGGTGATGCGGGCCGTCGCGGCACCGTTGTCGGCCGAGAACATCAATCAAGTTGCGGCCTACGTGCATGCCCTTCCGGATGCGCGAGGCACCCACCGCTGATGCACTCTGATCCCCACCCGGATCCTGTCGTCATTGGCCGCCGAGTATTCCTGATTACGGTCGTGAGCGCGCTCGCCTTTGCTCTTGCGGCCTACCTGCTGGTGTCATGAGGGAGCGCTCGTGATTTCCTGGTACGTCGCGCAGGCCTCGTCATATGCGGCCGACGTCGACGGCCTCATCCTGCGGATCGCTCTCATCGTCGGCGCCTTCTTCCTGGCCGCCGAGTTCGTGCTGATCTGGCTCATCGTCAGGTTCCGCGCGCGTCCCGGCGTGAAGGGTCGCTATATCACCGGGGAGAAGACCAGCGAGGCGAAGTGGGTGAACTATCCGCACTATCTGGTCCTCGTCTTCGACATCATCATCGTCGTGGCGGCGCTTCGCGTGTGGTCCGACGTCAAGATCGATCTCCCGCCCGCTGAGGAGCGCGTCCGCATCATCGCGCAACAGTGGGCGTGGACGTTCGTCCACGCGGGACCGGACGGCCAGCTCGACACGGCCGACGACATTCGCACGGTGAATGTCCTGAACCTGCAGGTCAATCGCGTCTACCACTTCGAGCTGCATTCGAAGGACACGCTGCACAGCTTTTC
>Ga0070699_100006607_pt1 | contig 10083 bp, 9 predicted proteins | sample KBSK1503metaG_FD_65473 | JGI IMG/M metagenome (GOLD analysis project Ga0070699, IMG submission 65473) | Corn, switchgrass and miscanthus rhizosphere microbial communities from Kellogg Biological Station, Michigan, USA - KBS K1-50-3 metaG | ecosystem: Host-associated > Plants > Roots >... | reverse complement strand
TTGGGCCATCGTCCACGGGTTCGCGGACTCTGAGACTGCTTCGGCGAAGCCTCTGCTCGGCACCGCTTCTACCTTCTGGGCCATGATTCCTCCTGCCTGTCTTACGCCGACCAATCGGTCTAGCTGGGCGCTCGGCACCCATTACACTACACGGCACCGTGACGCCGCGGATGACTGTCCTGGCAAGCGTTTCGCTTGCGACTTTCCTCGTCGCGGGGCTCGCCGCCACCCAGTTCCGAAGCCAGCCGCTACCGCCCTCCAACCGGCTCGCCCGTGATGAAGCCCTGCGCAAGAGTGTCAACCAACTGGAGGACCAGAACCGCGCGCTCAAGGCTCGGGTCCAGACCCTGCAGGCGGATGTCAAGGCGGGTGAGGATGAGAGCGCCCGCCGATCGAGCGCAGCCCAGGAAGTCAAAGCCCAGCTCGATGAGCAGAAGACGTTTGCCGGCCTGACCGCGCTGCACGGGCCGGGTCTGACCGTGCTGCTGCATGACGGGACGGACCCGAACAGTCCGGTGGATCATTCGCTCGGCTGGACGATCCACTACCAGGACCTGCAGGACATCGTCAATGTCCTGTGGGCGAGCGGGGCGGAGGCGATCGCCGTCAACGGGCAGCGGATCGTGCCCAGTACGGCCTTCCACTACGCCGGCGTCAACATCCTGGTCAACAATGCCAGCCGACTGAGCGGACCTTACACGGTGATTGCGGTCGGCGATCCGCCGGCGCTGGCCAATGGCGTCGGCAACCCGGATCAGCTCGCCGAGCTGAAGAGCCGCAACCGGATTTACGGGCTGGGCTTTTCATGGCTGCGGAGCACGAGGCTCAGTGTCCCGGCGTACGACGCCACCTTCCTGGTGAAATATGCGCAGCCCATCGGTTGAGCTGACCGCCCGCAGCCAGCGGCTGGTCATCTTCAGCTTGATCGCGATCGGGCTCGGGTTTCTGATCGTGGTCCAGCTCCGATCGCAGGCCGCCGTCGCCCGCACGCTGGCCGCTCAGGACGACACCAGCGTGGCGCTGCTCATCAACGATCTCAACCGTGCCAACAACCAGCTGATCCAGCAGAATGCCGTCCTCGCGGAGCAACAAACGCAGCTTCAAAAAGCACTGACCTCGGGCGGCGCCGATTCCCAGGCGCTCTCCAAGGAGCTGACCACGCTGCGCGAGGTCAATGGCGCGATCGCGGTGCATGGACCGGGACTCGAGATCCGGATCCAGGGGCCGGTGATGGACTTCGAGCTGCAGGACGCCCTCAACAACCTGCGAAACGCCGGCGCGGAGGCGATTTCGCTCAATGGCTATCGCATCATCGGCAGCACGCCGGTGGTCAGCCGCGGCGACATCCTCATGGTCGCCGGCCACGCGGTGCGCACCCCGTTGGTGATGCTGGTGATCGGTGACGCGGAGCAGCTCGGCCCCGCTGCCGATCTTTCCGCCAGCAGCCTCCAGACCCGCGTCCAGGTCTCGATCCAGCGCCAGGATGACCTAGCCATCACCGAGGTCGTTACCCCTCGCCCGGTCATCTACGCCCAACTCGGCAAGTAGCCCCCACCCCAACTCTCCCCCGCAAGCGGGGGAGGACGGTTGACGTTGTCTAGACTTTGCTGATGCAGCGGATCGTCGAATTGCGAAGCGATACCTTTACCCTCCCGACGGAGTCGATGCGTCGGGCCATGGCCGCCGCCGAGGTCGGCGACGACGTCTGGGATGAAGACCCCACCATCCACCGGCTGCAAGAACGCGCAGCCGAGATGGTCGGCAAGGAGGCCTCGCTCTTCGTGCCGAGCGGGACGATGGGTAATCTCTGCGCCCTGCTCAGCCATGCGGAGCCTGGTGAGGAAGTGCTGGTCGAAGGAGAAAGTCATATTTTTCATTCGGAAGTTGCGGGCGCGTCGGTCGTCGGTGGACTGCAGTTGCGCCCGCTCGAGACGCCGGACGGGCGCATGGAGCCGGAGCAGGTCCGTGCAGCGATCCGCGAACCAGACGTCCATCAGCCACCTACCGGCCTCCTTTGCCTGGAGAATACGCACAACCGCCGCGGCGGTACCTGCCTCAGTGGCGAGCAGACGGAAGCGCTCTCTGCCGTGGCGCACGACGCGGGGTTTCCGGTGCACCTCGATGGCGCGCGGGTCTTCAATGCCGCGGTCGCTCTGGGGGTCGACGTCCGCCAGCTCACCGGGCCGGTGGACTCCGTCATGTTCTGCCTCTCGAAAGGCCTTAGCGCGCCGGTCGGCTCCATGCTCGCCGGATCGAGGGATTTCATCGAGCGCTCGCGGCGCATGCGCAAGATGCTCGGCGGCGGGATGCGCCAGGCGGGAGTGCTGGCGGCCGCCGGGTTGTGCGCACTCGAAGAGATGGTCGACCGCCTCGCCGACGACCATCGCAACGCCCGGCGGCTCGGCGAAGGTTTGCAGGGGCTGCCGGGGATCGCCATCGACCTGGCCCGGGTCGAGACCAACATGGTGTTCGGCGATTGCCAGCCACCGCTGACGGCGGCGGCGTTCATCGAGCGTTGCCGCGAAGCGGGCGTCCTGCTCGACCAGGCGTCGCTGTATCGCTGGCGGATGGTCACCCATCGAGGCGTGACCGCGGCCGACGTCGACTATGCCATCGAGGCCGTGCGCCGCCTCTTCGGCGCGCCGGCAACGGCTCCGCTTCGCGCGACTGGCTAGCCCCCACCCGATACGCTCGCCTTTCCACACCGGGGCTCGCTGATCGGCCCTCCCCTCTGGGGGAGGGGATCACCGGACGGGGAGCCCGGTCGCCGGGTCGAAGACTGGTCCGCCGAATGTGCCGTCGGGGAGAACCAGCAAGCTGCCGAATACCTGCCAGTCACCGCTGGCGTCGATCAGGACCCCGGCCGGCGCGTCGGTGCTGCCAGCAAGGGTGATCGCCGCCGCCTGGCCCGGGAGCGTCCAGCTCGATGGCGTCACCGCCAGGGCGGCGTCAGCGCCGCCGAAGGCATGCAGCGCGCCGCCGCTGTCGAGCGCCAGTCCGGAATGCGTCCCCGGAAAGAGCGCGGCATCGACAACGCTGGCGCCGGCGGTAAGGGAGACAGTGCCCCCACCCTGCCCTCCCCCGGAAGGGCTGGGCGAATAACCGATGGCGCCTCCAGCACCGAAGGCCAGAACAGCCCCATCCACTGCGACGAGGAGCCGGACCGGGGCGCTGACGGGGAGCCGCGGAGCGGCTGTGCCCGCGCTGGTCCAGGTCGTTCCATCGGCCAGCAAGCGGAGCGGCCCGGACGGCAGGGTGGCCACGTCGACGGCGGCGGCAGTCGATGGTGGGGCCGACGAGGCGACGGGGCGCTCGCCGGCGAGACCATGGATCGAGGCGTCGGCGCTGAGCAGCCACGCCCCCGCGGCCGTCGGATGTTCCTGCCGGACGCCCATCACGGGCGGCGCGCCGTCGGGCTGATCCGGTAGCGGGCCAAGGATGCTGCGGTCCGCGGCGGTGGCGGGGAGCCCGGCTGCGGCCGGCACGGACCCACTGAGCACGACCGGCGTGGCCGCATTTCTGGCGGCGTCTCGCACGATGAGCCGGAACTGGTAGTCGTTGCCGGCGTCGCCGAAGAACCGCGTCGCGCCCAGGCTCTTGCCGGCCGATGGCTGATCCGCCGACTCCGAGAACCACGGTCGGTACGTGGACGATCCGGCCGCGACCTCGATCGCAACATCCTTGACGCCGGCGAGGCTGTCGCTGGCGGACCAGTGGAGGTTCAACGCGCTTGACGCGCCTCGATTGGCGTGCAGGGCGGAGGTCGGCGGCTCGACATCATATAGATATAGGTAGGTGATGTCGGCGCTGGTGCCGGCCCGGTCGAAGACCCGCAGGTGCAACGTGTGGGATCCCGGGCCAGGCACGGCGGCGGTGCCGTTCGCCGATGCGGTGCGGGGTGCCCCAGGGCCGGGATCGATATCCCACCCGGCCGCGTAACCAGCTACTCCGTGGCCGCCGTCACGCAGTTGCCAGCTGACCGGTGGCGGTGGCCCATCAGCGCCATACCAGTAGTTCCAGCGCGCGCCGCCCGGAAAGGCGAGCGGGAGCAGAAACGGCACCGGCGGGTTGCTCGTCCAGAGATAGCCCATGTCCCAGCGCCAGGGGTCTTTGCCTGGTCCGGTCCAACCGTAGGGGTCGACCGAGTGCCAGGGGACGAGCAGGTCACGGACCTCGAAGTGCACGTGCGGGCCAGTTGAGTTGCCAGTGCTGCCGCTGAGGGCGATCAGCTGGCCACGGGAGACGTGCTGGCCCGGATAGACGAACAACTGATTGTTGTGGAAGTAGGCGGTGCGGTCGAAAGCATGGTCGATCACCACGCCCCAACCCCCGCTGTCGCTCCACTCGCTGTAGATAACCGTACCGTCGTCGGCGGCCACCACCGGCGTGTTCGACGGTACCGCAAAATCCGTACCGCGATGGCCATCGTAGGCATAGCCGGTGGCGCCATCGAAGCGAACCATGATCCCGTCTTCCTGTCGCGTCGGGTAGTGGTGATCGGTCCACGAGGTGATCCGCGGGTTCGGGTTGGCGAAGGGGAGCGTGAGGTTCCCATCGGCGAGGGCGGGTTGCATCGTAATGACGGACAGGACGGATATGCCCAGGCTTATAGCCACCGATCTGTAGACCATTAAGAACCGCATTACAACAGGCCTGTAGCAGGTTCTGAAAGAAAGCCGCAACAGCACCGCGACGGGGCCGTCACGATGCGCGTCTCCTCTTGGGTCTCAACAGGCTTTCGCATAGTGTGGCGTTGAAGTGCGAAGGAGCATTCGATCCTACTTTGCTTTGCCATGTGTGTGGCTGCCCGGCAGCCGCGATTGTAAACGCCCAGGGGACCAGGGAATGATCAAAACGGACTCACCTTTACGCAGGAAACGGGCCCAGGCGCTGGCCGAGATGGCCGTGATGGTGCCCTTCCTCGTGATTGGCATGATGGGCATGCTGGACCTCGGTCGGGCCTTCTACTACCAGATCTCGATCACCAACGCGGTCCGCGAAGGCGCCCGCTACGCAGTCCAACCCTATTACCTGGGGTTGAACCCGAGCTGCGCCACCATCCCGCCGGCCCCCAACCCGGGCAGCAATTGCGTCAGCCCGGGGGACGACGCCATCACGACCCACGTTCAAAACGAGCTGGCCGGCAGCAACATCGCGATTCCGGCGTCGGACATCCACGTGAGTCCCGACCAGGGCACGCGCGTCACCTACTTCAACGGGGCCACGCCAACCTCCCAGTACCCGATCACGGTCTCGGCTAGCTTCAAGTTCAACTTCATCACCCCGATCATCGGCAGCCTGATCGGTAACCCGCTGACGATCAATACCAGCGCGGTCTTCAGGGCGGAGTACTGATGCGCAAGACCCTTCTCCGCCGTCACAGCGGCCAGTCGATGGTCGAGTTCGCCGTTCTGGCGCCGATCTTCTTCCTTCTGCTCCTTGGCACCATCGACCTCGGTCGTGCGGTTTACATTTACAACACCATCTCGGACGCGGCGCGAGAAGGCACCAGAGCCGCGATCCCCTTCGATACACCCCTGCCCACAAGCGCTGCCGTCTTGGGCGCTGTGCAAAGCAAACTGGGCGGTGGCTTCGCTCTGAGCACGGATCCTTGCCTTCTGAGTCCACCATGTGCGTCCCCCACGACCCCGACGACGCCCAATACCGGGTTCATCTGGTACAGCTCTGGCATCGGCACGCCCGGCCGTGGTCCGGTCACGGTGAAGATCTCGTTTCTCTTCCAGCCCTGGGTCCCGGTCGTGCGCGACGCGGCCGGCAACGGACTCGTGATCTCGGCGCAATCCACGATGGTGACGGAGTACTGAAATGCTAACCAAGCTTCGGAAAGGCAAGCGCGCGCAGAGTCTCGTGATCGTCGCCCTGTCGGCCACGGCCCTTTTCGGCATCATCGCGCTCGGCCTCGACGCCGGCCGCCTCTATTTCCAGCGTCGCGATGTCCAGAACGCGGCAGATGCCGGCGCGCTCGCGGGCGCACAAGAGCTGCTTCCGATGGGCGCTACTTTCGGTGTGACCTCGAGCATGATTACGGCGGCCAACTGCCAGGCGTCCGTCTATGCCCTTCAGACTCTGCTCGATACGCCGGCGGATGGCGGCTGCAATCCGCCGTCGGGTGCCTATCAAGGCACGGGGATCACCGAACGAGCAGCCCGCATCTCGGCGACCGTCCAGGTCTGGACGCCATCTCGGAACAACTCGAACGAAATCCATGTTCGGGTGACCTATAACGTGCCGCTCACCTTCGCTTCAGTCCTGGGATTCACCACCTCCGCCGTTGTCGCCGACGCCTACGCGCACGGCGGCTTCTGGAACAAGACCTACACGATCTTCGGCTTCGATGCCGGCGGTAACGGAAACAGCGTGAACTTCGACCAGAACGGCAACGTCCAGATCGACGACGGCCTGAACGGGACGGACTTCTGCAATCCGAGCCCGACGCAAGGCCGCCTCGTTTCGAACGCGAAGTGGCACGCGCCCAACCCGGGTGGCGGCTGGAACAACCTCAATGGTCAGTTCTTCTACTCGCAGGCATCGGACACCCACGCACTCGTGACCTATTGGTATGGCGACGTCGGGACGTCGCAACCGGTCGAGCAAACGCCCAACTACGAGCCGCCGCTCAAGCCGGCGCTGATTGACCCGGCCTACACCCTCAGCAGCTACCGCGGTACGACGGTCCACGTGATCTGGCCCGGAACCTACACCCATGACATCAACATCCCGGCCGATTTCGGCGGCGGCACGGCGAACGACTTGTTCCGGTTCATGAACGGCATCTATTACTTCCAGGACTCGAACCTGAACATCACCGGCGGTACGGTGTCGAACACCCTGAGCGGCAAGCCGGTCTCCGGCCCCTTCGGTGGCGTCAGCGACCTCCCGAACGCTCCGGATCGGACCAACGGGGTCGAGTTCGTCTTCGATGGCAACGCGAGCTTCAGCGCCACGACCAGTGGCAGCACCTCGCCGAGCGTCTTCTTCGCGGCGCCCAGCTTCGTCTCGAGCGGAACCGACAGCATCGCCTTTTTCATCAAGACGACCGACACCATCAGCGGTCCAAACGGGGCGCCGTGGAGCGAAACGATTGATGGCACCAAGGCCACCTACGGCAACTATCCGTTCCAGATTTGGGGCTCGGTCTTCAACGCCGACATGAACGGCTCACACGGGTCGGTCGTGACGCTCCAGGCGGTGAGCAAGTCGGTTTACGCCGTGACCGGCGAAGTGGTCTCGCCGCAGGTCGATCTCAACGGTGGAAACATGGCCAATGGCGCGTTCACGCCCAGCACCTTCCCGGGTGCATGCCCGGGCTCTTCGAGCGGTTATCAAGCCAACTCAGCAGGTTACCTCGACCAGTTCAATCCGCACTACGTGCCGCACTGGCGCGGCCTCGCTTACCTGGTCAAATAAACGCCCCCACCCTGCCCTCCCCCCTTGGGTTCAAGGAGTCGTCGCAACACCCATGACTAGGAGGCAGATACATGGGTGGACTTGGACTCCGCAAGGAAATTCGACAGCAGTTCTGGTTGTTGATCCGAGCCGGCGTCGAGCGGAAGAAGGCAGCGATGGCGTTGGGTCTGAGCGGCTGGACGGGGAAGGCGTGGTTTCGACAAGCTGGCGGGGTGATGCCTGCCGACGTCCCACCCGCCCGCGGTCGATGCTTGTCGGAGGAAGAGCGGATTGAGATCTATGGGGGCCTGCAGCGCGGCGATTCCATTCGGGCGATTGCCCGGGGGCTCGGTCGGGCGCCGTCGACCGTTTGGCGCGAGCTCGGTCGCAATATGACCCAGCACTACCGGATGCGCTACGGTGGCCGCGGTCGGATCCCCGGTCTTCGGACGCGCGCCTGGGACTACCGACCCACGCTGGCCCAACGTCGCGCCGAACGGCTCGCCGCGCGACCCAAGGTGGCCAAGCTCGCGACCAATCGGCCGCTGCACGATCTGGTGCAGGCAAAGCTGCTTCGCCGATGCAGTCCGGAGCAAGTCGCGGGCTTCTTGCGCCGGCAGTTCCCGGACAATCGAGCCATGTGGGTCTCGCACGAAACCATCTACCAGTCGATCTATGTCCAGGGGAGGGGCGCCCTGCGTCGGGAGCTCGCCCTGTACCTGCGGACGGGTCGGGCCCTGCGGCGCCCGCACCGCAAGGCCGACGAGCGGCGGGGCCGGTTTCCCGACATGATCAACATCAGTGAGCGGCCGGCGGAGGTCGAGGATCGCGCCGTGCCAGGTCATTGGGAGGGTGATCTCATCCTCGGCAAGCAGGGCCGCTCGGCCATCGGCACCCTGGTCGAACGGGCGACGCGCTACGTGGCCCTGCTCCACTTGCCCGGCGGGTATGGACCCCTCCAGGTTCAGGAGGCCATGATTGCCGCGACCAAACGCCTCCCGCAGCAGCTCTGGAAGTCGCTGACCTGGGATCAGGGCCTGGAGATGCGCAACCACCGACAGATCCGGATGGCGACCGGCCTCGAGATCTACTTTTGCGATCCCGGCAAACCCTGGCAGCGTGGCTCGAACGAAAACACCAACGGGCTGCTGCGCCAGTACTTCCCCAAGGGAACCGACCTCAGCCATCACACGCCCGAGGACCTCGACTTGGTGGCGGACGAGATGAATCGTCGGCCGCGCAAGACCCTCGGCTGGATGGAGCCTGCCGAGGCGCTCGACCGCCTATTCTCAACCACGTCGGAACAGGCCGGTGTTGCGCCGACCACTTGAATCCGCCCCCGCAAGCGGGGGAGGGAGACCTTGGAGTCTCCCCCGCAGGGAGAGGAAGATTTTGTCCTCCCCCAGGGGCCGAAGATTTTGGCCGTACAATGCGGGGGACGTGGCGCACGCCATCTACTGCTTCCTGGACGGCGAGACGTTGCACGGTGACCCACCCAAAGGGGAGCTTGAAGCGCCGTTCGTGCAAACCGGCATCCATAACCTCGGGACCAACAACCGGGGCGCGTTCGTCCCGCTCAGCAGCCTGAAGTATGTCCTGCTCGATTCCCGCGCCCCGTCCAGCGAGGTTGACACCGCCCGCTACCACCGAATCGCCATACACTTCGTCGACCACGAGGTGCTGCGCGGCTACAGCGATCGCCAGATGCGCCCATCCCGCTATGGGGTCACGTTGTCGCTGGTCTCGCCCGACCAGAGCGAGGTCAAAGAGCTGGCCATCCCGTTCACGGCCCTCAAGGGCATCTTCTACCTCAAGACCTGGGAGGGTGGCGAATCGGCGATGCTCGAATCGGACTGGGTTCCCCGGATCCTCGAGGCCCGCGAGCAGGAGCAGGTTCGGCGCCAATACGGCCAGAGCGGCAAGCCTCGCCACCTGATGCCGTTACTCGAAAGGATCATCCGCCGCCGGAAGATCGCCGACTAGCGCGGTTTGCCGGTCGTGGGAACCCCTGATATGTTGAATCCCGAGATGCAGCCCGCCGCCCCTCCACCGGTGGCGGCGGCCTCCACGTCGGCCCTTCGCGAGCGGCTGCTCGACCCACGGACGCTGATCTCGTTCGCCATTCTCGCGGTCGTGCTCTTCGTCGTCCTGACCCACGTCCAACTTGACTACGGCGCCAGCCTTCGAGCGATCCGCCAGACCAACCTGCTGATTTACGGCCTGGCTATCGTGGCCTTCTACTTCTCCTTCGTGGTGCGCACCGTCCGCTGGGAGCTCCTCTTGCGCAACACGGGAGAGTCCAATCGCTTCGGCGAACTGTTTCACATCATCATCTTGGCCTGGTTCGCCAACTGCGTGCTGCCCGCGAAGATGGGCGATTTCTATCGCGCCTACCTGCTCCGGCAACAGACGGACGTGTCTGGCTCGAAGGGACTTGGCACCATCTTCAGCGAGCGCGCGCTCGACTTCCTCGTGCTGATGAGCCTGCTGCTGGTCAGCGGCCTCCTCAGCTTTCGCGCTTCCGTCCCCGAGCGATTCGTGCCGGCATTCATCGTCGGGCTCGTGATTGCCGCCGGCTTGATCGCCGGCCTGCTGGTCATCCGCTACAGCGAGGGGCGGCTCTCGCGCTTCCTTCCTGAGCGACTTCGCGACCAGGCGGCCCGCTTCAAGCACGGG
>Ga0070699_100006605_pt1 | contig 10085 bp, 15 predicted proteins | sample KBSK1503metaG_FD_65473 | JGI IMG/M metagenome (GOLD analysis project Ga0070699, IMG submission 65473) | Corn, switchgrass and miscanthus rhizosphere microbial communities from Kellogg Biological Station, Michigan, USA - KBS K1-50-3 metaG | ecosystem: Host-associated > Plants > Roots >... | reverse complement strand
GCAGCGTGAACCTTGGGCGCGCATGTTGACCATCGTTCTCGCCTTCCTGGCGCTTTTCAGTATCCCGTTCGGGACCGCGCTCGGCATTTACACGCTCTGGGTTCTGCTGCCGGCCGAGTCTGATCACGAGTACCAAGAACACGTCCAGAGAGCTAGCGCGGCGTGACCTGGGTTGACTCAGGCAAAGGAAAAGGGCCCGACGTTGTGCGTCCGGCCCTATTCCGCAACTGAGGGTCAAGTCTAGGCGGCAGTCGGTCGCGCGATTCGATGATAATTCTTAACTGCTTTTTCAATTCCGGCTGTGGCTTTCCTCAAGTCCTCCAAATTCATCGCGGGATGGAACTCGAGATGTGCGTTGAAAGCAAGGAACCAAGGCTCGGCAACGGCCGGAATTTGCGAGGTTTCCTTCAGGTCAAAAAAGATGAACCCGGTTCTCTTGCCGTTCTCCTCAGCAAAATAGGCTGCCTCAGGCTTCAGGTCAGCGAGAATTGATTCAATCGTCTTGGGCAAACTGCCATCAGTGATCGCGGTATTGCCTGCCTCAACGGGGATTGAAACCTTGAGCAAACAGCGCATGAAACACCTCCACGGCGGAGTCTAGCTCTTGATAAGTGATATCGTCAATTTGTGCAGAGAGTTCCTGAGAGGGCGATTCGCAGCACCCTTTACGCTTCCTACGCCCGCATTTAGAATCGAACTCAAGCCGACGTAGCTCAGTTGGTAGAGCAGCCGATTCGTAATCGGCAGGTCATCGGTTCAAGTCCGATCGTCGGCTCCATTTCCTTTCAAATCAACGCGCGATCAGGTGGCTGAAGCCGAATTGGTAACAAAACTTCTGCGCTTGAGCCAGCGGTGCCCGGAAATCGTGCCATCCGTTGAGTTCTGCACCGTTTGCCCTCTTTGCAGGCTTGGGAAGCCCCCTGCCCGGATGGCTGAAAAATGCACGAAAACATCCTCGCCTGACCGACGGCTAATGAAGCCGTAGCCTTTCGCCTCATTGGACCACTTTACTGTGTTCCTTGTTCCATAAGTGTGTACTGATGTTCCCTTTTATCGAGCGGCGAGCATAGCATCACACCTGTACGTTAGACCGAATCGGTCGTGAGCAGCTTTCGCCTCATCAGCCGGTAACGTGCACAAATTTCTTCCGACTCCCTCCAGCGTCCTGCGTGCGATCGCCATGAATCATCGCGGCCGTGAAGCCATCCCTCACCAGTTCCTTAGCTAAGCTAGCCGTTGCGTGCCGCGCTTGGTAGGGTACTCCGAAGAAGCGGTGCTCAACGACTCTCGTTACCTCCAAGCACCTCTAGAATCTAGCCGTCGCACCCTGGACGTATTGGAGGCCCTCGGTATGCCGTTGACAAGCAACGGGGTTCGGCGTAGGGTGAAAGGTGAGTGAGCGCTTCTTCTCCTCTTTCAGATCTCCTGAACTAAGTCAGTTCATCTGAAGTACTCCCCTCTTAGCCCACGCCAATCGGGAGGTTGACCATGTTCGATCCCAATGTCTCCAGACACCCGAAGCCCAACACTCTCGCCAGCCCAAAAAGCCCTCCTGCAAAAGTGGCCCCGATGTCCGACACAGTCCTATTACACGATCAAATACGAGAGCGGGCCCATCAGCTATATGAAACCCGTGGTCGTGAGAACGGTAAAGACGAGCAGGACTGGCTCAGAGCCGAACAGGAAATCCTCAGCGAGCATCGGTAGAGATATCCATGAACTGCTTAGAGTGCAAGGATCTCGACCGAGCTTTTCAGTCGAGGCTCGCCAAGTACATTGAAGCCCGTACAGCAGCGTTCTATCGGGTCAGCACTGAACTTGCGGCCAAGAAAAATGTTGATATGGAGCGCGCTAAGACCGACCTGCAAGAGCACCAGTCGGCGTGCCGCTACCGCCAAGGTGAGGCGCTTCGGCCAAGTATGGCCAGACGCGGTCCAACTCTTCTGAGGTGGTCGAGGGCGGCAAGAATTCCTGGCTGAGCTAGACGGAAGGAAATTAGGCCAGGACCGATACAGATCCTTCATCTTCGCACTAGCCGTTGAAGCTGTCTTTTTAGAATGTTTGTTACGAACGGATTCCACCCGGTGTGTGGCGCCCAAGTTGGCAGATCTGGAGTCCGCTTCCGGCCCTTTTCGTGATAAGGCGTATGATCGTGGTCATGATAGATGCTAATTACATTTCGGAACGCCTCGCCAGCTTAAAGGGAGAAATGAGCGATCTCCGCGTTGCGAATGCGCGGTATTGGAGCCGACAAGGGCATACTGCGCTGGACAAGTCTGCTAGCGCTTTAAGACTGGAGCGTTTGCTGCAGATCAAACAGGAATTGGCGGATCTGATGAAACGCTGTGCATAAACTTTCAGCCCAGGGTCTACACTGTCATCAGGCTTTTTCGAAGATGGCACATGAAAAGACAGTACCTGCACCTCTCGGTTCATGCCTGTGACAAATGTAAGGGACCGGTTGTGTCAGGCTCCCTCGCAGTCCGCGAGAATGAAATATCGAAAGAGACCGATATAAGGCAGATAGGAGCGGTTTGCTTATCGTGCGGGCATCGGCAAAGCACAATGACTGGTTCTGGCATTCTCCGTCAGTTTCCGCCAATCGAATGGGAATCAGTGAATCTCATTGATGCATCCCATTTTGCGACCGCAACAACCGATCGTGCTTCGGACACGTAAATAGGCTAAACTAACTGGATGAGTGATAAGTTCAAGCAGGTGACGTATCTCATTAAAGAGCTGCTAAGTCTGAACAAGGCAGAGATTGCTTCCACGGCCCCAAACGCGGAAGAGGTCACAGGCCGGAAGTCCAAACGGAAGAAAATTAGGCAAGCACTCGTACAAGCTCTGTCTGTTCGCGACACTTAAGCATTTCCTTACGCCCTGCCCGTGTCTCTTGGCAAGCCCTCTTGGTTTTCGCTTCGTCGCGCTCGCGGAGCACACGTTCCACGCGGAACCGATGTCAGCAGTATTGTTGAGGCCACCTGAGCGATACCTTCGCCGAGGGAACCGGCGCTGGTTGACAAACCTACCGCATGAGACTAGAGTGGTAATTGAGCGAGCAGCTCTTCTCACTCTTTCAGGTCTCCTGAACTAAGTCAGCCCATCTGAAGTTTTCCTTCTTAGATTACCAAATCAATCGATGGAGGTTGATCATGTTTGCTCGCAATGTCTCTCTACGCTTGAAGCCAAACACTCTGAGCGAGTTCACGCGGATTTTCGATAAGGAAGTCATTCCCATGCTGCGGAAGCAAAAGGGATTCCAGGACGAAATCACATTCGCTGCCCAGGGAGGGCTGGATGTGGTCGCAATCAGTCTTTGGGATACCAAGGAGCACGCGGAAGCCTACAACACAGCCGGCTACCCCGAAGTGCTCAAGACCCTGGACAAAGTATTGGACGGCTCTCCCAAGGTGCGAACCTCGGATGTGATTAGCTCCACCATTCACCAGGCCGCCGGCGTCGCGTCCGCCTAAGACGGTGCTCGTCAAAGGGCTGGGGTGGCTACGTGCGCCGCCCCTTTTTCCAAGATACGTTCCCCCCGGAGATGCCTATGACTGCAAAAGTTCAAGTCGGAACTGTTCTGATCGAGGAGCGGCCCGTCCTGGCCCAGGTTCTTGGGCTGGAGAGTGAACCTTACTCGGGCAGCTGGAGCGTGGTGAAAGCTCTTAATGGCTTCGCCCTTGATCGCAAGATTCATGCCGCCGGATGGAACTTCTTTTTCATGGCGGCGGAAGTAGAGGTGATGTTCTTTGGTGCTCTTGGAGCGAAGAAGATCAATAATGCCTTGAAGCGAATTTTGGCGAAGGTGAGGCAGCAAAATTTCAATTGCCTCGAAGTCACTGGGATCGTTGCGAAGCGATTTCTGGGCGTGCCCTATGCCACCGTTTCGGCACACTCGCGGCATATCCAACAGAGCTGCTTGCTGGATGGCATCCAACAACGGCGGACGGACCAGAACGACACGGAGTGGGCTCGGGGTTGAATGTCCGGCGCAATTAATACCAGGCTCGAGAAGATCATGCCGAGGTGTTCTCGATGCCAGACCAATTGCACAGCGACTTGGAGATCAAGAGGATGAAGGTCCTTTCTGATTACGGTATGACGGAAATCGTTGTCATTCTTCTTGTAGTCGGCTGTGTTACTGTTTCCGCGGTGGTGTCCCTTTTTCGCTAGCGGATCGGCTTGCCCGAGAGACTTCGCGTTTGTCGAGACGACCGAGGCAAGCGAGGCCGACAAAGCATGCCTGGCCTTGAGTGGAAGCGACTTGGGTGGATGCGCGCTGCGAGTCAACGAGGCAAAGGCGAAGCGACAGTAGCCTGCAGCGCATGGTTTGCTCGGAATCGAGTTCTGAAAACCAAGAGACGAAAGGTGTCCTCCATGACTGGGTCAGACCTCTGTATCGCGGCGGTAGTAACCATGATGTTCGTGGCCGGGATTGCCTTAGTCATACGCGAGGCTCGCCATCAATCGATGGTACGGAAACGATGGGGCATCTCTCATGGCTGAAGCCGCGCGATAAACGGTTCAAGCTCGTGCGATTCAAGCTTGGTAACAATTTTGGTAACAACCGTGGTAAGAAGTGCGTATTTTGCTTAAATTTGATGGTCGGGAAACCGCTAAATACAAGCCTTTGGGCTATTTGAACAGCAACCGGCAGGTCATCGGAGTCCGATCGTCGGCTCCACGTTTTCCACGACATTTCCACCGCGAGCGCAGCAAAGTTGCTGCATAAGATTCCCCGGTGGCACTAGTTTCCTATTGCCAACCGCGAGTTACCTTCTGGATAATACGCGCTGAGAGCCCCTACAACCGTGTACCGATACAGTCGAGCGGACCTGCTTCGTATCCTTCGGCTGACGGCGCGTCAGTTGGCAGCTTGGGAAAAGGCCGGACTGGTAGCCGCCGCCGAAAGCTACTCGTTTTTCGATCTCCTGCAAATTAAGAAAGTGCGCGACCTGTGCGCCCGCAAGGTGCGCCCGACCGTGATCCGGCAATCGCTCGAGGCCATGCAAAAGCAGGTGGCGGGAATGGAGAACCCTCTGCTCGAGGCCGGCTCCTTCACCACGGGACACCGCATCGCTTTCCGCCATCAAGGCAAGCTGGTCGAGCCGATTGCCGGTCAGTTCATGTTCGACTTCTCGCCTGAAGAGAAGGTCGTGGCCAGCACGCCCATAGCGACGCTGCGGCCGGAACCGATGCCGACGGATGTCGGCGAGCTTTTTGCCCGCGGCATCGCGCTCGAGGAAGATCCAAACCATCAACTGCAAGCCATCGCGACCTATGAAAAGGTGCTGGAACTCGATCCCAACCACGCCGCCGCGCACATCAACCTGGGAACGCTTTATTACAATCGGCAGGAGTATGCTCTGGCGGAAGAGCACTACCGCCGCGCCATTGTGGTGGATGCGCGCTACGCCCTGGCCTACTTCGATTTAGGCAACGTGCTCGACGAGACCGGGCGCGTGGCGGAAGCCATCCAGACGTACAACACCGCGCTGCAGCTCGCTCCCACCTACGCCGACGCTCATTACAACCTGGCGCTGGCTTATGAAAAGGTCAAAGAGCCACGCAAGGCCCTGAAGCACTGGCGCGCCTACGTGAAGCTCGACACGACCGGTCCCTGGGCTGTGCACGCGCGCAACCAGATCCAGCGCATCTTGCAGTCGGACGGGCTGAAGCTGGTGCACGGCGCCAAGCGGGACTGATCTTTATCTCCCGCCCTAACTTTCCTGAATCATCTTGCTCACGTGAGCCCGTCTGATGCCAAAGGCCATGAGCCGTGCTGGTACATCCCGCAAAACCGGTATTCGGAAAAACAACCGAACGAACCACGGTATTGTGACTGGCCCTTGAGAGCGGAGAACACTGGCAATGATTCGCTTCTGCATTGCCGATTGCACCGCCTGAATAACCCGGGTCGGCCATTCGCGCTCCCGTTGCACCTTGGCGAGGTCTTGAGGTCGCACTCGGCCAGCCTTGAGCGGACCAGCTAATAAGTTCGCCGCCATCACCGCGTCCTGAATTGCGTAGTTGATGCCCACTCCTCCCACAGGCGACATTACGTGGGCGGCATCGCCAATTAGCAGTAATCCGGGCTTGAACCATTTTGGACAGCGGTTGGCTTCAACCGACAGCAGTGAAAATTGGTGCCAGTCAGTGAGAGATTCAACGTGTTCGGCAAACCTTGGTTCCAGTTCCACGATTGAGCTGCGGAGTGGCTCCAGTCCTGCTGCCCGCAAATCCTGGTAGCGTCCCTTGGGAAAAACGTAGCCCACCTGCCAGTAGTCAAATCTGTCGAATATTGCCAGCATTCGGCCTCTTCCGAAGCCGCCTCTGACCCGTCCAGAATCCTCCTCCGCGTCCCCCGGCAAGTGAGGGAGACGGAACCATAAGATGTCCATCGGCGGTGAAGACTTGATGGGCTCGAAACCAGCAAGATGCCGCAGCTTCGAAAATCGACCGTCTGCTCCCACGGTCAGCAGCGCGCGTACTTCGTGCCAGCCGTCGATGCCCAAGTAGCGAACCCCGCGAACTACTCCCTCGTCCTCAATCAGCGCTTCCACATTCGCCACCATCCGCAAGCGAAACTCTGGATACTTCCTAGCCTCGGCGGCCAGAAACTCTAGGAACTTTGTTTGCGGAAGAAGCATGATGTAGGGGAACCGCGTCTTGAGCCTGCGAAAATCGATCGGATTGAAAGTAGTGTTGGCGGCGCGAAGAGTCGGACCGTAAATCTTCACATGGCGAAGCTGGTGCAACGGTTCCGCCAAACCAATTTCATCGAGGATTTCCAGAATCGAAGGATGAATCGTGTCTCCGCGAAACTCCCGGTCGAAGTCCTTGTGCGCTTCCAGCAGAGTAACGGGCACACCTTGGCGGGCCAAAAGAAGGGCAAGCATCATTCCGCCGGGTCCGCCGCCGACCACGCAGCACGTCGTCCTTTGCGAGTCGAGAACCGGCTCGGTCGTGTCTACTTGTTCTGCGATTAGCGCACTTGCGCTCACGGTATCCTCCTTTGCTGAGGTCCCTCCCGGATCCGCCGCATATATCGCGCGCAATATACGCCCGATGCCAGTGAGAGTCCAGCGTGACTTTCACAAGTGCTAGAATCTTTAGTTTGCCTCCTGCGGCTGAGGTATCCGTATGCCTGAATCAACTTTGCAGATCCCATCGCCCGCGCCTCTGACCAGCTTTACGGAAGACGAAATCCTGTTTCGCGACAACATCCAGCAATTTACCGAAGAAAAAGTCCGGCCGCTGGTCAAGGAGATGGACGAAAAGGGCGTCTTCGACAAAGAACTACTCCACGACTTTTTCCAGCTCGGGCTGATGGGGATTGAAGTCCCCGAGCAATACGGCGGTAGCGGCGGCAAGTTTTTCGAAGCGATTCTTGCCGTCGAGGAACTCTCGCGCGTGGATGCCTCCGCAGGCGTGGTGGTGGACGTGCAGAATACGCTGGTCAACAATGCTTTGCTGCGCTGGGCCACGGAAGAGCAGAAGAAGCGCTATCTTCCCCGCATGGCCGCGGATACTTGTGGGGCATACGCGCTGAGCGAAGCCGGGTCCGGCTCGGACGCGTTTGCGTTGCAGACCAAGGCAGAATTGAAAGGTAGCGACTACGTTCTCAATGGCCGCAAGCTATGGATTACTAACGGCAAGGAGGCTGGGCTTTTCGTGCTCTTCGCCACGGTGGATCCGGCTGCCGGCTACAAGGGCATAACTGCTTTCCTTGTGGAAAAGGATTTTCCCGGGTTCACCGTCGGCAAGAAAGAAGACAAACTCGGCATTCGAGCGTCGTCCACGTGCGAACTGATTTTGGAAGACTGTCGCGTACCCAAGTCCAACGTGTTGGGCGAAGCGGGCAAGGGCTACAAGATCGCGATCGAGACCCTGAATGAAGGCCGCATCGGAATCGGCGCGCAGATGGCCGGCGTGGCCCGCGGCGCATGGGAGTGTGCCGCGAAATACGCGCAGGAACGCAAACAATTCGGGAAGGCCATCGCCGACTTCCAGGGCATCCAGTTCCAGATCGCGCAGATGGCAACCGAAATCGAAGCCGCGCGCCTGATGGTGTACAACGCGGCGCGCATGAAAGATGCCGGCATCCCCTTCGTCAAAGAAGCCGCCATGACTAAGCTGTTCTGCTCCCAGGTGGCTGAGCGTGTGACCTCCCTGGCCATCGAAATCTATGGCGGATACGGCTTTACCAAGGATTATCCGGTAGAGAAGTACTGGCGCGATTCGAAGATCGGCAAGATTTACGAGGGCACATCCAACATGCAGTTGGCGACTATCGCCAAGCTGGTGCTGGGCGGAAAGTAGCTCGCGAGAGCAGCCGAAGGCGGCTCCACATGGCTAGCCGGGAGCGGCCGCCCCTACCTGAGCCGTGGGTCGAACTACCGCACCGGCTCCGAGACGTGCTCGTGCACGATGAGCCACTTGCCTTCCTGCTTTTCAAAGACCACGGTCCAGCGGAAGGTGGCCATTTCCCGCTTTCCGCTTTTCAGCATGGCGTCCTCTTTCACGGTCGCGGTGGCCCAGACGTATTCTCCGGCGGGGTGAATTTGAGCGTCATCATTCACGGTGAAGGTAGCGCTCTTGTAGTCAGCGAATTCTTTTTTCACTCCTTTCTGATACTCCTCCCAACTGCCGTACTTGAGCGGAGCGACATCGAAGAAGGTGTGCGGGCCCTGAGCATAGAACTGAGCCACCTTCGCGGGGTCGATCGTATTCCACCCGTCCCAGATTTTCTGCAGGTAGGCCTTGTCGGGGACGGGGCCACTGGGTGCTGCCTTCTTGGCGGACTTTTTAGGGGCTGCAATACTTGCAAGGCTGAGCGCGAAGACGCAAATCAGGACGGTCAAAAAGCGCTTCTGCATTGGGTTTCCTCCGGTTTCGGCGAGAAATTGTCGCACAGGAAGGCGGAAACCACAAAGGACACGAAGGGATCGCCCATTGCCAATTTCCAATTGTCGACTTGGTACACCCACTAAGGTAAGTAAGAGCAAGCTTGAGGACTTTTTTCTTAATGCTTCCGTGACTCTGTGGCAACTTCTGTTTGACCGGTTTCCGCAGCGCACGCTAGAATAACTGAGTTTGCCTGTACTCGCGGTTCCGTTCTGGGGCCGCCCGCAATCGTTGCCGAGAGCGCCGACGCGGAAAACAGCAAGCACAGGAAAATCAGCGGGTTCGCCGGATCGCTCCAGGATGCGACCGGTATTGATTGGACGGAGGCACAGGTATGTATGCGGTCATCCGCGCCGGAGGAAAACAGTACCGGGTGGCGCCCGGCGATGTGATTCGTGTGGAGAGCCAAGGCAGCAGCACAGACGGGAAGATCGAGTTCAGCGATGTGCTGGCGGTCTCGGGCGGGGAAGGCCAGATCGGTCGGCCGCAGTCGGGGGCGCGCGTTGTCGGCCAAGTCGTGGAGCAGGGGCGTGGCGACAAGATCCTGGTCTTCCACTACAAACGCAAGAAGCAGTACAAAAAGCTGCGCGGGCACAGGCAGCCGTTTACCGCCGTGCGTATTACGGAAATCGCTTTCGACGGACAGAAGTTTACCGCCCCCGAGCTTCTGAAGAAGGAAGCAAAACCGAAGCAGGCTAAAGCGGCCGAAGTAATGGAAGCGCCCAAAGCCGAAGCTAGGGCGGCGAAAGCGCCCGTGAAGAAGGCTGCAGCCAGGAAGCCAGCCACCAAGAAGGCCGCGCCGAAAAAGAAAAAGTAGCTCCTGCGACTGTGGAGAGGGTAGGGATTCTTCGACTCAGGACGACCATTCAGAGTTCACAACTGGCAACTGGCCACTGACGACTGGATTTGATATGGCACATAAAAAAGGATTAGGCAGTTCACGCAACGGTCGCGACTCGAATTCGCAGCGCTTGGGCTTTAAGGCTTTTGGCGGACAAGTTGTCCCTGGCGGCACCATCATCGTGCGGCAGCGCGGCACGAGGGTGAAGCCGGGGCTCAACGTCGGCCGAGGTAAGGACGACACTCTTTTTGCCAAGATCAGCGGCCGCATCAAGTTCATGGACAAGGGCTCCATGGGCAAGTTCGTGATGATCGAGCCGCTGGAAGCGAAGTAG
>Ga0070699_100006604_pt1 | contig 10085 bp, 10 predicted proteins | sample KBSK1503metaG_FD_65473 | JGI IMG/M metagenome (GOLD analysis project Ga0070699, IMG submission 65473) | Corn, switchgrass and miscanthus rhizosphere microbial communities from Kellogg Biological Station, Michigan, USA - KBS K1-50-3 metaG | ecosystem: Host-associated > Plants > Roots >... | reverse complement strand
CACCTACTTTTACAAGGTGGCGGCGGTCAACAGCGTGGGCCCTGGCCCGCTCTCCAACGAGGCTTCAGCCACCCCCGCACCGACCGTGCCCACGGCGCCCCAGAACCTGGTGGCAGTGGCTGGCAACGGCAGCGTCGCTTTGAGCTGGGCCGCCCCCGCCTCCAATGGTGGCGCCCCGGTGAGCAGCTACAACGTCCTGCGCTCCACCACCACCGGCACCGAGACCCTGCTGAGCAGCGGCGTGGTCGGTACCACCTTCACCGACAGCACGGTTAGCAACGGCACCACCTACTTCTACAAGGTGGTGGCGGTCAACAGCGCCGGCCCGGGTGCGCTCTCCAACGAGGCCTCGGCCACGCCCCAGGTTCCGCCCTCAGCCGGCTTCGTGCGCCGCATCGCCTCGGCCACCGCAGCCGCCGGCGGCACTTCGATCGCGCTCACAGTGGGGGCGCCGGGGGTGGCCGCCGGGGATGCTGTGGTGTTCTCCGTGCTGCTCTCCTCCAGCTCCTCCATCACCGGCGCCCTCTCCGCCACCGACACCGCCGGCAACCTCTACACCATCGCCCGCGACGTCAACGACGGCTCGGCGGGAGACCGCGTGGTGGTCCTGGTCGCCCTCAACGTCAAGGCCCTGGCCGCCACCAACCAGATCACCCTCAAAGTGCCCTCCTCAGGCGAGATTCATGCCAGCGCCGATGAGTTCGCCGGGGTGACCGGCATCGACACCTCGGCCGGCGCTTCAGCCTCCACCACCACCTTCTCCGCCGGGCCGGTGACCACCTCGCAGACTCCCGAGATCCTGGTCGGGGCGGTCGGCATCGAGTCGGGATCCTCACCGACCTGGGCCGCCGGCTGGAGTCCCCTGCCCGCGCTCGCCATCTCCACCGACTACCTCGACTCCGCCTACCAGGTCGTCAACACCACCGGACCCTTCAGCGCCACCGGCACCACCAGGGGCACCTGGATGGCCGCCATCGTCGCCCTGAAAACACACTGAGGCAGCGGCAAGCCTGGCGCCGAGCCAGTAAGGCATAGAGCTGGCCTCGCGCCTCGCGTTCCTGACGACTCGTGACGGCGTTCGCCTCCACTACGAGAGCGAGGGGAAGGGCGCCCCTGGTCCTGCACTCGGATCCGGCGCAGACGCCGATCTGTGGCGCGCTGCTGGCCATGTTGCCCGCTTTCCGCTAAGAACAGCTGGATCCTCGCGGACGCGGCCTGAGTGATCACCCACTCGGTCCACCGCGGTTTCGATCGGACTGAGGCAAGGGAAAGCAGTTGCGTAGCGGGTAGTGGTGTAAATCTCCGGCCTTTTGACAAATGCGCCACCGTGTGGTCCAAGTGGACGTTGCTCAACAACCACAAGAGGACCACAGCGATGGCGGATCTCAGGATGACACTGCTGGACCTGCTCAACAAGTCGGAGCAGGGCCTGGACCCGACCTTTTACGCGACGGCATCAAGCTGCTGGCTCAGGCGCTGATGAAGCCGCGATGGTCGGCGCCGAGCCTGACCAACGGCTACCGCGACCGTGAGTGGGACGCGCGTGTCGGCACTGTCGACCTGAGATCCCCAAGCGCGCGAAGGCACCTATTTCCCGAGCCTGCCCCGTCCCCGACGCGCTTTGGCATGGTCAGAACGACACAATCGTAACGGCTGTCGTGCATTACCCAACGGTGCAAGCGGTTCTCGAAGGTATGCGGCCAAATTGGTGGGTCAGTAACGACAGTCAGCTGACCTTCGCGGGCGGTCGATCGCGACGTGTCGCGGTGAAGCGGATCACAACCGCCGTCCGCACTGCTCGAACGACCGCGGTCGAAATTGCTCTGACTTCTGCCGCTCCGTCCGAAGATCGCCGACATTTCTCTCGATTGGCGATATCGACTATTCAACTGACGATCTGATCGGGGCTAACGTGCGCAAAGCGCTACTTGGCACACCAGGTCCCCGAAGGTGCAGATCATTGGCGGCACGCTAAGGATCTGCTGGCACCGTTGAGGGAACTACAGATTCCCGACGAGATATTGAGGCCGCTAATCCCCGTTCTTATGACCGAGGCGCTTGTTGGGCCAGGCCAGGCGACTCCGTCACGCGGGTCCTTTTGTCGCAGGGCCGAGTATTCACACGTGCCAAGCTTGGCTGGCGCATGAATAGCTGCACCCAAACAGGCAAATTTCGCGCGCAGCACTAGACTTCGGCTTGAGCGGTAGGTCGATTTATCAGGAGGTGGTCGGGGTGGCTGATTACGCCCTTTTCCTTGGCTTCGGGGCAGTCGTGCGCGGTCGCGAGACACAGGCCGTCAAGGTCTTTGGCGAGAGCATGCAGTACTACGCGGGTCTGCAGCAGCAGGGCGTAATCGAGGGCTTCGAAGCCTTCCTCCTGGAACCCCACGGCGGCGACCTCAACGGGTTCATCCTGGTCCGCGGCGACAAAGACAAGCTGGCGCATCTACGCGTTGACGAGGAGTTCCAGCGCAGGACGACACGGGCCATGACGATTGTCGACGGCGTTGGCGTAATCACGGCCTTCACTGGCGGTCGCTTGGCCGAGGTGATGGGCAGCTTCGAGAAAGACACTGCGGACCTGCGCTAGGCGTCGAACTCGGCCGTCAGCATCACCGGTCCTCGGTCGGAGGACCGGATCGGGCGAACAAACCGGCGCCGCTCATGAGCGCCAGGGCCACCGAGTGGTGGTCAGAGGTCGATTCGTACAGCAACGCCGGTGGCAAACGGTGCTAAATGGCGATACTCAGCGATACTCGGCGAATTCGAGCGCCTATTTCTGAACGGGGCGCAGCGATCTGTTAACCGCAAGGTTCAGGGTTCGAATCCCTGCTCCGGAGCCAAACCTGAATCTAAATTGCGCAGACTCAGCGGCCGATGGAATCGGCTTACCACAACCGCACTACAATCGTCCACTCCCGTACGTTCGCTCGGAACGGCGCCTTTGGCCAACCAGACACTCGGGGGCGGAGCCTGCGGTTGACGGAAACGCAACCTGCCCCTCCAGGACCCTCTCGGCGCAACAAGGCGCAGGCCGTGATGGCGCTCATCATCGCCGGGCTCGGCTTCCTCGCCTGCGTGGTGCTGATCTTCTTCGATGTTCGAGACAGCGGCCTCATATCGGCCCATCGGTCGGCGTCGACTTGCTCATCGCCGTCGGATGCTTTGAACAGCGACAGGTGCAGCTTCGAGGGCCAGGCCCAGGTGGTGAGCACCAGCAGGCAGACGCGACTCGAAGCCGTGGTTTCGTTCGAGTCGCTGCCAGGGCGGACTTTCAGCACCAGCTTCCCGATCAACGACGAGCCGGACAGCTCGGCCTTGAAGGCCGGAGCTACCATCGCAGGGGAGCTCTGGAACGGGAAGGTGGCCCGCCTCGCAGGAAAAGCCACAGTCGACGACCCTGCGGGGTATCCGACGTCAGCATTGCTGGAAATCGCGGCGTTCCTTGCCGTCCTCTCGATGCCGCTACTCGCCATCGGCGTATGGCTCGCCAGGGCGCCCTAACGTTGGAATGAAATAGGGGGCCGGCGCGATGCCGGCCCTGAGGTGCGCGGAAAAATCCGACGGGGTACCCCAACGATCGACATTGGCGATCGGGTGAGCTCATTAGTGAGGGTGAGCCGGGGTGGTCGTTTTGAGCAAGCCTGCCCGGAGGGGCTGGCTGAGCACTCAGGCGGCGCGATCGTACTCGCTGATCAGTCCGTAGAGGCGCTCCCGACGCCGGACCCGTCGAACTCCCCGCGACTGGCCACCTCTTTGGGTCCTCGATTGACCTCATACCAGTTTGTGTGCCCCTCAGGCAAACGCCGCTGGTATGTAGCTCAGTCCAATTCTTGGGCAGGTGGGGCAGAGCGATCCGACTCTACGACGCAGCCTCAAGCTGGCTCTGGCATCCTTTGCGTCGTGGGTCGGCAACCAGGAGCTCGACGCCGTTTGGCCGACCTCTCCGGCACCAATCCGGACCGGCTGTCGGGCATCTCGGATGGGATCTTCTCGGTAGGCATGACACTCCTTGTTCTCGGGCTCGTCGTGCCGACTTTGAACGGCGTGGCGACAACGGAAGGCCAACTGTGGGACACGATACGCAGGCTCGGTCCGCACGCCCTCATCTACGCGATGAGCTTCATGACACTGGGGATCTTCTGGTTAGGACAGGGCACCCAGCTTGGTCAGCTCGGGCGCAGCAATCGGAACTACGTGTGGATCCACCTGGTGTTCCTGTTCGCCGTGACCATGGTGCCGTTCTCGACCCTCCTGCTGGGTAGTTTTTACTGGCTTAGGCTCGCGCTGATCGAGTACTGGCTGAACATTGTGCTGCTCGGCGCGACCTTGTTCGCGGGTCTCGAGTATGGCCTCCATGCTCACCTCTTCGGGGAGGAGGCCCCCCACGACCTCGCTGTGCTAATGCGGGGACGCATTCTGATCGCGCAGTCGCTATATGCCGGCGCGACTCTGCTGTGCGTGATTTTTCCGACGTGGGTCAGTATCGCGTTGATCACTCTGATCCAGGTCAACTACGTTCTGGCGCCTCGGATCCCCATACTTGGCCGCTTTTGACGCCCATAAGGTCCTCTATCAGCTCGTGTCACCCGAATGGATAGGCGGAGGCTCACGATAAGTGCTCATTGGGGAGACCACGGCGGCCCTCGTGCGCGTCATATGACTTCCGAACCAGGATGTGGTGGCCCGCGATGTTTCCCGCGCCGATGATGCCGACCGAAATCCTTGGCTTCTGAGTCATTGCCCTCGCTGGCGTACCTTGCACGTGGGCGCCCTCACATCTCGAGCAGCCACGTGGCCGTGTCGACGTGAGTGGACAGATAGTCGCTTCCAATCGACCAGGCGACGGTTTGCGCCAGGCACCACAGCCGGCTGCGTTCTCGATCCAGTCCGAGCTCAGACGATAGCCGGTCCAGGCGATGCCGAACATCGCGGCGGGTGGCGCCGAACTCGAACGAGCGCACGATGGGGGCGAGGCCGAACTCGCGCTCGCCGGCGAGCGGCTTCGGATCGATCGCCAACCACGGTTCGCGCCGGGCTCGCAGGACGTTGTCGCCGTGCAGATCCTGATGGACCAGAACCTGCTCTGCCTGCGATCCGGGGAGGCTGCGCAACGCCTCGAGCGCAGCGTCGACGAGGCGCGCGTCGAACGGCCGGCCCGTCCTCACCCAATCTTCGCGCAGGTGGGAGGCCCACCACGACGCTTCGTCCGCGAGCGGTCGGAACCCGTCATCCGCCACGGGCTTCCACAGGCGCGGGAGCAGGTTGACCAGGACATCTAGGGCCGCATCCTGCTCCAGGCTCGAGACCGGCGTGCCTGGAATGCATCGTTCGATCAGGAATGCGCCCAGGGCCGGATCGTTCTGCAGAAGCTTGACCGCGCCGTCGCCACCCCACCATGAGAGTGCCAGCGTCTCGTGCTCGCTTTCGCGGTCCGGGAATGGAACCTTCAGCACCACATCCGCCCCGTGGGGGAGCCGCGCAGGGATCGTGAGCGATGTATACGCGGTCGTAAACGGCGAGCCGAGGCGCAGGTCCCACTTCTCCACGCAGCCGTTCACGCGGTCGGGGAGGGAGGAGAGCCACTGCGCGCCGGCCTCAGATGCCTTCAGCCACGCAAGACCGGCCGGAATCCTCAGAGCGCGTCCGCGCCCGCGCCGGACAAGAGGCTTTTGCGGGATGCTTTTCGCAGATCCGCCGTTCAGCAAATTGAGGTGATCAGGATGGCGAGCACAACCCCTGTTGAAGTGGTGCCGGATTCATACAGCTACGTGTTTAGCCCATATCGTGAACCGATCGCGCGCGTGAGTCCGGGGCAACCGGTCGTGATCCACTGCGACGACGCGTTCGAGAGTCGCATCCGATCCCAGGAGGATATCCCCAGCCGGTCGCTTGCCGGCGCCAAATTCTTGAATCCACAAACCGGACCTGTCTACGTCAGTGGCGCCGAGCCCGGGGATACGCTCGCCGTCCACATCGAAGACATCACCGCCACCAGGGACTTTGCTGTCAGCTGCCTGATCCCGTACTTCGGCGGCCTCACCTCGACCTCTGTGACACGGACGCTTCAGGAATCGCTCGAGGAGAAGGTCTGGATCTGGAAGCTCGAGGGAGATGTCCTGAGCTGCGGCGAGCTCCGATTGTCGCTGCCATGGAACCCCTTCATGGGAACGCTGGCTGTCGCCCCCGACCTCGAGGCGATCAGCACACTGGCGCCGGGTCCCTTCGGAGGCAACATGGACGTGCCGGACGTCCGTCCCGGCAACACGGTCTATCTCCCTGTCTGGAACGAGGGCGCGCTTTTCTACACGGGCGACACTCACGCTCGCCAGGGTCAGGGTGAGCTGTGTGGGGTTGCGCTGGAGGTAACTTCGAAGGCCACCTTCGTCTTCGAGGTGATCAAGCGCCGACCGATATCCTGGCCTCGGATCGAATCGCCGGATCGGATTATGACTGTCGGCAGCGCTCGTCCCATGGAGGACGCCGCGCGCATCGCGTACGCGGAGCTGGTGACGTGGCTGGAGGCGGATCATGGTTGGTCCCGACTGGATGCATACCAGCTGCTGACCCAGGCTGGCGAGCTTTATGTCGGCAATATGGTGGACACGGCCTATTCACTCGTGGCGTCGATCTCCAAGCGGTACCTCAAGCGAGGCTAGTCGCGGCTGGAACGACGATGACGGGCGTCGTGAGCCGAGAGCAGCCGACTCAGCGTTGAGCTCTGAGCCCGGCCGATGACCGTGACCGACGACGAGCTCTTGGCAGGCCAGGACGCGCTCCAAGCCGAGGCCGCGGCGGTGCTCGATGCGTCATGATCACAGCCGAGCGCTTGATCGGCACGGCACTTGTGCTGACAGGCATCGCTCTCTTGATCCGAGCGGTCGGGATCCATTTATGACCCAAGGTTCAGACGGCGGCCTTCGTGACGGCCTCGATCCGTCGACAGATGCCGGGTCGACGCGCGAGCCAGAGACGCCCCCGACCCACCTCGAATGGGACGGCACCCAATTTCTCCCCATGAGCGCCATTGCTGACGAGTCCGCCGCCGCCGAATATTCCGCCGGCGTCGTTGGAATTGAGCCGGATCCGTGGTTCGCGGTCCTGGCGTTCCTGGTCGGCGCCTTGGTCCTGGGGTTTAGTCTCCTGGCGCTGCTTCATCAGGCCGGAGATATCACCGGAGTCGGAATCGCCGCCGCCGCCGGCGCGCTGGGTGTGGGACTGATAGTTTGGGGTCGACTCGAACAGATCCGGATCAGGCCGCTGCCGGAGGGGTTGCGGGACCTGAGCCTGGCGGAGAGGTTGTCGCGCACGCTTCGTTTCACACCGCAGACTCTCGCCAGCAATCGACGGGGTCGCCTTCCGATTGGGCAGCGGCTGCGCCTGATCGGTTTCGATGTGGGTGGTGGTTGACGCTGCTCGCCTGCATCGGCCTCGTCGCCACCCCGTTCGCCGTCGCGGGTGGGCATGACCTGATAAAGGACCTTCAAGCGCTTGTTTTTGTTCCGCTTGGTCTGTACGCCTTATGGAAAGCGAGCAGCACGTTGATCGATTCCGTTCGCGGTCGCGTGCTGACTGACCTGACCACCCTACACATCGTGTTACAGCCTCGGGGCTGGGTGACCGACCTCATCAAAAGGTGGTATGGCTCGACGGCGCATTACGCGTACGAGGGGAAGGACGGAATGCGTTTCGTATTTTCGCGCGCGGCTTTCGAGGCGATCACGCCAAACAGTCAGTACCGCGTGTACTTCGCGCCGCTGTCGAAGCGATTGATGAGCATCGAACCCGCGGAAGACTAGCGTTCATCGCTTGGTTGCACCGCTGGCTACCGCGCTACGAGAGGGATGCGGGCAGTTCACCGGCCGACACGACCGATTCCCGAGGCCCCAGGCCACCTGCTCTGGTTGTTCCTCACCCGGCCGGGCGAGCGCTCGGGCAGTTCTACGGGGTCGGCAACCGCTATAGGTCACGGCCGACCACCGCTGGGCGCCGGATATCGTCTTTTGCGGATCGTAAAGGCCGCTTCGTGGTCGATCTGGGCAGTTGTCTTGTGTCGGGAGCCTGATACCCGGGACAGCCGCCTGTCTACCGTGGGCCTTAAGGCCTACGAAGTGTCGGGTCTGAATATCCCCCGGGTGCCGATGCGCTCGACTCTGGGATCAGTTGTCGTGTTGTGGGATGGATCGACGGCGGGTACGGTGGGCACAAACCGCCCCTAGCGGTGGAATCCAAGGGAATGCAGACCTATCAAAGCTGTCACGGTCGTAAGGCTCGTACGCGCCGAGCAGTCCCGCTTTCGGCGCTTCTTTCGATGGGGGCCGGCAGAACAAAGACCACTGAGCCAAGGCTGTCAGACACGCATCGGGAATTGGGCTGATGGAAGTTGCCACCAGTGCACCGACGTTCGCCGGCTTCTGGCGTCGCCTGCTCGCCTACCTGATCGATGGCGTGTTGCTGTTCGCTGTCCAGGGCGTCCTCGCGGCTGCGGTCTTGCTGGCGGCGCCTGGCGATGCCCGTGCGGTCGCGAATTTGACGCCGGTGTCGGTACTCATTTCGTGGGCTTACTTCGCGTTGCTGGAGAGCTCCCCCACCGGGGCAACAGTCGGCAAGATTGCGCTAAACCTGTATGTGACGGACGCCCATGGCGATCCCATCAGCTTCAGACGGGCGAGCGCACGCTACTGGCTGAAGCTGTTCTCCAGCATCACGCTGATGATCGGCTGGTTCATGGCGGCGTTCACGCCCCAGAAACAAGCCCTGCATGACGTGATTGCCGGCACGTTGGTGCTACGCAAAGGAACCGTGACAGCCCTCGCTCAGTCGCCGGCGGCCGAGGCTCCAGGCGAGTACTGGGACGGGATTCGCTGGGTCACAGGCCCGGCTCGGATTGAGAGGTGATGACGTGATTGCTGCGGCGCCTGTAGGTGGTCAAGATCGGACATCGTCAAGAATGCGCACGCCTCTGTTCCTGGTCGGCGTCGCATTGGCACTCGTGGCGTTCATTTTCATGTTTGCGCTGGGCATCGTGTTCGTGAACCGATCCCAGGTTGGAGGCCAGGTGCCTGTGATCACGGCCGCGCAGGACATCCAGGCGCGCGAACCAATCACCTCCGACATGCTTTCGGTCTCGCAAGTGCCGGCGTCAGCCCTGCCAGCGAAGGCCTTCTCCCACCTGGCAGACCTGACGGGTTACTCGGCGGTCGTGCCGATCTTCAAGGGCCAGTTCATCACTACAAACGTCGTTGCCATCAACCTCGACGACCTCACCGGCGCGTCCGTCTATCTCCCCATCCCACAGGGTTATGTGGCGATGACCTTGCCGACCGGCGAACAACAGGGTGTCGCCGGCTACATCGCCCAGGGTGACTACATCGACGTCATCGCAACCCTCAACAGTGCAATTTTCACGCCGATCAACCCACGAACGGTCACGCGGACCGTGTTCGCCAGCCTGCACGTGATCCGAGTTGGCCCGCCTTCAACAGCTCCCAAACAGGGCCAGGCTCAGGGGCTGGCATCCACCTTGACCGTGGTGATGTCGCTGTGCGACGCGCAGTACATGAACTGGCTTCTAATCAACGCCACCCTGAAGTATGTCCTCCTTTCGTATCACGACTACACGCCCAGCACGGCAACCACAGGAGTTCCAGCTTGCCTTTCCACCCAAGAGCCCGGGATCGTGGGCCCGCACCAGGTTGACGCGCGGTGGGGCTTTACGGGTTAGGCATGCGTAGGAGTCGCATATGAGGACGAGCATCGAGGTCGGCGCACTGCGCGGGGCGAACATCAGGCCGCGACCCGTGCTCCTGGGAGCCGAGCGCCGATCGCAAGCGCCGGCGCTGCGACAGCATCCCGAGAATGGCCGGCCGACATACCACGACATGATGGCGAGGGTCGCCGTCCTTGAACGAGCCGCGGTCCTCTTCGCGCTCCCAGAGGGAGCTCTGCGCGCCCTCGCGAGGCGCGTACGGCGAATCATTGTCCCGAGCGGCGAGATGATCACCTGCCAGGGCGAGCCCGGGGACACCATCTTCTTCATCGAGCAGGGTCGGTGCCGGGTGGTAATCGAAAGGCCACCCAGCTTAG
>Ga0070699_100006603_pt1 | contig 10085 bp, 9 predicted proteins | sample KBSK1503metaG_FD_65473 | JGI IMG/M metagenome (GOLD analysis project Ga0070699, IMG submission 65473) | Corn, switchgrass and miscanthus rhizosphere microbial communities from Kellogg Biological Station, Michigan, USA - KBS K1-50-3 metaG | ecosystem: Host-associated > Plants > Roots >... | reverse complement strand
GTAGCTCTCAAGGGGTCAATGCACCACCGACTTGGATTGGATGACGCTAAGACGTCCCAAGGAGGTGCTCGATGGGAGGAACACTGGTCACGGAGCTCGAAAAGATCGAGATCTGGGACCGGCGAAGCAGAGGCGAGTCGCTGTCAAACATAGCCAGGCACCTCGACCGCGGCCTGGAGACGATTCGGCGCTACCTGTTGTTGACCGGCGGGGTGCGGCCGCGTCCCCGAACCAGGTCGAGGCGTGAACTGACGATGGTGGAGCGAGAGGAAATCTCTCGAGGCCTGGCAGCCCAGCACAGCTGCCGCACCATAGCCAAACGAATTGGGAGAGCGGCCTCGTCCGTTTCGCGTGAGGTCGCGCGCAATGGAGGACGAGTCGGCTATCGGGCAGGCGGGGCGGAGCAGGCAACTCTGCGCCGACATCGGCGTCCCAAGGCGAGCAAGCTGACCGTCAACCCACTGCTGCGGGCCGAGGTCGAGGCTAGGCTCAACCTGGACTGGTCGCCGGAGCAGATCTCGGCTTTTCTGAAGCTCGAGTACGCCCAAGATCCGAAGATGCAGATATCCCACGAGACGATCTACGTCAGCCTCTTCGTGCAAAGCCGGGGGGCGCTGCGCCAGGAGTTGACCCGGCATCTGCGAACTCACCGCGCGGCCCGACTGCCCAAGCCGCACTTGGCCAGCGGTCGAGGCCAGATCGTGGACAAAATCATGATCAGCGAACGCCCGGCTGAGGCAGCGGACCGAGCGGTGCCCGGGCACTGGGAAGGCGACCTATTGCTGGGCACCAAGACCAATGGCATCGGCACTCTGGTCGAGCGTAGCACTCGCTACGCAATGCTCTTCCCGCTGCCAAATGGCTTCAGCGCCGAACGAGTCAGCGCGGCTCTCGCCAAGACGGTGATGCGGCTTCCCGCGAGCCTGCGCCGCTCACTCACGTGGGACCAGGGTCCGGAAATGGCTGGCCACGTCCGCTTCACCATCGACACTGGCCTGGCGGTCTATTTCTGCGACCCCCGGAGTCCATGGCAACGCGGCAGCAACGAGAACACCAACGGCCTCCTCCGCCAGTACTTTCCTAGGGGTCGGAGCTTGGCCGGTGTGACTCACGGCGAGCTTGACCGAGTCGCCGATCAGCTCAACTGTCGTCCCCGGCAGACCCTGGGTTGGCGTTCACCAGCTCAGAGATTGGCCGAGTTCATGGAAGAATCATTAGCGGCTAGTGGTGCAACCACCGTATGAGACCGCCGGATGGTTTTCCCCCACGCCCTCCCGCGACTGCGTCGCGGGGGCCCCAAAGGTACGCGGCTGCGCCCATTCCGGTATATCGATGGGATTGTTTGAAAGGGCTGGCGCACGTGCAAGTCAGAGTGAAGAGGCATAGGTGTCGGCCGGAGTAAATCCGGCCTACAGCGCAACGCGCAGTAAATACTACCCGTGAGGGTGATAGTCCTCGGCGGGACTCGGTTTATCGGTCGCGCGATCGTCGAAGAGCTCGCGCAGGCCGGCCACGAGCCGTTGATCGTTCACCGCGGCCGGCTCGAGCCCCACGACATGCCGCGCGTGCCGCATCTGCACTGCGGTCGCACCGAGCTGGCTTCGCACCGGCATGAGCTGGCTGCGTTCGAGCCCGATGCCGCGATCGACTGCCGGGCGCTCACCCGAGCAGACGCGCAGGCGGCAATCGACGCAATGCCCCCTGCCATCAGGCTCGTGGTGATCTCGAGCATCGACGTGTATCGCGCCTTCGGCGCCCTCAACACGCTCCGCGAGACCGATCCGGTCCCAATCGACGAAGACTCGCCCGTGCGCACGGACCGCTATCCATATCGCGGCAACGCGCCCGGCATGGACGACTACGACAAGCTGGATGTCGAGGACGTGTATCTGCCGCGTGGTGCGACATCGCTGCGGCTGCCGATGGTCTACGGACCGCACGACTACCAGCTCCGCGAGGAGTTCATCCTCCGGCGCGTCCGTGCCGGCCGCCGGCGGATACCGTTCGGCGCCGGGATGTGGCTTGCCTGCCGCGCCTATGTGCGCGACGTCGCGCGTGGCGCGAGGCTGGCGCTCGAATCGCCGTCGACCGCGGGGATGGCGCTCAACCTCTGCGAGGACCGCACCTACTCGATGACGATGTGGACGCGAATGATCCTGGAGGCCGCAGGCTTCGAGGCGGAGCTGGTGAGGGTGTCGGATGAATCGCTGCCCGAGGACCTGAAGCCGACCGGCACGATGACCCAGCACATCGCCGCCAGCGCAAACCGCGCGCGCACGCTGCTCGGCTGGACCACGTCCGACCCCGTCGAGTCGCTTCGCACCACCGTGCGCTGGCACCTGGCCAACCCGCCACCCGAGTCCGACGCGGATTTCAGCGCCGACGACCGGGCCCTGGAGACGGTCTAAGCTTCGAGGGCAGATGACCCGCCGGTACCGTCCGTTTGATCCTTTCGAGCGGGGGGGCCCGCTCGAAGGTCGAGAGATTCGGCTCCCGCGCCCGCCTCGGCGCTTCTGGGTCGGCGCCGCCCTCTTCATCGCGGCTCTGCTCATCTTCTTTCTCGCCAGCCCGATCGTCTGGTTCTTCACCGAGTCGGAGTGGTACGACTCGCTCGGGTTCCGGGACGTCTTCACGACGCGCCTGTCGATGCAGGTTGCGCTTTTCATCGGCAGCTTCGCGCTTTCCTTCATCTACCTGGTCGCCAACGTCCTCGTTGCGCTCCGGGTCCGGTCGGGACCGAGCCTGCGAGCCGTCGGCATCAGGCGCTCGAGCATTCGCAGCGCGACAGGTGGCGCCGCCATGGGCGGGGCGGTGCTGATCGCGCTGGTGCTGTCGGGTGGGGCATACACGCAGTGGCAGAACCTGGCGCTTTTCGAGCACGCGAAGGCCACCGGCATCACCGATCCGGTGCTCGGACAGGACATCTCCTTTTATCTGCTGACGCTGCCGTTCCTGCATTCGATCATCAACTGGGCGCTCGGCCTGGGATTCCTTACCCCGCTCCTGATCGGCGTGGTCTACGCCTGGCGCGGCGACACCTTCGACCTCAACTTGACTCCCCTGGCGATCGCACACCTCTCCGCCCTGCTTGCGGTCTTCGCCCTCGTGCTCGCGGCATGGATGTGGATCGGGCGGTACGACCTCCTGTATGCGCACAACAGCAGCATCGTCTGGGGCGCCGCGTACACCGACGTCAACGCTCGCCTGCCCATCATCACGTTCCAGTCGGGCGCAGCCGTGGTCCTGGCGGGGGCGCTGCTGGTCAACGTCTGGCTCCGCCGCGTGTGGCTGCCGGTGACGGCGGCCGGCGTCTGGGTGGCGCTGCTCGTGATCGGCGGCATCTATCCCGCGGTCGTGCAGTCGTTCCTGGTCACCCCCAATGCGCAGACGTATGAGCTTCCTTACATCCAGCGCGAGATCACGGGCACACAGGCCGCATACGGATTGTCGAACGTGACCGTGAGGAGCTTCACGGGCGACCAGCCTCTGAAGCTGGCAGATGTGCAGAACGACCAGGTCACGATCAACAACCTGCGGCTGTGGGATTTCACGCCGCTCAACGACACTTACGACCAGCAGCAGACCATCCGCACCTACTACACGTTCAACCACATCGACATCGACAGGTACACGATCGACAACCAGTACACGTCGGTGGAGATCGGCTCTCGCGAGTTCGATTTCACGAAGCTGTCACCGGCGGCCCAGAACTGGATCAACCAGCACCTGCAGTACACGCACGGATACGGCGCCGCCGCGAGCCCGGTCAACGCCGTCACACCCGAGGGCCTTCCCAACTACGTGATCGGTGACATCCCGCCCACCGGGAAGATCCCGGTCACGCAGCCGGCCATCTACTTCGGCAACGCGACCACCAGCTACGCGCTCGCGCCGAACACCAACCGCGAGTTTGATTACCCATCGAACCCCGATGTCTACACGTCATACAAGGGCACGCATGGCGTCCCCATGACGGCGGTGAACCGCGCCATCTGGTCGTTGAAGCTGGGTGACTTCAACCTGCTGGTGTCCGGCCAGGTCACCAACCAGACGCTGATGCTGTACCGGCGTCAGATCATCGATCGCGTCAGCGAGATCGCGCCGTTCCTCAGCTTCGACTCCGACCCGTACGCGGTGGTCGTCGACGGCCGCATCTACTGGATCGTGGATGCCTACACGACCGGCGCGACCTACCCGTATTCGCAGACCGTCACCTTCCAGGACAACGACATCAACTACATCCGCAACTCGGTGAAGGTCGTGATCGATGCCTATGAGGGCACTGCGGTTTTCTATGTCTTCGATCCCAAAGACCCGATCATCCAGGCCTACGAGGCCACCTTCCCAACGCTGTTCACGTCGATGGACGCGATGCCCGCCGGCCTGCGGGCCCACATCCGAGTGCCGGTGGATCTCTTCAACGTCCAGGTCGGGATCTACGGCACATACCACCTCTCGGCGTCGGTGCAAGACGCCAAGACGTTCTTCGCGCGCGAGGACGTATGGGACCTGCCAACTTTCCAGTCGGCCCCTGGCAGCCCGCCTACACCCGTGTCGCCCTACTACGTGCTCTTTCGCCTGCCCGGCGAGCAGACCCCGGAGTTCCTGCTCATCATGCCCTTCACGCCCCACGGCAAGAACAACCTCGTGTCATGGATGGCCGCCCGCAACGACGGGACCCACTACGGCGAGTACGTGTCATACGTCCTCCCCAAAGACAAGGTGATATTCGGCCCCCAGCAGGTGGCCAACCTCATCAACCAGGACCCCGCCATCTCCCGCGACTTCACGCTCTTCCACGGCACGGGATCACAGGTCGAGCAGGGCAACCTGCTCGTGGTGCCGATCGGCGACTCGTTCCTGTATTTCGAGCCGATCTACCTCAAGGCCACGTCCGGGTCGAGCATTCCCGAGCTGAAGAAGGTGATCCTGGCCGACCAGACCAACGTCGTGTACACCGACACCCTCCAGGAGGCCATAGATCAGCTGGTGGGCACGTCCACCCCACCGCAGCAGACGACTGCGCCACCGACGACCCTGACCGCAGCGCAGGTGGCCAAGATCGCCGACCTGGTGACGCAGGCGAACCTCCATTACGCCGCCGCCTATGCCGACCTGAAGAACGGCGACCTCGCGGGATTCGCATCGGAGATGGCCCAGGTCGGCCAGATCCTGCAGCAGCTCCAACAGCTGACGGGCACCACTCCGGCCAAAGGCACAGGTGCGTCGCCGTCGCCTGCCCGCGCCTCGCCCTCGCCCTCACCGTAAGGGGACGAAGCGCACCGGGAACAGCGACCGCCACGCCAGCGTATCGCCGAGGCGTTGATAGAGGCGCAGGTCCTGGTGCTCGTCGGAGGCTCGTCCGACCGGGATCACCAGCCTCCCTCCCGGCGCGAGCTGCTCGATGAGCGCCGGCGGGACCTCAGGTGAGGCCGCGGCGACCAGGATGATGTCGTAGGGCGCATAAGCGGGCCACCCCTGCGTGCCATCGGCGACGGCCACCTCGACGTTGGAATAGCCGAGCCGCGTGAGCGTCTGCGCCGCGTGCTCGGCGAGCGAGGGCTCGAGCTCGAGCGTGATGAGATGCCGGACGAGGCGGCTCAGGACCGCGGCCTGGTAGCCGGAGCCGGCGCCCACCTCGAGGGCGCGGTCGTCCGGTTTGGGCGCGAGGGCCTGGGTCATGAGCGCCACGACCAGGGGCTGCGAGATGGTCTGGCCGCAATCGATGGCCAGCGCCCGGTTCTCGTAGGCGTGGCGCCGCAGCCGGCCGGAGAGGAACTCCTCGCGCGGAACCTCAGACATCGCCTGGATGACGCGCGGATCGGTGACGCCGTTGGGCAGCAGCTGCTGGGCGACCATCCTCTGCGCCGGTGTGCTCATCGGTGCCTGCTCTTCACCCGGAGAGTACAATCTCGGCGTTTCCTTGGCGTCGTCGGTCCACCTCCCCGTCCCCCAGAAGTGGCGCCGCCCGGTCAGGCAGCGGTCGCGCCTCGTCAGGCGATCGGGCCCGGCGCACTCACGAATCGAATTCGCACACCCATCCGAGCAGGAGTTCGCGCGCTTCCTCGACTACTACCGCATCCGGTGGGTTTACGAGCCCGTGTCATTCCCCATCGCCTGGGACGGGACGCGGGTGTCGGAGATGTTCACGCCCGATTTCTACCTGCCCGAGCACGACCTCTACCTCGAGCTGACGACGATGAAGCAGTCCCTGGTGACGCCGAAGAACCGCAAGCTGCGGCTGCTGCGCGAGATCTACCCGGACGTCAACGTCCGCCTGCTTTATCGAAAGGACTACCAGCAGCTGCTCGCCAAGGCGGGATACGGAGCGCTCGAGGTCCAGCACCTGCGCAAGGAAGACATCGGCAACATCCTCATCTCGCCCGTGGAGCTCGAGACCCGGGTGAGGGCGCTCGCGCGGAAGATCTCGCGCGACTATCGCGGGCGCACCATCGTTCTCGTCGGCATCCTCAAGGGCGTGACGTTCTTTCTCGCCGATCTCGCGCGCCAGATCAAGGTCCCCTTCGTCATCGATTACCTGGACCTGAGGCGTTTTGCCGGCGCCCAGCCGCGCGCACGCGTGCGCATCGCGCGCGACATCGACTATCCGATCGAAGGCCGGCACGTGCTGCTCGTGGAGGACATCGTCAACACCGGGCTCACCCTGGACTACCTGCTGTCTGAGCTGCGCGAGCGCGGCGCGGCCTCGATCGAGGTGGTCACCCTGTTGAACCGTCCCGGGCGCCGGCTGGTGCAGGTGCCCGTGCGCTATGTCGGGTTTCAGATCCCCAACGATTACGTCGTCGGCTACGGGCTCGACTACCGCGAGCTGTACCGCAACCTTCCTTTCATATGTGCGCTGAAGCCGAGCGTCATCGAGCTCGACTCGGCCGCGCGGTCTCGCGCCCAAGGCGGGGCGGCCACGGAGGACGTCACGTAGAAGGCCGCTTCGAAAAGCTCCTGGAGTGGATGGACCGGCAGGAGTTCGCTGATATGGCCGCGGGTGAGCCGAGTCTTCTACGCCAGGTCGAGCTGATCGTCCTCGACGGCCACCGGCGCCTCTACGCGATGAAAGGCAAGCCATGGTCGGAGCCGGTCGCCTATCGCTGGCTCCATTACGAAGACCCGATGCCGGTTGCTCGCCTCGACGCAGGCGCACGAAGGCTGTTGCGCATGCGTATAAATTTGGACATTGATGCTGTGGACAAAGCGTGCGCGGAAGCGCGCAAACGGGGATTTTCGAATTGAGGAGAGGGCTGTGCACGCCCTGTGGAAAAAGAGATGCCCCAAGAGACCTTCCTGTTTACCCTGAAGTCCCCTATGCGTTTTTCGCTTTCCAGCCACGGCTTGCGCCGCACCTTCCACCTACTCGACGTTCGGTATCCTCAGGTTTACCGTACTCAGCCGCTTGGGGCGACGCGAAAGTTAACAGGGGCCTAAGGGCACGTCAACAGATAAAAAAATCCGCATGCCAGGCAACTCCTTGGGGGCTTGACACCACATCGAGTGAGGCAGTAGGGGCGGTCGTAGAATCGTCAGCACCAAGGCCGGTAAGGAGACGTTGAACATGCGCGAAGCCGTGATCGTCGAAGCAGTGCGAACACCGATTGGACGTCGCAACGGCAAGCTCAAGGACTTCCATCCGGTCGTCCTCGGCTCGCTTGTGTTGAAAGAGATCGTCAATCGCGCAGGCATCGAGCCCGAGCAGGTCGAAGACGTTGTCTTCGGATGCGTGAGCCAGGTCGGCGAGCAGTCATTGAACATCGGCCGCAACGCGTGGCTGACCGCCGGTTTTCCTTTCACGACTCCGGCGACGACGGTCGACCGCCAGTGCGGCTCGAGCCAGCAGGCAGTGCACTTCGCCGCCAACCTCATCCAGTCGGGCATTTGCGACATCACCATCGCGGGCGGTGTCGAATCCATGAGCCGCGTCCCGATGGGATCCAACGCGGTCTCGCCCGGGACTCCTTTTCCGCCAGAGCTGATGGAGCTGTACGACCTCGTGCCGCAGGGGATCTCGGCCGAGCTGATGGCCCGCAAGTACGGGATCTCGCGTCGCCAGATGGACGAGTTCGGCGTGCGCAGCCACAGGCTCGCCCACGAGGCCACCGAGAAGGGCTACTTCACCTCGCAGATCATGCCGGTGGACGTTCCCATCGAGGGCAACGGCCACAGCGTTCTCTTCAGCAAGGACGAGGGCATCCGCGCCAATGCGAACTACGAGGCGACGGCGGCCCTGCAGCCGGCGTTCAACCCCGAGCACTCGATCACCGCCGGCAACTCGAGCCAGATCTCCGACGGTGCGGCCGCCGTGCTCTTGATGTCGTTGGAAAAGGCGAAGCAGCTCGGGCTGCGGCCGCGCGCACGCATCCGCGCGCAGGCGGTCGTCGGCACCGACCCGGTGCTGATGCTCGAAGGTCCGATTCCCGGCACCGCCGCGGTGTTGAAACGCGCCGGCCTCGAATTGAAGAGCATCGACCTCTTCGAGGTGAACGAGGCCTTCGCATCGGTCGTGCTCGCATGGCAGAAGGAGACGGGCGCCGACCTGGACAAGACCAACGTCAACGGTGGGGCAATAGCGGTCGGGCATCCGCTGGGCGCCTCGGGTGCCATCCTCATGAACCGGCTGCTGTACGAGCTCGAGCGCCGCGACCTTCGCTACGGTCTCGAGACGATGTGCTGCGGAGGCGGGCTGGGCACGGCGACGATCATCGACAGGGTCGTCGAGTGAGCGCGTTCGAAGCGATCCAAAACATGCGCCCGCACCTGATTCGCGACGGCATCACGGCGAGGGCCGTCGACGGCGAGCGTATGACCATGGCCGTGGTCGACCTCGATCCCAACGCCCACCTCCCCGAGCATCACCACGAGAACGAGCAGCTCGGGTTTGTCATCAAGGGAACGATCGACTTCCGCATCGGGTCCGATAAGCGCGTGCTCCAGGTGGGAGATACATACGTGATCCCGAGCCATGTTCCTCACGAGGCGACCGCAGGACCGGAGGGATGCACGGTGGCGGACGTCTTTGCGCCCGTGCGGGCGGACTGGGCCGACATGAAGCGCGCTTTGCCTTCGCCCGGCCGCTGGCCCTAGGCCTTCTAGCTTTTTTTCAGGCGGCGTGACAGGTACGGCGAGTCGTAGCAAAACCGCAGCGGCCGCCCCGCCCAGTCGCCTGAGCTTTCGACCCCGATCCGCGGCGTGACGTAGATCTTCTTCCGCGGCGTGTGGTCGTCGACGACGTAGAGCTGCGGCGGAGCCAGTGCGACTCCGTTGAGCCGCGCGTCGATATCCAGCGCGCGGCACACGAGACCAGGCCCTGCGGCCCGACCGACCCCCGGGCCCGGTTCGATGGCGCGCACCAGCACCGCCTGCGGCGTGCCTTCCGAACGCGTGACGAAGTTGAGGCAGTGGTGCATCCCATACGTGAAGTAGACGTAGGCGCGGCCGGGCGGCCCGTACATCACCTCGGTCCGCGCGGTGCGGCGCCCGCCGGCGGAGTGCGCCGCGAGGTCGTCCGGTCCCAGGTAAGCCTCGACCTCGACGAGCCGTCCCCAAAGCCGCACGCCGTCGATCTCGCGAACGAGCAGCTTGCCGAGCACGTCACGCGCGACTCGAACAGTGTCGCGATCGAAGAACTCGGGTCCGAGCACGTCGCCTTCGGCGGCGCGGCTCGCCGGCACGGCCCGATCAGCCAGTGGCATCCTGCGTGCGCTTCTTGCGCTGGGCGTGCCGGCGGCGCTTGTCCACGTACAGGGCCTTGTCCGCCAGCTGGTACATCGCCTGCCAGTCCATTCCTGGCCGCCACGCCGTCACTCCGATGCTGAACTCGACGGGCAAAGGTGACTTGGCGAGCCGGTTGAGCTCCTCGAGCGACGCGCGCACCCGGGCGCCCACGTCGTTGGCGTGCCGCTCGTCCGCGTCCGGCATCGCGACTCCGAATTCGTCGCCACCGAGCCGGCCGCATGTGTCGGTGGCACGCACCGCTCGCTGCAGCTCGTGCGCCAGCACCCGGATGGCCTCGTCACCGATGTGGTGGCCCAGCGTGTCGTTGATCTCCTTCAGGTTGTCGAGGTCGATCATCATCA
>Ga0070699_100006601_pt1 | contig 10086 bp, 10 predicted proteins | sample KBSK1503metaG_FD_65473 | JGI IMG/M metagenome (GOLD analysis project Ga0070699, IMG submission 65473) | Corn, switchgrass and miscanthus rhizosphere microbial communities from Kellogg Biological Station, Michigan, USA - KBS K1-50-3 metaG | ecosystem: Host-associated > Plants > Roots >... | reverse complement strand
GCGTCGCCGATCGCCTCACCAAACTTAACTTTCAGTTTTTTGACGAGTGGATGTCCGCTCGCATCTGTCGGTTTGGGACCCTCTTCCTTTTTCTTTACCGGAGGTTTTGGTGCGGCAGCGCCTGCGGGTTGCTCTAAAGATTCTTTGACGGCAGCAACGCGAGCTTTTGCCTGCTCGACCATCGAAGCCTTTTCGGCGTCGGCTCCGGCGAGCGTTCCTGTGGGCGGAATAGCTGAGGAAGGTGGCGTGCCGGACGTCTCAGCATCTGAGACGCCCGGCGATGTGGGTTCTTCAGAACCAGGTTGCTTAGTGTCTTCTGACATTAGGCCGGCAGCTCGTCTACACTTACACTTCGATTTTGGCTGATCATCTCCGCACGATTCTGGGAAGACAATCGCTCAGTAAACACTGCTGTTACAGCGAATAAGAGAAGAAAGCGAAAACGAATTATAGCAAAGCGTTATTCATATTACCTCATGGCGAGAATGATCTCATCAATTTTTTCTTTGGAGTAAACTGGCGCGATGCCAACTCGGGCCCCGCTCAATCGAACGATGACTCTGACTGATGAGGAATTAGTTCGCTATCGAGCTTCACTCGCAACGCTCCAATCTCCGGCAACTCACGAAAGTATTCAGGACAAGCTGTTTTGCCAGGACGTGTTTACGGCGCTTCCGAATCTGCCTGAGCAGAGCGTCGATCTGATGTTTGCAGATCCGCCTTATAACCTGACGAAGAGCTTCAACGACCGCAAATTCAAGAAGCTCTCGACCGACGACTACGCTGAGTGGCTGGACTCATGGCTGTCCCGGTCCGTCAGACTGCTCAAGCCAACCGCTTCGATTTACATCTGTGGCGACTGGCGCAGCTCGGCGGCAATCCAGCGCATCGGTGAAAAATATTTCATTTCTCAGAACCGAATCACGTGGGAACGAGAAAAAGGGCGTGGAGCAAAGTCGAATTGGAAGAACTGCTCGGAGGACATCTGGTTTTTTACGGTCAGTGAAGACTATTACTTCAACGTCGATGCCGTGATGCTGAAGCGACAGGTCATCGCGCCCTACACCGACCGGAATGGCGACCCGAAGGATTGGATCGAGGCGGAAAACGGGCGGTTCAGAGTCACGCACCCGTCAAATCTCTGGACCGACCTGACGGTGCCCTACTGGTCAATGCCGGAAAACACCGACCATCCGACCCAAAAACCCGAGAAACTGCTAGCGAAAATCATCCTCGCCAGCTCCCGCGACGGCGATCTCGTCTTCGATCCATTCAACGGCTCCGGCACGACGACTGTTGTGGCGAAAAAGCTTGGTCGACACTACCTCGGTGTTGAGATTGACGAAAACTACTGCTGTCTGGCGGCCAAACGGCTTGAGGTTGCTTCGCAAGCTTCGAAGATACAGGGATATGTCGACGGAGTCTTTTGGGAAAGAAACAGTAAGAATATTTCACGCAAAGGCGCAGAGATAAAAAGCTAAGTCGCAAAAACGAGTTCTCCATTTGCGCCTTGCTCCTTCACTCTGCGCCTTTGCGTGAGAACACTTTACGAACTTGACGATCCGCGCCCAGCCCCCTATCATATCTTGTTTGTAAAACGCGGCCGGGGGCCGTCAATAGAGAGTGACGAAGAATTAAATGAAACCAGGAATTCACCCAGAATACGTCGAAATTACCGTTAGCTGCGCTTGCGGCGAGACCTTCAAAACGCGCTCGACCAAGAAAGGCGACCTGCACGTCGAAATTTGTTCCGCGTGCCATCCTTTCTTCACCGGCAAACAGAAGCTGGTCGATACCGCTGGACGCGTCGATCGCTTCAACAAGCGCTATGGCAAGAAACCCGCTGCCGAAACGACAGCATCCGCACAGTAACTTTTCAAAGTAATGCTATTGCAAAAACAGCATTAGCCATCCCGACCCTTGAACGCCGGCGTGATCGGCCGGTCGCTCATCGTGCATCCAAGCACCAGCGACCGGTATAACAGCGCCGGCATTATTGTTTTCGATCACATTCAAGAATTACTGCGATGAGCACACCAGAACGAGATCTAATTGTCGGCGGCCAGGCGGTTATCGAAGGCGTCATGATGCGCACTCCAAACGCCTACGCGATCGCCGTTCGCAAGGCGGATGGAACGATCGTCAACACGGCGGCGACGCTGCCGAAGTGGAGCGACAAGTATCCGTTGCTGAAGCTGCCGGTGCTGCGCGGCGGTGCCGTTCTGGTTCAGTCGATGGGCCTCGGCATCAAGGCGTTGAACTACTCAGCCAACGAAGCTTTTGCGGAAGCTGAAGAAGCGAAAGTCGAACAAGTCAAGGTGGCACTTTCGCCGGCAGTGATTGAAGGCGAAGGAGATTTCGCAGGTTTGACTGGCGCGGTGCCCGGTCTGATTCCTGTGCCGACGCAAAAGCGTTCTCGTGACGAATTGAAAAAAGGAACGACCGCCGCGGCAGCCGGCTCGATCGTGTTTGCGTTGATCTTCAACGTGCTGCTTTTTGTCGCAGCTCCACTCCTGCTCACGAATGCTCTCTTTATCGGAGCAGGCTGGGCCACAGTTCCCCCAGCGGCTACGAGCACAACTCCTCCTCCGACTGCTCAACCGTCCACACCCGCTGCCGAAACGGAAAACGAAACGTGGTACGCGAATGCATGGTCCACCGTCCGAACGTATCTGCATCCGGTGCGTCCTTCAGTAGCCTTCAACCTGATCGACGGACTGATTCGCATGACCTTCTTTCTGATCATGATCGTGAGCTTCTCGCTCTTGAAGGACATTAAACGCGTGTTTCAATACCACGGGGCCGAACACAAAACAGTTTTCACGTGGGAAGCGGGATTGCCGCTGACGGTCGAAAACGCGCGGCCACAACCACGACAACATCCGCGCTGTGGCACGAGTTTCCTGATGGTCGTGATGCTCGTCGCGATCGTGTTGTTCTCAGTAATCAAGTTTGATTCGCTGTTATTCAACTTTCTGATTCGTATCGCGCTGATGCCGGTGGTGGCCGGTCTCTCGTACGAAATTATTCGCATTTCAGCGAAAAAAGAGAGTAGTTGGTTCTTTAAATTAATGACGAGGCCGGGCGTGTGGCTGCAAAACATCACCACCCAGGAGCCCGATGACCAGCAACTCGAAGTTGCCATTGAAGCGTTGAAGGAATCGCTGAAGCTGGAGCCCGCGACGGCAGAACCGTTACCGGCGCCGCTTTCATAACGAGGTTTTATGTTAGATAAGCTGGAACAAATTGTCGGCAGATATGAGGAATTGACGCAGGAGCTTTCGTCACCCGAATTGCTCTCCAATCCTTCTGCATATGGCAAAGCCGCGAAGCAACACCGCACCCTTGAAGAGGTCGTGCAAAAGTATCAAGCGTGGAAGGGTCTGAAGGCGGAGTTGGCAGACGCGCGCGAGTTAATGGAAACAGCCGACGACGAGGAAATGCGCGAGATGGCGCGCCTCGAACTCGAGTCGCTGCAAACACGCATCGACAAAACCGATCAGGATCTCAAGCTCCTGCTAATCCCGACCGATCCAAACGACGAAAAGAACGTCATTCTCGAGATTCGAGCCGGGACAGGCGGTGACGAAGCAACTCTCTTTGCGGCCGAAATGGTGCGAATGTATTCGCGCTACGCTGAAAGGCAGCGCTGGCGGTTTGAAGTGCTGGAAGCTTCCGAATCAGGCATCGGCGGGCTCAAGGAAGCGATCGTGTTGATCGAAGGAGACAAAGTCTATTCGAAGTTGAAACACGAGTCGGGTGTTCATCGTGTGCAGCGTGTGCCGCAAACCGAAGCGAGCGGCAGAATTCATACGTCGGCGATCACTGTTGCCGTGTTGCCGGAAGCTGAGGAAGTTGACGTGAAGATCGATCCGAAGGATTTGCGTATCGACACGTTCTGCTCGTCGGGTCCAGGCGGCCAGTCAGTCAACACTACTTACTCGGCGGTGCGCATCACGCACCTCCCGACAAACGTCGTCGTGTCGATGCAGGACGAGAAGTCGCAAATCAAGAATCGCGAGAAAGCGATGCGCGTGTTGCGTGCGCGTTTGCAGGAACTGGAAGAACAGAAACAGCACGATGCGCTCGCCAGCGAGCGACGTTCGATGGTTGGTTCAGGCGATCGCTCCGAAAAGATTCGCACCTACAACTTCAAAGAAAACCGCGTAACAGATCACCGCATCGGCCTGACGATTCACCAGCTTGACCTGGTTATGGAAGGCAATCTCGATCCGTTCATCGACGCACTGGTGGCCCATTACCAGGCGGAGAAGTTGAAGGCCGACGCAGTCGCTGCTTAACTGTAGATGTAGAGATGCCCGTTGCTACAACCGTACTCCTCATTCGTCACGGTCAGTCGAGAGGAAACGCTGAACGGCGTTTTGGCGGGCACACCGCGACACCTCTCTCCACGCGCGGTCGCAAACAAGCTGAAGCAACTGCACTCACTCTCAAATCCGAATCTATAACAGCAATCTATTCCAGCGATCTGGCTCGAGCCATGGAAACAGCGCGGCCACTTTCCCGGGTGACCGGCTTGCCGGTTCATGGAACGAGCGCCTTTCGCGAGCGTAGTGTCGGAGTGATGGAAGGTTTGACGTTTGAAGATGCAGCGCAGCAACATCCGGATCAGTACGCTGCTTTGCTACGACGCGACTTCGAACACGTGCTGGCTGGTGGCGAGAGTTATCGCCAACTACTCGATCGAGCGCGTCAGAAACTTGACGAGATCATCGAAGAAAATCGCGGCGGCAAGATCGCGGTCTTCAGTCACACAGGAACCATCTGCATCCTCGCGTTACACCTAATGGGCGCCCTCGACGCTCCCGAACTCAAACCCGTCTGGATCTCAACCGCGAACTGTGGCATCACACGCTTCGAGCTTCGCCGCGATGGTTTCGTTCGCGTACTGGCTCTCAACGACACCAGTCATCTTTCGAGCATTTAAAACACTCTTCTTTGTGCCTTTTGTGGCTCTACTTAGGCGCCATCTCTTTCAATCTGCGGCTTAATCCATTCTTCGCTCGCCAGTACGCTTCAGCGAGCGGCTTCGGCACGCCTTTACCAACACCCATCCAGGTTAGCTTGAGTTCATCGCGCCAGCCATCGAGCATCGTCTGATTGAGTTGCAGGATACCTTCGCGAGTCACACCTTGAGGCGGTGGCGAGAGGGCGGCCATCTTCTCGTAAACACGCACACGATCATTACCGTCAACACGCGTCAGCAGATGCCAGAGCGTCAGCGTATCTTTGGGTCGTGCGTCGTCGAGCATCAACTTGAGCGCAGCACTACGCGCGGCCGCATCCGGATCAAAATCAACCTTGTTCAGCTCGGCACGAAACTCGTTCGAAGAGTCGTCAAAGTAAGGTGTACCTGGTCCAACCACGGGCCGTGTTTCGCAAGACGCGCCGGCGGGAACCGTCGATTCACGATCCCTCAACTCCAACGCCACCCAACCCGACGTAACCTGCAACTTACTTGCTCCGTGATCGTCAACTTCAAGCGTGTATGCGCAGCCTAGATCGGCGGCAACTGCGGAAGGAGTGTCGACAAAGAAGAGTCTTGGCGGCGCCCAGATGCGTGCACTCATCTTTCCGCGCGCAAGTTCGAGCCGATGCTCGGTGGCATGCGTTTCGAGTAACCGGACGCGCGTGTTTTCATCGATATCAACACTGCCGATCGAACTGACCGCGATCTGCGCCTTCGACTTTCCATCTGTCTCCAGCCATTCGCCGACAGCAAGCTGTCCGTTGTTTGAAATCCCCTCTTTCCCAATCGTTGGTGTGCCGTCGAGACGTATCACTTGCCAGTACGGCTTTCCATTTTCAGATATGAGGACTGCGCTAGGCCGCTTGTTGTAGACCCACCACACACCAAGACTCACAACCAGCAAAATCACGGCGGCGGCGGCAACTCTCATCCGCCAACTACTCGCCGGCACTTGCCTAATCTGTGTAATCTGTGGACCACTCTGCTTGTCGAGTAGCGATTCAAGCCCACTCCAAAGATGATCCGGCGCCGAAATCTGTGGCAGTTGTTCGGCGAATTTTATACCCAGCTTGATCTCTTCAAATCTGCTTCGACATCTGACGCACGAAATAATGTGTTCTGCAAACTGCTTCGACTGTTGGCTCGACAGTTCTCCATGACAATAAGCTGAAATATCTTTTGTAACGTGTCTAGAAAACATCAATGCTTCTCCGTAAAACCTCACTCACCCCACGCAGCCGGATGGTTCAAATGCGCCAGCCGTTTCGCGAGCTGGCTGTGACCACGATTCAGACGCGAAGCCACCGTTCCTTTCGAACAACCCATGACACTCGCAATCTCTTCGTACGACAGCCCCTCGATGTACTTCAACAAGATTGGCAAACGAAACTTCGGTTTGAGCTCACCAATCGCCGCCTGCACGGCTTCTGAAACCTCGCGCCTGGCGTACTGTCTCTCCTGCGGCTTTTTCTCACTCGGGTTCTTCATCGCCAGAGTCTCGGGCAACGGCAACAACCTTCGGCGGCGGCGACGTTCGTCGAGACAGGCATTGACGACCAGACGATAAAGCCAGGTCGTAAACTCCGAATCGCCGCGAAACTGACGGATGGCGGTGAACAACTTCAGAAATATCTGTTGCGTGACGTCGTCAGCCACAGCCCGGTCACCGCCCGACGAATAGACGGCGATGGAAAACACTTTGTCTTTGTAAGTTTCGAAGAGGAGTTGAAAGGCTGCGCGGTCGCCCTGCTGGCACGCTTCGATCACTTGTCCGTTGATAAGCTGTTCAGCCATCACCATCTGTAGTTAGACGGACCTCAGAGCAGGGTTCTTCCAAAAAAATAAGCCGCGGATTCACGCGGATAAACGCGGATCAGATCTGCGTTTATCCGCGTAAATCCGCGGCAAATTTTGTACGGAGCTAGCGAGTGACGTGAACCAGCATCTCAGTGCCGGATTCAATCTTCAATTCTTTACTGCCCTGCACAGCCAGCGATCCGGCGCCGCCGGCGCCACCAATGATCAATCCAATCGCCGCGCCTTTACCACCTCCGGCTATACCGCCGACGATCGCGCCGACCGTCGCGCCAATGCCCGCACGCTTCACGGTCTGCTTGGTCCGGCTGCTGGATTCGACGCCGCCCTCGTTATCGGCACGCCCGGAGCCTTCGCCATAGACTCTGGTCACGTATCCGTGCAACACACCTCGACGACCGTCGCGCAGCTCGATCGAATCAAAAGCAAGATTCATGCTGGTCCGGCCTTTGATCTTTCCTGACTTCTGAATCGAGCTGACGTGACCGTTGAGTCGCGCCTCATCGAAGCGGCTCGGATCGATCACAGTCGCAGTAAATCGATCGCCGATGCGCGAGTCTTTACTCGAAAGCGTATCGTTGATGCGGACTTTGAGATCGGTTCCAACCGGAACGAGTGGAACAACTCTGCGGGTCGTGGTGCGTCTCGTAATACGTGGCTTTGTTTGCGCCAGACTGATCGATACCAGTCCCAAAACTACGCTCAAAACTAACAGTGTGCGAAAAACTTTTTTCATCTCATCCTCCAAACTCTTTAAAAACAATTATTGGCTCAATCGATATCAAGCACTCTCCGGGAGGTTTAGAAGGGGCTAGCGGATGTCGGTTACGCCAGACATGCTGGTGGCCGCGATGTCCGCAACGGGAAACTCTTCGTCTTCGAATTGCCGCCGGCGATGCACAGCGCCGTCCGAGTCAAAGATGTATGCAGACGGCGCTTCGCGCATGATGATGTCTTGCAATCGCATTAGGCCGTATAAAAGGGCTTCGGGTCTTGGAGGACAACCGGGAATGTAAACGTCAACAGGAATGCATCGATCGACGCCCTGCATCGTCGAATAAGAATCGAATGGTCCGCCGGTGGAGGCGCAGGCGCCCATCGCGATGGCCCACTTGGGTTCCGGCATCTGATCGTAAACACGCCGCACCACCGGTCCCATTTTTAGAGTAACTGTTCCGGCAATAATGATCAGATCGCTTTGTCGTGGACTGGGACGAAAGACACCGGCTCCAAACCGATCGATGTCAAACCGGCCTGCACCGGTGGCGATCATTTCGATGGCGCAACACGCGAGGCCGAACGTCATGGGCCAGAGCGCCGACTTGCGCGCCCAGTTAACCACCGGCGCCGCGATGTCGACAGTTTTTGCGCCCACAGTGCGTCGAAGCGAATTCATGATCGAATCGACGGTGGTTAGAACAAAGCCTTCTTCGTGTTCAGCCATAGGACTCTACGCCCACTCCAGTGCGCCCTTCCGCCACGCGTAATAGTACCCAACCACAAGAATCGCAATGAAGACCAACATCTCGATCAACGCCAACTTCGTAAACGAAAAATCGTCGCCCATGAAAATAATTGCCCAAGGCAACAAAAAGATCGTTTCGACGTCAAATATCAGAAACAACATTGCGACAATATAGTAGCGCACAGTGAAACGCTCGTGTGCTTCAGTCGTCGGGTCGATGCCGCACTCGTAAGGCCGCATCTTTCCCTTTTCATACTTGATTGGTCGCAGAAATCGGCCCAGAACAATCGGCAGTACCGGAAAGATCACGGCGACGACGAAAAAGATCATCACCGGCCAGTACCCGGTTATCGGGCTGCCCACAGTTTGGGTTGTCGTCGTTGCCGCCTGAAGAAGAAGCATCGTTCCTTTGAGCAGGAGAGCACTTTAGTGTAGCGCTCAAAATAGTAGGTTCGCCCGAGATTATTGTCAACGACCCTTTTCATTGCCGTTCTGTTCACACAGATGTAACTTCACAGAAAGCTCGATTTAAGACGACGGACATATCCTGCCGTGTCACTTCAGATCAAAACTCAGCGAGGACCGAAATCATGAAGCTTTCGATTGGGAATCGACTAGGCTCAATCGCACTATACCTATGTCTTCTTACTTTGGGTGCCATCTGCGCGACGGCGCAGGAGATCGTCAGGACTCCCGCGGAATCGTCGGAGACGAACGTCTCGGAGCGAGTGCGGCAGCTTGAAACCGAACTTGAGCGTCAGAATCTCAAGCTCGATCAATTGCAGAAAGCGCTAACGGAACAGCAGTCGACGATTCAGGCGTTGCTCGAAAAACTCTCCGCCCAACCGGTTCCTGCCGCCAAAGCTGTGGAAACAGCGGCGACTGTCACTACGCCTTCAGAAACCGTTACTGCCGAGCCGCAAACACCGACTGTCGAACAACGCCTCGCAAAAGTCGAAGGCCAGGTGTTGAAGATTGGTTCAGTGCGAATTAGCGGTGACTTTCGCCTGCGATTCGACGGCATCTATCGCAGCTCAACGCATCCGCCGGATCCACCGCTCGACCACGTGCAAAACGCGCGAGGCAGATATCGTTTTCGGCTCAACCTTGATACCGATCTTTATCCGAATCTGAGTTTTCACGCGCAACTCGCAACCGGTCCGCTCAATAACCAGCTTTCAACGAATCAGGATTTCACCTCGATCACGGCGCGCGCGCCGTTCTCGCTGAGTGAAGCGTGGATCGAGTATCGGCCTACAAAGTCGATCCAGCTACAGGGCGGCCGCGTTCAGGACGTGTTTGCGGATAACTCGAGATTCCTCTTTGATGACGACATTCGTTTCAACGGCTTCAACGAAAAGTACACCGCTACATTCAAACCAAACGCAGCGCACGTTTCGAGTCTCGAGTTGCGTGCCGGTCAGTACATTCTTTCAACTCCGAACGTAGCGATAATCACGCCTAACAGTCCGCTGGCACGCGCGGGTGAGGTTGTCGGCACTGCGGGACGCTCGGCGCGGCTTTTCCACCAGGGAGTGTTGCTGAATCAGATCTTCAACAAGCGATGGAGCAGCCAGTTTGGCGGCGACATTCAACTCTACGATCATCCAAACCAGATTCAGCTTGCTTCGACACAGGATGGACTCGTGCTGCTGGTCCAACCCGGATTGGGAATCGCACTTTCAGGACCACTTCCCGGTACCGGCAATGCGACCACGACTCCGGGCGGAGTTGTTTACACTGCGCCGGGCTTTCAGGTTGCACGACTCACCTATCGTCTGAACTATGCTGGATTCACGCGCGGCGATCACGCATT
>Ga0070699_100006599_pt1 | contig 10088 bp, 7 predicted proteins | sample KBSK1503metaG_FD_65473 | JGI IMG/M metagenome (GOLD analysis project Ga0070699, IMG submission 65473) | Corn, switchgrass and miscanthus rhizosphere microbial communities from Kellogg Biological Station, Michigan, USA - KBS K1-50-3 metaG | ecosystem: Host-associated > Plants > Roots >... | reverse complement strand
GAAGTCACTGGTGGACCCGCTGGAGGTTTCCTGGAGAAAGCCGTAGCAGGGGAATACTCTGGCACAACCGTGTCGGTGGACGGCACACAGGTGGATCCCGATGATCAGAAGATGAAATGTGGCTGGAAGGCCTTCGAAGAGGCTACCGGCATTACCGTGAACTACATTGGCAATAAGGAATTCGAGGCCCGGCTTTCCATCGCCGTGGATGCTGGAGAAGCGCCCGATATCGCCGACTTCCCGCAGCCCGGCGCGCTGGCCAACTACGTCAGGGTGGGTAAGATCGTTGACGTCAGCACCTTCATCCCTGCAGACTATCTCACGGCGACCTACCCTCAGGCCTGGCTGGACCTGGCCACGATGGAAGGTCCTAACGGCCCGGTCACAGGCGGCGTCTGGAACCGTGGCTTCATGAAGAGCCTCGTCTGGTATGCCAAGGATGATTTCGATGCTTCGGGCTATACCATCCCCGAGACTTGGGATGATCTGCTTGCCCTCTCCGATCAAATCGTAGCTGATGGCGGCACCCCCTGGTGTGTCGGCATCGAATCCCAGGCAGCTACTGGCTGGGTAGGCACGGACTGGGTGGAAGATGTCATGCTACGCACCACCTCGCTCGAGAACTACGATGCCTGGGTGGCAGGCACATTGAAATTCGACTCACCTGAGGTGAGGAACGCCTTTGATACCGTAGGTAGTATCTGGTTCAAGGATGGCTACGTGTACGGCGGCCGAGACCAAATCGTCACTACTTTCTTCGGCGACTCTCCTGCGGGCCTGTTCACCGACCCGCCCAACTGCTTCCTGCACCGCCAGGCGAGCTTCATCACCGGCAACTTCCCAGCAGAAGCCAAGTACAAGGAAGACTACGATTTCTTCTACCTACCGCCGATCGACCCGCAGTATGGCAGGCCTGCCCTGGGGGCCGCTGACATCTATGCCATGTTCAACGACCGCCCGGAAGTGCGCGCTCTACTGGAGTACCTGACGCTGCCGATGTCCGTCTCCGGCTTCATGAATACCAGTGGTGCCTTGGCGCTTCAGAACGGGGCCACGGCTGACATGTACGCCAACCCGGTGGATGGCGACATCGGTACACTGCTTGCCAGCGCTACATCGTTCCGCTTTGACGGTTCAGACCTGATGCCGGGCGAAGTTGGCGCCGGTTCCTTCTGGAAAGGTGTGACCGATTGGGCCTCCGGCGCTGCCGACCTGGATACTGTATTACCAGAAATCGACGCGTCCTGGCCACAATAAATCGGCGTTCGATTTTAGTGGGCTGCCAGTCCGTGAGGGCTGGCAGCCTTATCGCTTGTTCTTTGGCGCTTTGCTATTCACCATTCATACCGCATTAGATATGAAAGGAGCCCTCCGTGGCAACTCTCGGTCAAACTGTGAACAAAGAACCAAAATTAGTGGGCAAAGTGATCGCTTGGCTCCTACGAGTCGGGTTGGCCATTTTGATCCCGTTGATCGCTTTCTTTTTTTTGTATCAGGGATTTCTCTTCCTGCGTGCGAGTGATGCGCCAAAGTGGATCATTGCTTTGGTCGCCATTGTCTGGGGGGTGGGAGGTGTGGCGATTTTATATTACATCTTCAACAAATTAGTGGAATCACTCTCGCCTGACTGGACCGCACGGCTTCAACCTTTTGTCTTTGTTGGGCCAGCGCTCGCGCTACTGATCTGGTTCCTCGCTCTCCCGGCCCTACGCACTTTTTACATCAGCTTGTTCGGCCGGAATGGCCCGCCGGACCTTCCAGTCACGATGGCGTTTACGAATCCAGGCGAGTACTTTGCGGCTGTGTCAGCGCAATTCGTAGGTCTTTCCAACTATGTGGCGGTCTTTACTGACCGTCTCATGCTCGGAGCACTTCGCAACAATATCCTCTTCTGGATCGGGATCGCTACACCCCTTACGGTGATCGCTGGACTCCTGATCGCAGTTCTGGCCGACCGCAGTAAATTCGAACGCACTGCCAAGTCCCTCATCTTCATGCCGATGGCAATATCATTTGTGGGCGCGAGCGTGATTTGGAACTTCATCTACGAGGTTAGTCCGCCAGGCGCCCCGCAGATTGGTCTGCTCAATGCAATCGTGGCGGGATTGGGCGGGCAAACACATGGATGGACAAACTACACAGTCATTGCCCCATGGAACAACCTCTTCCTGGTGATCATCGTCGTTTGGCTCCAGGCCGGGTATGCAATGGTACTTTTCTCGGCTGCGATAAAAGGCATCCCGGAAGAAATCATCGAGGCAGCCCGTATGGATGGAGCCACCGAAATCCAAATCTTCTTCCGCATCATAATCCCCTATATTTTGGGGACGATCATTACTGTCACTACAACGATCATCATTTTCACTTTGAAGATCTTTGACGTGGTCTGGGTGATGACGGGTGGGCAGTACGGTACCGATGTGATTGCCACGCAGTTCTATCGGCAATCCTTCATCAACCGCAATTCCGGTTTCGGTTCAGCCATTGCCATTGTTCTGCTCTTAGCCGTTGTCCCGGTCATGATCTATAACTTGCGCCAGCTCAGGGAACAGGAGACATTTCGATGAAAAGCGCTTCTTCGCAAAAATTGAGCAATACCCTTCTAGTCAATGGCATCCTGGGTCTCATCGTCCTTCTCTGGCTAATCCCTGTGATTGGCGTATTTGCGTCCTCTTTTCGCGATCGATTTGATATTCAGACCACGCCCTGGTGGAACGTACTGCCCCATCGCGACTGGGTGGCGACCAAGACGATCAACCCTCGCGAGCTCGGCCTGGATACGAACGGCCCGATGACAGTGGAAGGAGTCACCGCGACCTTCGAAGAAATGCGTGCCGGGGTTGAACAAGGAGACACACGTTTGATCTGGATCGGAACCAGGCCGATTGGCAAAATCCAGGTGCAGGAGAAACAGTGGGTTACCTCAGCCAACTTAAATCTGGAAAACTATCGCCAAGTGCTTCTCGGGAAATCTGTGCAAATAAAACTTGCCGATGGAACAACGCAGACGGTGCGCGGCGACGATTTTTCAGGTTCGCTACTCAATAGCCTGACGGTAACGATCCCCGCGACGATCATTCCGATCCTAATTGCCGCGTTCGCAGCCTACGGCTTTGCATGGATGAATTTTCCAGGTCGCCGCTTCTGGTTCATCGTTGTTGTGGCGCTTCTGGTTGTACCTTTGCAGATTGCTCTTGTACCTGTGCTAAGAGATTTTGCCAGTTTGGATCTTAACGGCACATTTCTAGGTATCTGGCTGGCTCATACCGGCTTTGGTTTACCGCTAGCCACCTATCTGCTGTTTAATTACATTAGTGGACTACCACGCGAGACTCTGGAAGCTGCGTTCATTGATGGCGCCTCCCATTTCACGATCTTCACCCGCCTGATCCTGCCTCTGTCCGTCCCGGCGCTCGCTTCGTTCGCAATCTTTCAGTTCCTATGGGTCTGGAATGATTATCTGGTGGCGTTGATTATCCTGGGACCAGATCCCAATGTACGCGTGGTCACGATGACGCTGGCCTCGATCGTCGGCTCACGGGGCCAGGATTGGCATTTGCTTACCGCGGGGGCGTTTATCAGCATGCTCATTCCACTGGTTGTATTCTTCGGATTGCAACGCTACTTCGTACGCGGTCTCCTGGCCGGCTCTGTAAAAGGTTAATATCGAGTTTGTGATCAGAAAAATCCTTTCCTTCGACTGGGCTCTTTGGTTCTTTTGGATCATGGCTGTTACCTGGGGATGGCTGTTGGGTGGTTTAATCTTCTCCGGCGTAACTTTGGTACTCTCGGGGTTTATGGTTGGGGTATTTCAGTGGTTGGTTTTACAGGGGCGGATTGCCCGCCCCTGGCGTTGGATAGTCGCCACAAGCGCTGGATGGATTGCAGGCTATTTCATTACACTTTTCATGCTGCCTGAGGAGTTTGTGTTTTTAGAAGGCATGGTGCTGGGCCTCACGACCGGAATTGCACAGTGGCTAATCCTGCGGCGGGAACTGCACTGGGCAGGCTGGTGGATTGTCTTCAGCATCATCGGGTGGATCACTGGTCTAACCTTGTTTCCTGGCGTTTTGCTGACGGGAACCATGGCAGGTGTTCTGACCGGCTTCCCTCTTGAAATCTTATTGCGTTATCCAAAGCCTAAAACAATGCCCACCGGATCTCTTGTGTGAGTGCTTTTATGGATCAAATGCTCTGGTATAAAGACGCGGTCTTCTATCAAGTCTCTGTGCGTGCTTTCAAAGATAGCAATGGCGATGGTTACGGTGATCTGGGCGGGCTTGAAGAAAAACTCGAATACATTCGCGAACTGGGGATCGATTGTATCTGGCTCATGCCGCTCTACCCCTCGCCCCTGCGCGATGACGGTTACGATATTGCGGACTATTACAACGTCGCGGAAATGTATGGCGATCTGGACGATCTAAGATCCCTGATCAAAACAGCACACTCACTCAACATCCGCCTCATCATGGACCTTGTGCTTAATCACACCTCAGACGAGCATCCCTGGTTTCAAGCTTCCCGCTCCGATAAAAACTCTCCGTACCGTGATTACTACGTCTGGAGCGATACCGATCAAAAGTATAAAGAGACGCGTATCATCTTTTTAGATACTGAGCCATCCAATTGGACTCTGGACGAAAAAACCGGTCAATATTACTGGCATCGTTTTTATGCCAGCCAGCCTGATCTGAATTTTGACAATCCCAAAGTGCAGAAGGAAATGCTCAACGTAGCGCGCTTCTGGCTGGACCTTGGGATTGATGGCTTTCGGGCCGACGCGGTTCCATATCTCTTTGAGCGCGAAGGTACGAACTGTGAGAATCTGCCCGAGACGCATGAATACCTTAAAACACTCCGCCGATTTATGGATGAAAATTATCCCGGCAGAATTCTACTGTGCGAAGCAAACCAGTGGCCTGAAGATGTGAGACCTTACTTTGGCGATGGGGATGAATTTCATATGGGTTTCCACTTCCCCATTATGCCCCGCATCTATATGGCGCTCAAAAAAGGCCGCCCTGATGACATGATCGACATTCTCCGTAGGACACCACCCATTCCTGAAAATTGTCAGTGGTGTACCTTCTTGCGCAATCACGATGAATTGACATTGGAAATGGTCACGCCTGAAGAACGCCAGTGGATGTGGGAACAATACGCGCCGGAACCACGCATGAAGATCAATTTGGGCATTCGACGCCGCTTATCATCTCTATTAGATAATGACAAGCGCAAAATTGAACTGGCAAATTCTCTGTTGTTCACACTACCGGGCTCACCCATCATTTATTACGGCGATGAGATTGGCATGGGTGATAATCTTGACCTCTTTGACCGCAACGGAGTCCGCACACCCATGCAATGGGATGACTCGCCCAATGCAGGTTTTACAACGGGCAAGCCGTTCACCGAATTTGTCAAAGGTGATTTGGACTATCAACATGTCAACGTCGCCAATCAAATGGCAGATGGAAATTCTCCCTTTCATTCGATCAGCCGCATGGTCAACATCCGCAAACAGCATCACACCTTCGGGCGCGGCACTATAGAATGGGTGGGAACAGATAATCCTTCGTGCGCAGTGTACACACGCACCTATCAAGACGAAGTTTTGCTGATCATCAATAATCTAAGCGACTCACTCCAAACGCTTTCTCTTCCAAGCGAATATTATGCTGATTACACAGATTTGATTTCAGACACGCAACAGTCCATCGGCCTGCCGATCACAGTACAACCGTATGCTTACCTTTGGTTGAAGTTGAAACACTAATCTCCCCGTACATTTCTGTTATGGATTTTCATCGTCCGCATTATCACTTCACCCCTCCCGGGATGTGGATGAATGATCCCAACGGCTTGGTATCTTACCAGGGCGAATATCATCTTTTCTATCAATATCATCCGGAAAGCACCGTGTGGGGACCCATGCATTGGGGACACGCAGTCAGCAGGGATTTAATCAACTGGAAATATCTGCCGATTGCTTTGTATCCAGATGAGCATGGCATGATCTTCTCCGGTAGTGCCGTAGTGGATTGGAACAACACTGCTGGTTTTGGCAAGGAAGCCCTGGTAGCAATTTTTACCTACAACAAAGATTACAAAGAAACCCAAAATCTGGCATATAGCCTGGACAAAGGCCGCACATGGACGAAATACTCTGGCAACCCTGTGATTCCTGCTCCGAACCCTTTGAGCGATTGTCGCGACCCAAAAGTTTTTTGGCATGAAGATCATTGGGTGATGTTACTCACCGCTGGCGACAAAATTCTCTTTTATACCTCTTCCGACTTAAGGAATTGGGAACAAAGCGGAAGCTTTGGTAAGCGTGGCTCCACAACTGGCGTATGGGAAACACCTGATTTGTTCAAACTCTCTGTTAGTAATGAAAATCAAACGCGTTGGGTGTTGACGGCAGGAGTAGGAAACGGCCATCCTGCTGGTGGGTCAGGAACTCAGTATTTCATTGGTGAATTCGATGGAAGACAATTTACTTCAGAGGGCCCACAAGATACTGTTCTCTGGGCCGATTACGGCGCGGACTATTATGCTCCCCAATCCTGGAATGATGAACCTCATCACCGCCGCCTCATGTTGGGTTGGATGAACAACTGGCAATACGCCAAGGTCATCCCTGCTGCCGAGTGGAGAGGTTCTTTCAGCCTCATTCGTGAGTTGTCCTTGAAACGAACAGAAGCTGGAATACGCCTCGTTCACCAACCCATCCCTGAACTGCAAACGCTGCGCCAAAAAAGTTATCATCTGCAAAACGAGATGTTAACCCCTGAAGTGAATTTGCTGACTGGCCTTCAAGGTGAGGTCTTCGAAATCACGGCTGAATTTCAACTCACAAATGATGTCAAACTGTTAGGTTTTCATGTTCGTGTGGGAAAAGGTGAACGTACAACAATTGGTTATGATGTGCAGGCGAAAAAAGTATTTGTAGACCGCACTCATTCCGGTCAGAATGATTTTCATGAGGGATTTGCCGACATTCATTCTACAGAACTAATCTGTGCCGATAACATTCTGCGCCTGCATATCTTTGTAGATCATGGTTCTGTTGAAGCCTTTGCAGACGATGGCTTGCTTGTCATTACAGATTGTGTTTTTCCAGCAGCAGAGAGCACAGGTTTGGAACTCTTCGTTGAAGGCGATCCAGTTCGGCTCAACCAATTAGATATTTTTCAACTCGCTTCTGCATCATATACAACATAATCTTTCCTAAATCTCACATCAGATTTTCGAGAACCAACCATGCTAACTACTAACCCACTTGAACACGAAACAAAACGCGCCTTGCAATACGCATTATTGACCAGTATTCTGTTCACACGAAAAAAAGTATTACACAGTTTGAGTGAAATTTCACATCAATCGGGACTAAATTTGAAACCATTGGACTTTCTCGTTTTTGGTTAACATAATTAGCCCCAAACTTAAGGATTCAGCCACAGATTACACGGATTGTCACAGAGTTTGAGCTATTTACCCCGAAATGAGCGGAACGAAAAGCCGACCCTTTGGACTGGATCGGCTTTTTTCGTATAAATTAGTGAAATCCGTGGCTAAACGCTCAAAAGATTAAATTCGGGGCAAGTCATGTTTGTTCTATCCTTATCGTCAAGATTCAGCTGGCGAGTGCATCATATGCTGTTTGGATGAAAATATCCTTTGCTTTCTTAACCCCTCTGCCAGATAATAACTCCCAACCACGAACACCATGGCAGCAAATTGCAAGCCAAAGCCTTCCCAGGTGGGGTATAGACCAAACCATGTACCAAGCCAGTAGGGCAGATCGAAGCCTTGAATCACGTGGATTGGAAGCCACCCCACCACTTGCAAGACATGAACCGTACTCCCTACCATTTGCAACAAAACCGAACCAATCAGAATACCTGTAATGACCAGAATCTTCATGTAGGGCAAGCTCTTTTGCAATCGGAATACGATCATCCCCACAAGGATAACTGCAGCCAGAGATACAAGCACACCTAGAAGTACAACAGCAACTCCACCCTCCAGAACCAACGCCTGTAAGAAGAGCACAATTTCAAACCCTTCGCGGTATACACTGGTGAAGCCCAATGTAATCAGCCCCAACCACAACCCTGTCTCTTTGCTCAATAAGCGGCGCTTTTGAGAATGGAAATTTGCCAGCCAACTTGTCCAATAGGTGTTGTGGAAAAACCAGTTCATAATAAGCAACAGAACGGCAATGGCAACAATAGATACCACTGCTTCCAGCTTTTCGCCGTAGCGTGCCAACGATTTAAGAATTCCGTGCGCCAGCAACCATGTGAAAGCAGTAGCCAGCAGAGCCAGCAACACGCCCAACCACATGGGTCTGCGAAATTTTCTTTCCTCTGCCGATTTCAAACTGCTCATCAATGACGCGAGAATTACCACTGCCTCCAATCCCTCACGGAAGACGATGATGAACGCGTTCATAGCCAGCGCGGCGGGCGCAGTATTTTTGCCAAGTTCATTTTGCGCATCTGTGAGGGCTATATCCAATTCGGTCCGCGTGGCTTTGATCTCTGAATACGAAGCGCCATTTTTTATGAGATATGCCAGCCCTTTATTTTCACCCTGTCCGTTCCAGAACAACTCTTCCAATTGCAACTTCAACTGGGGTGCGAACACCATCAGCCTGGCTTCGGGTCCGGTTTCCATGATGGCATACGCATCCAGGCGGGCTGATTCCGCCAGGTCATACTCTCCATTACGAACAGCTACTTGCATCTGATCGAGCATGGTGGCGATAATGTCAAAGTCACTTTGACCACTGCTCTTGAGCCATTCTTCAGGGATTAGGGACTCAAGCGCCACATTCAATTCATCGGTTTGGGATTGGATCGCTTCTGGGCTCGCAACCGATTTGCCCGTTCCTGTTTCCGATAACTGTTTGCCAAGCGATTCAAACAAAGCATCTGCATTGACCATCTTCTCATGATCACGGGCATCGAGCAAGTCTTTCAAATCTGAGAAAGCCGCATACGCACCTGTATGAAAGGTAATCGCTTCCTGAATTTCCAAATCGCGGGTGACACGACCATCCACTACACCCCGTCCATATTCAACTGGCACGAGAGACAGGAACCGCATCAACTGCCCCGCGCGGCGTGACTGCTCCGCTGGGCTTAATGGTGCGGCACGGAAATTATTGAGGGTCTCTTCAACCGCTCCCAGCTTTTCTTTAAGCGCATCAGGATTCTCAATTACAGTGAGGCTCAAATCAGAAAAAGCGGATTGGGCCTTCCCCAGAGACATTTCCCCTTTTTGCTCAAGATAAGCCGGTGAAAGAATGAAGAAATAACCCTCTGCCAGCTCCGCCAACTCCGCACGGCGTGCAGTGAATCCATTGGCGTCAGCGGTGGTGAGATCTGTCAGCGCTTCGGTCATTCGCGCCTGATAGGTATCGAGCACATCGGCTCTCACGGAAAGCAAGGTGTCCTGGGCAGAGACTTTCTCTTCAATAAAATCTTCCAAAGCCAACGTAGCACCAACATTGGGACGCGAAAAGCGCGTGACCGTGCGAAACTCACGCACCGGCAACCAGGTTTGTGCTGTAACATCCTCCCCACTCTGAATGGCCTGCTCAACAATCGTATAACCGCCCGCGAGAATACCTGTCCAGATTTGCGCTCGAGCCGTGGCAAACGAAACCACGTCGCTGCGTGTGATGCTTGCGTTGATGGTTTCGAAAGCAGACAGAATTCTCAGGTGAGCATCCGGATTGGCTTGAGAGATCCAGCTTGAAAGTCCGGTTTGATACGTAGTTTCTGCGTCGCGCACTAATTCTGTGGAGGCGTCCGGATCGTTCATCAAAGAAAGTTGGGCCTGCACCAACGAGGCTCGAATCGACTCCGCAGCTTGCGCAGGGGATGTAGAAGCAGCAAATGCAGCTCCCACATGGGAAGCTGCAAACACTGTTTCAAAGATAACAAGTAAAATGCGGCTAAATATTTTTTTCATCACTCTTGTATTGATATGTTGAGTTTGGCGGCAATTTGGGCAACCTGCCCAGCGATGGCAGTTGCGCGGTTTTGGGCTTCAGCACCCAACACATCCGCTTC
>Ga0070699_100006598_pt1 | contig 10088 bp, 6 predicted proteins | sample KBSK1503metaG_FD_65473 | JGI IMG/M metagenome (GOLD analysis project Ga0070699, IMG submission 65473) | Corn, switchgrass and miscanthus rhizosphere microbial communities from Kellogg Biological Station, Michigan, USA - KBS K1-50-3 metaG | ecosystem: Host-associated > Plants > Roots >... | reverse complement strand
GCGTTCGGGGTGACCGAGTCGTTGAAGATGGCGAGACCAGGGTCACCGTTCCCGCGCGCTTCATCGCCGAACACCTGATCGTACGTGCGATTCTCCCGGATGATGTAGAGGACGTGCTTCAGGCCATCCGGCCGGTCGGCCAGCCGGACCGGCGGCCGGAGGCGCGCGTTCGAGAACGGGCTGAGTGCGTACACCTGTTGGGTGTACCGCGCGAGGGTCGGTGCATCCGGAACCGGCACCACCGACACCGAGCCGGTGACGACGTCCGCGATGTACTTGCCGTCGGCGTTGGCGCCGGAACCGTTTCCCTTGCCGTTCGCGACGAAGAGCGTGCGCCCGTCCGCCGAGGCCGCGACCGCCGTCGGATACCAGCCCACCGGAATGAGTCCCGCGACTCGCATCTCACGCGCGCCGATCCGGACCACCGCGACGGCGTTGTTGCCGGCCATGGCGACGTAGAGGGTGCGCCGATCCGGGGAAAGGGCGAGGGCGTTGGGGTCGCTGCCCACCGGGGCGTGCGGGGCCAGGGCAACCGTGAGCTGCTCGCGCACCTCGCCGGTCGCAAGGTTGACGCGGGCGACGCCGTTCGCGCCCGCCAGCGCCGCGAACAGCTCCGAGCCCGAGAGCGCGAGCGCCGAGGGATGCGGGCCGACGTAGACGGACGGTCTGACGGTGGGACGGTCGGACACATCAATAACGGAAACGGTCGAGTCGCCCCAGTTACTCACATAGACATGCGACGAGTCGGCCACCGCGGTATACGGATGGTGTCCCACGGCGACGGCGGCGCGCCGCTCGAGCGAACCCGCGTCGACGAAGTACACCGAGTCGCTGAGATTGCCGACGACCGCCACCCAGCCCCGGCGTGGCAGCAGCGTGATGCCGGCAAGGAACACCTTGGCGCCCGAGTCAGCGAGCACGACGCTGTCGACGGTCCAGGTGGCGCCACCCTGCCACGTGAACCGGTACAGTCGGTTGGTCGACCCGCCGCTCGCCCAAACCGTGTCGCGCCAGTCGCGGCCGGACCGGGCCAGGCCGAGCCAAGCGGACGGCAACGGCGCGCGCCAGACGACCTGCGCTTTGACTGGGTCGATCCGCGCGAGGCCGTTCTCACCATGCCCGTTGTAACTCACCAGCGCGGAGCCGTCGGACAGGGTGACCAGGCCGAGCGGGAGCGTTCCCACAGTCACGGACTTGCCCGCCGGTCGGATGCGCCACCCCGATGGCAGCAACGTCGTACCGTCACGCAAGGGACCCGGAACGAGTCGGGTGGCGAGCACTGCGAGACCAGCGAGGGCCGGCAAGGCGAAGAGGGATCGAGCGCGCATGCCGCAAGATATCCGGCTCGCGGGACCGGCGTCATCCCCTTAGCCTTTAGGCGCCATGACCGGCCTGATCTTTCATCTCATCCCGCACACGCACTGGGACCGCGAATGGTATCTGCCGCGGGCTGCATTCCAGGCTCGGCTGGTGGCGACGATGGACGACCTGATCGAGCGGCTGCAAGCCGATTCCGCGTACCGCAGCTTCCTGCTCGACGGGCAGACCGTCCTCCTGGAGGATTATTTCCGGGCCCGACCCGAGCGTGAATCGGACGTGCGGGCGCTCGTGAAGACGGGCCGGTTGCAGGTGGGTCCCTGGTACGTTTTGCCAGACGAGCAAATCCCTTCTGGCGAAGGCCTGATCCGGAACCTGCTGCTCGGCGCCGCGGATGCGGACCGTCTGGGAGGTCGCCTCGACGTGCTGTATTCGCCGGACGCGTTCGGTCACCCGGCCGTCGTGCCGACGTTGGCGCGCGAGTTCGGCATCCGGTACGGGGTGGTGTGGCGCGGGCTGGGCGGGGACGGAGGGCCGGGGCCGGAGCGTGACCTGTACCGTTGGGCCGGCCCGGATCGCAAGGAGATCGTCCTCTGGCATCTCCCTCCCGCGGGCTACGAGATCGGCGCCGCGCTCCCCGCCGACGGCGAGCGGCTCTTCACCGCCTGGGCGCCGGTGCGCCGGGCGCTCGTCCAGCGCGCGGCCGGCAAACACATCGCGGTGCTCATCGGCGCTGACCACCACGCAGCCCACCCGGATGTCCCCCGGCTACGCGACCTGCTCGCGGAGCTCGACCCGCAAAGCGCGTTTCGCGTATCGCGACTCGACGAGTTCTTCCAGGCGGCCGCCGAAGGCACGAAACCAGCGCCGCTCGAGGGAGAGCTGCGGTGGTCCTATCGCTACGCATGGACCCTGCAGGGCGTCCACGGCACCCGAGCACCGCTTAAACGGCGTTACAGCGCGGCCGAGCTCGCGCTCACACGGGTCGTCGAGCCGCTGGCCGCGCTCGCGCGTCGGGCTGGCGGGCGCGATCGGCGGCCGGTGCTCGAGCTCGCCTGGCGAGCGCTCGTGCGCTGCCAATTCCACGATGCGATCGCAGGCACGACGAGCGATGCCGTGGCGCGTGCGGTGGACGAACGGCTTGAGAGCGTAGAGGCATTAGGAGCGGAGCTCGTGCGAGGCAGCGTCCACGATCTGCTGCGCCACGATCCCGATGTGGCGCGCGAGCGCGCGGCCGCGGCCGCGCCCACGCTGGTGCTGTGGAACGCCGCCGCGCGCCCACGCCGTGGCGTGATGCTCGCCGACATTACGCTGTTCCGGCGCGACGTGCCGGTGGGTCCTCCGGGCAACCGCGTACCACGTCAGGGCGACGGGTATCGTCCGTTCGACCTTGTCTCGCCGGACGGCCGTCGGGTGACGGTGCAGGTGCTCGACCGGCGCGTCGGCGAGGAGCGGCTCGACGCGGCCCGTCACTACCCGGATCAGGACGAGGTGGACCAGGTGCGGATCGCGTTCCGGGCGCCGAGCGTGGCGGGATTGGGGTTGGCTCGCCTCGGACTCGCTCCCTCGGAGGGGCGGAAGGCCGGTGCCCGTGCCGAGCCGTCCGGTGAAAGCGTCGTGGTCCGCGGGCGATCGCTCGTCAACCGTTGGATCGAGGTGGCGCTCGAATCCACGGGAGCGCTCGCGCTGCGCGACCGGCGCAGCGGGCAGCGGTTCTCGGACCTGTTGCGGATCGAAGACGGTGGCGATGCCGGCGACACGTATACCTACTGCCCGCCGGCGGGCGATCGGTTGCTCAAGGCCACGGGCCCGATCAAGGTCCGGCGCCTCGCCGCGGGACCTCTCGTCGCAGCGCTCGACGCTCGATTCCAGGTCGCACGTCGCGCCGACGTGCGCCTGGTTGCCATGGTGCACGCAGACAGTCCGGTGCTCCGCTGCATTCTCGAGGTGGAGAATCGCTCTGGGTGGCACCGGCTCCGCGCGCGAATGCCGACCGGACTGGCCGGGGCGTCCGCGGTGGCCGGTGCGGCGTTCGGGGCCGTCGTGCGGCCCCCGGTGGTGGCGGATCCTCACGCCTATCCGCTCGAGACGCCGGTTTCCACGGCCCCCGCACACCGGTTCGTCGCCGCGGCGAACGGAGCCCGCGGGCTGGCGGTGTTGGCACCCGGCTTCTTCGAGTATGAGTGGACCGTTCGTGGCGACCTCGTGCTGACACTGCTGCGCGCGGTGGGCGAGCTATCGCGCGCGGATTTGCCGACGCGTCCCGGCCACGCGGCGTGGCCCACACAAACGCCTCTCGCGCAGGTGCCGGGCACGAGTCGCATCGAGCTCGCGCTCGCCTCCATTTCCCGAACCGAGGTGGAGCGTGGCGACGTGCTGCCGGCGCTCTGGGAGGACACCTTCCTCCCCCTCCGGGCATTCTGGCTCCGCGATGCTGTGGACCTCACGATGGCGCCCATCGACATCGCGCTCGAGGGATCGGGCCTCGTGCTTTCGGCGCTGAAGCCGGCGCAGCAGGGGTCTCCGCTAGTGCTCCGCTGCTATAACGCGACCGACCGCAAGGCCGCGGGCGCCTGGCGGTTCGGTGACGGGGTGAAGAGCGCCCATCGCGTGCGCGCGGACGAGCGCGAATCGGTCGCGTTGGTGCTCGAAGGTCGTGGGAAGACGGTTCGCTTCACGGCGGAGCCCCACGAGATCGTCACGATCCTGGTGACCTGAACATGGATGAACATCGCATTAGGACGCAGCGAAGCGCGCGCTATTACACGCTGGGCCCGGCGGGGGCGGCTGCCCGTGAGGTGTGGTTCGTCTGCCATGGGTACGCGCAGCTCGCGGGTCGCTTCCTCGAAAAGCTGCGCGTGCTCGATGATGGGCACCGCCACCTCGTGGCGCCGGAGGGACTGTCGCGGTTCTACTTGAGCGAGAGCCCCGCGGAGCGGCGCGTTGGAGCGTGCTGGATGACGCGCGAAGATCGGCTGGCAGAGATCGATGACTATGTGCACTATCTGGACGCGGTCTACGCCGCCGTCTTCGCCCGCGTGGATCGCGCGGCGGTGACCGTGCATGCGCTCGGCTACTCGCAGGGTGCGGCCACAGTCAGTCGCTGGGCGGTGATGGGGACGCCGCGCATCGATAGAGTCGTGCTCTGGGGTGGCGAGCTGCCGCCGGACCTCGATCTCTCGAAAGAGCCCGCGGCGGGACGGCTGCGCGCCGGCCGCCTCACATTCGTGTACGGCCGTTCGGACGAGTTCATTACGCCCAAGATCGTCGAGACCACGAAGCAGCGCCTGCGGGAGCACGGTATTCCGTACCAGGAGATGCCGTTCGACGGTGGGCACGAGCTGAACGCCAGGGCACTGACGGAGCTCGCGGCTTCATGACACCGCGCCTCCGCTCGCTCGACGCGTTTCGCGGCCTGACGATCGCCGGGATGTTGCTCGTGAACGATCCGGGGAGCTGGTCCTACGTCTACCGGCCGCTGGACCATGCCGAGTGGAACGGTTGGACGCCCACCGACCTCATCTTCCCCTTCTTCCTGTTCATCGTCGGGATCTCGCTGACGCTCTCATTCGCACGGCGCATGGAGCAGGGTGCGTCGCCTCGCGATCTCTTGCGCAAAGTCGCGGGGCGGGCGGGCATCATCTTCGCGCTTGGCCTCCTCTTGAACGGCTTTCCGCACTACAACCTGTCCACGATCCGAATCATGGGTGTGTTGCAGCGCATCGCCGTAGTCTACCTGATCACGGGCATCCTCTTCGTCACAACCGGAGACCGGGCGCAGCGGTGGATCGTCGCTGGCGTCCTCGTGGGGTACTGGGCGGTCATGACCCTCGTCCCCGTGCCGGGCGCCGGGGCCGGCATCCTCGAGCGGCAGGGCAACCTCGCGCAGTACGTGGACCAGGTGGTCCTCGGGGCGCACCGCTGGAAGCCCGACTGGGATCCCGAGGGGATCATGAGCACCTTCCCGGCGGTCGCGACTTGTCTCCTCGGCGTCATGACCGGACGCTGGCTGCGGTCCGACCGGCCGGCCGTCGAGAAGGCGCTGGGCATGTATGTGTGGGGCGTGCTAACGATGCTCGCGGGCGTGGGCTGGAGCATCTGGTTCCCCATCAACAAGAACCTCTGGTCGAGCACGTACGTGCTCTTTACGGCCGGGTTCGCGCTGGTGCTATTGGCGACGATCTACTACCTGATCGACATGCGCGGGCGCGAGCGCTGGGCATGGCCGTGGTACGTCTTCGGCACGAACTCCATTCTCGCGTTCGCTGCCTCCGGCCTGTTCGCGCGGATCCTGCTGATTTCGAGCGTGACGAAGCCGGACGGGTCGACCGTCTCCCTGTACACCTGGATCTACGAGCGCGGCTTCGCGAGCTGGGCGGGCCCCATGAATGGATCACTGGCATTCGCGATCGCATATGTCGCGCTGTTCCTGGGCGCGATGGCCGTCCTGTACGAGAAACGGTGGTTCGTGAAGATCTAGCCGTACCGCGCCGTCGGGTTCAGCGCATCCTGCAGCGCGTCTCCCAGCAACGTGCACGCGACCACGACGAGCACCAGCGCGATACCGGGCGCCGTCGCCACCCATGGGGCGTTCACCAGGGTATCGCGCCCCGAGGCGATCATGTTTCCCCACGACGGCGTGGGCGGTTGCACGCCGAGACCGAGGAACGAGAGGCTCGCCTCGAGCGTGATCGCCTGCCCAAGCCCCAGTGCCGCCGACACGATGACCGGAGTCAGCGCGTTGGGAGCGATGTGACGCGCGAGGACGCGCTTCTGCGACAACCCCAGCGCCAGTGCTCCTTCGACGAAGGGGCGGGCGGTGAGAGAGCGCACCTCTCCCTGGACCAATCGCGCGACCGACATCCAGCCGGTCAGGCCAACCACCAGGATGACGAGCCCTGCACTGGGCCGCGTGAGGGCCGCGAGCAGGAGGACGAGCACCACGCGCGGCACGGCGATCGTGAAGTCCGTGACGCCGAGAAGGACGACACGCGGCACGCCGGGCCAGTAGCCCGCCGCTGCGCCCACCACCAGGCCGATAGCCACCGACAGCAGCACCGCCACGCCTCCCACCGCGATCGAAATCCGGGCCCCATACACGAGCCGCGTCCACACGTCCCGCCCGAATCGATCGGTGCCGAGCAGATGGAACGTGCCGGCCCGGTCGGTGGACAGCGGCGGTTGAAACCGCGTCGCGACCACCTCGTGCTGGGCGGTGGGCGCGCCGGTGGAGATCACGGGCGCCGCGACGCCGGCTCCGGTGACGATGGCGAGCACGGCTATGCCGAACACTGCCCGCCGGTCTCGCCGCAGCCGGCTCACGTGGCGCGTCTCCCGTACCGGATGCGGGGGTCGATCCAGGCCGCGCAGACGTCTGCGAGCAGATTGCCCGCGACGACCAGCACGCCCGTCACGACCGTCGCCGCCATGATCACGGGGTAGTCGCGAGCCAGCACGGCTTCGACCAACCGGCGCCCCACGCCGGGCCACGCGAACACCACTTCCACGAGCACGGTGCCCGAGAGCAAGGCGGGGAGGGACATCCCGAGGAGGATGATCACCGGGATCATCGCGTTGCGCGCGACGTGCCGCCCGGCGACCTGAACGGGCGAAAGCCCCTTCGCCTCGGCGGTCGTGACGAAGGGCTGTCCTTGTACCTCGCGCATCGCGCCGCGGACGAAGCGTGCGGCCCCCCCCACGCCGATGAGCGTGAGCGTGATGAGCGGAAGCGCGAGATGGCGCAGCCGGTCGACCAATCCACTCCAACCCGCGAGCGTGTCGGCGTCGAGTCCCGTGGCACCGAACGCGGGAAGCCAGTGCGCCCAATACGTGAACACCATCATCAGCATGAGGCCGAGCCAGAATCCCGGCAGCGCGAACAGGGTGACGGTCGCTACCGACAGCGCCGTATCGACGCGCCGGTCGGCGCGCGACTGCCACGCGCCGACCACGAAGCCCACTGCATAGCTCAGGGCGAGCGACAGGCCCGCCAGGAGGAGCGTGGCCGGGAGCGCGTCACCCAGCACGGCACGCACCGGACGACCGGTCGCGATGCTCCGGCCCCAGTCGCCTCGCGCGAATTGCGCGATCCAGGTCGCGAACTGTACGGGCAATGGGCGGTCGAAGCCCAGGGCGTGTCGCTGCGCGGCGATCTGGGCCGGCGTCCCCGTGGGGCCGAGCAGCCGCTGCACGGGGTCTCCCGGCGCAAGCTGAACCAGCCAGAACGTGAGCGTGAGCACACCGGCGACTACGGCCCCTCCCGCGACCATGCGGCGTCCGAGCTGCGCGAGCATGCCCCGAATCTCGCGCGGGCCCCGGAGCCCCGCTAGAATCCGGGCGTGCGATCACGGACACTGAGCCTGGTGATGGGGGCCGCGACGTTGATCGCGGCTTGCGCGCGTGGAGGAGCAGCGGCCCGTCGCGCCCGCACGGTCGTGTATGCGTCGGGAGCGGAGCTCCAAAGCCTCAACCCGCTCCTCACCGTTCACCCGTTCGCCAAGCAGGTCGAACGATACGTCCTGCTCACCACGCTGGTGCGCTACGACTCGGCGCTCGTCGTGCAGCCGTATCTCGCGCGCGCGTGGACGTGGGCCGACGATCGGAAGGCGCTCGTGTTCCGCCTGCAGTCGGGCGTGCGGTGGGACGATGGCGTGCCCACCACGGCGCGCGACGTTGCGTGGACACTCTCCACCGCCCGCGATCCCGCCACCGGCTACCCGCGACTGAGCGATTTCTCCGACGTAGCGTTCGTGAACGACCCTAACGATTCGACGGTCGTCGTGCGCTTCGCGCACAGCCAACCGTCCGTTCCGGACGTCTTCACCGATCTCGCCATCCTGCCCGCACACCTCCTCGACTCGACCTCGATCCCCCATGCGGAATTGCGTCGCGCGGCCTGGAACGAGCACCCGGTGGGCAACGGGCCGTTTCGGTTCGTGGCGCACGAGGCGAACCGTCGTTGGGTGTTCGCGGCGAATCCGAATTTTCCGACGGCGTTCGGCGGTCCCCCTGCGCTGCAGCGGTTTGTAGTGGTCGTCGTGGACGAACCGACGACAAAGCTCGCCGCCCTGACCGCGGGCGAGATCGACTTCGCGGGTATTCAGCCGGCCCACGCCGCGTTCGTGCGTAAGAACGCCGCGCTCGCCGTGCTCGAATACCCGCAGATGTTGCCGTACGGGATCGTGTTCAACACGCGCATCGCCCCGTTCGACGACGCCCGGGTCCGCCTGGCGGCGGCGCTCGCCCTGGATCGCCGCGAAATCGTGGACGGTTATCTGTATGGGTTCGGTGCCCCGGCAGATGGTCCGGTGCCCCCAGGCGTCCCGGGTTCGGTTCGTCTTCCTCCGCTCCCCGTGAATCCCGACTCGGCGCGGCGGCTGCTCGCCGGCCGCCGGATCGCCTTCGAGCTCCTCACGGTGGGCAGCGGGGAGGCGGCGTTGGAGCAGATGATTCAGGCGCGACTCGCGGCGGTCGGATTCGACGTCACGATCCGCCAGCTCGAGCTCACCGCCTTCCTTGCGCGGGTCAACGCCACCCGGCACGACTTTACGGCGTCGGTGCTCGGCACACAGGGCGATCTGGGCCTAGGGTACCTCGCGAGTCTCGCGGACTTGACGGGCTCGCGGATACCCGCCGACCCGGTGCTCGCGCAGCACTGGTTCCGGGATTCCCTCCCGGTAGCCTTTCTCTATCACGCGCGGGGCGTGCAAGGGATGAACCGCCGGGTGCACGGCGTGCGGATGGATCTCCGCGGCGAGTTGCCCACCATCACGCGCTGGCAAACGGACACTCAGCCGTGAAGCGGCGCGACCTCCCGACGCACTTCCACGCCGAAGCGCCGGTGCGCCTGGACTTCGCGGGCGGCTGGACGGACGTCCCGCCGTTCTCGGCGCGGGAAGGTGGCGTCGTGGTGAACGCCGCGATCGCCTTGCCGGCTCGCGTCGAGCTCAAGCTCGGGGGGGGCGGCGCGGGACCCGGGATTCGGCTCGAAGCGGAGGACCTGGGGCAGGTGTTCGAATGCGCGAACGCCGGCGGGCTGGTCCTGGACGGGCGCCTGGATCTCCTGAAAGCGGCGCTGCGCATGTTCCCGGTGCAAGCCGCCTGTACGCTCACCACGCGCTCCGCCGCGCCGCCCGGGTCCGGGCTGGGCACCTCCGGTGCGCTGGACGTGGCGCTGGTGGCCGCGCTCGCGCAGGCTCGCGGCGAGCGTCTGGCTGGACGCGAGATCGCGGAGCAGGCGTGGTACCTGGAGACCGTGGAGGCGCACATCCCCGGGGGCAAGCAAGATCAGTTCGCCGCGGCGCTGGGTGGGTTCCAGCGACTCACGTTCCGCGACCCCGACGTGGGCGTCGAGCCGATCACGCTCGACGCCGCCTTCGCCACAACGCTCGAGCGGCAGACCCTGCTGTGCTACACGGGCACGTCGCGCGTCTCCGGGGCGACGATCGCGCGTGTGATGACCGCGTACGATCGCGGCGATCCCCAGGTCACCGGGGCCCTGCGCTCGCTCAAGGATGTCGCCGCGGGGATGGCGGAAGCACTGCGTGCGTCGGATCTCGCGCGAGTCGCGGCGCTGCTCTCCGAGAACTGGACGCACCAGCAGGCGCTCGACGCCGAGATGTGCACGCCGGACATGGCTCGTCTCGAGCGCGACGTGCGTGCCGCGGGTGCGCTCGGGGGCAAGGCTGCGGGTGCGGGGGCGGGCGGATCGATGTTCTTCGTGACTACGAACGGCCCGGCGCTCGAGACGGCGGCGTCGGCGGCCCGCGCCG
>Ga0070699_100006597_pt1 | contig 10091 bp, 6 predicted proteins | sample KBSK1503metaG_FD_65473 | JGI IMG/M metagenome (GOLD analysis project Ga0070699, IMG submission 65473) | Corn, switchgrass and miscanthus rhizosphere microbial communities from Kellogg Biological Station, Michigan, USA - KBS K1-50-3 metaG | ecosystem: Host-associated > Plants > Roots >... | reverse complement strand
ACCTGGCCGCCCCGGATACCCCCGCCGGCGAGTATCATCGAAAATGCCTGCGCGTGATGATCGCGGCCCTCTTTTCCGGGCGTGTTTCCGCGCCGGATTTCGTTCATGGGCGTGCGGCCGAATTCTCCGCCCCAGAGAACGAGCGTCGTATCGAGCAGGCCACGTTGTTTGAGGTCATGCACGAGCGCGGTCGCGGCGCGATCGGTCTCGAGACAGAGTTGGGGGACCTTCGTCGCGATGTCGGTCCCGACGCTGGCGCCATGCGTGTCCCAGCCGCGGTGATAGAGCTGCACGAACCGCACGCCGCGCTCGATCAGCCGGCGCGCCAGCAGGCAGTTGTTGGCAAACGACACTTTGCCCGGTTCGGTGCCGTACAGCTCGTGAATCGAAGCCGGCTCCTTGGACATGTCGGTGAGCTCGGGCACGCTGCTTTGCATCCTGTAGGCCATCTCGTACGACGCGATTCGCGTATCGATTTCCGGATCGCCGGCCTCGGCGCGACGCAGCCGGTTCAGATCGGTCACGAGATCAATCGATTCACGCCGCGCGTCGCGGCCGACCCCTTCGGGATTCGATACGAACAGTACCGGATCGCCTTTCGATCGAAACTCGACGCCCTGATAGACCGTCGGCAGAAATCCGCTGCCCCAGCACGACTTGCCGCCGTCGGGTGCGTTCTCGCCCGAGAGCAGGACGACGAAGCCAGGCAGATCGCGGCTGTCGCTGCCGAGTCCGTACGAGAGCCACGATCCCAGGCTGGGGCGGCCAAACACCTGGCTGCCCGTGTTCATGAAGATCTGGCCGGGCGCGTGGTTGAACTGAGTCGTGTGAACCGAGCGGACGATCGCGATCTCGTCGGCGATGGTCGCCAGGTGCGGCAGCAGCTCCGAAAGCTCGGCGCCCGACTGGCCGCACTTCTTGAACGTGAAGGGAGACCCGAGCAGCCGTGGTGTCCCTTTGATGAACGCGAATCGCTCTCCCTTTGGAATGAACTCTGAGGGAATCTCTTCGCCTGTGTGCGTCTGCAGCGCCGGCTTGTTGTCGAACAGGTCGAGCTGCGTCGGCGCGCCGGCCATGAACAGATAAATAATCTGCTTCGCTTTCGGCGCGAAGTGGGGCGCGCGCGACGCGAGGGGACCAGCCGCTTGTTGGGCGAACAGCTTCTCGTCGAGGAGCGCCGTCAGCGCCAGACCGCCGATGCCAAAGCTGGATTGTTTGAAGAAATGGCGGCGCGTGATGTCGCGCAGAACGTTCGGGTGCATCATTGCCTCGTCAGAGCTTCATCGAGGTTCAAGAGCGAGTTCGCGACGAGGGTCCACGCGGCCTGCTCGGCGGCGTCGATGCCGGCGCCCGCGTACGCTTTGATCGCGCGCGCGGCCGCGTCTGGCTCCTTCCGGAACCGTTCGAGGTGGTGCGCGTACGAAGCGACGATCCGACCGACCTCGTCCTGCGTGGGCGTGCGCGTCACAGCGAGGCGGAAGCCATACGCGGCGCGCTTCTCGTTTGTCGCCGGCGCCGGCGTCTCGCGCAAGAGGCGCGCCGCGAGCGCTCTGGCCGCTTCGAAGAAGACCTCATCGTTCAACGTGGTGAGCGCCTGCAGGGGCGTGTTCGTCCGCACGCGCCGGACGGTACAGTGTTCCCGGCTCGTCGCGTCGAACGTGATCAAGCTGGGATACGTCGCCGAGCGGCGGATGAACACGTAGAGCCCGCGCCAGTAACGATCTTCTCCCTCGCTCGGGATCCATTTCTCATTGCTGTATGGAATATCCCAGATGCCGTCGGGCTGCGGCGGGAAGACGCTCGGTCCGCCGATCTTGCGGCTCAGGAGTCCGCTCGCCGCCAGGGTGGCGTCGCGCACCATTTCAGCTTCCATCCGGAAACGCGATCCGCGCGCGAGCAGACGATTGTCCGGATCGCGCTCCACGAGCGCCTGCGGGACAGCCGACGACTGGCGATACGTCGCCGACGTCACGATCAGTTTGTGGAGCGCCTTCATGCGCCATCCGCCGCTGACCAGTTCGGTTGCGAGCCAGTCGAGCAGCTCCGGGTGCGACGGCCCAGCGCCCTGCGTGCCGAAGTCCTCGCTCGTCTCGACGATGCCGCGGCCGAAGAACTGTTCCCACGCCCGGTTGACCGCCACGCGCGCGGTCAGCGGGTTGCGTTCGTCGACGAGCCAATGCGCCAGTCCGAGCCGGTTGGGCATCTGGTCGTCGCCGAGTGGATGGAGAACCTCCGGCACGCCCGCATAGACCTGCTCGCCCTTGTCGATGAAGCTCCCGCGGACGCGCACGTACGCCGACGGGCGCTCGTGTGAAACGCGCTCGCGCATCACGAGCGCGGTCGGGATACCGAGCGCCTTGAGCTCCTTCTGGAGATCGGCGATCCGATCTCGTGACGTCTTCAACGATCCCGCCACGGTGCGGTAGAACGCCGCCAGGTCCTTCCGCTGCTGGTCGGTGCGATCCGCCGTGGCGACGGCGAGGACCGGCCGCAGCCTCGCCGGGATTTCGACAACGCGCTGCGGGGTGCCGCTCGATGTCACCGACAGGCGGAACCGGCCGAGCGACTGTCCGACCGCCGCGCCCTGATGCTTCAGGCGAATCCGCAGGCGCCCCGCCTCCGCTGGCGTCGTGGTGCTCCCGCGAGCTGCGGCAAGGCTCGGCGGCGTCCACGGACGATCGAGAGTGAAGACGATTTGCCGCGGCAGCCGTGTTTCCTGACGGCTTGCGTCGATACGCCAGCCTCTCGGCGCGGAAGCGTCGCGCGGGAGAATCTTGGGGAAGAACGTGTCGAGGCTCACGCTGCCGGCGGAGTCGTCTGCCTTGACGGCGCTGAATGCCAGATTGGAGTCCCCGGCTTGAACGTCGAATCCGTTCAACTGGAAGTTGCCGTACGGATCGCGCCCAGGGCCGCCTTTTGGCAGCGACGGATCGGGCAGCGCTTCGAGGCGAATCGCCGTGACGCGCGGCAACGGGGCGATGGCCTCGATGGTGTAGATGGTCTCACCCGGATTTGCGCCCGCGGCCGTCACCGATCCGTCGGGCGCCGGCGCCAAGTCCACGCCGCCTGTTGCAGAGAGGCTCTTCGGCGTCAGGGTGGTCCATTTGGAAGACGGCTCGAGTCGCATCGCCCGCTCCCACAGCGCCTGGCCGCGTTTGATGGCGGGCGTCTCGGCAGCCATTTGCTCGTTCAGCCGATCGATCTGGGCCTGAATCGTTTTTCGTTTGGCTGACTGCTCGGTCGTCGGCAGATCGATGACCGCCTCGAAGAACTTCGTGCCGTCTCCGAGCGTGCGGACCTGGTAGTCGCTGTTGCCGAAAAAGGCCATCAGCCGGTAGTAATCCTTCTGGCTGAAGGGGTCGTACTTGTGGTCGTGGCACTGCGCGCAGCCCAGCGTCGTGCCGAGCCAGACGGTGGCCGTCGTGTTGACGCGGTCGACGAGCACCTCATAGTGCGCCTCGTCCGGATCGATGCCGCCTTCCTCGTTCGTCATCGCGTTGCGATGGAATCCGCTCGCGACGACTTGCTCCTCGGTGGCGTTCGGCAGCATGTCGCCGGCGATTTGCTCGATCGTGAAGCGATTGAACGGCATGTCGCGATTGAGCGCGTCGATCACCCAGTCGCGATACTTCCACATCTCACGCGGCAGATCTTTTTCGAACCCGTGCGAATCGGCGTACCGCGCGAGATCGAGCCAGGGCCGCGCCCATCGCTCGCCGTAGTGCGGCGAGGCGAGGAGACGATCCACGAAGCGTGCATACGCGGCGTCCGTGCTGTCGTGCGCGGCATCGGCCGCTACCTCGTCGACCTCCTGCGGCGACGGCGGCAGTCCGATCAGATCGAGCGAGACACGCCGCACGAGCATCTCGAGCGGCGCCTCAGACGAAGGCGCGAGACCTTCGTGCTCGAGTCGTGCGAGGACGAAGCGATCGATCGGGTTGCGGACCCACGCGGCGCCGCGCACGGCGGGCAGCGGCGGACGCCTCGGCGATCGGTAAGCCCAATGCAGCGAACGCTCCGGACCGCGTTCGGCGGAAGCACTCGCCGTCACGGTGCTGTCCGGCCAGAGGGCACCCTGGTCGATCCACTCGCGAATCAGCGCGATCTGCGCGGTGGAGAGCGGATCGCCGGTCTTCGGCATGCGGCTCTGACCGTCGAGTCCGAGCAGCCGCCGAACGATGAGGCTTTGTTCGCTGTTGCCCGGGATGATGGCCGGGCCGCTCTCACCGCCCTGAATCGCGCCGGCGCGCCGATCGAGACGCAAGCCCTTCGAGGCGGTCTTCGGTCCGTGGCAGCCGTAACAACGGCTTTCGAGAATCGGCTGGATGTCCCGCGAGAAGTCAACCGCCGTCGCCGGCGGCACGGTCGCGGGATTCTGCGCCAGAACGGAGTCGCGCGTCAGCGCCAGCGCCGCGAGTCCCGTGAGCGCGAATACCGACAGATGGCGGCTCAGCAAACTTCGCCCTCAGGCCGGAGAGACGCACAGAGTAGCACACGCGCATGTGGTGAAGATGGGCCGCGAGAGCAACATGGTGCGCCGTCGTCAAGTCGAACGGATCGATGTGTCGGTCCTGACGGGCGACTTGAAGAGGTTGTCGACCTCGACTGCGGGAAGATCGCCCGCCGGCCTGAAACCGAATACGCGTCCGTAGAACGACAGCTCCGCCTCGAGGCAGCGAACGATCGACTCGGCTTTCCGGAATCCGTGCTGCTCGCCGGCGAACATGAGAAGGGCGACGGGCAAGCCTTTGGCACGGACGGCGTCGGCCATCGCGCGCGCCTGATTGGGCGGCACGACGCGATCCTCGAGACCCTGGAAGAAGATGGCCGGCGACGACAACCGATCGACGAAATGAATCGGCGACCGCGCGCGGTAGACGTCCTGCTTGTCCGGATACGGCCCGACGAGCGAGTCGAGATACCGCGACTCGAACTTGTGCGTGTCGTGTCGAAGCCGCTCGAGATCGGCAATGCCGTAGTAGCTCGCGCCAGCCTTGAAGACGCCGGGCTGAAACGTCAACGCCGCCAGCGTCGTGTAGCCGCCGGCGCTGCGACCGCGGATGATGAGGCGGCCGGGATCGACTGCGCCGCGCGCCGCGAGGTGCTTCGCCGCGTTGACGCAGTCGGCGACGTCGACGATGCCCCAATGGCCCTTCAATCGTTCGCGATACGCCCGCCCATAGCCGGCGCTGCCGCCGTAGTTCACATCGACTATCGCGAAGCCACGGCTGGTCCAGTACTGGACTTCCAGGTTGAACCGCGCGTAGGCGGCGGCCGTGGGACCGCCGTGCGCGATGACGATCAGCGGCGGGCGCTCGCCCGCCGGCGCAGCGAACTGTTCGTGACGCGGCGTGTAATACAACGCATGGGCCGTGACTCCGCTGTCGGTTGGAAATTCGATCGGCTCGGCTACCGACACAAAACCTTCCGCGATCTGTACCGCCGACACGGCGCGCAGTCTCTCAACGTTGCCGGTGCCGAGAGAGACCCGCATGACGGCATCCGGCTCGCGCGCGGATCCGCCGACCATGACCGCATGCGTCCGGGTCGCGGCGAGCGTATCCGCCGGTTCGATGTCCGTCGCGACCGGCGTGAATGCTCCCGTGGATAGATCGAAGACTGCGAGGCGCCACCGTCCCGCCTCTGCGTACGAGACGACGAGATGCGACGCGTCCGCAAAGGACCATGTACTCGTCCCGAGCTGCCACTGCGGCCGTCCGAACTCCGCGGCCATTGGATGCACCGGCTCGATGCGCCCGCCGGTGAAACGATACAGATTCCACCAGCCCGTTCGATCCGAGACGAAGTACAACGTGCCGTCCGGCGACCATCCTGGCTGAAAAATCGATTCGGTCTCGCTCCCGGCCACTCGCGTCGATCGCACGAGAGCGCCGTCCGCATCGAGGTCTGCCACCCAGAGCTCGGTGCCGTCCCACGGCATCTTCGGGTGGCGCCACGCGAGCCATGACAATCGGGAGCCGTCCGGACTCAAGCGCGGCGTGGAATAGAAATCATGACCTGACACGACGACGCGTCCGGCAGTCGGCGGATCGTTGAGCGAGACGCTCACGAGCGTGGTCACCGCCTCACGATCGTTTGCGGAGTGATCTTCGCGCACACAAATGAGCCGCCCGCGCAACGGATCGATCGAACAGTCGCCATAAAACCAGTCGCCAGGCGGTGTGAGCGGCTCGGGCGAGCGGCCAGGCTCCAGCCGGTAGAGGCGCTGGTCCGCAAAGTCGGAGTAGTAGATGACGCCGCGCGACACGACATAGGCGGCGCCGCCGTACTCGTGCACGCGCGTCCGGACGTTGATGCCTTCGGGTGTGACGTCCGCGATGCGGCCGTCGGCGTCCCGCTTGACGACAGCGTTGCGGCCGCCTTCGTCCGGTCGTCCCTCGATCCAGTAGATGTCGTCGCCCTCAGCGGCGACGCCGCCCAGACGCACCGCGGCGGCGGCGACGGTTCGCGCCGCAATCGGCGACGTCCAGGTTCCGTACGGAGCGGACGCTTGCGCTACCACGTGAGAGAGCGCGCGATCACGTCCGCGCGGGTTGGAGAGTCAGGTATCGATACCGGAAATCGGCTGGAACCGCCGCATCTTGAATGGCGCGGTCGATGAGCGGACGCAACGGCGACAGCGTGCAGACCGGATCGGTGTTTGCGGCGTTGCCGGTGAGAGCGAACGCCTGACAGCGGCACCCGCCGAAATCGATCGCCTTGCGCGGACAGCTGCGACACGGTTCCGACATCCACTCGTCGCCGCGATACGCTCTGAACGCAGGCGACTCGTTCCAGATCCAATCGAGCGAGCGCTCGCGAGCGTTCTCGAAGCGCAGCGTCGTGATGTGCGTCGCCCCATGGCACGGCAGCGTCTGGCCGTCGGGCGCGATGACGAGGTAGACGCTGCCCCAGCCGCCGTAACACGGCTTCGGGTACGACTCGTAGTAGTCCGGCAGCACGTAGATGATCTGCATGCGCCCGCGGTACCGGCGAATGGCCTCGTCGGCGACCGCTTGCGCGGCTTCGACCTGTGCGGCCGTGGGCATGAGCGCGTTCCGATTCTCGAGCGCCCAGCCGTAGTACTGCGTGTTGGCCAGCTCGAGTCGATCGGCGCCGAGCGTCGCGGCGAGCTCGATGATGTCGCTAATCCGATCGATGTTGGCGCGGTGCAGCACGACGTTGATCGAGAACGCGAAGTCCAGCTCCCGAACGATCGCCGCCATCGCCTGCTTCAGGTGTGCTGCGCGTGCCCCTGCCACACGGTCGGCCGCATCCGCGTCGGAATCCTGAATCGAGATCTGGATGTGCTCAAGCCCTGTGTCGCGCAAGGCTTCGGCGCGTTCGCGTGTGAGGCCGACTGCCGACGTGACGAGAGTGGTGTAGAGGCCGAGCCCGTGGGCGTGTGCCGCGAGCACCTCGAGATCCTTCCGCGCGAGCGGCTCGCCGCCCGAGAGCCCGAGCTGCAGCACGCCCAGCGCCCGCGCTTCGGTGAAGACACGCTTCCACTCCTCGGTCGTCAGCTCTCCTTCCGCTCCAACGAGCGCGAGTGGATTCGAGCAATACGGACAGTGCAAGGGACACCGGTGCGTCAATTCGGCGAGGAGGGTGGTCGGGCGATCACCGGTCACGAATGACCTCTCGATCCGCGAGCTGCGACAGGTAGTCGGTGACGTCCGCCAGAACGTCGCAGTGATAGCGCTCGCCCAGAATTGCGGCGATGTCGTCAATCGTCCGGTGACCGTCGCACAACTCCAGAATCGCTGCGCCGGTGTCGTTCAGCAGCATGGCGCCTTCCGGATACAACAGCACCTTCTGTTCGCGTACCGGGTCGAAACTGATGCGGGCGAGCCGCCACAGCGTCGGAACCGATCCTGCGGTCAGCGACATGTCGTCAGGGCTCCGCGTACGCGTGATGGATCGCGTCGATCATCACCCACAGCATCTCGAGCTTGAAGGCGAGCGCCTCGAACGCCTTCCGTTGCATCTCTTTCGTCGTGCAGCGCGTCAGCACGAGATGCAGCCCCTGCTCGCTGTCCCGCGGCGCCTGGGTCAAACGGCTCTTGAAGTACTCGAGCGCCTCGGGGCGGACCCACGCGTAGTGCTTCGGAAACGCTTCGATGCGTCGGCGCATCAGGTCGGGGGCGAACAGCTCGGTCAGCGACGAGGCCACGGCTTCGATCCAGGGGCGAGTCTTGCAGAATGTCACGTACGCTTCAGCCGCGAACCGGACGGCGGGCAACACATGACGCTCGTCGTCCATCTCTTCGCGTGGAACGCCGAGCGCTTCGCCGAGCCTGATCCACATCTCGATGCCGCCGGTGTTTGGCGCGGTGCCGTCGTGGTCCACGATGCGCTGCAGCCACAACCGGCGCACGTCCGGTTCGTGGCAGTTGGACAGAATGGCCGCGTCCTTCCGCGGGATCGCGCGCTGATACGCCAATCGATTCGCGACCCAGCCTTGCAGTTGCCGCTTCGTCAGCCGCCCCTCGTGCATCAACTGGTGAAAGGGATGATTGGCGTAGTACGAGCCGCTGAATGCGCGAAGCGCGGCGGCAAACGCGTCGGCCGACAGCGGCTGGATGAGCGGCGGAATCGGCGGAGGCGGAGGCGCAGCCAGCGCCGAGGCGTGCAAGGTGGTCGTCATGCTGTCCATGCTTTTCACATCACGATGTGCAGGCCGTCGAAGCCGACCGTGATGCCCGCCCGCTCCACGGCCGCGCGCTCGGGTGAACGCTCGAGGAGAATCGGATTCGTGTTGTTGATGTGCGTGTAGATCCGATGCCGGCACGGAAGCCTCGCGATCCGCTCGAGGCTCCCGCCGGGACCCGCGATCGGCACATGATCCATTTCTCGCGCGGTCCGGCTGTTGATGCCCAGCGCCACGAGTTCGTCGTCTCGCCAGAAGGTGCCATCGAAAAGGAGGATGTCGGCCTGCGCAAGGCGATCGAGCAACGGCGGCGTGAGATCGCCGCAGCCCGGCACGAAGGCGCAGACGGCACCGCTGTTCCGGTCGCGCAAGAGTAGCCCAACGGTGTGGCCTTCGTCTGCAGACGTCGCGAACCGGGCTGGTCCGGCCGGGACCGCGAAGGCTTCCACCATCAGGCCGCTCTTCTCGCGTCCGCGATCACGGAGCTCGAGCTCTTCGTTCAAAGGCAGCTCCGTCACCGGCATGTCGGCGAATGCGCGCGCGACCGGCAGGATCCGCGAGTCGCACTCGAGCACGCGCTGTACAGCGGCGGTCGCGTAGAGCGGCAGATGCGTCGCCTCGCGAAGCAAGACGATCCCGAGGGAGTGATCGAGCTCGGCGTCGGTGACGATCACACCTTCGATGGGCACGTGCCGCAGCGTCGCCGGCGCCCCATTCGGCGGAAGCCAGGCGAGCTGTTCGCGAACATCCGGCGAGGCGTTCAGCAGGAACCAGCGGCGTCCGTCACCACTGATCGCAATCGATGATTGCCGGCGAGGCAGCGCGGCGCCGGGGTCGCTTCTCGCGACCCGGCAGCACGCGCACCAACAATTCCATTGGGGGAAGCCACCACCGGCGGCAGTACCGATCAGAACGACGTGCACACGGGGGAAACGTGGCGGAGCTGGAAGCCCCGCCTGGGGACTAGCGGCGTGCCGCGTAGGCAGTCACTTCAAGCGTGACGGCCACTTCCTTGAATTCGGGCTTCGTCCAAATCATGTGCCCTCCTCGTACGATGCCTCTCACCCCGCAACCAACACCGATGTACGCGTGCTCACGGATTCTACAGAAACGAGAGACCGACAGCAACAGTGTTTGAACCGCACTACCGACGCGGTACTTTGCAAAAACTTACGAACTGTCTTCACACGGTGAGTCGAATGAATCCCGATACAAGGGTGTAATCTTGTCGTGAGGTGCGCCATGAAGTCCGCCACCGTTGCGTTCGTGCTGATAGTCACCTGCGCGCTCGTTCAGCCGAGTCGTTCGTTTGCAAGGGGTTCGCACGGCGGCGGCCACGGGCACGGCGGCGGCCACTCGGGCGGTGGACACGCGAGCGGAGGCCATTCGGGTGGAGGCCATTCGAGCGGAGGCCATTCGAGCGGAGCGCATTCGGGCGGAG
>Ga0070699_100006595_pt1 | contig 10093 bp, 10 predicted proteins | sample KBSK1503metaG_FD_65473 | JGI IMG/M metagenome (GOLD analysis project Ga0070699, IMG submission 65473) | Corn, switchgrass and miscanthus rhizosphere microbial communities from Kellogg Biological Station, Michigan, USA - KBS K1-50-3 metaG | ecosystem: Host-associated > Plants > Roots >... | reverse complement strand
ACCGGAACGCGCCCCGACGCGATCCCACCGATCACCGCACCGAGCGCAAACGGAGTCAGGATCGACGACACGGCGAAGGCGACCTCGATCCGGCGCTGCTCTTGCGCGGTGCTCGTGCCGGATCGCAGTGCGTAAGCCGTGCCACGCAGGATGATCCCGATCCCGGCGATGAACAGGGGGACGGAGAGCGTCGACGCGATCGATGCGAACGCCGTCGGGTACGCGGTCCAGCAGATCACGAGTACGAACACCAGCCACACGTGGTTCGTCTCCCAGACGGGCCCCATGGCGTGATGCGCGTGCTCGCGCAGCTCCCGGTCTCGCTCGCCTCGACCGCCCCACAGCTGCCAAAAACCGGCGCCGAAGTCCGCGCCGCCGAGCACGGCATAGGCGGCGAGGCCGACCAGCAGCAGGATCAGCGGGACGTCAGCGAGGGTCATTCGCGGCGAGGGCTGCCGGATCGAGTGGGACACGACTCAGCCGGCGCAAGATCCAGGCGACAGCGAAGCCGAGCCCGATGTAGACCAACGCGAGCGTCGCGTAACCGACTGGGATTCCGCTCGCGCCGGTGACGGCCTCGGACGTCCGCATTACGTCGTAGACGACCCATGGCTGCCGGCCGACCTCGGTGGTGATCCAGCCGGAGACCAGAGCGACGAGCGCCAGCGGCCCGGCGGCGACGATCGCGCGATAGAACCACGGCGATCTCGGTAAGCGGCGTTTTCTCAGCCAGGTTCCGGCGTAGACGAGGCTCAGCAGCGCGAGCGCGGACCCGATGCCGACCATCGTCTGGAAAGCGAAACGCACGACGTTCACCGGCGGCTGGTCTTCGACTGGTACCTCGTCGAGGCCTTTCACCTCGGCGTTGAAGTGGTGGTAGGAGAGAAACGAGAGCAGCTTCGGAATCTTGATGCCGTACTTCACCTCGTGCCCGTCGTACCAGCCTAGGATGTGCACCGGTGCGCCCTTTTCGGTCTCGCCGAGCCCCTCGAGCGCGGCGAGCTTCACGGGTTGGGTCTTCGCGACGTCCCGCGCGGCCCAGTCGCCCACGACGATCTGCACGGGCGCCGCCAGCGCGGCGATGGTGAGCGGGACGACGAGCGCGGTCCGCTCGTACCGCCCTCGACGGCCGTGCAGCCAGCCGAAGGCATAGAACGCGGACGTCACGAAGCCGGCGACGATGAAGCCGGCGAGGTACATGTGCACGAGCTCGTGCCAGAAGTAGTCGTTCTCGAACAGCGCGGTGAAGGGATGCACGTCGACCGCCTTGCCGTTCTCGAGCCGGAACCCGGTCGGGTGATTCATCCAGCCGTTGACGGCGATCACCATCAGAGAGCCGGCGAAGCCGGTGATCACGATCGGGATCCCGGCGAGCATGTGCATCCGCGGCGACAGGCGCCCCCATCCGTAGACGTAGATCGCGATGAAGATCGCCTCGAGGAAGAACGAGATCCCCTCGATGGCGAAGCCCAACCCGAACACCGAACCGAACGTCGCCATGAAGTTCGGCCAGAGCAAGCCGAGCTCGAAGCTGAGGATCGTGCCGGTCACGACGCCGACCGCGAAGAGGGCGAGCATGATCTTCGACCACCGCTTCGCCAGCACGGCATAGACCGGATTGCCGGTCCGATGCCCCAGCCACTCGACGAACAGCACCATCGCCGGGAAGGCGATTCCGAAGCAGACGAGCGGGATGTGCGCGGCGAATGAGAGCGCCTGCATCTGCCGCGCCTGCAGCAGGTAGTCCTGATCGGCCGGCGTGAAAGCGCCGGAGGACCCGGCGACCGCGGCGACAAGCAGGTGGGCGGCGGCGACCATCTCAGGCGACCGTACGCCCCGGCGCGCCCCGATGCCAGCGCACTAGCGGACCGGCAGCTTCGCCAGACTACGGGGAGTCTCGAGCGTGCCGAGCTCCGCGAGGTCGCGCCGGAACGCAACCGCGATCAGGCCGTCGGTCAAAACTCGGACGCGCCTGGAGAAGAGGGGTACCTGGTGCAGGTGGTACGCGCGTGTAACAAAAGAACCAAAGAAGCCGCGTACGCTCAGCCCGAAGACTTGCGCGATCCCTTTGTCGCGGCCGAGGGTCGCACCCTGCCCGAGGCTCCGGTAGTGGTAGGGCTTCGGCCGGCCACGAAGGGTCTTGGCAAGACGGCGTGACTGGCGGAGCGCGTGCTGGCACGTCGGCGGATCAGGCCGTTCCGGGGTGGCTGCGTTCGGAACCCGCGCGCAGTCGCCGAGCGCCCAGATGTTGTCTCGTCCCTCGACGCGCAGCTCCGAATCGACGATGACGCGATGGCTTTCGTCGACCGGGAGACCGAACTCTTCCACGATCGGGTTCGGACGAATGCCGGCCGTCCAGACCACTGTGTTGGTGTCGAGGCGGCTGCCGTCCGAGAGCGTGATCGCGTGCGGCTCGACCGAGTCGACCTTCGTCTCCAGTCTGAGCTCGACACCACGTTTCGCGAGCAGCTCCGCGGTGTACTTCGAGAGGCGGGCGGGCACCTCGGAGAGAATCTTCGGCGCCGCATCGACGAGAACCCAGCGCTGTTGGATGTTGCGTAGGCGGGGGTAGTGCCGGACTGCTTCGCCGACGAGCTCGGTCAGCTCGGCCAGCGCCTCGACCCCGGCGTAGCCGGCACCGACGAAGACGAACGTCAGTCGGCGCTCGGCGTTGGCCTCGTCGGCCTCGGCGAGATCGACCTGGCGAAGGATGTGATTGCGCAAGTACATCGCATCGCCGAGATTCTTGAAAGAGAGCGTATGGTCGACCAGGCCTGGGATCGGCAGCGTTCTCGGGATCGAGCCGAGCGCGACGACGAGGCGCTCGTATTCAATCTCCATGGCGCCGAGCTCTGTTTCGACCGACACCCTGTGGGCAGCCTCGTCGAGCCCGACGGCCCTGCCCCTCACGATGTCTGCGTGGGGACACATCAGCCGCAGCGGCACGACCACGTGCCGTGGCTCGATCGTCCCGGCCGCGACCTCGGGCAAGAGCGGTGTGTACAGCATCGAGCTCTCGGGGCTGACGATCGTGGCGCCGTCCTTCGCTGCAAGCTTCGCGACGTACGCGCCGCCGAAGCCGCCGCCGAGGATGAGCGTGCCGCCTTTCGCGGCACGACGTCCATTCATCTGCATCACTGACCCACCGCCTTTGCAAATGGCTCGTCTGCGATCTCGTTCAGTCGGTTGACCGCGTCGAGCGCAGCGATCTTGAATGCGTCGGAAAACGTCGGATAGTTGAAGACGGCCTCCACGAGGTAATCGACACCCAGCCCGCCCGCCATCGCGGTCTGGCCGATGTGCACGAGCTCGGTCGCGGCCGTTCCGAAGACATGGACTCCCTCGAGCTCACGCGTGTCCGTGTTGACGAGCAGCTTCAGCAGTCCGGTGTTGTCGCCGGCGATCTCACCGCGCGTGAGCTCGCGGTAGCGCGCAATGCCGACGACGTAAGCCACACCTGCATCAGTGAGCTGATGCTCGGTGCGGCCGACGAACGAGATCTCCGGGATCGTGTAGATCCCGTACGGAAGCGCGGCAGCCGGCATCCTTGCGGCTGCAACGCCGAAGGCTGCACAGGCCGCAAGACGGCCCTGCTCCATCGAAGTTGCCGCGAGCGCCGGAAATCCGATCACGTCGCCGACGGCGAAGATGTGCGGCTCGGAAGTGCGGAAGCTCTCGTCGACGGCGATCCGACCGCGGCCATCGGCCTCCAGGCCAGCCGCCTCGAGTCGCAGATCGGCGGTCGCACCCTGGCGGCCGGCGGCATAGAGCACGACATCCGAGGGAATCCGCTTGCCGCTCGCCAGGCACGTCACGGCCGAGCCGTCACCTCGGCGCTCGATCGCGCTCACCTTTTCGCCGAGCCGAAGCGTCAGGCCCAGGCCGCGAAGGTGATAGCGCAACGCATCGACAAGCTCGTCGTCGACGAAGTCCAGGAGCTCGGTGCGCTTGTCGACGAGCGTGACGGTGACGCCGAGCGCTGCTGCCATGGAGGCGTACTCGACGCCGATCACGCCCGCGCCGACGACCGTCATCGTCGCCGGCAGCCGGCGAAGCCCGGCCAGCCCGTCCGAGTCGATCACCGTCGCGTCGTCGAAGTCGACGCCTGAAGGTCGCGCGGGCCGCGTGCCGGCGGCGATCACGATCTTGTCGCCGCTGAGGGAGAGGGGCCGCGGCCCGGCGACCTCCAGGGTGTGCGTATCGAGGAAGGAGGCGGTTCCCTCGATCACGTCGACGCCGTTGCGCCGAAGCTGGTCGCGCACGACAGCGCGCTCGTGCTCGATCACGTGCTGCGTCCGCCAGAGCAGGTCGTCGACCGTGATCGTGTTCGTGACGCGGTAGGCATCGCCGTATACCGACCGCTGGGCAAAACCGGTCAGATCCACGATCGCCGCGCGTGCTGTCTTGGAGGGGATGGTGCCGGTGTTGGCGCTGACACCTCCGAGCGACGGCTCGCGCTCGATCAGCGCGACGCGCCGGCCGAGCTTCGCACCCTGGATCGCGGCCTTCTGACCCGCAGGTCCGGAGCCGATCACGAGCAGGTCGTAGTCGTGCCGACTCGACGTCATGCGGCCTGCGGAAGGTCGGCCTGGACTCGCGCCGAGGCGGCGAGCTTGCCGAGCGCGTGCAGCTCGATCTGCCGAACCCGCTCGCGTGTCACGCCGAGCCTGGCCGCAACCGCGTCTGCCGTGAGGGCGACGCCGTCCTCGAGGCCAAAGCGGAGCTCGATCACCTTGCGGCCGCGCTCAGGAAGCGCCGCCAGATGCGCCTCCAGCTGTTGCTCGCGGGGCTCAGAAAGAAGCGCCTCGACGGGGTCGGCCGCGTTCGGATCCGCGATCAGCTCGATTCGCTGTGTGTCCTCGCTGCGAAGAGGCTCTTCAAGGGAGGAGACCGGCTGCAGCGCCGAGCGTGCTTCGTCCACCTGGCCGGTGGTCAGCTCGAGTGCTGCTGCGGTCTCTGAAGTGGAGGGCTCGCGCCCGAGCCGTGAGGCAAGCTCGCGTTCGGCCGCGCGGACGGCGCTCGCGCGCTCGACGATCGAGTCGGGCACGCGGATTGGACGACCGGCCGACAGGGCCTGCGAGATGCCGTGGCGAATCCACCAGGCGGCATAGGTTGAGAACTTGACGTCGCGGCGCCAGTCGTAGCGCTCCACGGCGCGCATGAGGCCGACGGTGCCTTCCTGGATCAGATCGAGGAGATCGACCCCGCGGCCCTGGTAGCTCTTGGCGATCGTCACGACGAGGCGGAGGTTCGACTCGGTCATCCGCCTCCGGGCAACTTCGTCACCGGCCTCTACGCGCTTAGCGAGCTGAACTTCCTCCGCGCGGCTGAGCAGCGGATAGCGGCCGATCTCTTGCAAATAGGCCTGGAGGTTGTCGCCGTTCATGACAGCCAAAGTACGACGAGCGTGCGTGGGTCGCATCAGTGATATCGCCGGTCGGGCCTACCGGGCGTACTTGTCGAGCTTCGCGACGAGGAGGAGGTCGCCCTCGAAGGCCATTGAGCCGCGAAGGAATGCGGTCATCGGACTGCCCTCACCCAGGTTGATGCTGATAAACGTCTCCTCGCTCATGCGGATGACGCAGTCGGCCGGCTCGTCCGGGCCGTGGCGAACGATCCGCCCGTCGTCGACGCCAAAGGCCCACGTGCCGGCGCCTACGATTTCAAAGCGATACGAGGCTCGATCGCCGCGGGTCTTCTCCGCGTCGAAGAGCTCCTCGAGCCGGTCGAAGATCTCCGCAGCGCGGATGCCGTGGGCGGTGCCGTTGCTCGACTTGACCGGATTATCGACCTTCGCCCGCCCGGAGCGAGGCGTGGAGGAAAACGGTCGGCGCGAGCGGCCGTTCAGCTCGGCGCTCGTGATTCCGGACGGTAGATGCTTCTTCGTGCTCAACCCGTCGCCGTTCGGCTCGAGGCCGAGCATCGTGGTCAGAAACAGGAGTGGAGCGCCGCTCGCCCAGGCCTGCGGGCTGCAGGCGGTCGGGTACTCCACCGGGAAGAACGTGTCCTCGCGGGGATAGCCCGCGAAGACCTCCGGAAGCCGGTGCCGGAAGAACTCGGCGGCCTCGAGCATGACGTAGGCGATCCGTGAGGCCTCCTCGCGATAGCCGTACCGCGCAAGGCCGGCGGCGATCAGGGAGTTGTCGTGCGGCCAGACGGTTCCATTGTGGTAGCCGATCGGGTTGTAGCCCCCGTCTCCGACCGCCATCGTGCGCACGCCCCAGCCCGAGAAGAGCCGGTCGCTCATCAAGTGCCTCGCGACGGCTGGCGCCTTGTCGTCGTCCACGACTCCACTCCAGAGCAGATGACCGATGTTCGAGGTCAGGGAGTCGACTCGCCGCTTCTCGCCGTCCAGAGCCAGCGCGAAGTACTCGCGGTCATCGAGCCAGAAGTCGCGATTGAAGTTGCGCTTGAGCTCCGCGGCCTCGCGCTCGAGCCTGTCGGCAAGTGCGGGATCCCCCCACACCTCTCGCGCAAGCCGCGCCGTGCGCACCTTTGCGTCGTAGACATAGCCCTGGATCTCGCAGGTCGCTCTGGGGAGGCTCGAGTTCGAGCCGTCGGCGAACAGGATCGAGTTGTGCGAGTCCTTCCAGCACTGGTTCTCGAGCCCGCTCTCGGCGTTGCGGCGCTCGTACTCGATGAAGCCGTCGCCGTCGCGATCGCCGTACTCGTCCATCCAGACGAGCGCCGCGCGGGCTTCACGCTCGAACTCGCGGGCGAGGGCGTCGTTCCCGGTCCACCGGAGCGTCTCGTCGAGCAGGATGAGGAAGAGCGGGGTGGCGTCGGCGGTTCCGTAATAAGGAGAGTGCGGCCGTTCCTCGAACGCCGTCATCTCGCCGAAGCGAATCTCGTGCAGGATCTTGCCGGGCTCCATGTCGCGGAAGTCGTCGACGCGGGTGCCTTGACGGATAGCGAGCACTCGCAAGGTGGTCTCGGCAAGCTCCGGCGTGAAAGGCAGCGACTGGTAGCCCGTGATCAGGCTGTCGCGCCCGAAGACCGTCATGAACCAGGGCAGGCCTGCAGCCGGCAAGGCCAGGTCCGGCATCAGCGGCGGATAGAACCTCAGCGCGGCCAGATCGACGAGACTCCGCTCGTACGACAGCTCGAGCGCCCGAAAGTCGGTCGAAAGCGTCGGGGCCGACTCGATCCATTCATCAAGACGAAAACGCATGTTCGGCCGCGCAACGCCGTTACCGCCGGCGTGCTTGGTCGAATCTGCCTTTCCGTACGCATGGATCCCGACGAGAACGTCGAAAGACGTGCTCCACTCTCCATGTGGCTCGATCTGGAGACGGAAGAGGAAGCCGTCCTCGAGGATCTCACCGTCGACGGCGCTGGACGTGATCCACGTCTCGCGCACGTAGCCGTCCCGGCGATAGCCGAGGACGAGCTGCTCGTTCTCGATCCGATGGTAATGCCGACCCTGCTTAGCCAGTGCGTCCTTGACCTCGAAGAGATCGGCGAAATCTGCCGCCGCCACGATGCGGAGCCTGAGCTCGAGCCGCTCAGCCGTATGGTTCACGACGGTGACGTCCTCGCGGAAGCCCTCGCCGATCGCGCGCTTGCGAACGATCGAGAAAGCGGAGTCGTCGTAGACGCCACCGTCCGGGGGGACAAGAAAGAACTGGGCCGAGTAGTAGTTGACATCGTCGGTAGAGAGCAGGCGCGGGGTGCGGCCGTCGACGGTCAAGCGCCACCGCGAGAGATAGCGGGTATCGCGGTTGAAGAGCCCGTGCGGCTCGGCGGGTGAGCTGTCGATGTCGCCACGCCTGTCGCTGACGACGAAGGTGTTCCCCTCAAGGATGCTGACGGTCTCGCTCAACTAGGCCGCCTTCGGGAGGAGGGCTTCGTACTCCACGCCCTGGCGCGATGCGTAGGCGTAGGGGTGGTGGAAGGCGTCCAGCGCGCGCTCGCTCGGCACCGCCAGCTCGAAGCCGTGGTCCGACGCGTGGTCGATGACCTCGACCACGACTTCGCCGTTCGAGGGCCCCCAGAAGAGGGTGACTTCGATGCCGTTGGAGACGCGGTTCGCTAGCTCTCGACGCCTCTGTGCGTATGTGATCGTCTTAGCCATGTCCGTCTCTCCTTTCTCGACTGTGCAGCCAAGTTACGATCGGCGAACACCGGTCGCATCCGCGAGATCGCCTGTCGTTGACGAGGAAAGCGGCCAGGGCGACGACCTGGTGTCGGCGCGGCCGGGCACGGCCCAGCGAAATCACTGATGCGAGCCGCGCGCGGCCTTTCTAGGTTTGACCATCACGAACTCGACAGAGGCAGGAGACATGAACAGTCAAACCCAAGCCGACCACCAAAGCGAATGCGTCTTCGTTCGCCGCTCCACCGTCCTCGATCTAGCGACCCTCAGCCTTCTGGCCGCTCAGGGCGGCCGGCCAGCACCGCGTGGGGTGTACCTGGTGGCGGAGGTCGGCGGCCGCATTGTCGCGGCCACGTCCCTCGACCGGCCAGAGGCACCCCTGTGCGCCCCGACGTCTGACACGACCGACATCCAGGAGCTGCTGCGTCGCTGGGGCCAGAACCTGCGGCGCGACGTCACGAGGACAGAGTCGCGCGCGGCCTGACGAGCCCAACCAGGCCGCTCACGGGAGAGGCCGATAGCCGTGCAGCCTGGTCAGGCCGCGACGCTCTCCCTTACTTGCGCTCTGCGGCTGAAGATCGATTCCGCGCACACCTCGCACACCGCCGACTGCAGTCGAGGTGGAGCAGCGAGTTCGTAGGAGCGTGTCTCCCTGATGACGCGCTCCGCCTCGGTCCACTCGGAACCGCGGTGCACACGCAGGCAAATCGAGCATGTGATCAAACCCGTTGGTGATTTCTTCTGCACCAGGCGCATCCTTCTCTCTCCTTTGTCGGTTCAGTTCACTGGGAGGGCGGGTGACTCCACGGACAATCGGGCGAGTGGCGGCCCTCGCTTCTCGTTCCGCAGGAGGGGCACACGTACGCTCCTCCTGTGTAGATGTCGGCGAGCCTCTTGGCCATCACGACGACGATCACCACGGTCACCAGGAGCAACGGGTTCATGGGGATGTCGGGAGCGCCGCAGTGGCGCTCAGGCCGCCTGACGCTCCAGGCTCGTGCCGGCGACGGTGAGCGTGACCTCGATGTTGCCGCGCGTGGCCCGCGAGTACGGGCAGGTCTCGTGGGCCAGGCGCATCAGTTCAAACGCCTCGTCACGGCCGAGCCCTGGCGCTTCCAGGTCGAGCGCCGCCGCGAGGCCGAAGCCGCCGCTTTTCACCGGACCGATCCCGACGCGCGCGGTTATCCGCGAGCCGCTCAGATCGAGCTTCCGCCCCGTAGCGAAGCGCAGCAGCGAGGACTGGAAGCAGGCGGCATAGCCGGCCGCGAAGAGCTGCTCCGGGTTGGTGCCCGGCCCGCCGGAGCCGCCCATCTCGGACGGAACGTCGAGGTCGACGTCGACGCGCCCGTCGCTCGTGCGGGCGTGACCTTCGCGACCGCCCGTGGCCGTTGCCTCGGCGGTGTAGAGGATCTCGGGTTGGTTGCTCATCGCGCGTTCTCCTTTCCTGGCTGCGAAGCGAGGGATGTCATGGTCAGCGGACGATGAAGACGCCCTTCATCCCCGCAGCGGCATGCCCGGGCACGGTGCAGAGGTAGGTGTACTTCCCCTTCTTCAAGGTGACGGAGATCGTCGCCGTCTTGCCCGGTCCGATCAGCGGTGTCTTCTTGCTGCCGATCTTGAAGTCGTGGAGGATGTGGCCGGTGTTCTTGAAGACGAACGTGACTTTTCCCGGCGTCGCAACCGACTTCGTCGAGAGCTTGAAGAAGAATTCGCCGCCCTTGACCTGAACCGTGGTCGCAGTCGAGCGCGTTTGCCGGTCAGCGTGTGCCCCGGCAAGCGGGACCAAAGCCAGTCCTGCGATCGCGAGCGCCGCGAGCGCGGAGACGGAGCGGATGGTGAGCTGTTTCATTTGCACTACCTCCTGCGGATTTGAATGTCAGTTGGTGAGCGAGTACGCGATCAGCTGGAAGTGAGGGTTCTTGTCGAACCCCGTCGTGCCGGCGGTGACGAGCAGCGTGTCGCCGTCGATGGCGGGGAAGGAGTTGATGCCGGCGGGCG
>Ga0070699_100006594_pt1 | contig 10093 bp, 7 predicted proteins | sample KBSK1503metaG_FD_65473 | JGI IMG/M metagenome (GOLD analysis project Ga0070699, IMG submission 65473) | Corn, switchgrass and miscanthus rhizosphere microbial communities from Kellogg Biological Station, Michigan, USA - KBS K1-50-3 metaG | ecosystem: Host-associated > Plants > Roots >... | reverse complement strand
CGGTTTTGCATTTCGCCGCCTCAGCATCATCGACGTCGCGGGTGGCAAACAGCCGATCTTCAACGAGGATGAGACGGCGGCGATCATCCTCAACGGGGAGATCTACAACCATCACGAGCTGAGGAAGGGTCTCGTCGATCGGGGTCACCAATTCCGAACTCGCTCGGACGTCGAGACGGTGCTCCACCTATGGGAAGAGAAGGGCGAGCGATGCCTCCCCGATCTTCGCGGGATGTTTGCCTTCGCGATCTGGGACCGGCGCGCCCGCTCTCTTTTTCTGGCCCGCGACCGGGTGGGCAAGAAGCCCCTCTACTTCACTCGCCTGGCAGATGGGGGACTCGTTTTTGGCTCCGAGATCAAGGCCATACTCCAGCACCCGGCTGCGAAGCGTGAACCCGACTTCAACGCCCTCGATCAATTCCTCACGCTCCAGTACGTTGCGTCACCCAGGACCGCTTTTCGAGGCATCGAGCGCATTCCGCCAGCGCATTGGCTCCGTTGGCGTGATGGTCGCATCGAGCTCGGGCGGTACTGGCGCCTCGACTACGAGTCCAAGTTCCGCGAGCGCGAGGAGGAGCTCAAGGAGGAGCTCCTGAGGTTGCTTCGCGAGGCGGTACGGATCCGTCTCGAAAGCGAGGTCCCGCTTGGAGCTTTCCTGTCGGGCGGTATCGACTCGAGCGCGGTTGTCGCCTTCGCGGCAGAGGCGTCGACCAGTCCGCTGAAGACGTTCTCGATCGGGTTCCGGCCGTCTCAGTTCGACGAGTCGGAATACGCCCGCATGATCGCCGACAAATTCGCGACCGACCACCATGAGCTCATCGTCGAGACCGGAGCTCCCGAAATGATCGACGACATCGTATGGCACTACGACGAACCCTTCGGCGATTCCTCCGCGATTCCATCGTTTAATGTCGCCCGGATCACTCGGCCCCACGTGACGGTCGTGCTCAACGGCGATGGCGGTGATGAGAGCTTCGCGGGCTACGACCGGTATCGTCTGAGCCTGTACCAGGACTATTTCCGCCTCCCCCTGTCGTTGCGGCTGGGTCTCCAGGCGGTCTTCCGGCCGTTCTCGCGATACAACGGGCGCAGCCGGCGATTGCTACAGGGGCGCGTCCGGGATCCGTTCGACGCTTACTTCGCTACGCTCGTGCACCTGCACCCGGCGCGCAAGTCGTGGCTGTTCGGCGAAGACTTTCTCGCCAAGATCCGCAGTGAGGCGCCGCCTCCTCTGCAGTACCTGCGCTCGACACCGCACTCGGCTTTGCTCGATTCGATGCTCGATGCCGACGTCAACAATTATCTGCCCGACGATCTCCTCGTGAAGATGGACGTCGCCACCATGGCCTATTCGCTCGAGGCACGCTCGCCCTTGCTCGATCACAAGGTGATGGAATTCATGGCCCGGGTACCTGCCGGCCTCAAGCTCAAGGGAGGGGAGAGCAAGCACCTGCTCAAGTCGGCGCTGAGAGGCATCCTTCCAGATCAGATCCTCGACCGTCCAAAGATGGGATTCGGTTTCCCGCTCGGTCGCTGGCTGCGGGGCGACCTCAAGGAGGTGCTGGTCGACGAGGTCCTGTCTGATCGAGCGCTGGCGAGAGGCTACTTCCGGCCAGAAGCGGTTCGCGAGATGGTGGAGGCACACATGGCGGGCAGCGATCGCTTCCAGTATCTGCTGTGGGATCTGCTTCTCCTCGAACGCTGGCACCGCGCATTCATCGATCCGCCGCGAGTTGAACGAGCGTCGATGGCGGCAGCCGCCCTGCAATCGCCGGCACGGAACTGAAGTAGACTGCATCATAGGCTTGGTCCCGTTGCCCCTGAGAATCCACTCATCGAGGACCTGGCGTTCTGGCGGTCTCGTCTAGAATTCGCCGGCCGGCCAGCCGACTCTTGATGAAACTCAACGACGAAGTATCCGAAAGCCACACGGTTCCAACCCGCGCCGCGCGCCTTCACCGCGAAACATCGGCAACTCGACGCCGGCGTTCCGCCTGGCGAGGTCGGCGTGCACTGGCCGCAGCGCTGATCGCGCTTGTGGTGGTGGCGTCTGGCGGCGTATCCGCCTACTTGGCCATGCAGCACGCTCGCCAGGTGCAAGACGCGGTGATCGTGGATCTTCAGCAAGGCGCAGGCGAGCTACTGACCGCCAAGACGGCAGTGGTCAAAGCCAACTCTGCAGGGGGCGATCGTGCCCAGCTGGACGGCGCGATCACTCACTTTCAGCGGGCGCGGGCGGATTTTCAACGGGCACTGGACAGCGTTCAATCCGACCTGGTGCTGGACGGTGCAGCGATCGCGCCGGGTGTTGGCAGCGGATATGTCGCGCCACGAGTCAAGACGGTAGAGGCCGTAGCTCGGATGGGCATCGCCCTCTCCGACGCCGGCGAAGAGTCGACCCGGCTGGACGCTGCGCTTCTGGCGCCGGCCGCGTCTGGGACGACGAGCGGCCAGAAGGTCCTCGACGTGATGACGCAGGCTCAGCAGAAGGCTCCCCTCATCAAGGCGGCCCTTCAGCGCGCCCAGCAGGAAGCAGCCGGCGTGGACCTACAGTTCCTGCCGGCCTCCCAGAAGGACACCCTTGCAAATGCGAAAAGCGACATTGCCAAAGGTCTTGCCCAGATGGATCAGTTCGAGGCTTTGGCGCCGGCCGTCATCGAGCTCCTCGGCGGCAACGGCAACCGCACCTATCTTGTCCTGCAGCCAGACCCGGCCGAGTTGCGGGGGGGCGGTGGGTTCATCGGAAGCTACAGCCTGCTTACGGCCAACAAGGGCAAGATCAGTCTGGGCCATGCGGGCAACACGACCGAAATCGATTACCCACGTCCGACGCCCGGCAATCCGAAATACGTTCTCGCGCCGGGCCCCTTGCAACAGTTCACTCATGGCCAGAGCTACATAGTCGGAGACGCGCTCTTCTTGCCCGACTTTCCCGAGGCAGCCAAGACAGCCGAAAAGCTTTACACCCAAGAGTCCAGGAGCACGGTTGATGGTGTCATATCCCTCGACCCTTGGGCGGTGGCGGCGCTGCTCGGTGTGACGGGCCCGATCGCGATCCCGGAGTGGAACACCACCGTTGATGCCGCTACGTTTCCCGAGAGTGTCTTCCAGCAGCAGCAAAAGTCAGCCCTCAAACTCACCAATCGCAAGGCGTTCTTCGCGGCCGTCGCCGCGCGATTGATCGAGCGCGTCATGGCGCTGCCCAGCAGCAAATGGAGCCAACTGGTCACGGCGCTCAACACGGCTGTGACGCAGCGTCGCCTGCAGATTTATGTCAACAGCGTGACCGCCCAGCGCGAGATCGACCGCATCGGCTGGGCGGGTGCGATGGTGGCCCCGTCCGCGGCCGACGAGACAATGATGGAGGTCGAGTCCAACTTCGGCGGTGACAAGGTCAATCACTGGCTCGCGCGCAGCTTTAACCTGACGCTCACCAGCGCCGGCGGTAAGCTCCATCACGCGCTGACCGTCTCCTTCGTGAACTCGACGCCGCCGGGTTATCCGGGAGGGCAGCGATACAGCTGCTACGTTCGGTTGTACTACCCGGCCTCAGCCACGGGAGGCAAGATCAGCACCGCCCCAGACCGGGTTGCGAACACCGAGGCCCACACCGGCTTCAATATGCTTGACGGCTGGTTCACGATCGACGTCCTGTGGTACGGCAGCGGCGCGGGCTCCATACGGCTCGCATGGGACACGACGTGGGACCCCACCACCGCCAAAAGAATCTACTGGCAGAAGCAGGCCGGCACGCTGGCCGACGCGATCAAGGTCACATATGTGGTCAACGGCAAGACCTACACGGCGACTTCAGACCTCGGTCAGGACAGGGTTTTGGATCTGAGCCCGAGCGGGGTGTCGATCGTTGCCGGGGCTGCCGGCCAGGCACAGCTGCCGCAGTTCGGAAGCTAGAGCCACCCCGCGAACGATGATTTAGCGTTTGAGCAGGGCGATCGATCCCGTCCCAACCTCCAGCTCGAATTTCCCGTTCATGCGCTCAGCCGGCTGGCTTGTTTTCGCGACGCTTCTCGTCTTGCTGGCGCTGACCTTCAAGCCCGGCATCGAGAACGACGGGATCGGCTACTTCTCCTACTTACACTCGCTCGTCGTCGACCATCACCTCGATTTTACCGATGAGTACGCCGCCGCCCGATCCGAAGGCGTGGCGTACTACCCGCTCCTCATCGAGAGCCGCACCTCAACGGGCAGGCTGTCGGACTACTTTCCAGTTGGCACGGCCCTGATCTCTCTTCCGGCTTCCTGGCGGCCCTGGTGGCCAAGCCGAGCGGCGAGCCTCAGTTCGGCCCGCCTTCCAGCGTAGTCATCTCATTGGTATCGCTACTGGGCGGCCTGCTCGCCCTTGTGCTCTCGTACCGGTTGGCCACCGCCGTGACCAGCCCTGCCGGTGCCCTCGCGGGAGTCGTCGGTGCCGGCAACCGTCACGCCCCTCCTTTACTACCTCCTGTACGGACCCAGCTACTGGCACACGTTCTCGGCCTTCTCGGCGGCTTGGCGGGCTTCATCGGTTTCCAGGACCGCGGAAAAACCTTGTCCGCATCATCAAGGCATTCGAGCGCTTCATCGCGGAGGGAATCGACGCCGACATGGTCATGGCTGGTCCCGAGCACCACAGGTCCAATTTGGTGCGGGAGGCGGCCGCCGACCTCGATGCTCGCGAGCACATGACGGGTTACGTTAGTCACCGCCAACCGGCTGCGTGCTACGAGTGCGCGGGCTCGTTTGCATTTCCTTCTCTTTTCGAAGGCTGCGGCATTCCAGCGCTGGAAGCGATTGCGCATCGAACGCCGGTTGTTTGTGCGAAGACCGGCACGGACGCCGCACTGTACTTTGATCCGCTTGACGGGGAATCAATCGCCGCCGCACTGAAGCGCGTACTGACGGATGCCATGAGAGCAGAGCTGTCTCAGGCCGGTCGCGCAAGGGAACACGGCTTCGGCTGGCGCCGGACCGCCAAAGAGAACGTTGGCGGCGTACCTAGAGGCGATAGGACCGCATTCGTTGCGCGAGACTAAGGAGTTAAGTTAGCTTGGCGGTCCATAGCGTGGCGAGTCAGGGTGGGACAGCGGGCCGGCTCGAGGTCGTGACTGTCTGGGCCGCCGGCGTTGCGTTTGCCTTGTTGCTCGACCTGCTGGCGTGGTCCTCACGGGGTTGGGCTGTGTCGTTGATGGTCGCGGCGGTGATTGGTCTGGGCGTGTACTACTCACGTGTACTCGGCCTACAGGTCGGGCTGGTCGTTCTCCTGCTAGTCACCAGCGCCGTCGATCGCTTCACATTTCGCGCCGGGCCGGTATATCTCCGGGCTGAGGAGGTCGCCGGACTTTGCGCTCTCCTTACGCTAGCAGTGACAAGACTTCGTGACCATCAGAGAACCTGGCTGCGTCCGAGCTTGCCGGAAGCCTTGCTTGGAGCCTGGTTCGCCTGCAGCATCATCAGCAGCCTGCTCGCCTCGCCTGATAAGCGGCTCAGCGCCAGGATCATCGCCCTAATGGCTGTCTGCGCACTGGGCCTTTTCCTGCCACGCCGGATCCTGGCCGGAGATCGTTCTGCCGAGAAGGTCCAGACCGTGATGGCGTGGTTGTTGATCGTCTTTGCAACTGAGGCCGGCTACGGCTCGCTTGCCTATTTGCTCCATGTGTTCGGACCAACAATCGCGATCGCCCCTAACCCCGCGAGCGGCCACCTGGCTGCTTACGGAACCCTTTGGGAGCAGAACGTGTTTGGTGCTTTTGCGGCGGCGGGAACCGTTGCGTGGTCTTACCTCGGCCCGCGCCGTTTTAGGAACGCCTGGATCGGACTGGCCGCTTGCACAGGCGGACTTATCGACAGCATCACACGGTTCGCATGGCTGGCAGCTGCAGCGACGGCGACGCTCGGGCTTGCGGTGCCGGGGTTGCGACGCCGTCTTGACTTCGCTGCATTGGGACCGGGCGCTTTGGCCGGCCTGATCGTAATCGGGACGACGGTGGCTGCCGATCGAATCGCCACCTACACGGTCCCAGTCTCCGGTGGACCTCGGCGTGGCGGTCTGCTGAGCGCGATCCTCAACCTGGTGGACGTTGTTGGGCGGCTCAACCAGCTAAACCCAATCTTGGATGACATCCGCGGCAATATCGTGCTCGGCCGGGGCACCGCGAGCTTTGAAGCGCTGCACGTGGTCTCGGGTGTCCCGGAACACGTGGCAAGCCTGCCACTTCTCATCCTCAACGACACAGGGCTGGTAGGCCTGGCACTTTTCGGCGCTTTCGTGATCGCCATTGTTGCTCGCGCTCGGTCACGCCGCAGCGCCGCGATCGTCGTGGCGCTTGGCCAGGTCGCGGTGGTCATTGGCTTGACCAACCTTGCAACCGAAACCACGGAACTGATGATTGGATGGCTCTTGGTTGGGCTACTGATGGCCGCTGCTGACCATCTCGTGGTCGACACGCCGGCCTTAGAGTGAACCTGTAGGCTTTATTTCGATGGCTCGTCGCCCTCAAGAAGCCACGGCTGGCAAGGAAGCGAGACAGGCGCAAGCGACGCCCCATGGAGTCAGGATCCAGGCGCCGGGTCGCCCACGCCACAGCCTGCTCCCGCTCACATCCTCTCGGAGACTCCATTTCGCGCTCCCCCCAGATTGGCTTCCTCATGACCGATGAGCGGTATCTGCTGCGCCAATATGAGACGAGGCTGAGCCGGCAGGAAATTGGCACCGCGGGTGGTGGGCACCGGCGCCGGCAGCGAGATGCCCATCCGTCGCATGAACATGTTTCCTCAATACGGCTTCCATGTTGTGGGCGTCGTCAGCGGCGCCGTTCCCTCGAGCGACCTCGACATCCCCCGATCGGGCAGCGGATCCGGCTCGATCAGGTGGCACGGGACACGCCCTGGGACCCGGCTGTCGCCAAGCGTATCTACTGGCAGAAGCAGGCCAGCACGATGGCTGACGCGATCAAAGTCACGTACGTGGTCAACGGCAAAACCTACACCGCGACTTCAGACCTCGGTCAGGACCGAGTTCTACAGCTGAGCCCGACGGGCCTGTCGATCGTCGCCGGGGCTGCCGGCCATGCACAGCTGCCGCAGTTCGGAAGCTAGAGCCACCCCCGCGACGATGATTTAGCGTTTTGAGCAGGGCGATCGATACCGTCCGAACCCTCACCTCGAAGGTCCCATTCACGCGCTCAGCCGGCCGGCTCGTTTTCGCAACCCTTCTCGTCCTGCTCGTGCTGACTTTCAAGCCCAGCATCGAGAACGACGGGATCGGCTACTTCTCGTACCTCCACTCGGTCGTCGTCGACCATGACCTCGACTTCACCGATGAGTACGCCGCCGTCCGATCCGAAGGCGTGGCGTACTACCCGCTCCTCATCGAGAGCCGCACCTCGACTGGCAGGTTGGCGGACTACTTTCCTGTGGGCCCGGCTCTGATCTCTCTTCCGGCTTACCTGGCGGCCCTCGTGGCCAAGCCGAGCGGCCAGCCTCAGTTTGGCCCGCCTTTCAGCGTAGTCATCTCATTGGTATCGCTACTGGCCGGCCTGCTTGCTCTCGTCCTCTCGTACCGGCTGGCCACCGCCGTGACGACACCAGCGCGTGCCCTGGTGGGAGTCGTCGGAGCGGCAGCCGCCACGCCCTTCATCTACTACCTCCTGTACGAACCCAGCTACTCGCACACGTTCTCGGCCTGCGCCGTGGCGGCGTTCGTGTACCTGTGGTGGTGGGGCCGCGACCACCGATCTGTATGGGGATGGTTCGCGCTTGGGCTCCTCGGCGGCCTGATGGGCTTGATCCGTTTCCAAGACGGCCCGCTGCTTCTGATCGGGCTTCTCTACCGTCCGCGCCGTTGGTGGTATCTGCTCGTCTTTTTCGGCGGCGTCCTTGTCGCCTTCGCCCCGCAGCTGCCCGTCGACCAGGCGTTGTTCGGCACGTGGCTGCCGGCGCGCCCAGCCGGCCAGGACCTCCAGTTTTTCCCCGGCCATTATTGGGATGTTCTGTTCTCAAGCTTTCACGGGCTGTTCAGCTGGACCCCCATCGCCCTTCTCGCCGTCGCAGGCTTCTGGTTCGTGAAGGATCGGAGGTTGCAATTGGCCTTCCTGTACGCCTTCGTTATCGAGGCGATCATCGGCGGGGCCGCGCCCGATTGGTTCGGCGGTTACTCGTTCGGGATGCGCCGGTTCGTGAGCTTGACGCCGTTTTTCGCTATCGGCCTGGCCGCGCTCGCGCAAAAATTCAGCCCGCGAGTGCAATGGGGGACGACCTCGGCGTTCATCTTGTGGAACCTCGTGCTCATGACCAACTTCACATATGTCATCAAAGTCACCGGGGATCCGGGCTATGGGCCGCTGCTGTCAGGTCAGCTCCGGGCGGTCGCCTTTCTGCCCCATCTGGTCTCCCAGGGGGCGGTTGGCCGGGCCCTGATTCTCTGGCCGGCGCTCCACCTGCATTTCGACCCCATTTACGGATTCGCAGTCCTGCTGGGTGAAGCCGCATGCCTCACGGCGGCGGTGATGGCCTTGAGGTGGATGCCAACCCCTCGTAACGCCACAATTTGACGCTCGGGCGCCCAAGCCTGTAGAGTGCCGAACCCTAGTCTTCAACATGTTGCTGCAACGAATCAGACACCTCGTCTTGGCACTTGTGATGCCGATCGCGATCTCAGGCTTGCTGCCCGGGAGCGCCTTCGGCGCCTATGCCATGTCGAAGCCCACGCCCGACCCGACCCACCCGGTCGTCATGCAGCAGGTCGCCTCGCAGGTCGCGCACGCAAAATTGCAGCCACTGAAGCCGTTCACAGCCCCGGCGCCCCTGCCGGCGGTAGGGGGTGGGGGAGGCCCCCAGCGCGAGGTGTTCGGGTTTGCCCTGGCGAGCAGCTTGAGCGACCCGACGGTCGGCTACCCGAGTTGGAACTTTTCGCTCCTCACCACGGTCGCCTTCTTCGGTTTACATGTGCAGGGCGACGGCACTTTCGCCGCGGACTCCGGTGCCAGCGTCTGGAACTCGAGCCAGTTGACGGGTCTGCTGACAACGGCCCACGCTCACGGCACCAAAGTCGTCTTGACGATCATTCTCCAGGACTTCGCGCCCGGAACCCCCAACATGTGCGCCGGCTTGGCGCATTCGGCCACGACAATCACCAACACGGCCGCCGAGGTGAAAGCCAAGGGCGTCGATGGCGTCAACGTCGACTACGAAGGGCTCAACGGAAGCTGCGGGAGCACCACAGACCCTTCACTCGCGCGCCATGAGTTCACCAGCTTCATCGCGAACCTCCGGTCAACGCTTGGCACTGACCGATACCTCTCGGTCGACACCTACGCGAGCTCGGCCGCCGATCCTGCCGGATTTTTCGACGTACCCGCATTGGCGCCTTCAGTCGACTCGTTCTTCGTGATGGCATACGACCTCGAGTACTCCAACTATGCCCACCCGCCCACGAGCTGCACCAGTTTCTGCTTGGGCCCCACAGCGCCGCTGTCCGGCTACTACTACAACGACACTTGGACGGCAAGCCAGTACAAGGCATCGGTGCCCGCATCCAAGGTGATCCTTGGCGTCCCGTACTACGGACGCAAGGCGTGCGTTCCGGCGGCGACGCCCAACCAATACCCATCAGGGGGGGTTACGGCTGACGCTTACCTGGACGCCTCGGGTGAGTCCACCGCTCCGGAGGTCAAACCGGGGAGCTACGCGACTCACCGTGATGCCAACGACCCATCCGGCCAGGAGCGCTGGGACACCTGGTTCAACACGTCGCTCAACTGCATCCGCGAGTTGTACTGGGACGACATCGTGTCCCTCGGCCACAAGTACGACCTTGTCAACGCGGATGGCCTGCGGGGGGTGGGGATCTGGAACTTGAACTACGGCGGTGGTGCGCCGGAGTTATGGAACACCCTGGCGGCAAAGTTCACGAGCGCGGCCGGCTGGAGCTCTTTGGGTGGCGTTTTGACCAGCGGTCCGGACGCCTCGTCGTGGGGCGCAAACAGGGCCGACGTCTTCGTCCGCGGCACCGACAACGGGCTGTGGCAGCGATCCTGGAACGGCACCTCCTGGAGCGGCTGGGTTTCCCTCGGCGGTGTCCTCACCTCTGCCCCTA
>Ga0070699_100006593_pt1 | contig 10094 bp, 9 predicted proteins | sample KBSK1503metaG_FD_65473 | JGI IMG/M metagenome (GOLD analysis project Ga0070699, IMG submission 65473) | Corn, switchgrass and miscanthus rhizosphere microbial communities from Kellogg Biological Station, Michigan, USA - KBS K1-50-3 metaG | ecosystem: Host-associated > Plants > Roots >... | reverse complement strand
CCCCGTCTCTCGACGACGCAGTTGCCTTTAGCTACGGACAGACCAGTGCCTCTGTCCGATGGGGACTTTCACCTCACAATTGGTGCGTACTCTCAGGCGCACTCCTCCTGCCCCTTCGGGACGAAATATCCCGCGTCGAGTCCTCGTGTTGCATTGGAAAAAAAGTAGCAGCGCCGAGTCCTGCTCCGCTCGATGAAAAACGAGGGAACAACCAACTGGTTAGTAAGGCCATTCGATGGCGCGGTCCAATTCCGCAATTGACGCTACTCCGACCAGAGCCATAGCGTACTCGAATTCCGCACGCAAGAGCCGCAGACAATGGGCAACTCCTTCCGATCCGCCAATACTCAGTGCGTAAATATAGGAACGCCCGATCAATACGGCGGTAGCACCGCGAGCGAGACTTTTCAGGACATCAGTGCCTCGACGAATACCTCCGTCGACGAGGACAGGAATTCTGCCGGCGATGCGTTCAGTGATGCCCGGGAGAGCCTCGATTGTCGGTACTACAGTGTCCAGATTTCTCGCTCCATGGTTGGAGACGACAATGCCATCAACCTGGTGTTGAAGAGCTTCCTTCGCGTCTTCCGGGTGGAGAACGCCCTTTAGCACAAGTTTCATTTTCGTAGTTGACCGCAGCCAGTCAATATCTGGCCAAGTGACATTCGAGTACGCGCCAAAATCCGGGGTATTTCCCGGCCGGTGACGCTGCTCGAGGCTATGCGGAAGTTTCAGTTCCGGGGGCAATCTAAAGTCAGCACGCACTTGGCGCGTTCGGACGCCAAGCACTGGCGCATCGACAGTAACGCATAGAGCTTGGCAACCGGCCGTTTCAAGCCGCTGAATCAGCTCCTGGGTAAACGTTCGATCTTTCTGGAAGTAGAGCTGGAACCAGAGTGGACTTTTTGCCACCGCGGCTAATTCCTCGATTGCTACTGTCGTATTGGTACTGACAACAACCGGAGCACCCATTGTCCCAGCCCCACGGACGGTCGCCACTTCCCCGTCCGGATGCATCATGCGCTGATAGGCAACCGGCGCCAGTAGAACCGGCGCTGACAACTTGGTACCGAAAAGCGTGGTACTTGGGTTGATGGGAGTAACGCTGCGGAGCACGCGCGGCAAGAGAAAAATCTTTTCAAAGGCCGTTTGATTCGCTCGCAAGCTGATCTCATCACCGGCGCCACCGGCTACATACTCGTAAACCGGGTGGGCCATCACTTGCCGTGCTGCCGATTCGAATTCGGCAAGGTTTAGAAAATCCGAAAGCGCGGGGCCAGAACTTCGTTCAGACAAAGAGTCCATTCTTTACTAGTACGCTGGTTGCGGGAATCCAATCACAGATTCCGCGGTTCGAAAGGTACCAGCTCGAACTTGGGTGCGCACAGATGGTTCAGTGCGAATGCCACCAGATAAGCGAAAGCGCAAATCACAAATAGGATGCTATAACCTGCGGTGACGTTGCCGCTAGCCTGGAACTTGTCCAACAGGACTCCGGTGACAATCGGGAATATCATACCGCCGACTGAACCTGCCGCACTTCCTATTCCGATCAGAGATGCAACCGCATTTTTCGGGAACATGTCAGAAGCTGTTGAGTAAAGGTTCGCCGACCAGGCCTGGTGGGCAGCTCCGGCCAGTCCGATCAAGAGAACTGCGCTCCAGTCGCCAACTGACGTCGCGAATAAAATCGGCACCACGCAAAGCGCAAAAAGGAACATTGAGGTTTTGCGCGCACGGGTGACGGCCCAACCACGCCTCATCAGATATCCCGGCAGCCAGCCGCCGATATTGCTCAAGACCGTAACGATCGCATAGATCGTTGCCAGGTGAATCCAACTGTGTTGGATGTCTAGGTGGCGCGTCTTTTTGAAATAATCGGGCAACCAAATCAGAAAAAACCACCAGACCGGATCGGTCATAAATCTTGCGATGGCGTCTTTCCTTTGAACGGTTGGTCTATGCAAAAATTGGCAGCAAATGGCGCTGAAATAGATTTTCGGTAACGTGGCGGCTGACGATTGGTTCATTGGCCCTTAGTGCGTCGGTGAAACGCTCCCCCATTTCCGCAGCGATCTTAAATCCGATATGGAGCAGTTGCCGGAAGTGCGGATTGTAGCCAGGGCGCGACTGCGCATGCTGCAGGGCGCAGACATATTCGGTTGAGCTCCAACCAGCAACGGCTTTCGGGTTGGGCAGTTTGCCCTGATCAATATCGACCACGGCGCGGTAGGGCGCGGTCAGTTCGGCCAAACGCTCAAACGATCGGGCGTAAATCTCTTTCGCGATCGCTAGCCCTTCACCACCCGACTCCGCCAGCCCGATGATTTCCTCAAGCCAGGTTGTTCCGGCCGTTTTGACGTGCAGACCCGCACCATGTTTTTTGATCAGCCGGTTGACAGTCGGATAGAGTGAAAACTTGTCGCTCCCCGAATGCACGCTGAGCTTGAGCGTGTCCGGCAGCCGAAATTCGCGAATGGCGAACGCGATAACACTGAGATCTGCAGCAAATTCTCTTTCGAATTGCGCGAGATCTCCGGCATAGTCGATGCCCTTATTGAATCGACCGGTGAACTTCGGTGCGATCGTCTGCACCGGGATCCCTTCCCGGGCGATCATCGCCAGGATAAGGAACAACTCCACCGGGTTTTGCGGCGTATCGGTCTCGTCAATTGAAACCTCGGTCACGAAATTGTGGCGTCCTTTTCTGGTTTCGATGTGCCGGTAAATACGGCCTGCCTCCTGCATCGCCAGCAGAAACTTACCAGCGGCGGCATGAAGATCCTCTTTGCTCAATTCCAAAGGTCGATCAATCCCCGGAATAGAGAGGGATCCAACGTATCGATGCGCCTCTTTAACAAAGCCCTCGATCGTGTCTGGATCCGCCGCCTGGCCGGTAAAATCAGCGACATCGACAGTGTAAAAATCGCTGGCCTCAATGAATGCGTCGACTGTCTTCAGACCGATGTGATCGGCATCGACGTAGTAGGTTCCTTCCCAGCCGAGTGCGGCCACTGCGGCGTCCGCTTCAGCACGAACATCGTCCGGCTTACTCCTTATCATCAGATGTTCACGATTGGATTTGTTCCAGACCGGGTAAACATCGATACCAGCTCCCCGGGCCTGCAAAATCGCCCGGTGGTGCAAATAACCGACACTCTGAATTTCTCCAGGATTCGATTAACAGTGAGCTCCTTTAACTGTTCGTTCGCTTGTTCCCAAATGCGTGGCGCCGACCGCTCATCCAGAAGATCGGTAATACCGAAATAGCGTTGCAGCTCCAGATGCGTCCAATGGTAGAGCGGATTACGAATCGTTGCCGGGACCGTCCGAGCAAAGGCGACAAACTTGTCATAATCGCTGGCGTCACCGGTGATATATCGTTCGGGCACGCCATTTGCGCGCATCGCCCTCCATTTGTAATGATCCCCATAGTGGCCTTCGGCCAGCCAGATCCGGCTCAAATTTTCGTAACGTTTATTCTGGGCGATATCGGCTGGAGGGATATGGCAGTGATAATCAAAAATGGGGAGGTGCTGAGCAAATTGGAAATACAATTTCTCACTCGTGGCTGTGGAAAGCAGAAAATTCTCGGCGAGAAAGCGATTCTTCATCGGGGGTTGTAGAAGGTTGAGGGTTTAAGCCTTCTGTAGAACTCAACGACCAATTGGTCAATTGGTCTGACCAAAGATGTTAGTCAGAGGATAGCCTTCTTGGCTCGATTCCTCGGTACGCGACGAGAACGTTCGCGGGCGGCGCTTGCGCCGCACTCTCCGAGGTCAGAGATTACATCGCCGGCAAGAATATTGCGGTACCTCCCGGGTCGGAGGGCGCGGCGCTTGCGCCGCCCGCAAATGTTCCAGCGTGCACCCACGGAATTCCGTTTTGAATATGTAATCGAGACATGGCTATTATTGCAGCTTTCGATGCCAATAAAAGTTATCGAGCCTCGTCGTCTTTACCTGGAGATCGCCGGTCAAATCCGGTCACTGATTGAAAACGGAGAGTTTCCGCTCAATAGCCGGCTTCCCGCAGAACGTGAATTGGCAAAACAGTTCGGCGTCTCCAGGCCGTCGGTGAGAGAAGCATTAATTGCTTTGGAGGTGGAAGGTTATGTCGATGTCCGCCCCGGTTCCGGCGTTTTTGTTACAAGGCCGATGAGTCCGGCGCCGGATTATTCTCGGACGGAAGGACCCCTAGAAATTATGCGGGCTCGAAAGGTGATTGAAGGGGAAATCGCTGCAGAAGCGGCGGCGCACATCAGACCGAAGGATGTCGCGGTACTTAGGCGGATTCTGTTGGAACTGGAACAGGCGGCGGTGGCTCCGGACCCAAGCTCGTGCATCTCGGCCGACCGCAGCTTTCATTTGTACATCGCAAAGAAAATCCGTAACAATATGCTCCTGCGGATCGTAACCGATCTATTCGACCAGCGGAGCAGTCTGTTGGGTAAGCAATTCGGAGCACATTTCGACAATCCGAAAACTTGGACCGCAGTCATCGCTGAGCACCGGAAGATTATCGGGGCATTGGCGGCGCGCGATTCCGAACAAGCCCGAAAGGCAATGCATTCTCACTTGAGCCGAGCGCATGATCGTTGGGCGCAGCAGTTGGAAAATGGTAAGAAGTCCAAGGTGAACAGCCGCTCTCGGAAGTCCGGTTCCAAAAATCGCACTTACCGGGTCGCTAGCCTGCATCGCTCACAAATCCTTAGAGATTTGTGAGCGATGCAGGCTGAAACCCTCGGCCCGGAAGGCTCGGTCGCGTGCGACGCCCGGAAATGATCCAATGCGCACTGAGCAATCGAGCCCATCTCCGCTTATAAATCACATTTTCGAGCTGACACATTCATCAGCTGTGTTTCACTAACGCAGATCTTGCGCGACAATATGGCTGAGTTCTTCGATGTTGTGATCGTGGGCGGCGGACCGGCCGGCAGTACTGCTGGAACTTTGCTGGCCAAACATGGATGGAACGTCGCGATTTTCGAGAAGGAAGAATTTCCTCGTTTCAAAATCGGGGAATCCCTCTTACCCGGTAGCCTTCGCACTTTCGAACGGATGGGAGTGAAGGAGAAGATTGATCGAGCTGAAGTGATTGTGAAGTATGGCGGAAAGATCATTTCCGCCTGCGGCACGCGAAGCAATCGGTTTCTCTTCTGTGACGCCTTTCGCTGCAAATATCCCACCGCGTATCAAGTCGAGCGCTCAATGTTCGATCAACTGCTCCTGGATCACGCCGCCGAAAATGGTTGTCGCGTTTCCCAAGGTACCAATGTAACCAATCTGGCATTTGATCAGGATGGCGTCACCGTCCGCGCTGGCGATAAGACCATTCACGCAAGATTTTTGATTGATTGTTCCGGTCGGAACAGTCTGGTCGGCTCGCGGTTCAGGTTACGCCAGAACTATCCGCATCTGCGCAAATTTTCGCTTTTTGCTCACTTTGAAGGCGTGGATCGCGAGCCAGGAATCGATGGTACCCTAACTAAGATGATTCGCGGCAAGGATCGATGGATTTGGATCATCCCGATCACTGCGAAGAAAACCAGCATTGGGATCGTGCTTGAAGCGCAAACATTCAAACGAATGAGGCTGGAGCCGGAAGAGGCGTTCAACCGAATTCTTCATTAGAACCCGAAGGTAATCGAACAAATGTCGCAAGCTCGTCGGGTGACCGATGTCCACGCGACCGGAGATTTCTCTTTTCGGAACAAACGCTTCACCGGCGAACGCTGGGTGCTGGCCGGCGATGCAGCTGGTTTCATTGATCCGGTCTGGAGCAGCGGAGTCTTCATCGCTACTCTATCAGGAGAAAAAGCTGCGGATATGCTTGACCGAGTGTTGCGTCAACCGGCGCGGCGGGCGGCGGAATTTAGCCGTTACGAGCGCCAAGTCGGCCGCGTCATGGACCTGTACCTCAAATTTGTAACGTCGTGGTATACCCAGGAATTTGCGGAGGTTTTTTTCCACCCGCAGCAATTCTTCCAGCTGGTCCCCGCGGTGAATACCGTACTGGCTGGTAGCGAGAAACAGTTGCCGGAGGTTCGTTGGCGTTTGTGGATTTTTCATTTCCTGGTTTTTTTGCAAAAGCGCTTTGCCATGATCGCACCACGAATGAGCCTGGAGCCGGCGATTGATAGCCGATAGCCGATAGCCAATAGCCGATAGTGACAAAACGGCGAGGACGCTCGGAGTGACGAGGCACAGCCCAGGATAGGTAGGGCGATACAGTCTCTAGGGACTGTGAGCCTCGGGTCACATTGTTTGGATCACGCCCCTTTTGGGTCACACATGTTACGGCGCTGTCGCTCGAAGATGTGTTTCGCCCTACCCAACTCGCGGGTCGTCCGCCGTTATTCGGGTCATCGCCGCCGAATCATCATCCCAAATCCGCGAGCCGGCGTCGGAGAAGATCGGCATTGCGTCGTTTGATAACTTCACCTGCTCGCTCAGGCGGCCAGGGATAAAATCCTTTACCAGAACGTAAGCCGGTGTCCCCCGCCTCCACCCGTGTGCGCATGAGGTTCAACACATCTTCATCCTTAGCCAGTTCGGGCATCAGGTGGGAAGCTATGGTGAGGAACGTATCCAACCCGCCAAGATCCGCGGTTTCCAGTGGTCCAACGGTGGCGTACCGGCGACCCAACGACGCCTTCATCACGGTATCGACAGCTTCCGGCGAAGCCGCTCCGGAACGAACAATAGCTAATGCTTCTCGCAAAATCGCGTACTGGAGCCGGTTGCCAATAAATCCAGGAATCTCTTTCTCCACCAAAACCGGCTCCGCTCGAGACTCCCGTAGCAGCGCAATTGTCCGCTCCACGACCGGAGCCGATGTGTGCTGCGATGGAACCACCTCAACCAGGGGAATGGCGTGAGGCGGATTCCAAAAATGCGCGACAATGAACCGGTCTGGACGAGCGAGAAACTCGGAAAGCTTGGACGGCATAAAACCTGAGGTGTTACTCGCGAGGATCACCCCCTCCGCCACCATCGTTTCCAATTCTCGATACAACGCCTGCTTGATCTCGAGAACTTCTGGTACGGCCTCGATGATAAAACCAACTGTCCTGAGATCAGCTAACTCAGAAACCGGTTTGATGTGCGATAATATCTCGGCCTGAGAAAGGGAGGTCAGCCCGGCTCCACGCATTTCTTCGTAGATCTCGACAATTTTCTTCCTGGCCTCGTCCAGACGCTTCGGATCTTTGTCGAACAGGAACACGGTGCGGCCAGCCGCAGCAAATACGGCGGCAATTCCCGAGCCCATCAGACCGGTGCCAACAACACCAACACGAGAGATTTGTGAAGAGTTTTCCATGAGAGAAGGAAATAAAGTTCCTTAAACCACGAATGGACGCTAATGGATCCTCCTTCGCTCCGCCTTTAGCGCGGCGCAACCGAAGAAAGTTTGCGCGTGCGTCATGCTTCGAGCAGGTAGTCTGTTAGCTACGGCGGACAGGCTGCGAATCAATGGATTTAATTCGTAGCCGGTCCCGCCGTCTTGTACGACGTAGGCTCCGTCCTCATTGAGAGGTTCACGCGAATTGGTTGGTTTTTCGTTTCCGGTTCAACCGCCCGCCTGGTTTGAATCCGGTACCGGCTCGTCGCCGCGCGCTGCGCCTGTCATGATCGCGACGACTTCGGGCATCGTATGCCTTTGCGGTGTAGTGAGAGCAGCCCGCCGGCCGAGGCGCATGATCTGGATTCGGTCCGCTACCTCGAAGACATGCGGCATATCGTGGCTGATGAGGATCACAGGTAGTCCGCGGTCACGGATCGTGCGGATCAGATTGAGCACCTGACCGGACTCACGGACGCCCAGCGCGGCCGTCGGTTCGTCCATGATCACCAATCGGCGAGCGAAAATAGCAGCACGGGCAACAGCCACCCCTTGGCGTTGTCCGCCAGAGAGTTTCTCGACCGCACTATCAATCGACGGGAGATGGAACTTCAGTTCGTCCATTTCCCACTGCGCTTCGCGCCTCATTCTTCCTTTGTCCAGGAGGCGAAACCAAGAACCGAGCGGGCCGCTACGGCGCACTTCGCGACCCAGGAAGAGGTTCGTCGCGATGTCGAGGGCGGGAGCAACGGCCAGATCCTGGTAGACGGTCTCGATACCTAACCGGCGCGCGTCCAGAGGACTGCGAAAATGAACCGGCTTGCCGTCGAGTAGGACTTTTCCGGCATCAGGAACAACCGCACCACATAGTACTTTGATCAGTGTGCTCTTGCCGGCGCCGTTGTCGCCCACGATCGCGAGCACCTCTCCTGCCCGTAACTCTAAATCGGTGCCGGCGAGTGCGGTGACGTGTCCGTAACGTTTAACGATACCGTGCGCCTCCAAGACCACCGTTCCTCGCGGTGGGAGCGAAGGCTTAGTTTTGACCTCTGTGCTCATCGCTGTCTCCTTCTTGACATTTGATCCAACGCGACCGCACTGATCACGAGAATACCAGTTACCAAGTCCTGCCAAAGAGGGTCGATTCCGGTGAGGGTCAATCCATTGCGTAAGACCGCCACGATCAATGTTCCGATCAGAGTCCCCCAAAGACTTCCGCGTCCTCCAAACAGACTGGTTCCGCCAATCACGACCGCAGTGATGCTGTCGAGATTACCATTCTGCAAGGCGTTCGGATCAGCATTCGGGATGCGGCCCAGTGCCAGCCACGCCGCAATCCCGTAAAGGAGACCAGCGAAAGTATAGACCGAGAGCAGCCTGGTTTGAACGGGGATACCGACGAGCCGGGCGGCTTCACGATTATTTCCGATCGCGTAGACGTGGCGGCCCCAAGCGGTCTGGGTGAGCAGGTACCAGACAAGCAGGTACAGGCAAAACATGATGATCATGCCGTAGGTGATCGAAGTATCGCCAACTGCAAAGGCGTTTCCGGTCCACGAAAGCAAGTCATCGGTAACGGGAAAAGCGCCGCCCTGCGCCACCAAGCGGGTGATCGCCGTGATGATCCCAAGCAAACCAAGAGTCACAATGAATGGCGGCAACATCAAGCGGCTGACGAGCAATCCGGCGGTCAATCCGAAGCAGGTGCAAAGCACGAGCGCAAAGAGGAGGGATAACGCTGGATTTTGCTCCTGAGCAACCAACCGGCCCGCAATGATCGTTCCCAGAACAGCGATACCACCATTAGCCAGATCGATCCCGGCGGTAAGGATGATCATCGTTTGGCCAATAGCCAGCGTACCCACGATAACGCTCTGCTGGACTACGAGCGAGAGATTACCGGCCGCCCAGAACGTCCGCGTGGTCACGGAGAACACTGCGCAGAACGCTATTAAAACCACCAGCGGGCCAAATGTGGGAGTCGTGACCACCCGGCCGAACCCACCAGCTGTGCGGTTCGGTTTGGCTGCGCTAATTAGGCTCATTGATCCGTTTCCTTTTCGCGTACTGAGCCTTCTAGCCCGCAATAAGCGTGCGGATGCATATGGCGTGTGATGTTTGCGGGCTAGTCGGGCACAGAACGAGGGACCAGAACCCGAAGCTTAATTTACTGACGCGACGCGCTTGTCCAGAGCAACTGCTGGTGCGACCAATCCCCAGCAATTCTCTAAACCCCATTTCGTATCTTGTGACGGAAGACCCGAGAAAGGTTTGTCGCTGATTAACTTGGCACCGGTGTTGATGAATCCGCTCGGCTTCTTTCCGGACTTCACGTAGTCGACTACGTAGTCAACTCCCCGAGCAGCCATAATCTTTGGGAATTGCATGACTGTGGCGGCTATTTTTCCGTCCTTAACGTATTGAACGCCGAGACGACCTCCATCGATCGAAGTTAAAACAATGTCTTTCAATTTGCCGCGCGCTTTGATTGCGGCGTAGGCACCCTCGGCGGCCGGCTCGTTGATCGTATACACCACGTTAATGTCAGGGTGAGCGGTGAGGAGATTTTCCATTGCGGTCTGGCCTTCGTCCTGAGCGCCGTGCGTATTCTGTTTACCAACGATTGCCGGATCACCTTCCTTCAAGCCAAACCCTTTCAGGAAGCCGTCATGCCGCTGTACGTCGACGCTTCCACCTGGCGTACCATCAAGCATCGCAAGCTTGGGAGCCTTGCTGCCAAGCGCCTTTTT
>Ga0070699_100006592_pt1 | contig 10095 bp, 11 predicted proteins | sample KBSK1503metaG_FD_65473 | JGI IMG/M metagenome (GOLD analysis project Ga0070699, IMG submission 65473) | Corn, switchgrass and miscanthus rhizosphere microbial communities from Kellogg Biological Station, Michigan, USA - KBS K1-50-3 metaG | ecosystem: Host-associated > Plants > Roots >... | reverse complement strand
CTCCTGATCGCCACGATGGAATGTGCTCAGGTGAACGATCAGGTCGACGCCAGCTCCGATCATCCGGCGCACGACATGAGGCGCAAGGTTCCTGTCGGCCGACATCGCAAGCACCTCCAGCCGGTCGAGAGCTGTCTGAGGGTTGCTCGCGTGAAGCGTGGTCAGGCTGCCGTCGTGTCCGCTGGACATGGCATGGATCATGTCGAGCGCCTCCGTCCCTCGGACCTCGCCGACGATGATCCGCTTCGGCCGCTGGCGCAATGCTGCCCGTTGAAACAAGTCCTGCATGGTGATACGGCCGGCGCCCTCTACGTTCGCGTCGCGTTCTTCGAGGCTGAAGAACTGCGGGCGCAGCTCGTGCAGCCACAACTCGGTCTCGGTCTCGAGAACACAAGTCCGTTCGCCCTCCGGAATCATCAGCGCCAGCACCCGCGCCAGCGTCGTCTTGCCGGTGCCAGTTGGGCCGCTGAGGATGATGTTCAAGCGTGCCCTCACCGCGGCCTCGAGAAGCGGGACCGCCCGAGCGGGAATCGTTCCCGACCTGACCAGGTCGCCAAGGCTGAGGAAACGACGCAGCTGCTGCTTGCGGATGGTGATGACGAGCGGCTTTGCGATCGGCGGAAGCACGGCATTCAGACGGCTGCCGTCGCGCATGGTGACCGTGACAATCGGGCTTGAAACGTCGAACCTGCGTCCCGACTGCTCGGCATAGAACCTGACGACGCTGATCAGGTCGTCCTCCGACTCGAAGGAAGCCGGCAGCGGCTCGCGGTGGTCGCCATATTCGAGGTAGGCATGGTCGAGGCCATTCATGTGGATGTCCTCAACTCCTTCCTTGGCGAGCAGCTCGCCCAGCGGTCCGAGCGCGCTGTGCTGTATGTAGAGTCGCTGCCGTATCTCCCAAAGCTGGACCTGGGAGAGCTGCGGCAGCGAGGACGAACGAGCCGTCGCGGCATGGTAGTCGCGCACAGCCTTGTCGGCGAGTCCGAATATTGCCCGATCGTCGGAGACCTGGGGCCTCGGATCCTTGCGCTCGCGGAGCAGATCTTCGAGGCTCTTCTGAAACGCTGGAAGGATGTGGGCTTCGGCCTGGCTCAGCTCATCGGCGGTGGCTTCCAGGATCTGCATGTCACGCTCTCTCTGCGGCGGCGACTTCGAGCGGCGCCAGAGAAACTGCCAACACTTCGAACGCCCGGCGCGTCGCCAGCGCCTGCGGCCCGTGCTGCTTTTCGTACCGAGGATCCGCCGTGTGGACCTCTGCGACATTCAGCGCCTCGACGGAGTGTTGAAGGTCGACGTGAGTCCAATAGTCGGGCGCATCCGGGAGACTGCCTACGGTGGACAGTCCGTACTCCTCGCCGGCGTAGCGCCCGAAGCCGGCGAAGGCGCGTTCGTTGTGGCGGTTGACGACGATCCTCGCCTTTCGAAGCCACTCCTCCCCTTGCCGCTCGGCTTCCCAATAGCGCCGTTCCAATGCCGCCGTGCCGCGTGGCGACGGTGTGACCACCCAGAGCAAGCCGACAGAACCCATAGCGTCGCCAAGTGACGAAGGCTGGCGACCGAGGTCGATGACAACATGTTCGAAACGCCGCGAGGCTGTTTCCAGCAAACCTGCCATGAAGTGAGCCGTAATCCGATGCGCATCGTCGCGATGCTTGATCCCCGGAAGCACCGCGATGCGATCTCGAAAACCAGTGTGTTGCTCCAGCTCGTCGCGATCGACCGGCGCCAGTTGCGCCTTGTAAGCAAGGTCGAAGATGCCGACTTCAGGATCAAGGTCGAGGATGGTGGCGATTTCGGGGTTGTCGAGATTGAGATCGATTAGCAGCGTTCGCGCCTTGGCAGCCAGCACCGCAGCCAGCCCTATGGCGACACTCGTTGCCCCGTCGGCGCGCACTGAGAAAACACCGATTGGTGTCACCCAGCTGCTCCTCCCGCCGGGATTGGTTGCTGGATGTCGCCAGGCTGCATGATCGCCAGGACAATCCCGCCATGGTCGGAATACCAGACGACCTGCGGGAACAGCTTTGTCGGAATCCAAAGCTCAGCCGACCCCTGCCCAACCTGAAGGACACGAACGTCCTGCATGTAGACGATGTCGACCGGCGCGCCATTGGGTGCGGCGGCGCTGACCAGCAGGAGCACGTGGTCGCCGGGTGCGAGGTCTGCCGGCATGATGCGGATTGGCAGCTGGGCCCTGACCATTCCTCCGGTCGCTTGCTGTGCCACGACATCTGCAGGAATGAGGTCACCCGCCGGCACATCGATCGCGGCGACCTGCCCGATGATCCGCGTGCGGTCCGTGTCGCGCAGCAGCGTCGCCAGGAGACTTGGGTCCTGAGTCCGGATGAGAGAGGTCGTCAGCTCGTCGGCCGTGATCGTGTTGCCCGCCTGAATGGCCCTTGCCGCGCGGAGAACCGGAACCATCTTGCTGAGCTCGGCACCCGGGCCAAGAACGATGAGCGAATAGGCCGCAAGCGAGAGGCCTACGAGGAGCCCCAACAATGCGGCTAGGCGCCATCGGCGCTGCACCGTTCCGGCCACCAGACGAAGAGGTCTCGATTCCGCTGTCGCACTCATTGCCCTGCTACCGCCTCCGGTTGCAACTGATAGACGAGGTATTGCTGGCTGATCGGTCGTGTCTTGACGCCGAGCGCGTTCCAAGCGCCGCCATTGACCGAATACGTCACCAGGTAGCGAAGGATTGCGATGACCCTGTAACCGTTGGTCAACCGATACGTGTCGGTTTGATACAAGTGCTGGATGTCGCTCTGTGCCGGATACGGCTGACCAAGGTCGACAGAGTCGTAACCCAAGCCATCGCCGAATTCCCAGCTGACGCCCTCAAGCCGAGCTCTTACGCGCACTGTGAGTGGGCCTGAAGTTGCGACGGCGTCTTGCATCGATGCGGTGCCACTCAGCCAGAACCAGGAAGGTAAGCCAGCCAGGCCAGCGCTCGGGTTGATCCCCAAACTAAGAACTGGCCATGGCTGCCGGGAGCTGGCCTCGTCTGCGAGTGCAATTTCGGGCGTTGTCGGAGGAAGCAGACTGTCGGTCGGGTTGGGTACGCAGATCAGTCCGAGCGCGTTGCCGTTCGAGTCATAGACGTAGTAGCCGGTCTGAGCAGAAGGGCATGCCGATACCGGAAGTTGCGCGCAGGGGTTGCTGATTTGACCGTTGTTCTGGGTCGTCGGACACGAGGCTGGTACTGAGTTGCCAGGAACTGGCCTATACGTGTAGCTCGGCGCCGTGGACGTTGTGCCGGATCCGGTCGGCTGCGTGGAAGCTGTGGCTGTGATGCCGTTCGGATCGTAACCGGCAGATCCTTGGCTCACGACTGGACCCTTGCTCACTGGGCCGACGTTGACTGTTGAACCGTCGTTGCCGGGGTCCTCGGCCAACGCCGCGGTAGGCAGGAGGACAACGGCGGCAAGAGCTGCCAAGACGGAGCGCATCAACTGCGTCCTCATGAGGAGACAGTCACTGCGTGAGCTTCCGCGTCCGTAATGAGATACCGACCACTGACGGACACCATCCAGAACTTGTCGTCGAAGCTGATGGTGTACTGCCTGATGATTTGCCCGTTGGCGGTGCTGGTCAGCGTTATCCGCGAGGTGCCAACTTCCTCAACGCACCACGTCACCGACGCATCATTTGGGTCCGCGAGCTTACCGACGCGAACCGAGGTCAGCTGGTTTGTGAAGTCCTCAGACACCCCCGCCGCGTGGTTCTGAGCGAGTGCGGCACGGAGTTTGACCAATCGATTTCCTGTGTCCGCGCCACCGAGCAGGCTTCCATCGCTGGCCCGGTATGCCTGCAGTTCGACTTGTCCGTCGGCGACTAGGTCGCTCTTCACCGTCGCGGCGTCAGACGCGTTGACGATGTCGCCGCGGTCGGTCGGGTTGAAGGGGTTCTGGTAATAGCCGGTGGGAGGCCAGGGGTGGACCAGCGGGATGTTCAGATACCGGAGGTCGCCCAGCCGGCCGGTAGCCCCCAAGGCGGCGATGCTGCCAAGGATCAGCACAAGAATGGCGGCCACCACCCCGGTCCGGGCCCAGCTCCCTAGGACCGCGTTTCTCATCTCAAAGCCTCGCGCCCTGGCGGGTCTGGTGAGCACGGCTTCAACCTGCCCCTAAGCCTTAAGCGGCATCTTAACGCCGCCAGGCGATCTTTCACGGGTCGACATGGCGTCGAACCGTTTCGCCCGCAGAGCATCGCCGACTGTGACTGCCGCGATCCTCAGCACAGCCTCAAGGATTCCTCAACTTTTCTTGAGGTTGGCTGAGCTAGGTCGCCCGTCCGGCCTGCTTGGCGCAAAGCCTGTCTGGACACCCGTGCGCATGTCGCGAACGTAGAGGTAGGCCACCTTCCGACCACCTTCCGGGCGGGGCTTTAGGCCAGAAATGAAGGGCTTCCCTGAGTCCGGCTGAATTCAGCCAGCAGCGGCGCGAGCGCCAAACACCTTCCGATCACCTTCCGTCCACCTTCCGTGAGCGCTCGAGACCATGCCTACCGGCAGAAGGTGGTCAAGCGGCGATGAGAAGGTGGTTCAAGTTGGAGATTGACTCAGACCAGATCGCGCTCCGTTCCCTAGCCCCTGGCTCCGAGGGCCTTCGGCAAGTTGGCGAAGGTGGACGGAAGGTGGGCGGATCCGATAGTCGGACCCATCCCAAGCGAGAGAGGTCCGAAATGATGCGCTTCGTCGATCAGATCCACCAAGCCTTCCAGGAGACGGTCCGATCAGGATCACTCGTCGGCGTTGAGGACTTACCCACCCGTCTGAGGGTCTGGAGAGCGCCGGCCGACACGCGCGATCGCATGTGGGCTCAGGTACTCCACGATTACATACAGGGGCCGCGCGCGTCGTGGGCCACGATCATTCTCGAGGCCATGTGCCCAGACCTCGTGACGACCATCGCGGCAATGCCTGCAATGCCGCCGGCGATCACCCACGACGAGGTGGCCCAGCAGCTGATCACCGAGCTTCTGGCCGCCGCACTTGACGGCCCCGCCGAGCCAGCACGGTGGTCCCCAAACAGGTTGCTCTCTACGGCAACAAAGGGGACCTATCGCTGGCTTGCAAGAGAGATCCGGTCGCTGAGTCATAGCACCGGCGATCTGGATCGACGGGCCACCGACGCGGCGGGACATGAAATTCCCGGCTTGCTCGCAGAACTGGAGGCTCGGTCGATCCCCTCGGCCGGGCTGATCATCCTGTATCGGCAGGAGGTTCTCGGCGAGTCGCTGGCGGACCTGGCAGCCGAATCCGGCCTGTCGCAGAACGCCCTGCGGCTCCGGCGCCGCCGAGCGATCGAACGAATCCGAAGAGAGCTAGCAGCCTAAAGCAAGAGGAGGGCGGCGGTTCACTTGAACCACCTGCCTCCGCGTTAGACCCGCCCACAACACTGTGCTTCAAAGAGCGCTGAACGCGCTGACCGGTGTGGCGCGGTGTTACGAGGTCTGGTTGGCAGGCACCCGTGAAGTCCCTAGCCGCGGCTCGGCGTATCGATTCCTCATACCCAAACTTGGCCGGGCCATGGGCCGGGTACTATCCACGCCAAGTTGGTCGATAAGAAGACATTCGACCTGATCAAGAAGAAGCATGGTGCCTACGCGAGTTGGGCAGTCTGGGCGGAACCGACCGGCCGCCCCAAGTCGCACACCGGCGAACTGAGCGTGCTTGATCCGGAGCGGAATCCGGAGTTGTTGCGGATCCTCACGCCCGATGTGGTTATGGTGGCGCTCAACCTGTCCCGGTTCTCGCCCGTGCCGCTTGGCAACTTCCATGACCCGAGCCCCAAGTCCCAGGACTACAAGATTCGGTACGCGTTTGCTGGTACGTCTTACTACGGCGCTTACATGACTGACCTCATCAAAGACGTCGTGATGTTGAAGTCGAGCGACCTTATGCGCCACCTCGCGGCCAATCCGATCCTCGTTAGCGAAAACGTGCGAAGGCTAGTTGGAGAGCTCGACGACCTTGGCTGTGTGTCACCGACACTGATCGCGTTCGGCACTGATGCCTACCGGCTTGCTGTCCGCCATGTCCCGTCAAACCGGCACTCGCGCGTCGTTAGAGTGACCCACTACAGCCACTACATCTCAAAAGAGGACTATCGGGAGCGCGTGCTAACCGAACTCGCTCGTTGACAGGAGCGTTGGATGTCTGGCGAGACAAGGCTCGTCGTTCGGGCGCCGGTGCTTGCGACGCTAGCTCGCGAGGTAAGGAGTTTCTGCGCCTGATGCATCGACGTGACCGAGCCACCTGGCCCGTACCGCCGTTGCCCCCGCGCGGAAGCGTCGCGCTGGTTGGTTGTGTAAAGAAGAAGCTCCCACATGCCGCTCCAGCAGCCGACCTCTACGTCTCCCCACTGTTCGTGCGTCAACGCGAATGGGCGACCGCAAGATGCGATCGGTGGTTCATTCTTTCGGCTAAGTACTGTCTTGTGGCGCCGGACGATCTGATCGAACCTTATGAGCTGACGCTCAAGACGCTGCCGATTGCAGAGAAGCGGGCGTGGAGCGCACGAACGGTCGATCAACTCAAACGCGAGCTGGGAAGGCTGGACGGCGTGTATTTCGAGATATATGCCGGGGCTCAGTACGTCGAGTTTGGTCTGATCGCTGGTCTGAGGGCAGCCCGCGCTGTCGTCGCTCTGCCGTGGAGTGGACTCGGCTTAGGCCAGCGAATCGCTCGCCGAGAGTACGCCCCGTGAACCATGTCGAGTCATTGCTCTCGCACCTGATCCGGCCAGATCGCCTCTGGTCCCGCTCGGAGTGTCTGTTGCATCCGTCACCGGTTCCGGCTTCATGTGGTTTCTATGGTTGGTACTTCAGCGAACTCCCAGCCGGCGTTGATGGGAGTGGCTGCGTTCACAGGCTCGGATGCACACTTCTGTACGTTGGGATCGCGCCAAGTAGGCCCGTTGGACACAACGGTCTTCCGTCAAAACAGTCGCTCAGAAACCGCATCCACATGCATTACGCAGGTAACGCGGAAGGATCAACCTTGCGCCGCTCACTGGGCGTGCTTCTGAGAACCAAACTGAAGTTACAGGCTGACTTGACGCGCAAGTCGAAATCCTTCGGCGAAGGCGAGGCCCGGTTATCGGACTGGATGGAACGGAATGCCTACGTGGCCTGGATTGAATATCCCGAGCCTTGGGCCGTCGAGAAGCGGGTTATCGAGAGCCTCGACCTTCCGCTAAACCTCGCCCACAATCGAGCACATCCGTTTTGGATGAACCTGACCGAAGCCCGGTCCAGGCGACGGACCGTCCCGTAGTACGAAGTCGGGCCCACTCGATTTGGCCCCAGTGACTTAGCTACGACTCGTAAGCGCTGCAGCCTTCAGCGGTCGGCGTTGGGATCAGGTCACCTCTGTGTGTTGCTGTATGCAGGTCTTCTTACCCCCGATCTGATCTCCGAAGGTGCATGGAAGGTGGACGGAAGGTGGAAGTGATCGACCAATTTCGGGCACCTCGTTGGAGATCTATTGGGCATGAAATTTCGCAAGCAGGCCCACTTCGCTCGGTCGGTCGCGGCAGCTGCGGGGATGGCACCGGTGCTCGCGATCCTCCTGGCTGTCCCAGCTTTCGCTGCGTCTGACCTCAACACCGTAATCGACTCTGTTCGTGACTGGGTTGCTGGCCTGCTCATTGCACTGGCGACCCTCTTCCTCACGGTCGGCGGCGTCCGCTACCTCACCGCTCAGGGCAATCCGCGAGCAATAGAAGAGGCGAAGGCCGGCATCAAGGCGGCGCTGATCGGCTACGGGCTCGCGGCGCTAGCGCCGACCCTGGTCTCGATCCTTCAGAAGGTACTCCGCACCTGATGGACATCACATCTCAGGTCATTGATGCCATCAACGGTTGGTTGCAGAGCCTAGCTGCGCACCTCCTGCAGCCGGCAATCGCCGCCGCGGGCCAACTCCTCTTTCAGACGCCGACCTACGACTCGATCCCGGAGGTCGGCCGCGCGTGGGCGCTGGTTCGCGATGTGACCGACGCCCTCTTCGTTCTCGCGCTACTCGCTGCCGGAGTCATGGTGATGGCGTCAGGCTCGCTCGAGTCGCGGTACTCGGCGAAAGCACTCATCCCGAGGATCGTCCTAGCGGCTATCGCTGCCAACGCAAGCCTTGCTCTCTGCGGCGGCTTGATCAAGCTGGACAACGCGCTGATCAACGGCGTGGTCGGCCCGGATCCTGGAACGACAACCTTCGGACAGTTGGCCACCATGGTCCAGGGACCGCATGCGGCTGATCAGGTCGTCGGCAGCCTGGTTGGACTGGCTGCCGCGGTTCTCGCGATCCTCCTGGTCGCTCTCTACATCGGTCGCGACGTCGTGCTGTTGGTTGCGACCGTGCTGTCGCCGCTTGCGCTCGCGACGTATGCGCTCCCACAGACAGACGAGATCGCCCGCATCTGGTGGCGTGTCTTCACCGCGCTGCTTTTCGTCCAGGTGATCCAAGCGATCCTGGTCGAGGTTGGCGTCGAGCTCCTGCGCCATACCAACTGGCTGGGCGGTCCGATGTCAGATCTGACCACGGGACTTGTCCTCATCACTCTGCTCTACCTCCTCTTCAAGCTCCCATTCGCCGCTTACCACTGGGCTTTCCGCCACCCGCTGAGCCGGAGCCCGGTCGTCCAGACGGCTGTCACCACGGCCAAGTCGGTGGCCGCAGCGGTGGCCTGACGTGGAGCCGGTGAAGGTGCCGCAGAACCTGGAGTTAGAGGACGTGATCGCCTGGGGACTTGGGGCGGTCGATCTGATGTGCGTGGCCGCCGGTGCCGCAGCTGGATGGTGGCTATTCGAATTTCTCCCCGGCGACCTCGACATCCGCATCGGAGCCGCAATCCCGCTGGCGGTCGTTGGTCTCGGGCTCGGCGTCATGCGGTTCGGCGACTTTGCGCTGCGCGACTGGGTCACGCTCGCCGTGCAGTACGCCCTGCGCCCACGCCGGCTACTGGTTGGGGGCGGGCAATGATCGGACTGCGGTCAAAGCGCACCACCGAGCTGCTCCCGGTCCAGTCGGTCAAAGACGGAGCTCTGGTTCTCCGTGGGGGATCTCTGAGGGCGGTCCTCGAATGCCAGACCCTCGCGTTTGGAATCAAAGGTGAGGCCGAGCAGCGCGCGGTCGTCGCTGGCTGGTCCTCACTTCTCAACTCGCTGATACACCCGCTTCAGGTCGTCATCCGGACGCGTCGACTCGATCCTTCCGCGCTGCCGCACCCTGTGGATCACAACCGCGCGTTGCGCGAGTCCTACCGATCGCTGGTCGAAAGCCTCACCGATGCGCGGAAGGTGCTCGATCGTCGCTTCTACGTCGTCGTTCCGTGGGACGCGCCGAAGTCGCGCCCACCCAAGAGTCCGGAGCAGTTCCTCGAACAGCGAGTTTCATGGGTGGCCGACTGCCTTCGCCGGCTGGACCTACAGCCGCGGCGTCTGGGTGATCACTCATTGGCGGAGCTGCTGCGCCGGGCCATGGATCCCGCAGCCTCGGTGCAGCCGACCGCTGTTGATGACAACCTCATCGACTTCTCCGACCTGGTCGCTCCCACAGCGCTGACGGAGGGCGCGACCTCTCTGTCAGTGAGCGGCCGTCACGCGATTGCAATCGCCGTGAGCAGGTATCCCTCTCGCCTGCACCCGGGTTGGCTCGGTGACCTCCAGGCATTCGATGGCGACCTGGATCTTTCTCTACACATCTGGCCCAGTAGCGGGCCGGCTGTCATGTCGTTCCTCGAGCGGCGCATCGGTGAACTCTCTTCAACGCTCCGAATCCTCGATGAGCACGGCGGCCGCCCGGATCCCTGGCGGCGTTCGGCCCTCCACGACGCGATCGAGTTGCAGGACAGGATCGCCGACGGTTCCGAACGGCTCTTCGATGTCGCGCTCTACATGACTGTCTGGGCGGAAGGCATAGACGAGCTCGGCGCGGCCACCAGCCGGATTGAGGCACTTCTCGGCATGCGCCTGATTCACACACGCCGATTGCTTCTCCAGATGCGTCCTGGCCTGGTCTCGTCGATGCCAATCGGAGTTGACAAGGTCAGGCTTCAGCGGCTGCTGTCGACGAGCGCGCTTTCGGCGACC
>Ga0070699_100006590_pt1 | contig 10098 bp, 11 predicted proteins | sample KBSK1503metaG_FD_65473 | JGI IMG/M metagenome (GOLD analysis project Ga0070699, IMG submission 65473) | Corn, switchgrass and miscanthus rhizosphere microbial communities from Kellogg Biological Station, Michigan, USA - KBS K1-50-3 metaG | ecosystem: Host-associated > Plants > Roots >... | reverse complement strand
AATCAAGTTTGCGGCCAGTGCCACGCGCGGCTGGGCGGCAAATCCTTACCTATTCTGGCCTTCCCGGACGTACTCGATCACAAGCACTTCGTGCCCGGCGATACGAACCTTACCGAGCGGGCGCGGTTTTGGAGTTATATCTTTCCTCCAACCACTGCACTCGGCAATCCGCCCAGCACGACAATTAGTCAAGGCTTCGACAACTTCTGGCCGGACGGGCGTGGCAAGAAGAGCCGCACGCAGTGGCAAGACCACGTGGGCGGCCCGCACGCATGGAAGGCGGGCGCCAGTTGCATGACGTGCCATGCATTCCACGGCGATGCGGTTTCGAAGGATCCGCAACAGCAATCGAAACTACGGCAGCCTCCGAAGGAGCTTTGCGAGTCGTGCCACAGCCAGAGTGGGTCGACCAAGCAGCCGAACCGGGAGATGTACGCAGGCGGCTCGAGCCTGGCTAGCAGTCAGCACGCGGATCAAGGGGTCGAGTGCGTCGACTGCCACATGGGCGCCGTCGGCCAGCGCATGACAGCGACAACCGCGGGCAAAGCGGCATTCGATGTCTCGTTTCACGGCATGTGGATTGCGTATTCCGACAATCCGCCCGCGACACTCGCTGACGCGCGCGGCAATTGCGAGGTTTGCCACACCGACCAGCGCATAATGACCAATGGGACGAAGCCTCCTCCAAAAACCGCGGTGGAACTTCTCGATTATGTCAGGAAGATTCAGGAGTCGACCAAAGCTGCCGTGACGAAAATCCAGAATCGCGCCGTGACCAACAAGAGCAAGGAGAGTAAGACAGTTCTTCAGCTGAATAATGCTCAAGCCAATCTCAACACGATTCTTATGGACGGCAGCATGGGCGTGCATAACAGCCGCGTTACCCCGAATGGCATTGTGTCGCCCCAAGGGGGAATCGCTGACTGTCTCAGGTTGGCCAACATCTGGGTTGAGCTCGCGTGTCGACAACCGGGAGCGAATTGCACCGGCGCTATTTTTAACCCGATTAGCGAACAGGTGGCTGAACCGACTCCGCCGGTCTTACGCCGACAAACTGAATCGGTCATCTCGGAGGTGACTTCGAGCGAGTGGCCGTCATGAACTTCCCTGACACTGCCTCGCTATGGAGAGCATGTCATGCCTGAACGCCAATACCGAATCCATCCGGCGATCGGCATCGCGCGCGTTGGCGATGCGGTGCGCAGCGACGCCAGTAACGATTTCTACTTCGTCGGTCCTGAAATTCCCGAAGTTCCGGCGAACGTCGACCCGCAGTCCGGCGCGCAAGGAGAGTTCAAGACACCTGACGGGAAGGTCAAACCCCAAGCAGCGCGCTTTCGCATCTTTGAATACGAAAAGGGAAATGATGGCAAGTTCCGCCCTATTGGTGAGGTCAGGACCAGCGACAACACGCGAGTCGTAAGCGTCATTTGGACTGTGCATTTTGCCAACCGCAAAGCGAATTTCTGCGCCTTTCACGGTCAGGCCGGCGCGGAGGACAATCCCCTATTCGCAAGCTATGGAACGAACCCCAGACTTAAGGTCCGTAACGACAAGCTGAAAACAAACGCCGAGCGAAAAAAATGGCTGGAGCTTGATCCCGGCCCGCAACAGGTTAAGGGCGGCGACACCGGAACGGTAGCGCATTTCGCAATCGATCACGATCTGAAGCAAAACAAGCCAAGCGGCGAAACGAAACTGCAAATCCGGACGCTAGGCGAACTTCGGTCGGATGCAGACGGACGCTTGATCGTCATTGGAGGGATGGGTCGAAGCGACTTTGATCCGGGTTTGGGACGCGAGACGATACAGCATTTTGCCAACAATGATGGCTGGTTCGACGATATGTCCGACGGCCCCGTTCAAGCTGAGTTGACGATCGACGGCACCAAGCAACAGGTTGCCGGTGCCTGGGCGGTCGTCGGTCCGCCCGACTTCGTGCCCCCCATCCGAAGCTACCGCACGATGTATGATTCACTTGTCGACGTGATCGTGCGCCAGATGGACATTCCGGCCGACGACGGGCTTTTTGCCGGCTCACTCGCCCACATCGCTGCAATGAACGACGACTGGAAGCGGAACAATACGATAAAGGATTTTAGACCGCGCTTCACGCGAGACATCGCGCCGATCCTCAGCGCCATCGCAAGGATAGAGCGGGTGCATCAACACCAGATGGGTCCTCGGGCGCGCTTTCACGGGTCGATTGGCGTTTTGAATTTTAATTCGCTCGGGGGACCAGGCAGCCTGCAGGGGAATCGCGACGCAGTTTTTGAACGAGTGCGAGATCCAAATGCGTTGCCGACGCAGCAAATACAGCCATCCCAGATGCCGTCCGCCCACGGGGATTACTATGAAACAGCCAATGGCAGAGGCGGCGACACCGATCCTGCCTTTTTGCATTCAGTTTCCAAACTGCAATACGCGCTCTTGCGTGCTTGGCAGAAAGGCGACTTTGTCGAAGATTGGGGACAAGTCCCGGCGAACCCGCCTGCGATCACGCCCGAGGGGCTCGACCGTGCCGCGCTGGAGAACATGTCGGGCGGGGCGTTCTACCCAGGTATGGAGGCAAGCTGGCTATTTGCGAAGAAGGAAGTCTGGGACAAACCGTTCCGCCTCGCTCTCAATCGCACGGTGGCAACGATTCCGGTGCCTGGCGAGGGGCGGCGGGACGTGATCGTCGCGGCCGGCGTTTTCTCACAGCAAATGGCGCTGCCATGGCAGGCCGATTTCCTCGATTGCGCCGCGGACTTTGTCGACGATCAGTCAGTCGCGGACAAACGGCGTCGGGTCGGATGGTGGCCTATGACCCGCCCGGACGAAGTGTTCCCGGTCGACAGTCCGAAAGATCGGCGACCCTGGGCAAGAGTGCCCGATTCGCAGACGTCGCTTGGTTTCCGTGAAATGCAATCTCATAATGAAATGGTGACTCTCTGGTCGACGCTCGGCTTTGTTGTCGAGACGACGCCCGACGGTGGGCCCAAGGACCTTTATGAGGTCGAGTTCAGTAAGGCGCCTGTGCTGGTTGCGGCGGCAGCTCCCAAGCCGGCGGTGGGCGAGAAAAAGGCAGCAAGGACGAGAAAAAAAAGCCAGGCAACATCGAAGGCATGAAGCTCGTACGCCAAAATTTTCCTTGCACTGGCGTCGATGCGACGAGCGGGTATGACATTACGGTCGTCGGCGCCGGACCGGCCGGTAGCGTTCTCGCTCTTCTCGCGGCGCGTGCGCGTTATCGTCGTCGAGAAGTCGCACTTCGATAGGCCACGCTTCGGAGAGACGGCGCCACCTGAGCTTCGGCAGGCGCTTACGCGGGTCGGTCTCGAGCATCTCGCGCGATCGCCGTTATGTCGCGAGGCACCGGAAGTGTTGTCGGTTTGGGGAAGCGACGATCCGCGGTCGAGGCATCACATCTTCTCGCCCTATGGGACCGAGTTGCACCTCGATCGCCGGGCATTTGACGAAGCATTGGCCTTGGCGGCGCACGATGCGGGCGCCGATTTGAGACTCGGCTGTACCGCGCGCTTCGCAGCCCAGCCGCGGGACGGCTACATGGTGCAATTATCGACCGGTGAGCGTATTCGCGCCAACGTGGCGATCCTTGCCACAGGTCGCGCTGGGGTGGTCTCGGCCTTCCGTATTTGCGTGAATACCTCGACAATAATGTCGCGGTTGCTGCGCGTCTTTCTTCACCTATGGAGCATCTCGATCCGCGGACGATCGTCGAAGCCGTTCCAGGAGGATGGTTCTATTTGGCTACCCTGCCGGGCAACGAGGTCATTGCGGTCTTCACGAGACATTAGCGCCGCTCGTTCCCAGCGAGCGTCGTGCGCGTTTGCGCTGGTGGTTGGAAGCCTTGGCACAAACCACCGTCGTCCGTTATGCGTTGAATGGGTGTCGGCTCCCGGGAACTCTGTTGGTGGCAAACGCGCGCGCTTCTTTTGCTCGATCGGGTGCCGGCGACCGCTGGCTTGCGATCGGCGACGCGCGTATCGCGCCAGACCCGCTGTCCGGGCAAGGGATCATTTGGGCGATCGACGACGCTGCTTCAGTGATGGACCGTTTGGAACGCATGGAGTGGAGCGATCTTGCCCAGGACATGCGGGCGAGAACCGTGCGCGAAGTCGAGGCCTATCTCTCCGAGCGCTCGCGCGTCTATTCAAGTGAGCAGCGATTCAAAGATGATGCCTATTGGAGTGCTGTTTCCAGATCGTCTGCGCTTGACCGAGATTGGGCCCCTCGCGCCTGAAAACTAATTTCGAGCGTTCCAGTTCTGCAGTTCTGGCACGGCCATCCCGCCTGATCCGCTCGGTGAAATCTTTGCCAAATGGTTTGAAAGAATCGAGGGCGGCATGTGCCGCCCTCGACCGACAGCTAACGTGTAAGAACTATCTGCCGACAGTCGTGCTGTCGTAGGTCACTCGATAGAGCGCGCCGTTGAAGTCGTCTGAGATCAGCATCGAGCCATCCTTTAGGACCAACAGGTCAGCCGGGCGCCCGAGATAATTGTTGTTTTCAATGAAGCCCGTGATGAACGGATCGACCGATTTCACCGTACCGTTCTCGTTGAGCGACACCACGACGATGTCGCCGCCGAACTTCTTGGATCGATTCCACGAGCCGTGGCGCGCGACAAAGATAGTATTGCGATATTCCGACGGGAACATGTTGCCGGTATAGAATCGCATGCCAAGCGGGGCTGAATGCGGCCCCAATAGCGTGACCGGCTTGGTGAATTCATCGCACGAGCGTCCCCAGCCGAATTCCTGGTCCGGGATGTTGCCCTGGTGGCAGTACGGAAATCCGAAATTGTCCTTGCCCGGTTGGGTGAGCCGATTGGCTTTTCCTCGGGTATATCTTCCGACAGCCAATCGCGACTGTTTTCGGTGAAGTAGAGCTGCCCTAACACCGGGTGCCAGTCCATTCCGACGACTTGCCGAACTCCGCGTGCCACGACTTCCGCGCCGCTGCCGTCGAGATTGATACGACGGAGCTGCGCGTGGGCGGGGGATGGCATGCAGATATTGCATGGCGCGCCGACATTGAAATAGAGCTTGTTGTCGGGACCGATGATGAGGAATTTCCAACCGTGCGCCTCGTCCTTGGGCAAATCGTCGTAGATAACCACCGGCTTGGGCGGGTTATCGAGGTTGTCCTCGATCTTCTCAACTTTCGAGATCTTCGCGAGCTCGGCGATGTAGAGGGTGCCGTTGGCGAAAGCGAGGCCATTCGGGCGATAGAGTCCCGAGTACAGCGTCTTGACCTCGTGTCTACCGGCCTGGTCAGTGACGGCGTAGACCTTGTCCAAGATACGGCTGCTCACAAACACGATGCCCTTGTCGCCTTGGCGCAACGAACGCGCATTGGCGAGACCGCTTGCATAGACTTCGATCTTAAAGCCCGTGGGTGCTTTCAACTTCGCGATCGGTAATTTGTCGGCGGTTGTTGGTAGTGGGGGCGGCACGATGGGCGCGAGATTGGCCCCAATTGCTGTCTCCGGTCGACCCTGCGCCCATGGTGGAGGAGCTTCGGGCGAGGCCGATGGTTGCTGGGCAGCTGCTGGCCACACGACGATGGAAAGCGCTGCGATGGTTCCGGTGAGCAGAAGATGACTTGCAGAGCATATGATCATGACGATCCTCCCTTTCGGAGGCCGTTTCCCGCCGACGTTCACGTCGGCGCACAATGCTAAAAATTGAACGACGACGAGGTTGGCGTCCGTTTCCTGCCAGTGTCCAACTTTTACCCGTTCGGCGCAATCGGCATCACGTGAGTATGGACACGGATCATTTCGCGGGTCGCTCAGATTCGCGATCAGCCACAGCTGCTTTTGGATCACGCACCAGCACCATCAGTCCGACCGTGACCAGTGCGATCACGGCTGCGAGCACGTCGAATGTCGTCGCGTAGCCCAAGTCGCCGATCAGAAATCCGGCGATCATCGGACCGGCCGCTTCGCCGATGTCCCAGATGGTTCCGAACACGCCCATGGCGGCGCCTAGGCGCCGCGCCGACGAGAGATCGGCGATGAGGGCGTTGGTCACCGGCGTAACCCCGCCGACGCCGACGCCGAGCAGCGGCGCCGCAAGAAGGAAAACGGTCAGGCTCTCGCTTCGGAAAATCAATGGCAGCGAGGCGGCGCAAGCAGAAGGCCAATGACGATGACGGGTATGCGTCCGACGCGATCAGACACGCGTCCGGCGATCGGCTTCGTCACCATAGCGAGGGTGAGCTGCGCCCCGAAGACAATCGCGATCTCCGCGTCATTGAGCCCGATTTTTTTGGCGTAGATCGGCAGGAATCCAAGAAAGGCCCCGTAGCCGAGATACATGACGGCCTCGATGCCGGCCGCGACAAAGATCGGCGGCGTCCTCAACACCTCGGCGAGACCCTGCCGAAATTCGGTCGTCCGTGCGCTCAGAGTCTTAGTGTCGCTCACAGGCTGATCGGCATCGGGGAGCAGCAACACTACAAGCAAGGTGAGCACACCGAGCGCGCCTACCAGAAGATAAGTTACCGAGCTTGTCCGCGAGCTAATTCCTAAACGCCGCCGTGATCGCCCTGGGGACAGTGCGCGTCACCCGCAGCAAAGGTGCGCTCTAGCCGCCTTGCCGATAGCACGTCGGTAAACAAGCTTACCCCTGTTGCGTTGCGGCTAGGCCGATTGAAACTCACGACGATGCCGTCCTGCGTCGGTTCGCCAGCGATTAAGACAGTCGGAATCTCCCTTGTCGCGCTCCTCGCTGCAAGCAGCGAAGGGGACGCGCCGGTCGTGACAATCACCGCAACCCGACGGCCGATTAGGTCGGCCGCCATCTCCCGCAGTCGATCATATTTGCCTCTCGCCCAACGGTATTCGATGATAACATTCTTACCCTCGACATAGCCGGTTTCCTTCAGGCCCCGATGAAACGCGGACACGTACTGTGCGAGGGGGCCGAGCGACTCGCTGTTGAGGAAACCAATCGCCGGCATCGACGGCTGCTGCGCGCGCGCCGCGAGCGGCCATGCAGCCGCCGCGCCGCCGAGCAGCGTGATGAACTTGCGTCGTTTCAATTGATCCAATTGCATTTGATCCCCGCCAGCCAAAGCCCGATTGTAGGATATCGAATTGGCGAGGATCAGTCAGGAGGTAACGGAACGATTTTACAACCTGTTAGCCGTTGGCGAGGGCAGCCGAAGAACACCTCGGATTTGGACAGCGACAGAGCCTTCTGCAGGCCGACCTCGTGCCGGCGAGATACACACTGACCAAACACCCGAACGCCGCGATCGCGGAGCGGTGGAAATTCAGCGCATTGCTGAAAATGCTCCGCGCTGGCCTGACATGAATGCGTCCCGTCGCGACATGCGGTCATTACAACGGTCCAGTCTTGTCGCGAGGGAAGCCGCCGATTTCTAATAAACCGGTAGGCACCATACCGTAAAATTCCCATTCCCGCTGGCCTCCGTGGCGAAACGAGCCTTCTCGGGGTGGGTGGCCTTCTTGGGGTGGGTGCTCAATAATGCGACATCTCTTTGCCATGCCGTGGCTAACCCAGAGCCGCCGGACTCTACTCGGCATTGCAGTCGTGGTCCTGGTGTTCGGGGCTTTCGCGCTTCTAAAAGCTATTAACGGCGGGAGAGAGCCGCCGACTAAAGAACTGATGACAGGTTCGATCCCCACGGCCGCTCCCGCTCGTAAACCTGCATCCAACGATCCAATGGCCGCTTTCCTCAGTCCGACCTCAACCGAACTTACCACGCTCGTGCAAAGCACAGCGGTGGATCGACGTGCCGTTCCGTTGCCGCGCCCGCGACCAAAACGGCTGTGACTCTCGATTGAGAGGAACGCGGGAAGCGCGCTTCGTCGTGCGGTGCGGCATCGTTCTGATGTGACTCGGCTCGCCCATTGGCTGCGACAATCCTCCAATCGGCACGAAGGTATTAAGCTGCTTGCGAGCCGAGTGGCCACGGCAACCTGCGAATACCGGCAAGGGACAAGAACGAAACAGTCTGGTTGGAAGAAGAAATCCTAAAGAATTGTTAACCCGACTGGAAATATCATTCGGGTTAGCGATGAGACAAGCCAAATCCAGTACCGGAGAAGCCGATGAACGCTCCAACATCTTCGACAGCCGTTGAGAGATCGCTTCCTGTAGAGTCGGGTGTGGAGGCAGAAATCCGCCAATCGGTAGAGGAAAACATTCCGACACGCCGCCCTCACATCGAGAGCGATGTCGAACGAATTAGGTCCTCCATCGCACAGTTAACTTCAAATTCGATTGACGGACTCCAAGGGCTAACGTACGAACTCCAGGAACTGCAAAGATTTCTGAACGCTGAGGTTCAGCGCGTGCAAGGTGAAATCGAGAGTGCATTGGCCGGGATCAAAATCATAATCGAAACCATTGCTCCTTGGAAAAGCAGCCAGGCGTCGGGACCGCCTCCGACAAGCGCCCGCGCTATTCGTGTGGGCCCGGGCAGCAAATAGCGAAAATTTTGAGCGGTCGCCCGCCTCGGGTTCAATGACCCCGCTCTTTGCATCGCCGCTGATCGAGCGCCGACATCCCCGGTAGCGGATCTCCGAAGAAGGCCGCCGTAAGACTTTGCTGGTCTCGCAATGCCTCCCGGCGATCACGATCGGCCAGCGCCATTGGACTAGGCACAAAGCTCGGCGGGATCGGCTTGCAGCCGCGCTCAAGCTCATTCAGGACTTTGGCCATTGTAATTTCCCCCGTCCGGCCTTCCCATGCCGCAGCCGTAGGGCACGCCAGCACCTTGGCCAAACGGTGATGGTAGGCTGTCCGAATTAGGGAATCACCTCAGCCGGGAATGGCCGCGTCAAGTCGCGCGGATTCCCTCCCTGCAACCAAGCGGCACCGTCGTCTTCATCGTGCTCCTGCTTGAAGGATCAGCCATGCCGGATTCCCGCCACAAACTGCGAAACGCTGGCCAGGTTTTCGCCACAAACCGCGAAACCAGAATCTTTGCGGCGAAGTACGCCTGAAACAGGCGTGCGGTACATGTTGATCAACAAGACGGTTGCCCGTTCTCGGAAGTGGTAAGCGTGATCGGCGTCCCAGCTGGAGGTCACGCCTATGATCGCTATGGAAAGAACGGCGTTCGAATAGGGATGGACGTGATGTTTTCCGATTATCGGCATTGGCTCGAATACGATTCCGTGGCGCTTGCGGTGCTGCTGGTCGGTATCGGATTTGTCGCATTGATCGTGCTGAGCATTTGAGGATGGGAGATCGCGCGCTTTTTGTTCTCGCTTGAGGGCTGGAAATGTCCTTCGCGACCGTGAGGTAGAGCGAAATGATCCCGTCGAACAACATCAGTCGTGTCTATGATCCCCACACTCTCAGCATCATAGCCATCGCATTCGATCGCGCGTGCGATTTTCTGCCGGTTCAATTCAGAGACAGTGATTACATGCGCAGAAAGCTCGCCTCGCACATTATCCGTCACGTTAATGACGGCGAAAGTGATCCGACGCGCCTCGCCGACTCGGCCATCGTCTCCATTTTTTGGTAATCCAATCGACGCAGGACGGAGCTTGCTCCTGCGGACGATGCGTTCCTGCACGTCCTTATCGTCATAGACGGGCCCCAGCAGCAGCAGCAGATGAAACCCCAGGCTATAAAGAAACCCGCCATGGCCGCGGCTGTCGCCCGCCCCGAAGCCCGTCACGGAGATCAACCGCTTGACGTGAGCCTGCTCCATCGCGGTGACGAGCACCCGCGTCGCTTTGGAGAAAAGCCGCGTCGGCTTGAGGACGATTTCGGGCCCGGCCGAAACGCCGAGCGACTGGATGACGACATCAACTCCAGTCAGCGCGCGCTTCACCGTGGCCATTTCGAGCGCGTCGCCGGTCGAGCTTGGGATGGTCAACAGGAGTTCTTCGGGCTGACCGCGCCAGCGCACGCACCGAATGCGAGACCGCGCCTGCGAAATAAAAGGCGCGCGGCCACCGCCGAAGCGGCGTATATCACTAATTTTCCTTGAGACGAGCCCAGCTAAAGGCGGCGCTTGGGGCCTGCCTTGTCGAGCTGGCTGAGCGCTCTTGCTTTCAAAACTGACCCGTTACCTACCGGCGCATTGGCCGAGCTTCCGATT
>Ga0070699_100006587_pt1 | contig 10103 bp, 8 predicted proteins | sample KBSK1503metaG_FD_65473 | JGI IMG/M metagenome (GOLD analysis project Ga0070699, IMG submission 65473) | Corn, switchgrass and miscanthus rhizosphere microbial communities from Kellogg Biological Station, Michigan, USA - KBS K1-50-3 metaG | ecosystem: Host-associated > Plants > Roots >... | reverse complement strand
CGTCTCGTCGAGGAGGCTGACGGTGGCCATGATGAACCCTGGAGTGCAGTAGCCGCACTGGAGGCCGTGCTGCTCGTGGAACGCCTCCTGAACGGGGTGCATCGTCCCGTTTGTCGCCAGACCTTCGATCGTCGTGATCTCGTGTCCGTCCACCTGGACGCCGAGCAGCGTGCAGGACTTCACCGACTCGCCGTCCAGCAGCACCGTGCAGGCGCCGCAACTGGACGTGTCGCAGCCGACGTTCGTACCGGTCAGGCCGAGCCGCTCGCGCAGGACGTAAACGAGCAGCTCACGCGGCTCGAGCTCGAGGACGTGCTCCGCCCCGTTGACCGTGATCGAGACCTGCGCCAAGGCAAGCTCCTTTCGGCAAGGGAAAGTGATCGCGAGCATACCTCGCGCCCGCCCGTTCCAAGCGCCTTACGAGAGCGCGCTCAACGGCGGGACTTGATGACCCGCTGCATGTCCCGCTCGGCCTCGCGCTTCGCGATGTCGCGACGCTTGTCTCGACCTTCCTTGCCCCGGGCCAGCGCAAGCTCGACCTTGGCCCGACCGTTCTTGAAGTAGAGCTTCGTCGGGACAAGCGTCAGGCCCTTCTGGGCGACCTTGCCCGCCAGGGAGTCGACCTCGTTCCTGTGGAGGAGGAGCTTGCGATCCCGATCGGGGTCATGGTTGGCGACATTGCCCTGGTCGTAGACCGAGATGTGGGCGCCCACGAGCCAGGCCTCGCCATTCCGCACGTCCGCGTAGGCCTGCTGGAGCGAGGCGCGGCCGTCCCGAAGCGACTTGACCTCCGTTCCGGTCAGCACGAGGCCGGCCTCCACGCGGTCGAGAAGGTGGTAATCGTGCCGCGCCCGGCGGTTGTCGACGATCAGATGCTCTCCCTTTTCGGCCATATGCAGGCAGTCTAGGGGCCCTTGTAGGTGGCCCTGATTACGACCTACAATTCGTATCCTGCGGTCACGTCCTTCCCGGGGAGCGGAGGTCAGTGTGTCTCGTGTTGCATGCATGCTCGCGATCGGCGCGACCGTGTTGGCAACCGCATCGGGACTCGCCGTCGGCCTGTACTTGCCGCCGGCCGCGCGAGCGGACGATCCGCCACCAACCACGGTCCCGACTCCCACGGTGCCTGAGCCCGACCCCGCACCGCTGCCCAAGCCCAAACCGAAGCCCGCTCCGAAGCCCGCTCCGAAGCCCGCTCCGAAGCCCGCGCCGAAGCCCGCGCCGTCTCGCGACGTTTCGCACGCTCAGACGTTCCGGCCACCTGTAGCGCCTTCGCCCTCGGCTCGGCGAGCGGTCACCGTAAAGCCGAAGGTGCGCGTCGCCCATGTCAAGCCTAAGCCAAAGAGGGTGCTGCACAAGAAGCTGGTCGTAAGGAAGAAGACGACCGCTCTGCCGGAGGTCATGATCGGGTCCCCGGTCCGAGCCGTCGGCGTCCAGAACGCGTTGAGCACCAAATCGAGCGGGTCGTTCAGCCTCGCGTCGCTCCTCGTCGTGCTGGCTCTTTCCGTCGCGATCGCCTGCTTCGCAGTTGCCGCCATGCCCGCGAGCTCCGTGAAATGGCGACCGGCGGCGATCTTTGTCTCGGAGCGTCAGGTCGAGCTGACGGTCATCGGACTCGCCTTGCTGCTTGCAACTGCGTTCACCCTGGTGTTGACGAAGGGGCCATAGCTTTGCGCCGGATCGCCATCGTCGGATTCACTCTGCTCTTCTACACGCTGGTACTCATCTCGACGGGCGGTGCGGCCCCGCCTCCGATTCGCGTCGACGTTCCACCGACGACGGAGGCGACGAGCCTGAGCGCGACAAGCGTGACGTACAGCGTCAAGGCCTTTGACACGACCGTCGGCGGCTCACCGCCAATTACGGCGACCTGCCCTGGCGGCAGTGGCGCCGGCAACTTCACTGTCACGGCCGACTTTCCCTATGGAACGACCTCCGGCACCTGCACGGCGACGTTGAGCGACGGCATCACCCCTGTCAGTGCAGCAGTAGTCGTCAATGTCGTCGACACAACCGCGCCCTCGTTCGGGGCCGCCCCGTCCGTGACGGATTCGACGACCGACCCCGCAGGAAAGGCAGTGAGCTACGCCACGCCGACCGCCACCGATCTCGGTCAGTCGCTCTCCGTCAACTGCACTCCGGCGTCTGGCTCGACGTTCGTGATCGGGTCGACGCAGGTGGACTGTTCGGCGAACGACGGGAGGGGCAACACCGGCCACGTTTTCTTCAACGTGACCGTCACTCTTACCGATAACCAGCCGCCGACATTCACCAGCGTCCCATCGGACTCAACGTCGGAGGCGACCGGCCCGGGCGGTGCGGTCGTTTCGTGGACGATCGCGGCGACCGACAACGTCGATCCGAACCCGACGATCAACTGCACCCCCGCGTCCGGAAGCACCTTTGCGATCGGCACCACCGCCGTCACCTGTAGGGCGACAGACGCGAGCGGAAACTTCACCGACGCCGCTCCGTTCAATGTCACCGTGCACGACACGACACCGCCAACGCTGACGCTTCCCGACAACCAGAACGTCGAGACGGAGGACCCGGGTGGCAAGTCGGTCACGTACAGCGTGACTGCCTCCGACATCGTCTCTGGGTCGATCGCGCCGACTTGCAATCACAGCAGCGGCGACACCTTCCCCGTCGGGACCACTGCCGTTCACTGCACCGCGACGGACGGGGCCGGGAACGCCACCTCCGGTGACTTCAACGTGACGGTCTCGCTCGCCGACCATACCCCTCCGGTGCTCTCCGGCTTCGGGGACAAGTCGGTCGAAGCGAACGGACCGGCAGGATCGGTGGTCAACTTTCCAACCCCGACGGCTGTCGACTCCCTGGACGGTCCGATCGGAGCCGTTTCCTGCGCGCCCGCTTCCGGATCCACGTTCCCACTCGGAACCACGACGGTGAACTGCAGCGCGACTGACTCCCATGGCAACACCGGTCAAGCCACCTTCAATGTGAGGGTCGCCGACACAACGCCTCCGAATCTCATCGTCCCCGCGGCGCGCAGCGTCTATGCCACGACCCCGACCGGTATTCCCAACACGGTGTCCGGGGTCGTTTCCTTCCTCACCGCTGCGTCGGCCACGGATATCGTCGACCCGTCCCCTGTCATAACCAACGATGCACCATCGTTTCTCCCTGTTGGCAACCTGACGATCACTTTCGGAGCTCGCGATTCGAGCGGGAATGCGACCTCCAAAGGCGTCACGCTGACCGTGCTACCGCAGCCTCCGGCCGGTACGCCGCCGCTGCCGATCCCGCCCCCACCCACGATCCCGGCACAGCCGACGAACGTGAGGGTCACGCCGCTCGACGGCGCCGTGCGCATCGAGTGGAATGCCGGTGGGCGAAAAGTGATAGTGACGCGATCGTCGACCTCCACCCGCTCGCTCAGCGCTACCGGCGATGAGCAAGTGGTCTACACCGGTACCGAATCGAGCTACACGGACCGTGGCCTCACGAACGGCGTCGAGTACCGCTACGTCGTCACGGCGGTCGACGCTGCGGGGAACCACTCTGTGGGTGTCGCAGCCGTCGCCGTTCCGAGGCGGAACCTGCTCAAGTCGCCTAAGGACGGTGCGAAACTGCGCAAGGCACCGAAGCTGATCTGGGTCGCAGATGGCGAGGCGCAGTACTACAACACCCAGCTGTTGCTGGACGGCACGAAGATCCTCAGCGTCTGGCCGGTGCGGCCCTCCTACGCAGTCAAGAAGAGTTGGAAGTTCCAAGGGCGGAAGTACACGCTCAAGCCCGGCGTCTACACGTGGTTCGTGTGGCCCGGTTACGGACCCCGCTCGGCCGTCGACTACGGCGAGCTGATGGGCTCCCGAACCTTCCAGATCGTCCGCTGAGCTAGCGGGTCGAGACTGCCATCCAGCGGAGCGTGGCCGCTAGGCTCACGATCGGCAGGAAGGCGAGCGGGGCAGCGACTGCCAGGGTCAGCATCAGTCGCTCCCCGTCCCGATGATCATCCCGAGGCCCGCGAGGACGAGGGCGGCGAGGACGAGCAAGATGATGAACAGTCGCTTCTTCATGTCCTGAGTCTTGACTACAGGACGCGCGGCGTCGTTACGGTTTTCCCTACCTTCGAGGGCGGCCTGCCTGTGAAAGCTCGACCTTGCCCTCCGCCTTCTCGATCTTCTCGACGAGCACCTTGATTGAGTCCCCGAGCCGGTAAGTGCCTCCCCCGCGACGGCCGGCCATGGCCGTTCCCAGGTCGTTGAGCTCGAAATAGTCCCCGGCCAGGCGCCTCGCAGGGAGATAGCCCTCGAAGACCTCGCCGAACCGGATGAAGAGGCCTGAGGCGATCATCCCGACGATCTCGCCCTCGAACGGATCGTCCCAGCCGCGCTCGTAGAGCGTGGCCTCGAGGAGCCAGGACAGGCAGAGGTCGTCGGCGAGGTGCTCGACCCGGGCCGCCTCCCGCTCCCGCGCGGACGTGTGCTCGGCGAGGCCTTCCAGATCCGCCGCCGGAGGATCGTCAGACAGGCCCAGCTCTCGGAGCAACGCGCGGTGGACGACTAGATCCGGGTAGCGCCGAATCGGCGAGGTGAAGTGACAGTACGCGCGGCTGGCAAGGCCCGAGTGGCCGAGGTTCTCGGGGTCGTAGCGCGCCTGCTTGAGCGAACGAAGAACGAGCGACGGGAACGCTTCGCGGCCCCGGCCCGATCCTTCGACATAGTCCGCGACACGCTCGCTCACCTCGGCGGCCAACGTCGCCGCGGTTGCGGGTGAGAGCTGCTTCGGTGCAGGCGGTGTCGGCACGGCCAGATCGGCGAGCTTCTTCAGCAGGAGCTCGATCGCCTGCGGGTCCGGCCGTTCGTGGACGCGATAGAGCGCAGGACGCTTGCGCCCGGAGAGAAGCCTGGCCACGGCCTCGTTGGCAGCGATCATCAGCTCCTCGATCAGACGATGCGCAGTCGGCTCGGTCTCCTTCCAGGCGCGGGCCACGCCGCCCTTGCCGTCGAATTCGAAATTGATCTCCGGCGTCTCGATGCGCAGCGCACCGCGCGCGAAGCGGCGGTCCCGCATCGCTGCGGTCAGCCGGTCGGTGAGCTCGAGCGCCGCCACGACCTCTGGTGTCGCGTCCCGCCGTTCGGCCTCTGTATACGTGAGCCGCGCGCGGCTGCGGATGATCGAGCGGTAGAACTTCGGCTCGCCGTTAGGCGGCATCTCGACAGTGACGCAGAGGCGGTCCTCGTCGGGCCGCAAGCTGCAGCGGTTCTCGGACAGCTCCGGCGGCAGCATCGGCGCGACACGGCCCGGGACGTAGGTCGAGAAAGCGCGCTCGGCGGCGCCACTGTCGAGCGGCACCCCCGTGGGCAAGTAGGCCGACACGTCCGCGATGTGGACCCACCAGCGGAACCCATCCCCTTCCTGCTGGACCGAGATCGCGTCGTCGAAGTCCTTGGCGGTCTCGGGATCGATCGTGAAGCACAGCTGCTCGCGCAGATCGACGCGATCGGACAAATCGGGCCCGGGCGCCTCATAGGGCTCGAACTCGGTGCGCACGCCTGAGTGCACGAGCAGCCCTTCGAGCACAACCTGGATGTCCTTGGCCTTGCCGAGCTTGCGCTCGACCTGCGCGCGGCCGCGACCCGTGCGGACAACCACGAGATCGCCGGGTCGGATGTCGCCGCTTCCTTTCCGGTCGATCGTGACCGGAACGTTCGGGACGAAGTACGGCTCGCCGACGAACAGCTTGCCGCGCTTGTCGATCTCGACGACTTGGAGGTCGGTCAGACCTTGAGGAAGCGGCGGATGGTGAAGCCGGAGCCCGCTGCGCCGAGGAGCAGTCCGGTTCCGAGCAGGATCAGCGCGTTGAGCGAGAACGCGATCGCGTTCACGTCATTACCGGCTTTGAGCGGCCCGCTGTGGAGGAGCGACGGCAACGCGATCTCCTTGCCGATCACGAGGAGCAGCACGGCTCCTACCGCCCCGGCGATGCCACAAAGAAGCCCTTCGAGCATGAACGGTCCACGCACGAACCAGTTCGTCGCGCCGACGAGCTTCATCACTTCGATCTCACGACGCCGAGAGAAGATCGATAACCGAATCGTATTCGCGATCAGCAAGGTCGAGGCCAACAACAGGAGCGCGACGGCTATGACGAAGAAGATCTCGATCACGTGCGCCAGCTTGAGCACGCGGTGCGTCGTCTGTTTGCCGTAGTCGACCTTGTCGATCCCGAGCGCCGGGCTCGCTTTGAAGAGCGTCGCCACCTTCTCGACGTCCTCCCCACGCTTCGGGATTACCGTCAGCGCATTCGGAAACGGGTTGGACGGCAGCGCGCCGACCTCCTCGGGATGCTTCTGCTTCATGATCCGGAGGGCGTCGGCCTTCGATACGAACACGACGCTCTTCACGAGCGGGCTGTCGGTGGCCACTCGCGCCGTCTCGTTCATCTGCGCGGCCGTGGCTTCCTTGGCGCAGGTGTCGCTCGTGCAGTAGTAGACGTGGACGACGAGCTCGCGCTTGACGTGGTTGCTCCAGGAGACGACCCATGTGCCGAACGCGATGAAGAGCCCGAGCAAGAACATGCCAATGAGAACGGTGACGGTTGCGGCGAGCGTCGTCGAGAGGTTCGCCCCGAGCGAGCGCACGGACTCTGTGAAAAGGAGCTTGAAGCGTTCTATGACTCGTATCCTCCACGGCGCTCGTCGCGCGCGAGCCGGCCGTCCTCCAGCGCGATCACGCGGCGGCGCATCTTGTCGACCATCTCGCGGTCGTGCGTCACCATCAGGATCGTCGTGCCGGCGCGGTTGATGCGGTAGAGGAGCTGCATGATCCCGACGGAGGTGTCGGGATCGAGATTCCCCGTCGGCTCGTCGCAGACGAGCAGCGGCGGGTGGTTCACGAAGGCACGCGCGATCGAGACGCGCTGCTGCTCCCCGCCGGAAAGCTCATCTGGGAGGGAGTTCATCTTGTGCGAGAGACCGACCATGTTCATGACCTCCGGCACCTTGCGCCGGATGTTGTTGGCGCCTTCGCCCTGCACCTTCAGCGCGTAGGCGACGTTCTCGGCCGCGGTGCGGCTCGGCAGGAGCTTGAAGTCCTGGAAGACGCAGCCGACGTTGCGGCGCAATTTCGGCACGTTCGAACGGCGGAGCCGGGTCAAGTCGCGGCCGCCGACGAAGATCCGTCCGCGGGTGGGCTCGAGCTCCTTCAGCAGGAGCCGGATGATCGTCGACTTGCCCGAGCCGGAGGCGCCGACGACGAAGACGAACTCACCCTTGTCGATCACGAAAGAGACGTCCCGGAGAGCCGTCACGTCGGGCTCGTAGACCTTGGTGACGGACTCGAACACGATCATCGAGCCGGGGCCCGGGGTCGGAGCCTCGGTCGGCTGCGGCTCCGGGAGCGTTGCCGCGGGGATTTCCTCTGTCTGAAGGGTTACGTCCGACACCGGGTTTTCTAGGGGGCGCGGGTTACTGGGCGCGCACCGGCCTTGGAATTGCGGGCCAGTCTACCTGAGGGGTCAGACCACCTTTCCGGCTGCTCGGGCCAGCAAATAGGCGTGGATGAAGGGGTCCAGATTCCCGTCGAGGACGCCCTGGGCGTTCCCCACCTCGTAATCGGTGCGGTGATCCTTGACCAGCTGGTACGGCTGGAGGACGTAGCTCCGGATCGGGTTGCCACCGAAGCCCATGCTCACAACTCCCCGCTCCCTGGCGAGCTCTTGCTCCCGCTCCTCCTCGGCGAGCTCGGCGAGGCGGGATTTCAGGATGCGCATCGCGGTTTGCTTGTTCGCGGTCTGGGAGCGCTCGTTCTGGCACTGGACGACGACCCCCGTCGGGAGGTGCGTGATCCGGACGGCGGAGTCGGTCTTGTTCACGTGCTGGCCCCCTGCGCCCTGCGCGCGATAGGTGTCGATTCGCAGATCGCCCTCGTCGATGTCGAGGTCCTCGTCCTGCGCGAGCAGCGGCGCGGGAATCACCTGGGCGAACGACGTGTGCCGCCGATGCGCTTGGTCGAACGGGCTCAGGCGGACGAGGCGGTGCTTGCCGCGCTCCGCTCTGAGGATCCCGTACGCGTTTTCGCCCTCGACCGTGAAGGTCGCCGATTTGAGGCCGGCCTCCTCGCCCGGGCTCGCCTCGATGACGTCCGTCTTGAAGCCGCGGTGGTCGGCCCAGCGCTCGTACATGCGCAGGAGCATCTCCGTGAAGTCCTGTGCGTCGGTGCCGCCGACGTCGGACTGGAGCGTGACGACCGCGTCGCCGGCGTCGTACGCGCCGCTGAAGAGCGCCTGCTCCTGCAGGCGCTCGAGCTCCTGCCTGAGCGGCGCGATCGACGAGGCGATCTCGTCTTCCATCCCGCCGTCCATCGAGAAGAGCTCTTGCGCGTCTTCGTAGTCGCGCGTGAGCTGCTCGTAGCTGTCGAGCTTGCGCGTGACACGCGAGTGTTCGGTGGAGATCTTGGCCGCGCGGTCCTGGTCGTCCCAGAAACCGGGCTCGCCCATCCGCTGCTCGAGCTCGGCGCGGCGGGCGCTCAGCGCATCCGGGTCAAAGGTAATCACGGACCCAGGCCAGCTGGGTCCTGATCTCCTCGAGCTGTTGCTCGAGCGGCTGTGCGCTTTCTTCGGTCACACATCGATGTTAGCCAACGCCCACGGACATGTCGGGGACTGTCCCCACCATGTCCGGGCCAGCCTGGTGTGGAAGAAAGGTCACACTCTCGGCGCGAACTCCATGTCACGCCGGGACAGTTGAGTCACGGCCGTACGGGCCGTCGCTAGCGACAGTCCCAGCCGTGTTTGTTACGCAGACGATCGCGCATGGATGTATCCGCCGCGGATGGCGGCTTTGCCGGCATCCGCCGCAAAGCCTCTCCGTCAGCAGCGGATCCGCGCGAAGTCATCATGGCCCGGCGCAGCCGGGCCGGACTTCGCGCGGTTAAGCACCGTGGCACTTCTTGAACTTCTTGCCGCTGCCGCACCAGCACGGCTCGTTGCGGCCGACGTTCTCCTTCTCCGACTTGACGATGGGGCGTGGCGCTCCGGCGGTCGACGTCGTGCCGCCACCCGACATCGCGAGCGTCGCAGTGGCGCCGGCGCCGCCTGCAGCCGCGATCGCTTCCGCGCCCGCCAACGACTCATGCGCGTACTGCAGCCCGCCGCCGTTCACACCGGAGGCTTCCTGCGCGCGCTGCAGCCCGTCGGCCTCCTCCGGAGCAAGCTGGGCGTGGAACAGCGTCAGCACGACCTCTTCCCGAATCTGCGCGCCGAGCTCCTCGAACATGATGTGGCCCTCGTGGCGGTACTCGACGAGGGGGTCCTTCTGCGCCATCGCGCGCAGATGGACGCCCTCGCGGAGGTAGTCCATCGCATCGAGATGCTCGCGCCAGCGCTGGTCGACGACCTGGAGGATCACGAAGCGCTCCAGTTCGCGCATCAGGTCGGCCGTCATCTCTTCTTCCTTCGCAGCGTACGAGTCGCGCGCGTCCTCCTGGAACTCCTCGCTGAGCGAGTCCCGCGAGACCTCGGCCATGTCCTCGCGCAGCTCGTCGACGGTGACCTCCGTGTCATACAGGGCCGCCATCTGCTTCACGAGCCCTTCGAGGTCCCACTCCTCCGCGTAATCCTCTTCCGTGAACTGAGCGACGGTGCGGGAGACGACCTCGTCGATCCACTCGCCCACCTGTTCGGACATGTCCTGACCCTCGAGGACGGCGCGGCGCTGCTCGTAGATGACCATGCGCTGTGAGTTCATGACGTCGTCGTACTTGAGGACGTTCTTGCGCGCGACGAAGTTCTGCTCCTCGACCTTCTTCTGCGCGCCCTCGATCTGGCTCGAGAGAATCTTCGCCTCCATGGGCTGGTCGTCCGGAATCTTGAAGCGCTCCATGATGCGCTTGATGCGGTCGCCCGCGAAGAGGCGGACGAGATCGTCCTCGCCGGAGAGGTAGAAGCGCGATTCGCCGGGGTCGCCCTGGCGGCCCGAACGCCCGCGCAGCTGGTTGTCGATCCGCCGTGCCTCGTGGCGCTCGGTGGCCAGCACATACAGCCCCCCGGCCTCGACAACGCCCTCGCCCAGCTTGATGTCGACGCCGCGCCCGGCCATGTTCGTCGCGATCGTGACCGCGCCGGGCTGACC
>Ga0070699_100006586_pt1 | contig 10105 bp, 7 predicted proteins | sample KBSK1503metaG_FD_65473 | JGI IMG/M metagenome (GOLD analysis project Ga0070699, IMG submission 65473) | Corn, switchgrass and miscanthus rhizosphere microbial communities from Kellogg Biological Station, Michigan, USA - KBS K1-50-3 metaG | ecosystem: Host-associated > Plants > Roots >... | reverse complement strand
GTCAGGATATTGCTGTATGTAATAAAGTTGATGAATTTGCCAATAACTATAGCGATGTTCAGCGGTAGCAGCAGTAAGTTGTTGTCCTTCTCCATAATGAATAAGGACTTCGTAACTATTCCAAGACTTATAGGTTTCGGTGGTTGGACGGATGAGGTAAGGATTTTTTCCCATTTCGCGGTCGAAAGAGTCGACCAATTCTTCATCCTGCAAATCGGCATACTGTTCTGGAAGAATACGATGCTTGTCGAACAGTCGTTGTAACTCGGGCCAAGATTCCTGTCTTGGTAATTCACTTTCAAGGCCTAAAGACCAGAGCTGAGTAAGCCGCACATACTCCTCTGGATAGATCACACGAGCGGTTGGAAACATGATTCCAGTCTTCTCGTAATGCTCTAATTCTCGGTCGTCCGTTTTGACCTTCAAGTCTGTACAATATCTTATAAATTGATCTACTGTGATGTAGCGATCGCCATAGTTATTAGACATGTTGCTCAGTTCAATTTAATCCGGAAGTACAAATAATCAACTTCAAAGTTGATTCACTGAATACGGAGTTCATTTATTGAGCCGCTTTTTCAATTTTAAGGCAACTTTTTGGCGATTCCTTAATTCATGCTCCCAAACGCGAACAACTATCCAACCCTGTTTTCTTAATTCACGATTTACGACTACATCCCTGTCCTCGCTGCTTTTCAACTTCCTTATCCAAAACTCCCTATTGTTTTTGGGAGTGTTTGCATGCACAGGACAACTATGCCAAAAACAGCCATCCACGAACAGAGCAACCCTTTGTTTCCAAAAAACAAAATCCGGTTTCCCAAACACCGTCTGGTCTCTTCGCCAACCTGAAATGTGGTGTTGTCGCATTATGAGAATCATGGCCAGTTCCGTATCCTTGTTTCCTTTGCCCTTGATACGGGACATTACTTCAGAGCGTTTTTCTTTCGTGAATACATCAGACATTTGATAATTTATGTAGCATTTTACTTTCTTAATATAGATTTGCCTAATTCATCAAGCAATCAATTATTTAAAACTTCATGAGTTTCCTGTTCTTGCAGATCTCTTAAAGTCTCAAGAATTTTTATTGCTATTTGTTGAACTACCGGCACCGCGACAGAGTTACCAAATTGTATATAGGCCCTTCTATCGCTGCAAACAATTTTAAAATTATCGGGATAACCCATTATTCTCGCACATTCCCTAGGAGTTAATCTGCGTGGGTTTTTCCCCCGTTGAGCGATGAGAATTTCCGCGCCATCCTTGTAATACCTTGCACTTAGGGTACGCGTCACGCCATTCAAATCAGCAATCCCGTACCCAAAACCATTACCCTTTGCCTTATGTTTAGCAGCATAGTCTTGTAGATATCGCCAGAGGTGGTCGGTCAAAGTATATTTGGCATCAACATTCTTCTCCAAAATCTCTTTGACCTTTGGGTTTAGATTTGGCAATTCTGGAAACTCAAAATATGTTGGTTCTCGAAAACCAACAATGTAGATTCTCTCCCGATGCTGAGGAACCACTGTCTTAGCATCTAATATTTTGGTGTGTACAGAATAGCCAAGTTCATCCTGAAGAGTTCGCAAGATTACGCTGTAAGTATTTCCTTTGTCGTGACTTTTCAGGTTTTTAACATTTTCAAGTAAAAAAACCCTTGGTCTCTTTGCTTCGATGATTCTTGCGATATCAAAAAACAAGAGTCCTTGGGTAACATGCTTGAAACCATGTTCATTTCCCAACGCCTTATGTTTCGTAACACCGGCAATACTAAAAGGTTGACAGGGAAATCCCGCCAATAGTATATCGTGATCAGGAATGTCTTGTGCTTTAATTTTTGTAATGTCCCCGGCAGGTCTTTCACCAAAATTTGATTCGTATGTATCTTTTGCCTTCTCATTCCATTCGGATGAAAAGACACATTTGACCATCCCTGACTCTGCATTTTCAAAAGCAAGTCGAATCCCGCCAATTCCCGCAAACAGATCAACAAAAGTAAGTACAGTCCTTCTTTTATTTTTTTCATGAACAGTCTTGCCATTGTGCTTGGCAATATGTTTCTTATTTAAAGTATCAACTGTTTCAAACATTTTTTCCTTGAGGGGTAACAAAAATCAAATTCTCGAATTTGTGCAACTAATCAGCTCTGACACTAGGGTAATTACAAGCACATGATTGTTGCAAAAAACTCACATTACTTTTGGCGAGTTCAAGCGATCCGATATAAGTTCCAAGAAAAAGCCATGATTCAGCAAATCACTTTTGTGCAAATATATATTCAGCTTATATCAAAGACGAAATATATAACTTTCAGGAATTACCTATTAAATAATTTGTTGCAGAAATTAAAGAATACAGACTTGGGTTAGTTGACAACTCTCAAGTCGGGCTATGTAGCACTTGTTGTCTGCTTCAAGATTGAAGCAATCTCTTTGATGCTAAGAGGCGGAGTTTTCCTGTGAACAATGGCATGGCAATTCGCACAGAGCGGAATTAGATCCTTCACAGGGTTTACCATGTAATCTTTTCCTATCTCCGATACTGGTATTATGTGATGAACCTCGATATATCCCTCACCAATCGGTCCATATGTCTCGCTAAAATCGAACCCACACGCTTGACACTTGGATCCATAGTAAGAAATACACGCCTCACGGTTCGCATGGCTGCGCTCATAGCGGTTTGCAATTATTTTTATCTTTGCACCCTCTGGCAAACTCTCTGTATAAGCCTGTTCTTCATTTTTTTCAGTTCTTTCTTCCAAAGGTAGAAGGGGGGCAATCATGCTTAAAAAGATACTGGTCCATCTTAATATATATTCTTCAAGCCTGTCATCCACAGCCAGGTCCGCCTCCGTTTCAATATAAGGACTCTTGAGACTCAAGCTAAATTGTTGCCAATTCTTTGGCCAGTCATTGTATGCTATAGGGTTGATACGTTGGTTGTTAACCGACATTGTAATCACTCCCCCCTCTGATATCACCTGTTCGCTAACCGCACTAAAGACCGCTCTTTTTTCATTATCAGCCTGTCCCATGACGATTAGCAATTGCCCTGCTTTATCTCCAAGAATAAACTCGAGCTTCAAGGTTTTCCAGTTGACGGAGATGTCAATATGGAATCCTTCACTGGGAATTAATCCCTCTGGTCTCAGGATAATTCGTATTCCTTCATTTTCCTTTCTGAAGTCGGCTCGAAGAGCCAATTGGAATCTAGCAATCAATCTTTCTAGAATGTTGTCGGCGCTTTCAATTGTCATTGCTATTACTCTCAGGAGGTTCGGGCAGTTCTTCCACAACCTTCCTTAAGATCCGGGAAACCTCATACCGCAATTCGTTGAAATGATCTTTCGTGCCGGGGTTTATTGTCTTAAGTTCTGCAATTGATAGTGCCCATAAAAGCGCATCAATCCCTTGAACCGTTCCCACAGGCGCTTCCTTCATAATAATATTCGGCACATAAACTTTATGGTAAAAGCTATGACCTTTATTAATTTGTACACCTTGATGGCTCTCAATTAACACCGGTTGCCACAATAGCCCGTCATCAATCGAATCTACTGGTTGAATAAAGAATTCTCCGGGTTTTTTGGGATGGGGTTCAATCTTCATTACCATCTTGGTAGTGCCCCCTTCATTAGTTAACTGAACTTCACCTTTATTACGATCCACAACTTTTATTTGAGCCTGTTCAATTTCGGCTTCTTTATTCTCGATATTCCTATTCGATGAGTCATGAGCTCCGATTGCGGCCCTAGAAATCGCCTTTTTCTGGCCCTTTCGATATCGGTTTTCCGCAGCCCGTCGTACCGGAGGTAAGAATTCATCTTTGAGCCAACGATAAAGATCATTATTAAGCGAAATTCGGGACTTCTTAATGTCGACCTGGAATGCTTCATCAAGATCTGAGTCAAAAGAAAACTCCACACGTAGCAAGGAAAAATGTGGTTCTTGAGTATACATTCCCATCCAGTCAGCATAATGGATTAAACGGTTCTCTCGGTAGACATAGAAACCCTGCAAATCATTACTGATATCGGCCTCATTTGCAGCCTCCTCAGTACTAAATTCTTCCCTCCTTGGCAAAACAAACGCCCTCACAGAAAACTTGCCCAGTGGCTTTCCTCCATCATCAGGCGCGACAGTAACAGTCTCTTTTTGAACAGGCCGACCCTCTTTCTCGCAAAAAGGATCCCAAGGGGTAAGTTTTGTGTTATTAACCCATATAATAGTTTTTTGCTTTTCCCTAGCATCTTTTGTATTAAGAAATCGCTGAAACACCATTCTGATATGCGCTTCAAGCCGTTTTGTCAGTGATTTCAGAGCGGCCTGAGAACGTGCTCCGCCTGGATTCGCATACTCTTTAAGAACTCGATCTACCTTCTCCCAGCTAACGAGGGTGCCACTACCATTCCCCGCGGTTTTATTTAGATATTTGACTTCATCTTCAGTGGGTTCTGACAACACCAGCTCCCACTGCCCAACTTCAGCGACATGGTCTAGGTCCCAGGTAGCTTTGACGAGCTTCTTTTTCCCCGACATTCTAGAAATTACCGAAAATCTCCGGCAAAATGCAGTCGAAGCTGTTTTCATTCCCAAACCAAATTTTCCGAGACTACGCGGATTACGCCGAGGCGGCGATCCGTATTTCATTGCACTGATCAAATCGTCACGGCTCATCCCGTAGCCATTATCCGCAATCATTACAGAGATGCCACCCCCAAAATCCATGTTAACCAATACATGAATTTTGTCTGCCTCAGCAGCTATTGAATTGTCAATAAGATCGGCTACTGCTGTATTAAAACTATAACCAGTATCTCTTAGACCTTCAATCATGCGCTTCGGATCAGGTTCTACGATAATGCTTTCTGCCATGTTAGTACTCCTTTATTTTGATGACTTTCCATTCCTTACCAATTAACAATATCCCGTCACGAATCTGATGACTGGAGATTGATCTCTTGTAGGCAATATACCTCTCACCATTTACATCCTCATGGAGAATTACTTCATCTCCCGGCCGCAGATCATTTTCCTTAAAATACGGGGTCATTCGTGTTAAGCGATATTCATTTCTGGTCCCGCCGAAAAAACGGTTGTTATAGTAGATAAATGCAAAAAACCAATTCTTTCCATTTGCATCTATGAATTTGAGATGCACGCGAGGATTCTTTCTATTATTTTCCAGTTTTGGAAAAAATGAGAGCACGCCAGGATCCTTTGGAACCAGAATACCGGCCTGATGCGCCCCAGTTTCACCCACATCATTCGCACTTAGCACTTTGCTTATCACATGCATAGATTCAAACGCATTCATGATTCAATACTCTTTTTTATTGGCGATTTTCTCAAGGCATCTACAACATATTCATAATCATCATCCTTACCCTTTACTCCCACCACGGCAAAGTCTGCCACCTTCTTTTTGAATTTAAGTCTCTGACTGATCACCTCCTCCACAGTATCCAAATAGTAAAGTCTGTGTTCTGTGACAGGTTTCTTTTGACCGCGCCTGTAAGCTCTGGCCGTGGCCTGATCAACCACCGCTGGATTCCACTCAAGGTTATAGTGGATGACATGATTTGCGCCTGTAATATTCAGGCCTGTTCCTCCAGCTACCGGATTTAGAACCAAGATACCCGGCGATTCCACTTTGTTAAATTCATCTACAATAAACTGACGATCATTTATCGCAACTCGGCCATCAATCAAATTCGTATACACACCAAACCGTCGGCTAATATCACGAATCAGGATATCAGTCATTTTTTGCCATGATGTAAATATAAGCGCCTTTTCGTTGTTCTCAAATATTTCATCTAAGATTTCTAGTAATCGGCAGTACTTTACACTAGCTTCTGTTGGATCACCCGATTTTTCGGAAATAAGGGAGGGATGTCCGCAGTACATTCGCATCCGGGTTAATGCAACGAGAGTGGCATTATTTCCATACTCTTCGATCGTTCGGAGCCGTATCTCCTCATACTCGTGACTGGATTCTGGATCCATTTCTAGAGGTTGGGGTATATTAATTTTATCTGGAAGATCTTTTGCAACTTCTTCAAGCCTTCGACGTAGCATAATGGGAGAAATCATTGGTTCGAGTAGTTTTGCTGATGCTGTGTCCATTGTATATTTATCTTCAAATGATGGCAATTGACCTAACAGACCCGGTATAACAAAGTCAGTTATCGACCATAGATCAATCAGCCTGTTTTGAACAGGTGTACCGGACATCGCGATAGCAGATCGCCTAGGAACGGCCTTGACTGCTTTTGTTCGCTTTGCAGCCGGATTCTTGATCGCCTGTGCTTCATCCAAAATCATCAGATTCCAATCAATGGTCTTCAGCATATACTTATCCCTTACGATTGTGTCATAAGATGTAATTACGATATCATATTGTCTCAGCTCATCTGCAAAGCCAGTACGCTGAGGGCCCTGATGAATAATCCAGGTTAGCCCGGGAGCGAATTTCATAATCTCCATTCTCCAGTTTATTAGCAGGGTAGCAGGTGCTACAATCAAGCTTGGGTGGGCGCTTCCTGCATGATCAGCCAGCAGAGCAATTACCTGAATTGTTTTTCCAAGTCCCATGTCATCAGCGAGAATACACCCCATGTCCTGATGATCTATGTAAGATAACCAGTAATATCCGTCTTTTTGATAAGGATATAGATGGCCTGTAAAAACCGCACCGCTTCTTTCTGTTGATCGCGACTTCGCAAATTGCATTGCATCCATATGCCCTGAAGTAAGATCCCTGATGGTGTAGTTCGGCAAAAATCGAATCTGCAAATATTGCTTTAGTTTTATCGGCCCTGATTGTGTAATTCCATAATGGATAAGAAGGGTTCTCAGCTCTTCGATTGCACCCTTCAGGATTGGGAACCACACATGGTTTACAACAACGTGATCAGCGGTTTGCGTAAAAAAATTATCGAGATAAACAACATTCTCTTCATGTTCTGCTTTGATGTCCAGCACGATACCTGGCAGTGCTCCATTGGCACGAAGCTCAATTACAGGTTCAAGTGGAAATCTCGAGAAACCATTGATGCCGTCCAAAGATCTTAGTTCATTGGCAGGAATTACATTCTTTATAGATCCTTTGCCATTAAACGTAAAATCATAAATCTCTTGGGCGCGTGGAATATAAACCCTTCCGTCTCCAAGACGCAAGAAAATAATATTTTCATCGATCTCCCAGGTGGCATTGCTCATTATAGTCCTCTCACACATTTCGGGAAGGAAACGGCTGCCGTTCTCCCAGCGGATCAATTACTCTACAACGCTCGTTCGTGATGCATTAATGGCTTGGTTGAAACACATTCTCTTCTAACCAGACAATAATTATCCTGCAAACGAGGCCTACTTACAATATCTCAACCTTACATTTGCGTTATGGATCCTCAGGAACATTCCCATTCCTGCTTGCCGACTCCTCTTCAAGCTTTTTTATCATAGGCGCACGCCACTTCCGGCCCAGATGATGTAAAAGGACCTATTTGTTTCAGAGATGCCTTGACAAGATAATCCGAGCTTTTCAGCCTTGAAACGAACTCAATGCAAACCAGATTCAAATTGCTTGCCCTTGTCCGCTGGAGCAAAACCTAGGCAATAAGAGCAGGCTATTGCAAGTCCACGGTTTTTCCCACGGAAAGTTTTGAAAATTCTTCTATCAGCTAATCAGGACTTGACTGATAGTTTGGTAACTCATGGTTGTATATTCGGAGTCTTGGATTCGACAGATTTCTCAGACATTCTGGCTTATAAAGTAACTAAACCGCGAGCACGCTGTTTAGTTACTTTACTATACCGATACGATGCCTCCACTGCGTACAACTTGAGGTCTTCAAACTATGTTATCCTCTCGGAAGTAGGCAACCAAGGATCTATTTTGTTGATAATGAGAATTTCCAATAACCCCAAGAACGGCATAACATATTTTGTTTCACTGCGAGTGATAAGTGGTTTTAAGCATATCCAAGAAGAACTCAATTGTTAATAATGACCTTCGTCCACCTTGGGGGTATTCCCGATGCAATTTTTCAGGAACGACCAGAGAAACATCCGAATGAGCCATTTCATCAAGTTGTTTTGTTGAGATTCCTTTTTGCATGGTTATGATATGTTTATGTTTTATGCGAGGAGCTTCTCTCGTAACTTGCCTCCATCGCTCCTTACAAGTCATTTTTGCAGCAATCATAAACAATTTACTTTCCGGAAAAGCAGGATCATCATAGGATAACTTATCCGGAATGATAATATCTGGTTCAGTCTTGTCAACAGAAGGCCTCATTTCATGTGGTATTTCTGCTTGCGCCAACAAGAAATCTATATGGTTTTCCAACGAACGTCCCGCTCTTGACCTCCGGCTTTGCAAAATGCTCATTGCCGTTTGTATAAAATCATCTATGTCTTTAAACAATCGTGCTACTTCCGGCTCAAATACTTTTCTTTCAGCCATTTTAAATAGAGAATATTCTTGGTTAACAAGATAAACTAATTGTTCATCTGGAGAAAATTCCAAAAAGCCATGAATACAATCCATCAATGCTTCCTTGGTAATCCGTGAAAAAACCAAACCTGATGGAAGTATTTGAACTGTTCCAACAAATTCTCTGAATTTTCGATTCAAACAAACATCTTCGGTTTCTTCTATTGATACACCCTCCTCATACGCAACCCAATTTCTGATCAATTCGACACCGAGCACAGCTTGGACTTCTTCAATATCTTCTTCATAATCAAGAACATACGCATAAAATTCGGATAGCGCACTAGGAATCAGAACCAATAAACTACCAACACTATCGTCAGTTAGGTAAGGAAAATCCCGGCCAAACCTTGTAAGTCTGTACTCGCTCCGGGTCCCCTTCCCGTACCAAATCACATTTGAATTAGTTGTGTTTCCATCTTGCCAGACAACAGTAACAGGATGATGATGGTTTATGCCTTTTTCCGGTTTTTGCGGGGTGAATAAATACCAGACTTCTTTCGGTAAATAATAACCGCTTTGGTGAGCACCGGTAGCGCCTACATCGTTGGACGAAATTATCTTTAGCAATGCTTTTTTTTGTTTCAAGGCATCGTGAATCGCTCTTTCGACATAGATTGATTTCATATATCATCCCTGTTCAGAGTTATTTTTCAAAAGGCAGTTTTCGCCGTTTCGAATGTGCCAAGCGAGGACCTTTGTAATCTCCCGTCCGACAGCCTCAACGACTTTAGGAACAACAGCATTTCCAAACTGCCTATAAGCCTGTGTATCTGATACTACAATTTTTACATCATCAAATCCCATCAGACGAGCACACTCCTGAGGGGTTAGTCGTCTCGGATTCTTGCCTTTTTGCGGAATCAATATTTCTGAACCATCCTTGTAATACCTGGCACTTAGTGTACGAGTAATTCCTTTTGGATAGGCCAAACCAAAACCAAATCCGTTCCCCTTTGCCCGATGACGTTCAGCATATTTCTGCAGATAATTCCAAAGATGGTCAGTTAACGTATATTTCGGGTCAGGTTTTGAATCAAGGATATCAGCCAGCTTAGGTCTTTCACCATCAGGCGGCTCAGGAAAATTAAGATTCGGTTTAGTCTTAAAAACTTTTTTATCGAAACAAACAATGTAAATACGTTCGCGATGCTGGGGAACCCATCCAGCGGCATCAATAACTTTTGCATTTACCCAATAGTCTAAACCTTCAAGGGTTTCTCGTATGACTTTCCATGTTCGGCCCTGATCATGAGACTGTAGATTTTTCACATTTTCTAAGAATAACACAGGAGGACGTTTTATTTCAACGATTGTAGCTAGATTAAAAAATAAATTCCCTTGATTCACGTCCTTGAAACCATGTGCCCTACCTAAACTAATTTTTTTTGATACACCTGCAATTGAAAATGGTTGACATGGAAATCCAGCGGCGAGAATATCGTGGTCTGGTATTTCAGACGGTTCGATTTTTTGAATATCTCCATGCGGTGTTTCGTCAAACCAACTCTTATAAGTTTTTTGCGAATATCTGTCCCATTCTGATGAAAAAATACATTTACCGCCTAATTTTGTAAGGGCAATACGAAATCCACCTATT
>Ga0070699_100006585_pt1 | contig 10105 bp, 5 predicted proteins | sample KBSK1503metaG_FD_65473 | JGI IMG/M metagenome (GOLD analysis project Ga0070699, IMG submission 65473) | Corn, switchgrass and miscanthus rhizosphere microbial communities from Kellogg Biological Station, Michigan, USA - KBS K1-50-3 metaG | ecosystem: Host-associated > Plants > Roots >... | reverse complement strand
TCTGGGAGCGCGCCCACGCGTCCTTGTACGAGGTCTGCGGGTTGACGACGGCCGGCACCAGCAGCACCGTGTCCGCACCCCACAACTTCGCGTTGCCGAGCGACGTCTCCATTCCGGCGACGCTCTTGTCCACGACGGCCGGATCGTCGCTGGAGAGCGGGTAGGTCCAGTGGTCGGCGTTCATCACGGAATGGACGCGCAGTCCCGTCTTCGTGGACGCGTCGCGGATCTCCTCCGCCTCCTTCGCGTCGGGCACCGTGCGCATCTCGATCCCGGCGAAGCCCGCCTCGACCGCGAGCTTGAACCGGTCGTGGTAGCTCAGCTCCTTGGGCAGCATGGAGACGAGCACGGCCTTCTTGGGCGAGCCGGCGGCGAAGGCCGTGCGCGGCGCGAAGGCGGCGGCCGCCACGGCCGCCGCCCCCTCCAGGAATGCCCGCCGCTCCATCGGTCTCATGCCCGGCGCGGCGGGGCGAGCGACGCGAGGTCGATCTTCTCCTTCCAACGCGCGCTGCTGCCCGCCACCTTCTCCCAGGAGCGCTCCTCGCTGTCGTAGGCGGCGGTGCGGCCGAGGATGGCGGTCAGCGTGCTCTCGACGCCGCCCGCGACCTCGTCCTGCAGGCTCTTGGTGCGAATGCTCTCGACGAAGGCCGCGACCTTGCGCGGCACCGATCCCGCGAGCCCTTCCTCGGCGCCCGACTCCCAGGGCTCCTCGCCCACGATGCGCACGCCGCCCTTGCCGAAGTTCGCCTCGGCGTATCCCCGGGTGCCGAGGAAGCGCTGCGTCTTGGCGTCGTAGCTGTTCTTGAACTGCGTCGAGTTGAAGCTCACGTGGACGCTGCCGGGGTAGTTGAGCTGCACGTTGTAATGGTCCCAGCAGTCCACGTCCAGGCGCGCCTTCTTGCCGCCGGTGGCCACGGCCGATACCGGACGGGCGCGCATCACCCAGTTCACGATGTCGAGCACGTGGATGTTCTGCTCCACGAGGATGTCGCCCGAGAGGACCCGGTCGAACACCCAGTTGCGCACGCGCGCCTCCAGCGGCGGCATGCCCGGGGTCGCCTTCCGCTTGAGGTCGTCGGTGTAGTAGTAGGTCTGCGCGCACACGAGGTCGCCGATGGCGCCGGCGTGGATGCGCCGGACCATCTCCTGGTAGGGCTCGGCGTAGTGGGACTGGAAGCCGACCGCCATGCTCACCTTGCCCGCGCCCTTCCGGCCCGCGCTCTCGACCCGCCGGGCGCCGAAGACGTCGCTCGCCACCGGCTTCTCGAGGTAGCAGTGCTTCTTCGCGTCCACCGCGGCCTCGAAATGCTCCGGATGGAAGTAGGGCGGGCTCGTGATGAGCACCGCGTCGATGCCCGAGGCCAGCAGCTTGTGGTACGCGTCGGGGCCCTTGAAGAGCATCCCGTCGGCGATCTTCGGCTGGCCCTTCTCTTCCGCCAGCTTGTCGAAGTGCTCGCGGGTCTCGGCGAGCCGGTCGTCGAACAGGTCGTGCAGGGCCACGACGCGGGCCCCCGCGCCCACCATCTCCTTGCCGACGTAGTTCCCCCGTCCGCCGCAGCCGATGATCCCCAGGGTCACGGCGTCGCTCGCGGGGGAGCCGAACACGGACCCGGGCTTGACGATGACGAAGCCCGCGGCCGCGCTGGCCGAGGCCTGGAGGAATCGCCGCCGTCGCAACGTTCGATCGCTCATGGTCGCCTCTACACCCGTCCCGCCGGGGCGGAGCACGGGCAAATTGTCTGGAGCAGTTTTGATTCCAGCACGCCCGAAGGCAATTGGCAACTCAGGGCCACGGTTTGCCCGTGCCCTGGCGCAGCGTCACGGTGCGGTCGGCGCCGGAGCCCGTCCACATCTCCCGCCGTCCGCTCGGCCACCGCACGAGCAGCGCGTCGTAGGCGGCCGAGCCGCCCAGGCCGAAGTGGACGCGGGGATCGCTGGCGGCGAGATAGCTGCCGTCGGTGTGGGCCCGGCGCCAGATCGTGGCGGCGCCCTTGCGGGCGAGGCCCACCCAGGCCCCCAGGCCGTCGGCGTTGTCCTGCACGCCGCGCAGCCGTGCCTGCAGCCAGTGGCCGCGCGGGCCTTGATTGAGCAGCAGCCGCGCCGGGCCGTTGTTGTTCGTCACGAGGACGTCGATGCCGCCGTCGTTGTCGACGTCGCCGAAGGCCGCCGCGCGGCTGACCTCGGCCAGGCCCACCTCCGGCCCCGCCGCCTCCGGAGGCACCAGCCGCAGGGGCGGCCCGCCGTCGTTGTGGAAGAGCTGCTTAGGCTGCCGGAAGGGATAGGGCTGGCCGCGCTGCGCCTCCACGATGTTCACCGCCCCGTTGACGACGAACAGGTCGAGGCGTCCGTCGTTGTCGTAGTCGAGCCAGCCGGCGCCGAAGCCGGTGAACGGGAGGCTGGGCGCGCGCAGGCCCCAGGCATCGGTCATGTCCTGGAAGCGGGCCCGACCCTGGTTGACGTAGAGCGTGCTGCCCTCGCGCGGGAGGTTGGTTACGTAGATGTCCTCGTTGCCGTCCGCGTCGACGTCACCCGCGGCGACGCCCATGCTGCCCTGGGGCAGTCCCTCGGCGTTGTAGGCCGTTCCCGAGATCAGCCCCTGCTCCTCGAACGTGCCGTTTCCGCGATTGAGCCAGAGCAGGTTGGCGGCGCCGTCGTTGGCCACGTAGAGGTCGAGCCGGCCGTCGCCGTCGAAGTCGCCGGCGACCACGCCCAGGCCGGGCCCGAACGCCTTGGCGATGCCGGACGCCTCGGTGACGTCGGTGAAGTGGCCGCCCCCGTCGTTGCGGAAGAGCCGCCCGGGAACGGGACGGTATCGCGACGGGCTGCAGAAGTCGCGAGCGCCCACGGCATCGAAGCAGAGCTTGTTCCCCGCGATCGTGAAGTCGAGGTAGTTGGCGACGAACAGGTCCAGGTCGCCGTCGCCGTCGTAATCGAAGAACGTCGCGCTCGTGCTCCAGCGCGGGTCGTCCACGCCCGCCGTCCGCGTCACGTCGGTGAACGTGCCGTCGCCGTTGTTGTGGTAGAGCGCGTTGTGGCCGAAGGCCGTGAGGTAGATGTCCGGATGGCCGTCGTTGTCGTAGTCGCCCACGGCCACGCCTATGCCATAGCCGAGGAAGCGGATGCCGGCCTTCTCCGTCACGTCCGTGAAGTGGAGTCGCGGGCGCCCGTCCGGCCCCCGTGCGAGGTCGTTCCGGAACAGCCGCGCCCCCATGAGCTGGCCCGGCGCGGGCGGGAACCGCGCCTCGCCGGGCGACTTGCGCTCGTCGAGCATCGAGCCCTGCAGCAGCAGCACGTCGAGGTCGCCGTCGCCGTCGTAGTCGAGAAGGGCGCCGCCGGCGCCCATGATCTCGGGCATGAAGTACTCGCCGCTCGAGCCCGTGAAGTGGCGGAAGCGCAGCCCCGATTCTTCGGCCACGTCGCGGAAGAGCGCGGGAGCCGCGCCACCCGCTGGACGTTTGGCGTTGATGCCGACGACCGCAAGCGCGATGGCGGCCAACGCCGTCCGGGCCGCGAACCTCGTCAAGGGGGGCCTGACTCGAGCGAGCGAAGGTCCCGAGCGATGGTGGCGGCCAGATCCGTCTGTCCGCGGGCCGTCGCCTTCTCCTGTGCTTGCCGGCCGTACTGCAGACCCTTCGCCCGGTCGCCCGCGCGCACCCAGGCCGCCGCCAGTGCGTAGAGATAACGTGGCGTCTCGGCGTCCTCGGGCAAGAGCGCCTTCTCCAGCTCCGCGATCGCCTCGGCGTGCTTCTGCTGCGCGACCAGCACCCGTCCCAGGTTGAAGCGGGCCAGGCGGTAGGTGGGATCGTTCGCGATCGCCGCCCGGTAGTGGCTCTCCGCTTCCGCCCCGCGCCCTTCGGCCTCGAGCATGTTGCCGAGGTTGTTGTGCGCGGCAGCGTAGTTGGGATTGATGGCGAGCGCGCGCTCGAACGCCTGCGCCGCCTCGCGCGTGCGCTGCTGCTGGACGAGCAGCACGCCGTAGTCGTAGTGCGCTTCGGCCAGGCCGGGGCTGAGCGCGACCGAGGCCTTGTAGTGCTCTTCCGCCTTGTCCGGCCGGCCGAGGCGTCCGTAGAGCGAGATCAGGTTGGCGTGGGCCTGCGCGAGCGAAGGATCCGCTACCAGGGCCGCCTCGTGCTCCCGCCGGGCGCCCTCGAGGTCCCCCTCCTTGCCGAGGCGCACGCCCTCGGCCAGTCGGGCCAGCGGCCCCGTCTTGAGCTGGCGCACGCGCGCGAGCACCGGGTCGTCGAGGGGGGGAGCCTCCATGCGATGCGCCTCGTAGAGCTGGAGCGCGGCGCGCGCGTCGTCGGCGCGCGCAAGATCGCGATATGCGAGGCCGAGCGCGTAATGCGCCGCGCCGTAGCCCGTGAAGAGATCGGTCGCGCGGCGAAAGCGTTCCGCTGCTGCCGCCGGATGTCCGCGCGCGGCCTCGACACGGCCCGCGCCGTGATGCGCCTGCGGCAGGTCGGGGTACTCCTTCACCAGCTCCTCGTAGAGGGCCGCGCTCGCATCCAGGTCGCCGCGCGCCAGGAGCAGGTCGGCCAGCCGCAAGCGGGCCGGCACGTCGCGCGGCCGCCTCTCGACCGCGTCGCGCAACGAGCGCGCGGCGTCTTCTTGATGGCCGCGCTCGGCCTGGACCACGCCCAGCAGATAGGCCCAATCGAACGCGGCGGAATCGAGCCGCGCCGCGCGACGATACCACGCCTCCGCCAGGCCGAACTGGTCGTATGAGTGGAGCAGCATCGCCACCGAGCCGCTGGCGTCGGCGCTCGCCGGTGCGGTGGTGGCACGCTGGTAGGCGGCCGCGACCCGCTCGCGCGCGGCCGCGGGAAGAGTGTCGAGCGGCAGTGACGGTACCGCGAGCGGATCGGCGGCCGGGGCTTGCGACAGCAGGAGAGCCAGCAGGATCGCGGTGGTCATGAGGCCTGCTAGGGCGGCGTGATCCGGAACTCCTCTTTCAGGTCCTGCGCCCGGGCCTCGGAGGCTTTGCGGATCTCCTGGAACTGCGCCAGCGCCTGGGTTGCCTGCTCCGCCCGGCCGGTCGCCCGATAGGCGCGCGCGAGCTGGTAGTGCAGGCTGCCGTCCTCGTCGGTCTCCAGGGCGGCCTGCAAGGGGGCGATGGCTTTGGCCATGTCTCCCGCCTCGGCGTAGGCTCGGCCCAGCGCCGCCTGGGCGGGCAGCAGCTTCGGTTCACGGCGGACCACGCCCTCCAGCAGCGGGATCGCCTTGGCGGGCTGCTGGGCCTTGAGCCACGTCTCGCCGAGCAGCAGGCCCAGCTCGGTCGAGTCGGGCGCACGTTCGAGCAGGTCGTTCAGGATCGGGCGGGCTCCTTCGGGATCGTTGACCAGGAAGAGCGCGGTGGCCAGCTCGCGGCGGATCCGAAGGTCTTCGGGCCAGGCGGCCGCCGCCGTCCTCAGATCCTCGATCACAGGTCCCAGGGGCTGTCGTTGGGCGCGGAGGATCTCGACCCGCCGGAGCGTGGCCTCGGGCGAGGGCGGGAGCTCGCCGAGATGCGCAAAGGCCTCGCGCGCGAGCTCGTAGGCGGCCCGGGACAGCCAGTAGGTGCCTTCGGCGGTGCCGAGGGACGGCGCGGCCGCGAAGACCGTCGCGTACCGCCGCGCGCGGAAGTCGCACTCCAGGCTTGCGGAGCCGCAGTCGCGCGCGGGAATGCCCTGCGCGCGCTCTCTCTCGATCGCCGCCCAGTCGGCGTGTCCCCCCTGTTCGTAGATCCCGGCCACCGCCTCGTGCGCCTCCACGAGGCCGGGACGCTTCTCGAGCGCTTCCCGGTAGAGACGGAAGGCGTTGGCCGGCTTACCCTCGGCGACCATCATCTGCGCGACCAGCAGCAGGACATAGTCGGAGTCCGGCGCCGAGCGCTGGAGCTGCTCGCGGGCCGTCCGCGCCACGCCCTCGTAGCTGCGCCCCAGCCCGTACCAAGCGCGCGGGTCCTGTGGGGCCTGCTCCGAGAGCTTCTTGTATTCCTGGACGGCCGGCGCGAAGCGCCCGAGCGACCAGAAGGCATCCGCCAGCCTCCGCCGGGCTTCCACGTTATCGGGCTGAGCGGCGACAACCTTCTGAAGGGGCTCGACGGCGCGGGCGGGCTGCCCCAGCTCCAGCCGCGCCGCGCCAAGGAAGAGGGACGCCGGCAGCAAGTCCGGCCGCAGCCTGAGCGCGGCCTCGAGGCGGGGAACCGCTTCCCGAGGTCGTCCGGCCATGGACAGGGCCATGCCCAGGTTCAGCAGCATGCCCGGCTCCTCCGGCAGCGCGCGGGTGATCTCCGTATACACGGCGGCCGCTTCATCGAAGCGGCCCGCCGCCATCGCCTCCCTGCCGCGCTGCGCCTTGGCGGCCAGATCATCCACGGCCGGCTGGGCGGGCGCGACCCCCGCCACGAGGAAGGCGGCCAGCACCGAACCCACGAGCGGAGGTGCGGGCATGCGTTATTTGCTGCTCGGTGCCGCCGGGGACGCGCCCGCCGGCGCCGTGACGCTGAAGGGCTCGCGCAGCTCGAGCGACCGGCCCGACAGCTCGTCCTTGATCCGCATCACGATCTCGTAGTCGCCGGGAGAGGCATCGGCGAGGGAGAAGCCGATCATGCGCGAGAGCGAGCCCGCCGGCGTGGGAGTGATGAGGCTCGGGGCGTCCTCGGTGTACAGCGCGCCGTCGCGGCGGCGGACCTGATAGCCCATGGTCACGCGGGGCATGCGCGACGACTCGAGCCGCGTCGCACCGTATACCTCGAACTGGCAGAACAGCGAGCCACCCTGCGGGAAATCACGCCGGGCCACGACCGCCAGCTGATTGCCGGTGCCGCCGCCGTCCTCGGGATCGTCGCGCGTGTCGCTCAGGACCGGTGTCGCGACCCTGAACTGGGACAGATCGGGCACTTCGAACGTATGGACGACCGTCCCGATCCGGCCGCTCGCCTTGTCCCGCACCACGATCTTGGCCTGGTAGCGTCCGGCGGCCAGCTCGAACTCACCGACGATCGGCAGCCAGGTGCGGTTGATCCGCTCCCGGATGGCCGGAGGAAGCTTGAGGTCCAGCTTCTGGTCGTGCCGCGAGGACTCGCCGGTCTCGCGGTTCGCGGTGACCATGAGGTACTCCAGCGTGCCCATCGACCGGCCGTCCTCTTCCCTGAACCCGAGGCTGCGGATGTCGACGTCCGCCGCCACGAGCACGTGCGCCCGGCCGAGAAGCGCGGTCTCCTCCCTGACGAAGTGGGTCATGCGCAGGGGGATGTCGTCCACTTCGTAGGGCGAGTCGAGGGCGTGCTGGAAGACGGGGTCCCCCGACCTTGGCGCACGCGGCGCCTGCTGGTCGGAGAGCGCGTAGTAGCCCTTGCGGGCGCGGACCTGGACCCCCCTCACGCCGTGGAGCTTGACCTGGATCTTCCGGAACGTGCCATCGCGGGTGGGGTTGGTGGGGTTGTAGCCGACGAGGTAGTACACGCGGGTCTCGTCGGCGATGCGCTTGAAGCCGCGAGCGAGGTCGTTCGTGTTGCCTACGGTGAAGCCCCCGCTGTCGGCGGCCAGCGATTCCGAGCCCTCGGTGGCCTCGAGGGACTCCGCGAAGGCCGAGCCGATGTCCTCGGGCGGCAAGGGGGCGGAGAACTCGGCCGTCATCGCGAGCGGCAATGCCTCCAGTCCGCGGCTGTTCACGAAGTAGATCGCCGTGTTGGCCCGCCGCGAGGCGTCGACGAGCCGCTTGAACAGGTCGAGCTGGGGATCGTAGATGAAGCCGTCGGAGACGAGGATCAGCGACTTCCGCCCCTCGACGCCGGCGAGGGCCTGCAGCGAGCGCTCCAGCGCGCCGAGGGTGATCCGGTTGCGGGTGGCGGCGCCGAAGTACACCTCGGTCGCGCGGGTGGTCACGACCGGGTCCTCGACCGCGCGGGGGCCGGTGACGTGCTGGCTCTGCGCCGTCGCCGTCAACAGGCCGGCCGTCTCGAAGCGGCGCTGGACGCGGTTCATGATCGTCTCGTCGCGGAAGACGTGGATGCGCATGGCCTCGTACTCGGTCATGCGGTCCGGGCCGGTCTCCGGCAGGGCGCGGCCCTGGAGCCGCTTCAGGAGATCGATCATCTCGTCGCGGCCCGCCGACATGCGCGTGCTCCACCAGGCCCCGCCCCCGGCGGCCACCAGCGTGACCCGGTCGCCTTCGCGCGCGTCGCTGCGCAGGAAATCCGCCGCCGCCGCCTTCGCCCGCTGGGCCGTGAACGGCGAGAGGTGGATGTCGTCGAAGAAGATCACGAACGTGCGCCCGGGCTGCCGCCGGTCGTGGCTCGCGTTGGTGGAGATCGGAGAGCGGGGCGCCGGCTTGCCTTCGGGCGCGGCGGGGACTTCGACGGCGTCGAAGCTCACGATGGTCTGGAGGGCCCCGTTCTCGTAGATCTCGAGATCCTCTTTCTTGAGGCCGGAGACCGGCTCCCCCTTCTTGTCGGTCACCACGACGTCCACCTTGACCTGCTCGACCTGGGCGGGGAAGGTGGGCGGCGACTCCTGGGAGGTCGTGGTCTGGGCAAGGGCGACGCTCCCGGCGAGGAGGCTGGTCAACAAGAGGAGATCGCCCCGACGACGGCGATGGGTCACGCCAGAGAGTCTACCTCAGCGGGGAGTAGACTGACGCCGCATGAGGGCGCCGTTTCCGCTGCTGGCCTTGACGCTCGCCTTCGGATGCGGTTCGCGGACGGGCCCCGCGCCGGAGTTCCCGGGCGCTCCCGTCATCTTGATCTCGATCGACACGTTGCGTGCCGACCACCTGCCCGCCTACGGCTACTCCAACGTCGCGACCCCCAACATCGACGCTCTCCAGCGCGATTCGATCCTTTTCGAGAACGCCTACAGCCATTGTCCCTTGACGCTGCCTTCCCACCTGTCCCTGTTGACGGGCCTGCTGCCGGCCGATCACGGGGTGAGGAGCAACCTCGGCTATCGCTTCGACGGCGCCACGCACCCCACGCTGGCTCGCGTGCTGCGCGCGCGCGGCTACGCGACGGGAGCCGCCGTGTCGGCCTATGTGCTGCGGGGCGCGACGGGCATCAGCGAGTCCTTCGACTTCTTCGACGATTCCGTGGGCGGCGATGTGGAATGGACGCGGGACGTCAGCACCCTGCAGCGATCCGGGCTCGAGACGGCTCGCCGGGCCGTCGCCTGGGTCGAAAGCGTGAAGACGAAGCCGTTCTTCCTCTTCCTGCACATCTACGAGCCGCACGCGCCCTACGAGCCGCCCGAGCCCTTCCGGAGCCGGTACGGAGCCACCTACGACGGCGAGATCGCGGCGAGCGACGGGGTTGTCGGAGAGTTCCTCGCCCAGCTCAGGCGCGACGGCATCTACGGCGGCGCCATCATCCTCCTCCTCTCCGACCATGGAGAGGGGCTCGGCGAACATGGCGAGCAGGAGCACGGCATACTCCTCTACCGCGAGGCTCTCCACGTACCGCTCTTGCTCAAGCTTCCGGGCTCACGTGAGGCCGGGACTCGGGTGCAACGGCCGGTCGGGCTGATCGACGTCGTGCCGACGATCGCTTCGCTCCTGAAGCTCGGGCCGTTGGACTCCCTGAAGGGAGCATCCCTTCTGGATCGACAGCGGCGGGGAAGCGGCGAGGCGATCTACAGCGAGACGTACTATCCGCGAATCCATCTCGGCTGGAGCCAGCTGCGCTCGCTCGTGGGCGCGCGCCATCACTACATCGACGGCCCGAAGCCCGAGCTCTACGAGATCGTCCGGGATCCACGCGAGACAACGGACACCGTCGTGGCCGAGGCGACGGTCGCGCGGGCGATGAAGAAGGAGCTGGACGGTTACCCGATCGCGTTCTCCGACCCGGGCCACGTGGAACCCGACGTGGCCGAGAAGCTGAAGGCGCTCGGTTATCTCTCGCAGACGACACCGAGGCGCGATGGAGAGGCGCTGCCCAACCCCAAGGACCGGATCCACGTGCACGAAGCGCTGAAGGCCGCCAACGGGCTCGGCCTGAAGGGCAAGGACAAGGAGGCGCTGTCGGCCCTGCGAAGCGTGCTGGAAAAGGATCCCGGCTCGTTCGAGGCGCAGCGGGAGCTGGCCGGGACCCTGGCGCGCTTGCACCGATACACGGAGGCGGCGGCGGCGT
>Ga0070699_100006584_pt1 | contig 10106 bp, 11 predicted proteins | sample KBSK1503metaG_FD_65473 | JGI IMG/M metagenome (GOLD analysis project Ga0070699, IMG submission 65473) | Corn, switchgrass and miscanthus rhizosphere microbial communities from Kellogg Biological Station, Michigan, USA - KBS K1-50-3 metaG | ecosystem: Host-associated > Plants > Roots >... | reverse complement strand
CAGTTTCACGATGGCGATGGCCGTCTACTTCACGCAGATCGGCAAACAACGACCGCAGGTAATCTGTCTTGCGCTCACGCTTTTGCTTGGCCTGACATTCCTGGGCGTGAAGGCGGTTGAGTATCACGACAAGTATGAAGATAGCCTGATTCCCGGCCGCTTAATTCCGGGCCGGCCGTTTGACCCGGAAGTGGCACACGAAGGAGATCACGATCCGCACAAGCTGCATCTGCTTCCCGGCGCCACCGTGAAACACGTCGAGATGTTTTACTGGATCTACTTCGCGATGACCGGCATGCACGCGTTACACATGATCATCGGCGCCGGTTTGTTGACGTTCCTGCTGATCTTTTCACTGAAAGGACGTTTCGATCCCGAGTATCACAGTCCGGTCGAAGTAATCGGGCTTTACTGGCACTTCGTTGACATTATCTGGATCTTTCTGTTCCCGCTGCTCTACTTGCTCGGGCGTCACCTGGAGCACTGAATTTACGATGAGCGAACATATTGTTCCGGTCAGAATTTACATTACGATCTTTCTGGTGCTTTTGGCCGGTACTGCACTGACTGTCGCTGCGGCGTTCATCGATTTTCCGTGGAAGTTCAACACGATTGTGGCATTGACGATCGCCGTCATTAAGGCAACCTTCGTCGTGCTCTATTTCATGCACGTGCGTTACAGCTCGCGACTGGTGTGGGTAATCGTCGCTTCTGCTCTGTTCTGGATGGCAATATTGTTCGCGCTGACGTTCAGCGACTACTTAACTCGCGGTTGGCTCTCAGTTGGCTATTGAAGTCTTCACTCGCCGGGTTGCAACGTAGTTTCCCGCACTTCGATCAAGCGCTTACATGACGGGCAGTTCAAACGAATGGTGGCGTCTGAAGTCTTGATTTGCGCGCCACAGAACGGACAAGCGCCATCGACCTCGTTGTGATGGAATAGGTCGCGCATCATGAAGACGGGCAACACGAGGCCTGCGATGAGCAGCGGGATGCCGAAGATGAGACCGACAGTCGCGCCCTGGCCCAGGGTCAGGCTGATGACGAGGCCGGCAATAAAGAGCACGAGACCAATGACAATGCTGAATGAGAAACTGTAGGCACTGTCGAACGTACGGCCTGATTTCGCAACGTCTGGTCTATCGGAGTCCATCTTAAAGCCTCCTTGAGTTTGCAGGATATTTTGGGGAGATCGCTTCGGGCTCGGTATTTGACTTTTACTCCCGTAGGATAAGGTTGTCAATATCAGAAGCTCTATCCGTAATTATCCGTTTAATCCGCGGTGAAATTTGCATATGAGTACACAATTCGAAAGCTATCTTAAACAACAGGACGACGAAGCATGGTCGGCAACCCTGACCACTCTGCTGCGTTTGATTCACGAGGTGGATCGCAACGCAACGCAGATCTGGTTCTCGTTTTACCCGCTCTCGCTTTTCCAGGCGCTCGAGCAGGTCGAGGATCCGGAGAAACTGGCGCAGCAGTTGTTGATGCAGGGTAACTATTACCTGAAAGATCAGATCGACTCATCGCACACGTTTCTATACGGTCATCGTTTCTGGCCGGAAGTGAAGACTGCGGTGGAGAAGTATGCCCGTGAGTTTAATGACGCAGGTTTGCTCTCAGACGAGATACTCTCAGTCGCACAGACCGTAGCCAAACAGGCGAAAGTGGATTCATCGCTGGTCATCGGTATCACAGCGGTTGCTTTCATGACGATCAGGCAAGCAGGTCTGGCAGCATTTGCAGCCGCACCGGGCAAGACCCTCCTCGACAAGAAACACGCGCGCAAGTCACCGGCGGAAGTTTTACGCGAGCGGGCAGTCGATGACAGCCAGGGCTTCCTCGCTTTTCTCCGGACTGTAGACAAGAAATGGACCATCACCCACGACGAAAACGACGACCGCGCGAAGTATCGCTTGAATCATCTTCAGGATCTCGCGTGGGGTGCGGCCGACGATCGTTCGCGCAACTGGCGTGAGATCGATCCGCGCCGCGTAGAAGGACCGATCCCGGTCGAGTGTCGCTCGGCATCGTGCGGCACGTGTTGGGTTGGAGTGCTCGGCGGCGCCGAAAAACTCACCGACGTTGCCGCGCGTGAAGGAAAGAAAATCAAGGAGTTTGGCTACGTCGAAACCTCAGAATCGAAACCGTTAATTCGTCTCGCCTGCCAGGCGCAGGCGCAGGGGGCTGTATCGATCGTTATCCCACCGTGGAATGGAGTGTTCGGAAAGTATCTGAAACGACTAAAAGAGTCATAGATGCGGACACCCCTTCTCTACGCGCTCGCCGCGGCTTTGCTTTGGAGCACCGGCGGCCTGTTCATTAAATGGACCACGCTATCCGGGCTCGAACTCTCCTGCTGGCGTTCGTTCTTCGCGATGTTCACCGTCGCCCTTTTCACCAGGCACGAAGGATTTCGGCTCAACGGAGTCACGGCAATCGCGTCGCTGCTTTATGCGGTGCTGTTGATTCTGTTTGTGCTCGCCACCAAAACGACCACGGCTGCGAACGCGATCTTTCTCCAGTACACCGCGCCGGTGTACCTGCTAATTCTCGAACCGCTGATATATAAGGAGAAGTTTCGTTCGCGCGACCTGGTCACAGTGCTCATTTGCCTCGGCGGGATGGCGTTATTCTTCGTGGGCCAACTCAGGCCGCAGGACGTTACCGGAAACTTGCTGGCACTTACTTCGGGGTTGTGTTTTGCGTTCTACTTTTTACTTTTGCGCCACCCGCGAGCGCGCGAAGTTAACCGCGCTTCGTCAGTGATCTACGGCAACGCATTTGCCGTGATCATCACCCTCCCGTGGGGACTCGCGACGTTCTCGTCAATCACCGGACACGATCTGATCGGCGTCGCCTTTCTCGGCGTGATTCAGCTCGGCATTGCTTACACGCTTTTCACGACCGCGATGGCGCGCGGCGTGCGGTCGTTGGACGCCGGCATCGTGTGTTACGTCGAACCGGTGCTGAATCCCGTCTGGGTTTTCCTTTTCCTCGGCGAACGCCCTTCGAGCTGGGCCCTCGTTGGCGGCAGCATCATCGTCGCCGCCGTCGTCTGCCACATGCTTCTTAGCCACAGATACTCACGGATGAATGCGGCTTCAATTGCTTAGAACAACCAGTGAGGCTGACTGTCGTAGTAATCCGGCGCGCGATCGGGGCAACGTTGCTTGAAGTGCCGGTACTTCGCCAGCAGCTTTTCGTAACGCCTGTCGGATGAGTGAAGACGTTTGTGAGGCATGGAGCGGAGGTAATCTTCGATCTTGAGCAGCTTGCGTGATGAGAAGCGCCAGTCGTAGTCGCCGAGATCGTAAAGGTTCGCGAGGCCGTAACCTTTCAGTCTGCCGGTGAAGTCGACAAACGGATCGAAATAACTCCACGCCAGATCACGCAGCGAACGATAGACTGGTTTGCGGCCGTGCAGTCCAGCATCACGCGAGCGCGCGATCGATCCCCAGCGTCCGTTCTCCCGGTAGACGAAAATCACGTGGTCCAACAGATCCTGCGACTCCAGATCGAACAGGAGCGGTGGATAACCATGCTGTTCGAGAATCACCGCGGCGCCGACTGCCGCCTCGAGACAGTGGGCTTCGTTTCGCTTAACCAGCTCGCGAAATGATTTCAATGTGCTGCCGTTGGGCTCGCGATTGTACGCCAGCGAACTGAAGAAACGTTGCACCTTTGCGGGCGTGTTGAGCCTTTGAATCAGTTTCCATTCAGCATTTGTGAAGTCTTTTCTGTCGGGGATCATAGATCAACCGGGCGACTTTGTTCGCTAAGGCGACAAAAGCCAACGCTGCACTTGCCTGATTCAATCGCAAATGTCAGACTTACCTGTCGCGTCTCAACTGCCGGGATAGGCAGAGTGAGTTTAACGCAAAACAAATACTTCTTCTTTACCGAAATTATTCCAGCAATGAACCAGCAGGCTACAGCTTCACAAAAAACCCGCGCCGAACAAGAAACCGAAAATGAGGCCAACCGTTTGAGAGAACAGATCGACGCAGCATTGGCTACAGTTGCGTCACGTTCATCCGAAGAGGTCGACTCGTTGCAATCAGCAGCCGATCGCATCGAACGTGCCGCACGCGATCTCGCCGATGCCCTGCGTCAACTCGCTCAACAACGCCGGATTCCGGAACTCTCATAAATACGGTTTGCTCGTTTACATCGCTCTATTGAACTTCTTTGTTTTCGACTGGAGACTCCTTAATGGCTTCGATTCGCACTGCCAGCACGACTGAACACCTGGGCCGAAAAAATACTACATACGAATTAGACAACTACGGTATCAAAGAACCCGCTCGCGTTTACTGGAACCTCAACGCTCCTGAGCTCTATGAAGAGATCGCGCGCCGCAGTGAAGGCGTCTTCTCAAACCACGGCGCGATGATCGTCGATACAGGTGAACACACCGGCCGCGCTGCGAAAGATAAAGCCATCGTGCGCGAGGCGGGCAGCGAAGCTAAAGTTTTCTGGGGCGACGTCAACAAAGACTTTCCGCAAGAGAAATTCAATGCACTGAAAGAGCGAATGATGGCCCATGCGAAAGGCCGCGAGCTTTTTGTGCAGGACACATTTGTCGGAGCGGATCCCAAGTATCGCTTGCCGGTCCGCGTGATCAATGAGCTCGCGTGGCACTCGCTCTTCGCACGCACGATGTTCATCAGCAACAGCGGCGAAACCGAGCCGCACAAACCCGAATTCACAATTATCAACTTTCCGAGCTTCCAGGCTGATCCACAACGTGACGGCACCCGGTCGCCGACGTTTATCCTGATGGACTTCAGCCAGCGCCTGGTTTTGATCGGCGGCACGTCGTACGCCGGCGAAACCAAGAAGAGCGCATTCACGATCATGAATTACCTGCTGCCGCAGCGTAACGTGATGAGCATGCACTGCTCTGCGAACGTCGGCGCTGAAGGCGACGTCGCGATCTTCTTTGGCCTTTCCGGAACCGGAAAAACGACGTTGTCAGCCGATCCTGAGCGACGTCTGATCGGTGACGACGAGCACGGCTGGTCCGACGATGGCGTCTTCAACTTCGAGGGCGGTTGTTACGCGAAGGTGATCAAGTTGTCGGCGGAAGCCGAACCGGACATTTATCGTACGACTGAGATGTTCGGCACGATCCTCGAGAACGTCGTTTACGATCAAACCACGCGAGCGATCGATCTTGACGACGCTCGCAAAACGGAGAACACGCGCGCGTCGTACCCATTGACGAGCATTAGCAACATCGTTCCCGAAGGACGAGCCGGTCATCCGCGCAATATCATCATGCTGACGGCTGATGCTTTTGGCGTGTTACCGCCGGTCGCGCGTCTCTCGCCGGAACAGGCCATGTATCACTTCCTCTCGGGTTACACCGCGAAAGTTGCCGGCACTGAAAAAGGCATCAAGGAACCGGAAGCGACGTTCTCGACGTGTTTTGGAGCGCCGTTCATGGTGCTGCATCCGGGCGTTTACGCGGATCTGCTAGGCAAGCAAATGGCGGGTCATAACGCGGCGTGCTGGTTGGTTAATACGGGCTGGAGTGGTGGTCCATACGGCGTTGGAAAGCGAATGAAGATCGGCCACACGCGAGCGATGATTCGCGCGATCCTGAACGGTTCGCTGGCGCAAACCGCAACGACACCCGATCCGATCTTCGGCGTAAACGTTCCGGTCTTGTGTCCTGACGTGCCCGACGAAGTGCTGCAACCGCGCAACACGTGGGAAGACAAAGACGCTTACGATCACCAGGCTAAGGATCTCGCGCGTCGCTTCAATGAGAATTTCAAGAAGTATGAAGCCGGCGTGTCAGAAGCGGTGAGAACGGTAGCGCCAAAGGCTTAGACAGTATTTTAGCCGCAGATAAACGCGGATGACGCAGATCTGAATCAGATCTGCGTCATCCGCGTTTATCTGCGGTTAAAATACTGTCCTAACCTGGGGGCCAGTTCATCGGGCGGCCACCGAGTACGTGAACGTGCAGGTGAAACACTGACTGCCCCGCACCCGCGCCCGTATTGATCACCGTTCGATAGCCACTTTCCTCGTGGCCCATGTCATTCGCCACCCGCGCGCCCACGCGCAGTAAATGACCCAGCACACCTTCATCTTTTTGCGTCGCATCATTCAGCGACTCGATGTGCTCACGCGGAATCACGAGCACGTGCGTCGGCGCCTGCGGATTGATATCGCGAATCACGACGCAACGATCGTCCTGATGAACGAAGTCGGCCGGAATTTTTCCGTCAACAATCTTGCAAAAGAGACAATTCTCCTCCGTCATTACTTCCTCCCTGCTCACTAAACTGGCTCGAGAATTGGCGCCGTCACCACCGGCGAGATAATCCGCTCAATCTCAGCCCCAACTGCACGCAACTTCGCTTCGATCTTTTCGTAACCACGATCGATATGGTAGACGCGATCGATTACTGTCTCGCCGTTTGCGATCAGTCCCGCCAGCACCAGCGACGCCGAGGCACGCAGATCCGAAGCGATCACGCGCGCGCCGTTGAGCACGGTTGGACCATCGACGATCGCCGAGCGCCCGTCGATGTGTATCTGCGCTCCCATGCGCTGGAGCTCGGACGCATGCATAAACCGATTCTCAAAAACAGTCTCGACAATCTCCGATCGGCCCCGCGCCTGCGTCATCAGCACCATGTACTGCGCCTGCATGTCAGTGGGAAACTGCGGATAAGGCTCGGTGGTCACGTTATTCGCTTTCAACCCGTCGGGACAACTAACTTCGAGCGTCGTCGGATTCACTTCTTTTATCACCACTCCGGTCGCTCTCACCTGTTCAATCACACTGGTCAGATGATCCGGCCGGCAGTCTTTAATCTCGAGCTGTCCCTGGGTTAGCCCGGCGGCGACGATAAAGGTTCCGGTTTCGATGCGATCGGGAATGATAGTGTGCTCGGCGCCGCCGAGTGACGCGACTCCTTCGATCTGAATTGTCTCAGTGCCGGCGCCATTGACGCGCGCGCCCATCTTGTTCAGCAAGTTGGCGAGGTCGACTATCTCCGGCTCGCGCGCCGCGTTGTAAAGCGTCGTCACGCCACGCGCCAGCGTCGCGGCCATCATCAGGTTTTCCGTTCCTGTGACTGTGACTTTGGCGAACTCGACCTCCGCGGCGCGCAGTCGTCCATCACTCGGCGCACGCGCTACGACGTTGCCCGACTCGAGTTTTACTTCCGCGCCAAACTTCTCGAAACCCGCGAGATGCAGATCGATGGGGCGCGTGCCAATTGCGCAACCGCCCGGCAGTGACACTTTCGCTTTGCCGAAACGCGCCAGCAATGGACCAAGCGCCAGCACCGAGGCGCGCATCGTTTTGACGAGCTCGTAAGGAGCTTCGAAAAGTTCGACGTGTGCGGCGGTGATCTTATGCGTGCGGAGTTCCGGCGTTAAGACAGTGGCGCCGATATCTTCGAGCAGGCGTCGCTGCGTGATGATGTCGCGAACGTAAGGAATGTTATGGAGCGTGACCGTTTCGGGCGTGAGCAGCGCCGCCGCCATGCATGGCAGTGCCGAGTTTTTGGCGCCACTAATTGAGACCCTGCCGTGAAGTGGGCGGCCACCCGAGATGCGAAACTTGTCCACGATGCCCGACAGAGTAACAGATTTTCGCCGCAGATTTACGCAGAAAAACGCCGATCAGAAACTGTCTTTCCGATCGGCGTTTTTCTGCGTAAATCTGCGGCGAAAATCTTACTAATTTTTACTCGTTGGCATTGAGGCGTTTCAGGTGTACGGCGCCATTCGTCGTCATCGCTTTGACCATTGCGCCGCCGGAGCCGAGGTCAAATGCTACTTGCTTCGTCAGCTTTCCTTGCACACTCACCGGAAAATCGACACTGACACTTCCATTCACCGTTCCGGTTTGCAGGTGCGCCGAGTAGTTTTCCGGTACCGACATGATGACGCCGCCATTGGTCGTGCTGACGTCGAGACTATCGCCGTCCCAGCGATCGCCCGCCAACTCAATCACCAAACCGCCATTCGTTGTCGAGCCACGCACTGCACCACCGACTCGCTTGAGCACTACGCCACCATTCAGCGCAGTAAAATCGATGCGGCCATTCACATCCGCGATGGCGATACCGCCGTTATGAGTCTCGACAGAAAGATCCGCGCGTCGCGGCACAAACACTTCAAAGCTCACGTTCCAGTGATAATCCCGGCGACTGTCCGGACCACTCGCAAAGATCTTCGCGCCGCTGGTTTCGATCCGGATCTGCTGGCCCAACGCTTGCGCGTCTGCGGCAGTGGGCGCGCCGGTTTGCACGCGTGCGCGCACCAGCACCTGGTTCTGGTCCCAACCCTTTACCGCAACGCCTCCGTTTTCTCTGCCGTCGATAGCGATCGGGCCGCCACTTGGCGCGAGTGTCTGCTCGCGAATTTCGCAGTTACCGACCAGCCGGTCGTTGTACCAGTTGTCCTGATTACAATTTAACGATCCGTTTTTCTCCTTAATTTTTTCTTTTTGAGCAAAGACGGCGACGCCGGTGAAAGTAACGAGTGCTGCGATCAGCACACTTCGGCCTAAGAACCTGTACATGGTTTCAGTCTCCTTGCAATGTCTGGGGTTGTCGTTGTTTCTACGCCCTATCGCGGCTCTGAAAGCTAAACACCGCTCGCGGGTGGGTTGTGGCAGGTTATTTATCGCTTACGCAGGACGACGATGCGCGGAATGCACTGCAAATCCGGACGAACTTCGCGCAGCTCCCAGATGTTCGGGTCGATAAGCTGTTGCACCGCTTCGGCTTGATCGAAGCCGATCTCCATGATCAGGTGGCCGTTCTGTTTCAGAAATGCCGGCGTTTCGTGAACCAGGCGCCGGATGATGCTGAGTCCGTCAGGACCCGGAGAAAGCGCCATGACAGGCTCGTGATCGCGCACCTCACGTTGGAGTCCAGCGAGGACGCCGGCTGAGACGTATGGCGGATTCGAGACGATGAGATCAAACTCACGAGCGTCGAGCGAGGTGAAGCAATCGGACACGACAAACTCTGCACGCTCGGCGACTGTGTGTTTCTGCGCGTTGAGTTTCGCGATTTCGAGCGCGGCGGGTGACTTGTCGAGCGCAACTACGCGCGCCTCGCCGAGCTCGCATAGCAGAGTAATCGCGATGCAACCTGATCCGGTGCCCACGTCGCAAATCAAAGTTGCGGCACGATTAACTTCGAGCGCCGCTTCGACGAGCAATTCAGTTTCCGAACGCGGAATCAGCACATCGGGAGTGACGCGAAACTCGCGACCGAAAAAATCCTGCACACCGGTGATGTATTGCAGCGGCTCTCCCGCAGCGCGCCGCTCAACAGCGTTGCGAAACTGGTCTACCTGATGGTCGTCCAGTTCGTCTTGAGCGTGACTGATCAGAAATGTTCGATCTTTGTCGATGATGAAAGAAAGCAGCGAACCAGCTTCGCGACGTGCTTCCGGCACCCCTGCGCCTTTCAATATCTGTGATGCTTCGCTGAGAACTTCAGCAATAGAGTTCATTTCGAACACGGATTATCGCAGATGAATACGGATTTAACCTTTCGGGAAGAAAGTGCAAATTCGACCTTTACCTTTAACATAGAACGAGCTCGTTCCTCCCGTGACGTCAGGAACCCCCGCCGCCATTCGGCTCCGGGGGTTTCGGCGTAATAGGGTCGGAGTTTAACAACGTTTGCCGAGCGAGGTGCCGTGGGTAAGCTGTCCAAATGCTTTCTGTTGTTCGCGTTGAACTTGCTTGACGCCCAACTGACGCTGCTTTGGATTCGCATGAACGTCGCCTCCGAAGGAAACGCCCTGATGGCTCGCGTCCTCGAACACGGCGAGCTCACCTTTCTCGGCGCCAAGATCGCCATCGGCGCGTTTGCCGCTTACGTCCTTTACCGCTGCGCTCATCTACCGCTTGCCAGGCATGGTCTAACGGCGGCGCTCGCGGTCTACCTGGGGTTAATGCTCATCCACGCTGCGACTGGCTGCGTCGCGCTCGGCTGGCAAGGCCCGGTAATCCTCCTTACCTACCTGGGACATTTGTCCAACGTTGTCTTCTCGTTGTTCATTTAGTAGCAAATCCGCGAAAACGAAACTCGCCTCCTGCTTTGTGCGTT
>Ga0070699_100006582_pt1 | contig 10109 bp, 9 predicted proteins | sample KBSK1503metaG_FD_65473 | JGI IMG/M metagenome (GOLD analysis project Ga0070699, IMG submission 65473) | Corn, switchgrass and miscanthus rhizosphere microbial communities from Kellogg Biological Station, Michigan, USA - KBS K1-50-3 metaG | ecosystem: Host-associated > Plants > Roots >... | reverse complement strand
CCGAGCGCCTCGTCCAGCAGCAGCTCGAGCGACTCCCCGGCCCCGCGGCCAAGCTCGACGAGCTCCTGCCCCAGATCCAAGAGGAGGCTCTGCGCGAGGTCCGTCGGGTCGCCGACGCCGTCACCAGGCAGCAGATCGACGTCATCGGGGCCAGCATTCGCGACTCCCTCGCCACCTATATCGATGACGCAGTCCGCGCCGTGGCTCGGGAGATCGTCCCCACAGTTGCGGAGCGCTTGATCAACAGCGAAATCGCCCGGCTCCGGAAGGATCACCAGCTGGACTAGCTGAATCGGAGGGCGGCCTCGGTGGCCCTCCGGCCGGCCTACGTAAACCGCTCGCGCGTGACGTCCGCCGCGAGGAACCCGTCGACCTCCGCCGGCGAGAACCCGAGCGCACAGAGGATTTCCCGCGCCTCCGAGCCGAATGCGCGGGCGGCGGGGGCGGGCGTGAAGCCGTCACCATCGATGCGCACGGGCGTCGAGACGACGCGCACCCGTCCGAGGGCGGGATGCTCGAGGTCGTGCAGCATGCCATTCGTGAGAGCCTGCTCGTCGTCCAGCAGCTCGAGCGGGATCTTGACAGCCGCGGCCGGGATCCCGTGGGCGTCGAAGATCGCCTTCCACTCGGTGGTTGTACGGGACGCCACCACCGCTTCCACGCGCGTCTGGAGCGCTGCGTAGTGGCGCGCCTCGGCCGCGCGGTCGGCGGGGGGCTCCTCGTGGGCCTCGTCCGTCACTCCGACCACTCGCATGAGCGTCCGCTGGAGGCCCGGGCTCACACAGGCGACGGCGATCGCGGCATCCCTCGTCGCATAGGTCCGGTAGTAGACGCTCGTCATCGCGGGCGTGCGGAACTGCGGCGTGACCGCCAGCTGCTCGGCGAAGGGCGCGCCACCTTGGCGGAGCCGCGTCAGCCTCTCGAGCGACGCGGCATGGACCTGTCCGTCGACCCCGTGCACCCGGACCATCGCGTTGTTTTGCACGACGAGCGCCGCCATGAGCAGGGAGACGTCGACCTCGCCGCCCCGTCCCGTCAGCGCGCGGCGGAACAGCGCCGACGCGATCCCGAAGGCGAGCATCATGGCGCACATGTAGTCGGCGAGCGGGGGATCGGCCGCCACCGGGATCCCTTCCCGGGTGCGGCCGGACGCGGCCATGAGCCCGCTGCGGGCCTGCACGACGAGATCCATCGCCGGCAGGGCGGCGTCGGCGCCGCGGGATCCGAAGCCCGAGACGTTGCCGACGATGAGCCGCGGGTGACGGGCCACGAGCGTCGCCGCGTCGAGAGCGAGTGTAGCGGCGAAGCCTGGGCGCAGGTTGGTGAGCACCACATCGGCGGAGGTGACGAGGGCATCGATGATGCGGGCGGCCGCGGGGTGCTTGAGGTCGAGCGGGAGTGAGTGCTTGCCACGATTGCGGCAGGCGAACAGCCTCGACTCACCGGCGGCCAACGGCGCCAGGCGCCGGACGGGGTCGCCCTCGAGCGACTCCACCTTGATCACGTGGGCGCCGCCGTCGGCCAGGAGCTGGCCACAGTAGGGGACCGCGATGAACTGGCCGAACTCGACGACCTCGAGCTCGGCGAATGGGCGGGGATCAGCCATGCGACCGGGGGATCTGATGCGCCTGGAGGATGCCGAATCTCACCGTCCGCCTCGCTCGACGTTCGTGGCGCGATCGCCGCCGCTGCGGAGAGCGTAGACGATCCCTTCCCGCCCCCGCAAGGGGAAGCATCGACTCAAAACTTCGGTTACCGAAGGAGGGATCGTAGATCAGAAGTCACGGTTACCAACTCCGCCCAGGAGGGCCCCGTGACACGAGCCAGCCTTCGGGAGTACGCCACGGTACAGCGGGAGCGCTATCGGCAGGCAACGCGCGCGGAGAAGCGTCAGTTCTTGGACGAGGTCGTGGCGGTCACCGGCATCCACCGCAAGGCGGCCATCCGGCTGCTTCGCCGCGCACCACGGCCGCGGTCGACGCCCGGCCCGGGCGGCCGGCCGCGCGAGTACGGCCCAGAGGTCGCCGCCGCCGCTGAGGTCCTGTGGCAGGCAAGCGGCCGGATCGGCGCCCATCGGCTCCATCCCTTCGTGCCCGAACTCCTCGAGCGCCTGGTCCAGTGCGGCGAAGTGACGGTGGCCCCCGACGTCGAGAAGCGACTGCGCCAGGCCAGCCGCCCGACACTCGCCCGCCTGCTGGCGCCGGCCCGCGCTCAGTACCCGCTCCGGGGCGCGACGAGCACGCGCCCCGGGACTTGGCTCCGGCAGGAGATCCCGATCCGCACCTTCAGCGAGTGGGACGATGCGCGCCCCGGCTTCTGCGAGGTCGATCTGGTCGCTCACTGTGGGAGCAGCACCGAGGGCTTCTACCTCTGCACCCTCTGCGCCGTGGACATCGCCACGACGTGGGTGGAGCTCGAAGCCGTCTGGGGTAAGAGCCAGCAGCGCGTCGGCGGGGCCATCCACCACGTCTGGGAACGCCTGCCGGTCCCGCTCGTCGGCCTCGACAGCGACAACGGCTCGGAGTTCATCAACCACGGCCTCTACGACTGGTGTCGGCGCTCTGGAGTCACCTTCACGCGCAGTCGCGCCTGGAAGAAGAACGACAGCGCCCACGTCGAGCAGAAGAACGGGGCCGTCGTCCGGCAGCTCGTCGGCTATGATCGCTTCGCCTCCAAGGCCGCCTATGGAGAACTCCAGCGCGTCTACCGGCTCGCCCGCCTGCACGTGAACTTCTTCCAGCCCGTGCAGAAGCTCGTGACGAAGACCCGCCAGGGCGCCCGGGCCCACCGCGTCTACGACCGCGCGCAGACGCCCTATCAGCGGCTCTGCGCCGCGGGCGTCCTCACCCCGGCCAAACGCCAGGAGCTCGAGGCGCTCTATCAGAGTCTCAATCCGCTCCAACTGCGACGTGACCTCGAAGCCGAACTCGACCGCCTCTGGGCCCTCGCCGCGCCCGATCCACGCCGCGCCCCGGGGGGTACTGAGACAGCCACCCCCTCCCTGAAGTCTTCTCCTGGAGGCGCGTAGACGATGACTTCGGTAACCCTGAGTTTTGAGTTGACGAGAACAGGAGGGTAACCCTCAGTTATGAGCTACGACGGGGGACGGACCGCCGGTCCGCGGCTCAGAACCGGTGGCGGATCACCCAGAGGTCGACAAACACGGGCTTGAACAGGGTCGCCTTGAGAAACTCGATGCCGGACGACCCGCCGGTGCCCGCCTTGTTGCCGATCGTCCGCTCGGTGAGCTTCACGTGCCGGTACCGCCACTCTTGCAGGCCCTCGTCGAAATCGGTCATCAACTCGAGGAGAATCGCCACGTCTGGCTGCTCCCGGTAGAGGCGATAGAGCCCGTCCTGGACCGCCTCGTCGGGGACCGCCGGCAGGGTGACATCGCGGGCCCGCAGCCCACTCGGGATCCCGACGCCACGGTGCTCGAGAAGATCGTAGAAGTGGTCGACGAGCGACCGCTCTTTCAGGCGACGCACGAGGGCGGCGTGCTCGGCCGGACGCGATTCGAAGCCCTTCAGGAGGTCGGCGCGCTTCTGGCCCAGGACGAACTCGACGGCGCGGAACTGGGCCGACTGGAAGCCGGACGCGGTCTCCAGCCGGTTACGGAATCCCGCGAACGACATCGGAGTCATCGTCTCCAGGATGTCGAGCTGGCCGACCAGGGTCTTCATCACCGTCCGCGCTCGCTTGAGCGTCGCGATCGCACCGAAGAGGTCGTTGGCCGTGAAGTCGCGCTTGATCTTGTCCAGCTCGTGCAGAAGGAGCTTGAACCAGAGCTCGTAGACCTGGTGGATGACGATGAAGAGCAGCTCGTCGTGCTCCTCCGGCTGGGCGCGGGGCTCCTGGAGCGCGAGGAGCCGATCGAGCTTGAGGTAGCTCGTGTAGGTGAGGTCCATCGGATCGCCTCCCGTCAGGTTCCGAGGAGGAGCCAGAGCGCGACGACGAGCACGAGCGCGGTCGCCGCCCCCGCCGCCGCCTTCACCGCCCACCGCTGGCGCCGCGCCCGGGCGACCGCTTCGGCGTAAGGGGTACGGGTGAAGGTCACGAGGGTGTAGAGCGGGATGAACCGGCTCGGGAAGAGCCGGTGGAGCTCCTGCTCGAGCCACCGCGTCAGGAGGAACGCGCGGGAGGCGGTGTGGTCCCGCATCTCCACGAAGTTTGCCAGCGACAGGTCGGCCAGGGCGTCGGTGTGCTGCTTGCGCCGGGACTCGTAATCGGCGAAGGCGGCCTCCCGATCGGGCGCGTGCCTCCCGAGAGCCTCGCTCAGAACGGCGCAGTCTTCGAAGGCGGCATTGGCCCCCTGGCCGTAGAAGGGGACGACGGCGTGGCACGCGTCCCCGAGGAGGACGACCCGGTCCCGGTAGTACCACGGGCTCGAGCGGATGGTCACCAGCGTGCCGGTCGGATGCCGGAAGTAGTCGGACGCCAAGGTCGGCATCAACGCCGTCGCGTCGGGGTACACCTCGGCGAAGAACCGACAGACGTCCTCGTCGCTCTTGAGCTCGGCGAAACTCCCGGGGCCCTCCAGAGGCCAGAAGATCGTGCACGTGAAGGAGCCGTCGGCGTTGGGCAACGCGATCATCATGGACCCCCCGCGCGGCCAGATGTGGAGGGCGTGCCTCGGGAGCGCGAACCGGCCGCCCGCGCCGGGCGGGATCGTCAGCTCTCTGTAGCCGTGGCCGAGATAGGCCTGCTGGTAATCAAACCGGTCGAGCCGCAGCATCTGCGCGCGCACGGAGGAGAAGGCGCCGTCGGCACCCACGAGCACGTCCCCGCACGCCACCGAGACCGCGCCGGTGCGGATGTCCGCCAACGAGACGGTGGCGGTCTCCAGGTCGACCCCGGCGCAGCGCTGGCCGAAGGCGATCCGTACGTTCGGGTTCGCCTCCGCGGCGTTCAGGAGCGCGACGTTCAAGACGGCGCGGGAGACCGAGTTGATCACGTGGCCGGGCTTGATGCCGTAGGGCTGGAAGGCGAGCTCTCCGCGCGGGGAGTGCATCATCCGACCCTGCATGGGGATCGCAGTCTTGAGGACCTCGTCGGCCAGCCCCACCTCGCGGAGGCTCTCGATACCGCGGGTGGAGATCGCGAGGTTGATGGAGCGTCCGTGGTCCTGGGAACCCGACCGGGGGTCGTCGCGCCTCTCGTAGACGGCCACCTCGTAGCCCGCCCGCCCGAGATAGATGGCCATGAGGGCCCCCCCCAGGCCGGCGCCCACCACAATGAACTTCCCTGTTTCGCGGGCCGCCACCTGCGCCCTCTATCCAACCGCCGCGCCACAGGCCCGGGCGAGGATCCGGGAGAACCGCCAGATCTCGTGGAAGGTGTTGTAGAGGGGCGCCGGAGCGACCCGGATCACGTCGGGCTCCCGGAAGTCGACGACCACCTCCTCGGCGGTGATCGCCTTGAGCACATCCCGGGCGCCGTCACGGATGCGGATGGAGAGCTGGCAGCCTCGGGCCGAGGGCTCACGCGGCGTGATCGTCTCGAGACGGTCGCTCAGGATCCGGTCGATCAGGCGCTGGAGGTACCCGGTCAGCGCGACCGACTTGAGCCGGAGCGCGTCCATCCCGACCTCGTCGAAGATCGCGAGCGAGGCCCGGAGCGGCGCCATCGAGAAGATCGGCGGATTGCTGATCTGCCAGCCTTCGGCGCCCTCGCGCGGCACGAACTCGGGCGGCATGAGGAACCGGGTCTCGGGGTCGTTGCCCCACCATCCGGCGAGGCGCGGCAGCGCCGCGTTGCGGCCGTGGCGCTCGTGCACGAAGCACCCCGCCGGTGCGCCGGGGCCGGCGTTCAGATACTTGTAGGAGCACCAGACGGCGAGGTCGACCCCCCAGTCATGAAGCCGCAGTGGGACGTTGCCAGCGGCGTGGGCGAGGTCGAACCCGACATAGCAGCCCTGGCGCCGGGCGGCCGCTGCGATCCGTTCCAGGTCGAAGACCTGACCGGTCAGATAGTGGACACCACTCATCAGGACCAGCGCGATCGCGTCGCCGTGCTGCTCGACCAGCGCCTCGACGTCCTCGGTGCGGAGCAGGTCCTCTCCTCGACGGGGCCGGGCGATCACGAGTGAATGGGAGGGGTCAAAGCCGTGGTGTCGGACGTGGGACCGCACGGCGTAGCCGTCCGAGGGGAAGGCGCCGTCCTCGAGCAGGATCCGATGGCGGGCGCCGCTCGGGCGATAGAAGGTCGCCAGCATCAGGTGCAGGTTGACGGTGAGCCCGTTCATCATGACGACCTCGCCCGGGAGGGCGCCGACCAGGCGAGCGCCGGATTCGCGGAACAACTCGTGATAGGAGTACCAGGGCGATTCATCCTTGAAGTGGGCGTCCACACCGAGCCGCTCCCAGGCGGAGACTTCCGACTCGACCATCGCGCGCGCCGACTTCGGCGCCAGCCCCAGGGAGTTGCCGCACAGGTAGATCACCGGGTGACCGTCCGCCCGAACCGGGATGTGGAAACGGCCGCGGCAGGCCGCCAGCGGGTCGTCGCGGTCGAGCCGGAGCGCGAACGACTCTTCGGGGCTCCACCTGGTGTCGGCGCTCATGTGAAAGACGCCTGTTTCAGGCCCAGGAACTCGAGGGCGGAGCGGGCGAGGAGGGTGTCCCGCGCAGCGGGCGAGAGCTCCGGCAGGGATTCTATCAACTCGCCCGGCCGCGACTCGCCGAGCGGGAACGGATAGTCCGAGCCGAGCACGATCCGCCCCGCGCCCATCAGCGTGAGCAGGTAGCGCAGGACCTCGGCGTCGTGAACGAGGGAGTCGACGTAGAACCGGCCGAGGTAGGCGCGCGGGTTGACCGGGTTGTCCACGGCGCACAGGTCCGGGCGCGCCCGGAAGCCGGCTTCGATCCGACCGATGGCGCCAGGGAAGGCGCCGCCGCCATGGGCGAAGCAGATCCTGAGTCCGGGCAGGCGCTCCAATACGCCACCGAAGATCACGCAGCAGATGGCGAGCGCGGTCTCCACCGGCATGCCGACGAGCCACGGCAGCCAGTACTTCGTCATCCGCTCCCGGCCCAGCATGTCCCACGGATGGACGAAAACGGCCGCGCCGAGCTCGGCGGCCGCCTGGAAGACGGGGAACAGCGCCGGATGGTCGAGGTTCCACTCGTTCACGTGGCTGCCGATCTGGACCCCGGCGAGCCCGAGATCCCGGACGCATCGTTCGAGCTCGGCCACCGCGAGGTCCGGCGCCTGGAGGGGCAGGGTGCCGAGGCCTGCAAAGCGCCCGGGATGTGCGACGACCGTCGCTGCGATGTGGTCGTTGAGGAAGCGGGAGAGGTCGAGCGCATGCGCCGGCTTGGCCCAGTAGCTGAACATGACCGGCACGGTCGAGAGCACCTGCACCCGGACCCCGTCGCGCTCACACTCCTCCAGGCGGGCAGAGGGGTCCCAGCAGGTGTCGGGGATCTCCCGGAAGAAGGTGTCGTCGATCATCATCCGCGCCCGCCGGGGCGCATGATGCTCGAGTCGCACGAACCCGCCGTAACCATAGCGCGCCCGCAGATCGGGCCAGTGCTCCGGGAGGATGTGGGTGTGGACGTCGATCTTCACCCGAGCCACGACCGCCGCCGCGTCCCTACCGGGCGGGGGCCGGCGGCGGCATGACGGCGCCGCACTTGCGACAGGTTCGCAGCGCCACGTCCGCGTAAAAGCGCTCGATCACCGCCTTGAGCTGGGTCGCGAGGTCGGTGACTCGCATCGTCGCCTCGTGGAGGACCTCGCCGCACCGCTCGCAGTACCAGCGGAGCGCTTCTGTCTCGCTCGGCTTTCGCTGGCGCTCGATCACCAGCCCGATCGTTCCCGGCCCGCGCACCGGGCAGTGGGGCACGAGGGGCGGAAGCAGGAGCATCTCGCCTTCGTGGATCGCGATGTCACGGCGCCGGCCGCCTTCGACGACGCGGAGCACGATGTCACCCTCGAGCTGGTAAAAGAGCTCCTCACTCGGGTCGACGTGATAATCGTTCCTCTGGTTCGGGCCGCCGATGACCATGACCTGGAAGTCCGAGTCCTTCCAGACCATGGCGTTGCCGACCGGCGGTTTGAGAAGGTCGCGGTGCTCGTCGATCCAGGCCTTGAGGTCGAGCGGAGCCAGCTGTGCCATCGCGATCCTCCGATGGGGCGGTGTGGTCGGGCCCGTGGACTCATATTGCTCCCGCTCGACGCCGAAATCCAAGGGCCGCGCGTCAGACGCTCGAAGGCGCGACGGACGGGGTCAGATGCGGTCGGCCGGCATCACCCCTCTATCGCCCCCCCGCCCCGTTCGCGGCAAGCGCTCCCACTGGCACATCGGCGTCCCCTGGGCCAGCGCCGCGCCCCGTCGGCTCACCATGCCGGTGTCTACGAGGTCCGGCTCCGTGGGGTCGCCGGGGTGGTCGTCCACGGCGGCGAGGTGACCGCGGACGAAGTAGATGATGAAGTCCAGGGAGGTCTCGCCGAGCCGATACCGGGCAAGATGATCCTTCCTGACGAGCCCGACGGCGGTCACCGTCACGGTCTCATCAGCCCCCTCGACGGGTGCGATCAGCGTTCGCTGACCAACGCCGACGAGCTCGCTGAGCGCCGGCATCCCTGGCGGGGTACAGGCCGCCTGGGCCGGCGGCGCCGGGGCCGGCAGGCGACCCACTTCGCCGTCGTCCACGATGTCGCGCAGGGACTGAGCGGACGCCAGGCCGGCGCCCATCGCACACGCGAGGGTCATTGCGCAGAGCAGCCATGTTCTCACTATCAGTCTCCTCCCTGGGTGGTCAGACCGTAGTCGCCGTGGCGAGCGCGAGAGAGTGGGGAAGGGGAGCGAGTCAGCGCGAGCGGTCCGCCGATTGCCGGCGGGCCGTCAATCATTGCGGCAGTGCTCGTGCGGCTCATCTACGGCTACCACGCAATGGATACCCGATACTACCGCTATACTACATATAGATTAAATTGTATGTCAAGATCGCCGTCCCGCAGTATCTTGTGGCCATGGACCCTTTGCGATGCCTGCCGAGGTCCAAACAGCGGAAGGACCTAACGGGGTAGGCGCCGGAGATGAGCCTGCAGATTGTCGCTCCCCGTGAGCGCTCCGGGGACGGGCCGGAGCCAACCCCGCCCCTGGCGCCGGGAAGCGACACTCCCTGCCTCGAAGGTCGGGAGCTGGCGGCGCTTCTGGAGACGCCGGCACGCCGGATCGAGGGCTGGGTCGACCGCGGCCTCCTCAAGCCGGAAAGGTCGGGACGCAGACAGGGGCGACGGCGCGCGTTCAGTATCGAAAACCTGGTCCAGGGAGCTCTCCTCATAGAGCTCCAGAGGGCGTTCGGTGAGAGGAACCCCTACCTCAAGACCTATCTCGCGATCGCCTCCATGTTCGTGCACGACCTGAGCGCGCATCTCATGTCGGGCGACGTGGTGCGCGAGCTCACATTCGGGATCGCGATACGAGGCGACCACAACGTGAGCTTCACCTACGGCATCGCCCCGCTCGGCGAGAACACCACGGCGCAGATCATGGAGTGGATCGACCGGCAACTCAAAGAGGGAGCGACCGTATCGGTCTTCTACCTACGCCCGAGGATGGAGGCGATCAGGGAACGTCTCGTGAGACTCGAGCGGGAGCTCGCCCGCGGGGCCGAGGGATGACGGCTTACAAGGCCGTCGCATAGACCCGTTCGATATTGGTCAGGACGAGGCGTCGCCACGGCCGATACTCCCCGTATTTCGAGAGGCCCGCCTCGTATCGCGGAGCGAGGCGGTTCGGAACGCGCTGCTTGATCTCATCCAGCGATGCGCCGGTCCCCGCCTCTTGGCGGACCGCCTCGATCAGCTCCGCGATATAGCTCCGGTAGAACCGCAGCCAGTCCTTCTCGGCAACGTCTCCGTGCCCCATGATCATGTGGGTGAAGTCGAGCTGTTCGAGCTTCGCGAGGGTCTTCACCCAGTCCTCCGGGAAGCCGTCACCCATGAACGGCGTCCAGCCGATCACGGCGTCCCCCGTGACGACGACCCTGTCGCGGGGTAAGTACACGAAGAGGTCTCCGTCCGTGTGCTTACCCCGCGACAGGGTCGTCGTCACGGGGGACGCCGTGATCGGCTGGACGCCGTTCATGGGTGACGGCTTC
>Ga0070699_100006580_pt1 | contig 10112 bp, 7 predicted proteins | sample KBSK1503metaG_FD_65473 | JGI IMG/M metagenome (GOLD analysis project Ga0070699, IMG submission 65473) | Corn, switchgrass and miscanthus rhizosphere microbial communities from Kellogg Biological Station, Michigan, USA - KBS K1-50-3 metaG | ecosystem: Host-associated > Plants > Roots >... | reverse complement strand
AAGGTGAAACGCGGCTCCCAGGTTTCCAACTGCCCGCCCCTTAATGTGTATCGGTCAGTTGCTTCCGCAAAACGAAGCGGACGTGTGCCCAACTCGCCATGTTCCAACACTTCAGCATGTCGCAATGTCACCGTATGCCCAGCAGGACCTTTTACGTTGATGGACAATCTGCCTGCAAGGTTCTGACCAAAATCAACGATCGTTTTTCCTGAAGGAGATTTCGTGATGGAAACGGGCGCGATCTTTTCGATGCGACGAACTGGAGGACCCAGCGGCGCTTCAAGCGCGTTCAAATCCCAATCCACGCTTCGGACTCCGCTCCAGCTTGAATCGTCGAACCCGGGCAGTGTCCAACCTGAATGTTCGAGACGCGAATCATAGGTCTCCCCATCATAAATACTGTTCATCAGAATGGGACCCGTTGCCACACGCCATGCCTGCGAGTCATCTGTTACGATGAGTTCACTGGAACCATCGGCATACTGAACTTCCAATTGCGCCAGCAAAGCAAGCTGTTCGCCGTAAATATTTCGCTTTCCACCCGCAAAGCCGATCCGCCCACGGAACCAGCCGTCACCGAGGATTGCACCGACGGCATTTTTTCCTTCTTTCAACATCCCGATCACGTCAAAGGTTTGATAGCGGAGCCGCTCATCATACACTGTCCAGCCGGGAGAAAACACATGGTCGCCAACCGCCTGTCCATTGAGTTGAGCTTCATATAAACCGAGTGAAGTGATGTACAACCGAGCCGACTTAATCCCTGCGCGAAGTTCAAACTCGCGGCGCAGATATGGCGAAGGATTTGAGCGCAAGGTGTCCTCATCCCAGGTTGGGGAAATGAAACGGGCGCTCCAATCAGAAGTTGATAACAACCCTGTTTCAATAGAAACGGCGTCACTCCACGCTGAAGCGCTGCTATCTTTACCCCAGACGCGCACGCGTAGAGACAGCCGTTCACGGGAAATTAGCGGTGCAAAGGGCCAGTCAACCAGAACGGATTGATCTGACTCGACCCGCCCGGTTTGATCGCGAAGCTTGCCATCCGAATCATACGATTCGATCTCATAGCCAGTCTGAAGCCAACCCTGGCTCTCGGTCTTGACGGTCCAGGATAGCCGAGGGCGATCTGTTCCAATACCTAACGTATCCCGAAGATGTTCAAGCCGAACATCCACAGTCGATACTGAATTTATTTTGTTTTGTGTCATTGGAATATTTTCCTTGATCGCGTAATGTTTTATCGAAAAGATTCTTCATGATGTGTGCCTTACAGGTGAATATAGTCAGTCAACATTATTTCCCAGGCTTTGGCTAGACTATATCCACCTCAACTGGTGCAATAAAACATTACCCCTTCACAGCACCAGTTGTCAGCCCTGAAACCAGCTGCCTTTGGAAGAACATGAACATGATGAGGGGTGGAATGGTGACGACGATCACATCGGCGAAAAGCAGGTTCCACCTCGAGTTGAACTGGCTTATGAAGCTGTACAACGTCAGCTGTGCAGTGACATTCTCAGAACCAGGCAGAAAATAGAGCGGTCCGACGAAGTCGTTGTAGATGCCAACAGAAGAGACGACGATCACCGTAATAATAGCTGGTTGCAGCAATGGCAGAATGATGGAGAGGAAAACGCGCAACGGAGATGCACCATCCATGATCGCAGCTTCATCGATTTCTCTCGGGATGGACGCCATGAATGCACGGAGAATCAGGGTTGCGAAAGGCAAAGTGAATGCAACTTCGATCATGATCATACCGAGGATGGTCTTGTAGATACCAAGCCACTGTAGGAGGAAGATGGTTGGCACGACAGCCGGAGGGATGATGAGTCCGGCAAGCATGATCGAGCTGGCAACCGACGCTACCCGATCAGCACGGCGCTGCATTACGAAGGCGACGAGTGCAGAGAACAACACGATCAGCGTAACTGAGCCAACAGTCAGAATCGTACTGTTCCACAACGCCAGAAACATACGGTTATCCCCAAATGCCATGACCTCGCGAAGATTCTCGATCAATTGAAACTTGCTCGGCCAACTGAACTGAAAGAGAGCCGCTTCTGGTCGCGTCTTGGATGCAGTCAGAAAAATGAATATGAACGGCACAACATAAACAATGCTGATGATAATGAGAGATACAGCATCCAGCCAGACACTCGCCATGAATTTGCGGACTTTCATAGCTCGATCTCCTGACTATTGAAGAACCGCGTCAGCGGATACACGATGATTGTAACGAGAATGAAGAGCACCACATTGCCAGCTGTGGACAAACCGTAAAATCCCGCCTGATATTCCTTGTAGATCACCGAGGTAAGCACGTCTGATGCGAAGCCAGGTCCGCCGCGTGTCATGGTCCAGATCAGATCGAATGTCCGCAGCCCGCCGATAAACGATAATAGAATGACCGTGAATGTCGCGTTGCGAGAAAGTGGAATGATCACGTGGCGGAACTTCGCCCATGTCCCACCCTCAAGACGTGCTGTGTCGAAGTAGTCCTGCGGGATCGACAATATGCCCGCCATGAATATCACCATTGCTATACCTATGCCCCTCCATACGTCAACCAACACCACCGAGTAAAGAGCAAGGTCCGGGTTCCCCAGCCATTGCGGCTGTGGAAGCCCAAGGAATCCCAGAACCGTGTTGATGAGCCCCGCAGACGGCTGCATAAGTGTAGAGAACGTGATCCCGACTGCCACGACACTTACGAGCGTTGGAAAGAAAATAATTCCTCGAAATAGCCCCTTGAGCCGGATATTTGAAGTTAACAGCATGGCGAGCGGTAACGCGATGACGACTTTGAGTCCACTGGTGAGTACAGCATAGATGATCGTGTTGCGCAGCCCTGCCATGAGCCGTGCGTCGCCCAGGAAGGTAACGTAGTTGTCGAGTCCGATAAATGTTGCTTCGAACAGCGACCAGCGAGTCAGGCTAAAGTAGAAAGCCATCACTGTTGGCACAATGAAGAACAGGCCGAACACGATTGCTGCCGGAAGATAAAACCAGTTAGGATATGTTCGCAAGACTGCCCGCGACCGATCATTGCTTAGCATAGTACCTCGCTTTCATACTTTGCTTTCAGGCTTCCTGAAATCTGAGGGCCGGGGTAGTCCCAGCCCTCAGAAGAATAGGATTGACCAAAGTCAAGACAAGCTAATTGTCCCAGCCGGGTAAGCCAAGCTGCTGTGCCTGCTTCTTGACATCCTCGTCATACGCAGCCGCACCTTCTGCTGCGGTCATCTGGCCAGTTGCCACAGCAACGCAGATCTGCTCGAGCGATGGACCCTTGATAGGGGAGACAAACTCGAGCGCGGGTCCAGATTTTCCAGCATCAATGTATGACGCGAGCTCCTTTACCGCTGGAAGAACGGTGTCAGGAAGTTTTGCTCCCTTGATCATGTAAGGGCCGGTCGGCGAAACAGCTGCTGTGAGTGCGTCAGCGCCCTCAGGCGAGGCGATGAAAGCTAGGAAATCCTTGGCCTCGGCGACGTGCTCGCTGGTCTTCGAGATATAGGTCCCAGCGGGCATCCATATCGTAGTGCCAGCCTTTGAGGCATCCGTTCCCGGAACACCAAAGAACCCAATGTCGTTCACCTTGTCGGGCGAGTTGGTCGCAATCGTTGACAGCACAAACGTCAGCATGGGATAGTGGGCAACCTCGCCGTTCGCGAGCAAATTCAAGCCTTGTTCGAATTTTAGAGTCTCGAAGTCGTTCTGATACCAACCCTTATCAAAGCCTTCCTGCAGATAGGTAAAGCCGTTCATCGCCTCAGGGATGGAGGCATACTTGGCCCGGTTGGCGGTATAGTCCGCCGCAAAGGTCGGGTGTGCCTGCTCGACATTGTAGTAGTCTGCGAGTACGAATAGTTGGGAAGTCCAGGTGTCGCCGAAAGTTGCCAAGACGGGGGCAATTCCGGCTGCCTTAATCGCCTCGTTGTTGGCTTCGAACTCAGCCCAGGTTGTAGGTACGCTCAACCCGAGGTCGGCATAGATCTTCTTGTTATAGAGGATGCCACCACCCATCGCGGTACCTGACGGTACCCCGAACACCTGACCATCGTGAGAGACTGTGGGCAGAAACGAATCGACAACGTTAGCCATGAACGGCTCATTCGCGATGTCGACAAGCGTGTCGGTCGGATTTAGGGCTTGAAGTAACGAGCCAGTGTTGTACCAGAAGACGTCTGTCATTTCGCCCGTCGCAAGGCGGGTCTTGACGATATTGTCGCCTTCAGTGCCCCCGGGCCGGGTCTCAATGCTGATGGTTACGTTAGGATGGAGCGCGGTGTAGGCATCGGCAAGTGCTTGGGCCGATGCCTGGGTGGCCTCGCTATCGTCCACAAGATATGTCAGTGTGACGGGTTCGGCCGGTGCATCTGTTGCAGCGGGAGCTTCTGTCGCTGCTGGGGCATCCGTTGCGACTGGAGCATCCGTTGCGGCGGGGGCTTCAGTGGCAGCGGGACCACATGCCGCCAGTAAACTCAACAAGCATAGTATGCTTAATACTTTAAACAGCATTTGATTCTTTTTCATGATCTCCTCCGAGATTACTCTTGAGTGTTTAAATAGGGGAATTGATATACAATAGGAGACAGCGGTACACATCATCACCTCATAGGCAGATATCCTTTCTAAATAGAGTCTGATCACCTGCAGGCCGCGGGTTCAGCTTGAAAAACGATTGTGGCATCTTTACTATGGATCATGTGTGCCGCTATTTATTGCCACATCGTAATTACCAATTTATTTATAACTATCGGCAGTGTTGCGAACATAAATCATTTGGCAAACACTGCTTCTCCTCGGCAAATTGTCAATTCAATGCCTTCTTGTTGTAGTTGTTCAATCCAATCGGGTGATATTCCTTCATCCGTAAATAGGCGGGTAACTTTCTTTGGATTCGCAAAAGAGGTCAGATCCTCCTTGCCAAATTTGGATGAATCAACCAGTGCATATAATTGTTGTGAAGATTCGATCACCTTGCGCTTGATCTGCGCTTCAGCCAAAAGAATTTCGGTCATGCCGCGTTCCAAACTAAATCCACTGCAGGAAAGAAAAGTCTTTTCAATACTCAATTCCTCAATAATATGCTCGCTCAATAATCCAGTGACAGATGAAGAATTATTATTTACCACCCCTCCGATGAGAACCACATTATTGGACGGATTCTCCGCCAGCTCGCGCGCCACTTCAAAACCATTGGTCACAACCCGTAATTCCCGTCGTTTGGACAACTCGCGTGCAAAGTAATAACAGGTACTGCTTGCGTCAAGGAATATTGAGTCCCCGTCTTTAACCAAAAGAGCCACATCACGTGCGATAGTCAGCTTGGCAGATATATTTTGTTTATAACGACGTACAAATGAATTATTTTGGAATTGATCCTGATGGTTCAATATCGCTCCCCCGTGTACACGCTTTAGCCTGCCCTCCTCTTCAAGCGCGTTTAGATCATTTCGAACTGTGCCCTCTGATACATCCAACACCTGTGCCAATTCTGGAACACGCAAGCCTGGTTGCTTGCGAAGTACATCCAACAGAGATTGACGACGTTCGTAAGTGGTCAAAAGACTTCCTTTTGTTGAATTTTGTTGAATTTTGTTGAAAACGACAAAATTATGATAACAAATTTGTTGTTTCTTGTCAATAGAGCAATCTTTAAAAGCACAGACTCATCGATAAAACAAAAAAGAGACACCTACTTAAGAAGTGTCTCTTGCAACAAAAAGGTATCTCTACCCCAACATCAATTTCGGTCTATATTGCAACGCCTCTGCCAAATGTGCTGACTGGATTTCTTCACTCCCCGTCAAATCACCAATCGTCCGTGCCAACTTCAGGATGCGATGATAGGCACGTGCCGACAAATTGAGCTGGCTCATCGCCGCCCGCATCAAACTCTGACCCTCGTCCTGCAACTTGCAAAATTGCCGTATCTCCCCGACGCGCATATCGGCATTCGCAACGATATTGGAGGATTCGATCTTCGAGAATCGGGCAAGTTGGATATCACGGGCAGCTTGAACTCTGGCTCGTATCGATTCAGAAGATTCCCCTACTCGATCTCCACTCAACTTTTCATAATCCACCCGCGGAACCTCAATGTGAATATCAATGCGATCCAATAATGGTCCAGAGATCCGTTTTTGATATTTGGTAACGACAGCGGGTGCACAAGTACACGGCTTTAATGAATCACCATAATAACCACACGGGCAGGGGTTCATTGCAGAAATCAATTGAAAGTTTGCTGGGAAGGTCAAAGAACCTTTGGCGCGGCTGATGGTAACGACTTTATCTTCCATCGGCTGGCGCATTACTTCGAGGACGCGTGTGCCAAATTCAGGGAATTCATCCAAAAACAAAACACCCCTGTGAGCAAGTGATATTTCACCTGGCTTCGGAATATTACCCCCACCCACTAAGCCTGCGTGGGAAATTGTATGATGCGGCGAGCGAAATGGTCGATGTTTGATTAGCGGTGTACCAGCAGGTAATTGATCAGCAACTGAATACATGCGCGTCACATCGAGTGATTCTTCGATGGACATTTCAGGCAGAATGCCTGGCACAGCCCGCGCCAGCAATGTTTTACCGGAGCCCGGAGAACCAACCATCAGCACGTTATGTCCTCCTGCTGCGGCAACTTCGAGCGCGCGCTTAACGTGTTCCTGACCTTTGACTTCAGCAAAGTCTGTCGGGACGAATAGCGGTGCAAGTTCATCATTTTTTGAGGGTTGATAAGGTTCAATAAGTTGGCGACCAGATAAATGGTTGTACAGATCCGCAAGCGTTCGAACAGGATACACTTCAAGATCTGGGATCAAAGCCGCTTCAGGCGCGTCCATTTCGGGGACGAATATCCGCTTGTATCCATTGGCTCGGGCAGTGGCAGCCATTGGCAAGATGCCGCGTGTATGTCGAACAACGCCATCCAGCGAAAGTTCACCGATAACGAGTGTATTTTCAACGACTTCATGAGGAAGATGGCCCGAGAGAAGAATCACACCAAGTGCGATGGGCAAGTCGTAAGCGGGTCCCTCTTTGCGGATGGATGCCGGAGATAAATTGACAACAATGCGATGACGGGGGAAGTGCAAACCGGCATTCTTGATCGCGGTCTGCACGCGCTCGCGACTCTCCTGCACCGCAGCATCCGGCAGGCCCACAATAATGACTGCCGGAAGGCCATTGGAATAGTCCACTTCGACTTCGACAACGACACCTTCGAGCCCGATGACACACGCGCAAGCATGGCGGGAGTGTAGACGAGGTACAGCGAAATGTCAATTGAATGCGGCTATAATACGTTGATGAAAGATATTCATAGATGGAGACACTTTTGATAGGGGAAGATATTGCCAGCACTGTGAATTATCCTTTTCATATGATTTCAAGGCTTTAAAAAGTTAAACCGCGGAGAGGAAAATTTATCATAGGGTATGTATATGCAGTTTATTACTACAGCTGTTCCTGATGTGATTGTTATTGTGCCTAAGGTCTTTGAAGATGATCGTGGTTTTTTTCTGGAAAGTTACCAAAAAAAGAGGTTTTTGGAAGCAGGCATAGATGCGGAATTTGTGCAAGATAATCACTCCAAATCGGAACAAGGCGTCTTACGCGGCTTGCACTATCAGATCAAACAGCCTCAAGGAAAGTTGGTCCGTGTAGTGGCAGGAGAAATATTTGACGTTGCTGTAGATATTAGAAAAAACTCCCCCACTTTTGGGAAATGGATAGGAGATTATTTATCAGCCGATAACAAAAAAATGTTGTGGGTCCCTCCTGGTTTCGCGCACGGGTTTTATGTGACCAGCCCGGCAGCTGAGGTGATCTACAAGGCAACAGATTATTATGCCCCTCAATGGGAACGTTCCATTGCATGGAATGATCCTACGATCAATATTGACTGGTCATTGCGTGGCACGCCGACTCTTTCGCCAAAAGATGAAGCAGGCAAATCGCTTCACGATACCGAACTGTTCGAGTAATTCTTATGAAGATCGTTTTGATTGGTAACAACGGGCAATTGGGCTGGGAATTTCAACGGACGCTTCCAACACTGGGTGAGGTGATTTCATTAGGGAGGGAAAAATTAGACGTATCTGATCTTGAAGCAGTGCAAACCATCCTAACGAACCTGCAACCAGAACTGATCGTCAATGCATCAGCATATACAAATGTAGACCAGGCAGAGATGGAACCTGCTCTAACAATGCAGGTGAACGCAAAGGCTCCAGGAGTCATGGCAGAAACCGCTCATAAACTTGGCGCAGTGTTGATTCATTATTCAACCGATTATGTGTTTGACGGAAAAAAAAACGGCCCCTATATTGAAAGCGATATGACCAACCCGTTGAACATGTACGGAAAAAGCAAATGTATTGGGGAGGAAAACATAAAACAGGTGGGGGGCGCTTATTTGATTCTCCGAACCAGTTGGGTGTACAGCCTGCGCGGAAACAGCTTTGTCAACAAGGTTTTGGCATGGTCGCGCAAAAACGCGCAATTGAAAATTGTGAGCGATCAAATTAGTAACCCCACTTGGGCAAGGAAGTTGGCAGAAACTACCACCCAGGCAATGATCACGAATAAGGCCAATTTGCTAGAAATCATTAAGGATAGAAGGGGAATCTATCATCTGGCAGGTGGCGGATACACCTCCCGTTTTGAGTGGGCAAAAGAAATCCTTGCGCGCGATCCCAATCGATCTGAGCAACTAGTCCAGACCCCAGAGCCTGCCCTCAGCCAGGACTTTCCCACTCCTGCCAATCGTCCACTTTTCTCCGGGTTGGATTGTTCCAAGTTCTCAAATGTCTTCAACCTACACCTACCAGACTGGCGCGAGAGTTTGCAGGTTGCCATGCAAGGTTGAGGTTGGGCTTTCGCAGTAGAGAATATTTTTGGATTTGTGCATCAGGCCGTTTGGATAAAGGGATACGCTATATAGCAAAGAAGTGCGCAATTTCTCTCCTGAATCCTAACTTCTTTGTAATCTTGAAGGACTAGTGAGCATTGATACCCTCACAAAAAGTAGAGTTATAATGTTTATGATAACCCAAGGGTCTGACTTGTTCCACTACAAGTGGAAAGTTTTCTTTATTGTTTTATATCAATCCAAGTCAAGCCTACTCAAAATGCTCTTATTCTATATGGAGAAAGAAAATGAACAAACATCCTCTCTCAGCCCTGGCAAAAAAATATTTGCAAGTGGGAATTCTGTTGGCAGTTATAGTATACACATTTGCACCAGCAGGCGTAGTTCCAGTATATGCCGCGCCCTCCAATGATGCTTGGCAAAATGCCACGGAAATCAATAATAGTGATATTCCATTTTCTGATGCTGTCAGTACAATTCAGGCAAATCAGGAGATTGACGAGCCCGTGCTTGACATACCTACGACTTGTAATGGTGAGCGTTTGCGACCCGGGTTAACCACTGTTTGGTATAAATTTACTGCCACAGCCAACGCATTGATATCCCTGGATACATTGGGGTCTACTCAGACTGTTACTCCACCAGGATCAACCACACCCTATGAGTATGATACTTATATTGCAGTGTGGACTGGCACAATGGATAACAATACAGCAGATGGCAACCCGGTTCTGGTGGCATGCAATGATGATAATGACGCTGGGTATCGTTCACAATTGGGATTTAATGCTACTTCAGGCACCATCTATTATATTCAAGTTGCACAATATAACGGCCTACTGACTTCCCCTTACGTAGCTCCGCCATATCAAGGCGGCAACTTACAGTTTCACGTTGGGTATGGTGCTCAAGTTGACGTACAGATTAGTACCACCCCTATGGGGTCTTATAATGTGGATGATGGGCAAGTCAAGGTGTTGACCTATGATCAGGTGGCTAATGGACCGGTACAGGTGACGAGCGCAAATGGTGTAAACATCTTTGCCAGCGAGCATCGCAATTACCAGACCAGTTTCTCCGAGACCCTGGGCTACCCTCACAACCGATTGACCACCCAATATTGGTTCACCCGTTATGCCTACAACACCAACGTCAAGACCTGGATCCTGGTCGCCAACCCCTCAGGCTCGACAGCAAACGTCAGTATCTATATTGGGAATCTTGT
>Ga0070699_100006578_pt1 | contig 10113 bp, 7 predicted proteins | sample KBSK1503metaG_FD_65473 | JGI IMG/M metagenome (GOLD analysis project Ga0070699, IMG submission 65473) | Corn, switchgrass and miscanthus rhizosphere microbial communities from Kellogg Biological Station, Michigan, USA - KBS K1-50-3 metaG | ecosystem: Host-associated > Plants > Roots >... | reverse complement strand
AGAACGCCGCCGTCGCGAAGGCCAGCAGGCTCGTGCGAATGCCGTTGGCGAGAATGCTCAGGTCGCGGGCGCCGGGACGATCCCACGCCAGCCGCGCGGCGCGGCTGGCGCTGCGCACACTCCAGACCAACAGCAGCAGGTACAGGATCAGCCCCGGCAGGCCCAGATCGATCGCGTACTCGAGGTAGACGCTGTGAACCATGAGCCACGCCGGGCCGAGCACCTCGTTGAGAGCCAGGATGTTCTGACCGATCCCGGCACCCACGATCGGATGGTTGAGCACGTAGCCGACCGCCGCGACTTGCTGATCCCACCGCCCCTGGGCCGATCCCGTCGGGTCGGTGTTGACGTCGGCGATCGTGAACAGGTGGCTCACGTAGTCGTCGGGCAAGAGCGGGGTGAAGACGATGACGAGAATCAGCAAACCCCAGGCCCATCGGCGGTCGAGACGCCGCGAGGTCGTCAGCACCGTGACGGCGAGCGTGGTGGCGAACGTCAGGAACCCGGCGCGCGAGAACGTCACGACGATGCCGACCACCTGGAGCACGGCGATGCCGAAGAGGGTGGCCCGCAGGGCAGGCGACGCCGTGATCAGGAACAGCGCCGCGGTCAGCGGAAGGATCAGGTTGAGCAAGAGCGCCAGATCATTCGGGTTCTGGGTGAGCGGCGCCTCGTAGCCGACGATGCGCTTGACGGCTTCGCCCACCCCGTCGTGGACGTACACGCCGGAGAGAAAGTTCTGCATGCCCTTCACCGCGATCGGCGCGGTCATGAGCGTCAGCGCCCACGCGACCTGCCGGAGCCGGCGGACCGAGCTCACCGCGTTCGCGATCAGGAGGAAGATCGCCAGGGTCTTCAGATACTGGTCGAGGAGCAGGTTGACCGATCCGCCCGGCCAGTACGACAGGGGGATCGTGACCACCGCCCACGCGAGCAGGCATCCGGCGACCTTGATCTCGCGCGTGACCATGGTGATCGGCAAGCCGCGCCCGAGCCGATCGACCAGCATCGCGAGGAGGCCGGTTCCCGCGGCGAGCATCCCGAGGCGAAGCGGCCGCAGCGCCGGGATGATGTTCTGCGGCGCGATCAGGAGCACGAACGTGAAGCCCATCAGCGCCCAGAACGGCAGCGGCGAGCCCGCGGCGTCCGTGGAGAGCGGCTCGCCTTGCGTCTGGTCGGCGACCGCGGCGGCCTCGTCGGGCTCGCGCCGCCACCACTGGGGATCGGGCGCCGCGCCGATGGAGAATCTCGGATCGCTCATCGCCGCACCAACGAGACGTCGCTCTCTCGCGTCACGGCATGGCGATGACGACAGCCCGACGCGAAATGGAAGATGCCGCTCGTGACACAGCTCGCGACCGCGGCCGAGAAGCGGCCGCCGGGATCGAGGCACGAGTTCTCCCACAGGACGCAGCGCGGAATCGTCAGCAGCGGATGGCGACGATCACGATGGTGGCAGGTCGTATACGCGAAGCGATAGCCCGCCCGCGCCACCGCCTCGACCGTCTCGGTATTGAACGCGCCGTCGGGATACGCGAAGTGATCGATCGGCACCCCGAGCCGCTCCTCGAGAGCCTGGCGCGCGCCGACGGTTTCCTCGAGCATCCGCGACGGGCTCTCGCGCGTGAGGAGGGCGTGGGTCCGCGTGTGCGAGCCCACGGTGATGCCGCCGCGCTGCATCTCGGCGAGCATCGCCCAGGTCAGCGGCTTGAGGCCGTCGAGCCGGTCGGTGTCGATCGACAGCCGCTCCTCGAGCGCCGCGAGCACCCGGGCGAGCTCCTCCTGGCACAGGGTCGTGAGGAGGAAGCGCAGGGCGCCGAACGGCTCGCTGAACGTGCGCGACGTCGAGGCCCGCTCCGCCGTCATCACGCCGAGCTCGACCAGCACCTCGCGCGCGGCCGACCAGTCGCGGGTGAGCAGGAGGTAGAGACGATCGTGGTAGAGCGGCGTCGCGCGATCGATCCAGTCCGTCACGACGAAGACGGCGGCGGGGATCCCCTTGCGCTTGAGGACGGGATACGCGTGCTCGTACATGTCGCGATAGCCGTCGTCGAACGTGATGGTGGCGGTCGGCGTCCGGAACGCCCCGCCCGACTCGAGCTGCGAGCCCAGCTGGTCGAGCGAGACGAACCGGAAGCGCCGGCCGATCCAGTCGAGCTGGCGCTCGAACATCCGGCGGCTCACGAGCATCGGCGCGATGATCGACGCCCGGAGGGACCGGCCGTCGTCGACGACACGGTGATAGCCGACGACCAGCGGCAGCCGGCGCGTGCCCGACATGAGCTGGATGAGCCGATCGGTGCGGGTCGCCCCCAGCACGAGCGCCAGTCCCGTCTTGAGATACGCGCGCCGCACCCCGGTCATCGAGCCCCCATCCCGAGTCCGACGGCGATGCGCTGCGCGACCGCGTCGGGGAGCACGCGGCGGGCCGTCCGGCGCGCGGCCCGGTTCGCTTCGATCGCGCGACGGTAGAGCCGGCCCCGCACGTGCGGCGGATAGAGCTCCAGCCGTCCGATTTCGCGGGTGCGCCGGGCCCAGTGAAACTTGTAGGCCTCGTCGCCGTGCAGGAAGTCGTATTCGGTGGCGCCCTCTTCCACCGCCGCCTTGATGGAGAGGCCGACCGCGATCAGGCCGACGCTCGCCCGCGCCTGGCGTGGATCGAAGCCCGACTGATAGAAGTAGAACGTGTCCCGATAGCGAAAGCCGTAGACCGCCGCGATCGCGACGTCATCGAGCCGCAGGGTGAAGAGCCGGAGCCATCCGCGCGCGAGGGCGAGGCGGCTCAGCTCCTCGTGGAAGTCGATGAGCGCCGGGCGGTCGAACGCGTTCGAGCCCCCGCGGGCCTGCCAGCGCATCTGGTGCAGCGTTACCAGCTCGCGAAGGGCCGGGCCGCGATCCGCCTCGGCCTCGGCGCGCGCGAACCGCAGGCGCCCCAGGCGCTCGAGGTTCCTCAGCCGGCGCCGGAAGTTGTAGCGGTGCGCGGGCCCGAGATCGTCCAGGTACGAATCCCAGGTGTGTCCGGTGAGGTCGATGAAGGGGCATACGTCGGTCTTCGTCGAGCGCACGGTCCACTCACGCTTCCCGAGCTCGTCGGCCAGGCTCAGGGCATTCGGCGCGTCGGCCGGCACCTGGGCGAGTCCGACGGCGGCTCGGGCGCCGACGACCGCGGTCGTCAGCGCTCGAATCGCCGGGGTCGCGTGACCCGGCCGGATGATCAGATCGAGATAGTCCGACCCGACGCTGCCGGTGCCCAGGAATTCCAGCGCGCCCACCGACAGGAACTTCTCGAGCCGCCGCGGGCGCAGCGCGAGCGGCGCCAGCGCGATCAGCTCGCCGCGCGATCGCACCGTCAGGATCGACAGCCGCCGCGCGCCGGACAGGTGCTTCCACCACGTGAAGAGCCATTCCCAGGTGAGGAACAGACGGTCGGACGTGCTCGTCGATATGAGCTCGGTCCACTCGCCCGCGAGCCGCTCGAACGCCTCCGGGCTCTCGATCTTCTCGACCTGGATGAATTCGGGGGTCATCAGGCGAATCTCGCGATGGCTTTCCGGCGCGCCGGGCTCTCCAGGAGCCGCGCGTAGAGACACTCGGTCTCGCGGATCATGCGGGCGAGCGAGAACTCTTCGGCGACCCGCGCGCGGGCGCGCCGGCCCAGATCGCGGGCCGCCTCGGGGTGCTCGAGCACCCAGCCGATCGCGCGGCTCAGCGCGGCCGAATCCCGCGGCGGGACGAGGAGCCCGTCGACGCCGTCCTCGAGCGCCTCGGGGCTTCCGCCCACTCGCGTCGCGACGACCGGCGCGCCCGCCGCCATCGACTCGAGGATCGTGTTGGAGAGACCTTCGCTGAGCGACGGGAGCACCGACACCGAGACCGCCGACAACAGGCGGGGCACGTCGAGCCGGAACCCGGTGAAGATGACGCGCTTCTGCAGGCCGAGACGGGCGGCCCGGCTCTCGAGCTCGCTCCGGTACCGGCTTCCGTCGGGATCGATGTTGTCGCCGATGACGAGGAAGTGCGCCTCCCCGAAGCGCTGGGCGACCGTGGCCGCCGCGTCCAGGAAGTCCTCCACGCCCTTCAGGCGGCTCAGGCGCGAGAGCATCGCGACCAGCGGCGCCCGGTCGGGAACCCCGAGCTCCCGGCGCAGCGCCGTATCGTGGGCGCCGGGCGCGAACCGCGACAGGTCCAGACCGTTGCGGATCACGCTGATCCTCGTGGGGTCGTAGCCCTCGGCGGTCAGCCACTGCCTGACGGCCTCGGCGTTCACCAGGATGTGATCGGCGAGCCGGCATGCGAGGCGCTGCACGCGCCGCTGGCGCGGGGTCAGCTGCGCGCCCGTGTCCCGGATCGACGCCAGCACGACCGGCGTCCGCGCCAGGCGGGCGGCCGGAATCGCGAAGACGTTCGGATAGAAGTTGTAGCTGTGCATGATCTGGATCCGCCGGCGCCGCAGATGCCGCGCGAAGCGGAGCTGCTGGGCGAGCGCGTGCGGTCCGTAGAGGCGCGCGACCGCGTACTCGCTGACGCTCAGGCCGCGCGCCTCGATCTGCTCCAGGAACTCACCCGAGCGGCGGTGGCAGCCGAACTCGAGCTCGAATCTCGAGTAATCCAGCCCGTCGGCCAGGCTCACCACGTGGCGCTCGGTGCCGCCGATCGCGAAGAGCGTCGTGAACGTGAGGAGCCGGACCCGCTCCGTGGGCGACGTCGACCGGGGCCGGGGCTCGAGGGCGGAGCGCGTCGCCATTAGAGCGTCACGACCTTGTCCGCGGGCGCCGAGAGCCGGTGGGTCGCGCCGCGTGAGTCCACGACCAGGGTCGAGACCGCGACGATCCTGGCGTAGTCGAAGTCGGGATGGTCGGTGAGGATCACCACGCAGTCGGCCTCGGCGAGCCGCTCGTCGCTGGCCTCGACGGCCTTCAGAGCGCGGCCCTCGAAGGCGATCTCGGGAACGTACGGATCGGCGTAGTCGACCTTCGCCCCGCGATCCATCAGCCGCGCGATGACCTCGAGGGCCGGTGACTCACGGGTATCCCCGACCCCGCGCTTGTACGCGATACCGAGCGCCAGGATGTGGGCGCCGTTGAGGCAGCGCCGGCGGCCGTTCAGCGACTCGGTCACGAGGTCGACCACGTATTGCGGCATCGCCCGATTGATCTCGTCGGCCAGGTGGATGAAGCGGGCCTCGTACCCGTTCAGGCGCATCCGCCACGCCAGGTACGCCGGATCGACGCCGATGCAGTGGCCGCCGATTCCCGGCCCTGGATAGAAGGGCATGAAGCCGAAGGGCTTGGTGGCGGCCGCGTCGATCACCTCGCGCGTGCTCACGCCGAGCTGCCGGCACATCACCGCGAGCTCGTTCGCGAGCGCGATGTTGACGTTGCGGAAGACGTTCTCGTAGAGCTTCGCGAGCTCGGCGACGCGCGGACTCGACACCGTGACGACCCGGCCGACGATCTGACGGTAGAGCAGCGCCGTCAGGCTCGCGCACTCGGGCGTGAGGCCGCCGACGACCTTCGGAATGTCCTTCACCGCGAAGGTCGGGTTCGCCGGGTCGATCCGCTCGGGCGAGAACGCCAGGAAGCAGTCGACGCCCGGCCGGGCGCCGCGCGCCTCGAACATCGGAGCCAGGAGCTCCTGCGTCGTCCCGGGGTACGTGGTCGACTCGAGGATCACGAGCTGCGCCGGCCTGAAGTGCGCCGCCGCTTCCTGCGCGGCGGCCGTGACGAAGGAGATGTCCGGATCCTTCGACTTCCGGAGCGGCGTCGGCACGCAGATGATCACCGCGTCGCACTCGGCGAGGGCCGAGAGATCGGTCGTCGCCTGGTAACGGCCGGCGTCCAGTCGCGCCCGCAGGGCCTCGTCCGGCACGTCCGGCGTGTGCGACCGGCCGGCGTTGAGGGTCGTGACGTGGTCGAGGCTCGTATCGAAGCCGGTCACGGCGAAGCCCACTCGCGCGAATTCCACGGCGAGCGGAAGGCCGACATATCCCTGACCGATGATGCCGACGCGTGCGGAGCGTTCGGCGATCCGGCGGGTGAGATCGGCCGCGGTCACAGCCGGTTCATGCATCACGCGCTCTCCCGATGGGCTTCGACGGTCTCCTGAGGCTCCGGAAGCTCGGCCTCGACGGGCCGGTGCCCCGACAGAACGATCCGAATGGTCTCGAAGAGAATCCGGATGTCGAGCCAGACCGACAGATGTTTGAGGTAGTAGAAGTCATAGCGGATCTTTTCCACTTCTTGCTCGAGCGAGTTCGCGTACCGGTACCGCACCTGCGCCCAGCCGGTGATGCCCGGCCGGACCGCGCAGCGGAGCGAGTAGTACGGGATCGCGTCGCCGGAGACCTCGCTCAGGTTGCGAGCGGTCAGCATCAGCAGCTCGAGGTTCGTCATCGGATGGGGCCGCGGCCCCACGAGGTTCATGTCGCCCCGGAGCATGTTGATCAGCTGAGGCAGCTCGTCTAGTCGGAACCGTCGGAGCCAGCGTCCGCAGCGCGTGATCCGATCCGAGTTGTCGCGCTCCCACTCCGAGTGCCGCTCGGCGATCGGATGCATCGTGCGGAACTTGACCAGGCTGAAGGGCACCCGGTAGCGTCCGGCGCGCTGCTGGACGAAGAACACGGGGCCGCGCGAATCCAGCTTGATCGCGAGCGCGATCAGGGCCATCACGGGCGCCAGCACGATCAGGCCGGTGACCGCCACCAGGATGCTGAGCGCGCGCGCGAACCAGGGCTGCACGCGCGCGGTCGCGAACTCGTGCGAGAAGATGACGCGGCTCGGCGGCATGAGCTCGAGGGCGAGCTTGCCGGTGAGGTTCTCGTACGTCTCCACGACGTCCTCGACCCGGATGCCCCGCGCCCTCGACTCGACGAGTCGGGAAAGCGGCAGGCGGCCGCGCCGGTCGGCGAATGCGACGACGATACGATCCGGCCGCCGCGCCGCGACGAGGCGATCGAGATCGGATCCGTCCTCGACCACGCCGACCAGGGCGTATCGCTGCGGGCGCCGCGCGATCTCCTCGATGACCAGACGCGCCAGCGGGCTCGTCCCGACGATCAGCAGGCGCTCGCCGGCTCCGCGAAGGTGCCGGCCGCCGGCGTAGACGCGCGATCCGAGGAGCAGCACCAGGACGACCAGGCACGCGTAGAGGGCGCCGTCAGTGAACCGCAGCTCGGGAAGCAGATGATAGGCGACTGCCATGGGATTCACACCTGGGCTGGTACCCGCGCCATCCGGACGGTGTCGCGACGGCGCGTCGCCAGGTCGCACAGGATCGGCCCGAGTTTGTCTGGGTTGTGTCGCACCACCGGCCCGAGCTCCAGGAGGTCGGCGCGGATGGTCACCGGCGACGGATCGGGAAGCGAGAAATCGGCGTCGACCGGCTCGGCGCCCTGGGAGGCGTAGCGTCCGAGGACCTTCGACGGGATCGGCGTCGTGGGCGCGACCACGTAGTGGAGCGTGTCGAGCGGCAATCCGTGCTCGGCGAGCGCCTGCAGGTGCTCGGCGATTCCGTAGCCGTCGGTCTCGCCGGGCTCGGTCATCGCGTTGCCTACGAAGATCCGGACGGCCGACGAGCTGGTCACCGCCTCGGCCACGCCCGGAACGACCAGGGTGGCGAGCAGGCTCGTGTAGAGGCTGCCGGGTCCGAGGATCATCGCGTCGGCCTCGCGGAGGGCCTCCAGCACGATCGGCGCCGCCGCCGCAGTGGCCGGATCGATGCGCACGCGCTTGATCGGTGCGCCGCTTCGCGGGATCGCCGACTCGCCGTAGACCGAGCGACCGTCGGCGAGCTCCGCCACCAGATGCACCCGCTCGGTGGTCGAGGGCAGGACGAGATCGTCCACGCCCAGCAGCTCCGCGGCGAGACGGATCGCCGTCAGCCCGTCCGTCGCGACCATGTCGAGCGCCGCCAACAGCAGATTCCCGACCGGATGCTGAGCGACGCCGCCGTCGAACCGGTACTGCAGGGCCGCCGAGACCTCCGGCGCGACGCGCGCGAGCGCCAGGAGACAGTTACGGATGTCCCCCGGTGGAATCACGCCGTATTCCTTGCGCAGGGCACCCGAGCTCCCGCCGTCGTCGGCCGCGGTCACGACCGCCGTGATTCGGTCGCGGGCCGCGAGGTGACGGCGCAACGCCGTGAGCACAACCGGAAGCCCGGTCCCGCCGCCAATGGCGACAACCTTCACGAGCGTTCTCCCTTGCGACGCCCCGAGCGTGTCTTGCCGTGGCTGTGGCCGTTGCCGTAGTCGTAGTACGGCGCGGGAAGCGTGGGATGGGCGTTGAACACGAAGCCCACCGCCTTGTCGGGATCCATGGCCTTCAGCGTCTCCGCGAGGAGGCCGCGCTGCGTTCGGTTGGAGGCGACCACCACCACGAACCCGTCGACGCTCTTCGCGATCACCCGACAGTCGGGAACGGGAACGAACGGCGGCGTATCGATGACGACGTAGTCGTATTCCTGCCGCGCCTCGGCCAGCAGCGCTTCGAGCTTCGGTGACCGGAGCAGCTCGTACGGCGCGGCGGCCGACACCGGCGCGCGGAGCACCGAGAGGTTGAAGCTCGGCACCTGAACGACCGCGTCCTTCAGGGCGAGGCCCGGCGTGCCGAGCGCGTCGGCCAGGGTGGGCCGGCTCTCGCCGAGCGCGAGATAGCGCGCGATCGCCGGGCGCCGGAGATCCATGTCCACCAGGAGCACGCGGGCCTCCTCGGATTGCGCCAGCGCGCCGGCCAGATTGATGGCGGTCACGCTCTTGCCGTCGCCGACGCCGGGGCTCGTGACGGCCAACACTTGAAGGTTCGTCCGCTTCCGCAGGGTCTCCACCAGGTGACGGAGCACGCGGTACTGCTCGGCCGCGGCCGTCGACGGCGCCTGCAGGCTCACCAGGTGCTCGTCGAGCAGCGCCGACGCGACTCGCGGCGACCGGACGATGGGCCGCGGCGCCTTGAAGACGGGCCGTGGCGCCTCGACGACGGGCCGCGGCGACTCCGCTGGAGGCGCGGGCGGCTCGTCGACCGGACTCGGCGCGCGCGGCGGCGCCGCCGTGACGACCGGCGGCGTCATGACGGAAGGCCGCTGGCTCACCACCTCGACCGGCGCCTGGGAAACCTGCTCGACGTTGTCGCGCTCAGCCTGCTCGAGCGCCTTGAAGAACTTGCTCATGGCATCACCGCCCGTCGGAGCGACTCGAAGAGATTCACCACACCTGCGTCGTAGCGGAGGACGAGGCCCACCGCGGCCACGGCGAGCGCGAGCATGGACGTCCTGGCGAACCAGTGCGACCGGCGCCGCGGATCCAGCCGGCTGCCGAGTGACAGGACGCGGCGCTGCGTCGGCATGCCTTGCTCCATGTACTCGATCGCCTCGTTGACCGACGAGCGCTCGATCCGGCGCGTCTGATCGGCGTACCCGAAGAGCAGGCAGTGGTCACCGAGGATGTTGAGGACTCGCGGAATCCCGCCGGAGTACTCGGTCATCCGCTCGATCGCCGGGTCCGAGAAGATGCCGAGGTCGCGGGCGCCGGCGATACGCAGCCGGTTGCGGATGTACTGACGCGCTTCCTCCATGGTCAGTGGCGGGATCTGACAGCGCAGCCCGACCCGTTGCTTGAGCTGCTGGAGCTCGGGCAGGTCGAGCTTGGCCTTGAGCTCGGGCTGTCCGACCAGGAGGATCTGCAGGAGTTTGGTCGTGGCCGTCTCGAAGTTGGAGAGCAGGCGCACCTGCTCCATCGTCTCGGCGGACAGGTTCTGCGCCTCGTCGATGATGAGGACCGTGTTCTGGCGGGCGCGCTCGCGCTCGATGAGGAAGTCGTTGAAGGCCATGATGCGCTGCGCCCGCGACTCCTCACGCTTCGCGATCCCGAAATCGGCCAGCGCGTACTCGAGCATGTCGTCGAACGGCAGCTTCGAGTTGAAGATGAAGGAGACCGCCGTGTTGCCGTTGAGCCGCTGGCGAAGGGCGTGCAGCAACGTCGTCTTGCCCGTTCCAACCTTCCCGGTCAGCACGATGAAGCCCTTGCGCTCCTGGGTTCCGTAGTGGAGCTGGGCGAGCGCCTCGCGATGACCCGGGCTCAGGTAGAGGAACCTCGGATCGGGCGTGGCGTTGAATGGCTTC
>Ga0070699_100006577_pt1 | contig 10114 bp, 9 predicted proteins | sample KBSK1503metaG_FD_65473 | JGI IMG/M metagenome (GOLD analysis project Ga0070699, IMG submission 65473) | Corn, switchgrass and miscanthus rhizosphere microbial communities from Kellogg Biological Station, Michigan, USA - KBS K1-50-3 metaG | ecosystem: Host-associated > Plants > Roots >... | reverse complement strand
CCGGGTTTGACGAAATAGTCTCGTTTGAGTTCAGGAATGAACTCTTGTGCTCTTCTTGCCATCTCTGACTTGAAGATGGATGATTTCCATTCCTCCCCAGCTAGCTTCAGAAAATCCTTGTTGTATAGAAGAGCGATTTTGTTCATCATCGGAGGTTCTAGAATTTTCTGGAGCGCTTGGATGGGGTTTTTGAAAAAGCCATTGTAAGTGTAGGGTCCCGCTACCGGAACGGCGTTTGGTCCTATCTCACGACGCCCGTCAGCGCGGCATATCCAGTGGGGATCCAGAAACGGCAATTCAGGGTGTTGTGCCACGGTGTAGATGTTTCTCGAGGCCAGGTATGCCCATTCTTGTCCCACTTCCCAGTATTCTCCCCTGAAGTTGAGGTCGGCGTATTCTCTTCCGAGGCCGAGCATGTGTGCGATGCGCATCGAGTTTCCTCCGGCGCAGTTCAGGAGGAACCGGGTTCGTACGGCCTCGCCCCCATTTTTCGGTCGAATCTCCAAGAAGTCTTTTGTTACCTCAATCGATTTTACTTCGAAACCAAGAATAAACCGGACGCCTTCTCGTTCCGAGTCTCCCCGCAACGACCGCGTGAATGACGGATAGTCAACGGATGTGTCCGTCTTCGACCATATGGCGCCATACGATCTTACGTGGGGCTCTAGCCTTAGGACATCTTCGGCTGTCAGAACACTTAGCTCGTCCTCTCCCATCCCGTTCTCCAAACCCCAGTGGTAATACTTCTCGACCCGCTTAAGATCTGCTTCGTGTGTGGCCACCTCCAATGTCGTCACCGGCGACCAGGGTAGGCCTCGCTCTTTCGAATATGACTTCCACATTCCATACGCGGCCTGGGACGATCGAGCGAAGACTCGTCTCTTGACAGGATCCAGGTAGAAGGGACGGTGGATGACTCCAGTGTTTCTCTTGGAGGTATGAACCGCTACTTGTTGTTCCTTCTCGATAACTGCTATTCGGCCCTGATACTGATTCCCTAGCCAGTATGAGATGGAGGTCCCGAGGATCCCGCCGCCAATGATAGTAACGTCCCAAGGTTCCAGCGACGCCAAGAGGCCGCACCGATTGGAGAAGTGTTCGTTATGCTATATTCGGGTTATGCCTTACTTTCATAGACTCAGCGTCTCAGCCGCTCAAGGTTTTCCTTTCAGTCTAATGTTTCTGAGAATAGTCCAGTAGGCGAGGGCTCCTATTATCGCGAGGGGAAGGGAGGTAGCGAGAAGGTTCGTTAGGGCGCCAGTGTCCAGAGGGTTTCCAGCGAAGGCTGAATTTCGAAGGACGCCAGCTGCAAGGCTGAGAGGGTTGTATTCGGCTATCGTTGCTACTGGGGCTGGAAGATACTGGGCTATTGTCTGGGCAGGATAGAATACGGTACTAATTGTAACCATTGACACCTGGAGTGCTTGCGCGTAAACCCAGTAAATCTCTCCTCTTCGCGATACGCTGGCAAAGAAGGCGGCCAGACCCGCTATCCCTGTGGCGAGGACGAATAGGAATGGGATGAGTGCCAGAGCGTACACTATTCCTTGAACGGGTATCGTGCTGGTTCCTAGGAACGAAAGTGCAAAGTACGCGATAGCCAAGAGCGCGCCCGAGTATACTATTCCGCCGAGGCCTCCGGAGATTATGTACGCCCCAACCAGCCCTCCTGTCCGGATTGGAAGTGTGAGATAGTATTGTACCACGCCTTCCCGAAGCGCGAGCCAGATTCGTCGGCCGGTGTCGGTGGCGGCGGAGAACAGGCCCACTACGACGATCCCGGGAACAAGGAACTGAAAGTAGGAAAGACCTGCGAATTTGGTGGGGATCAGCCTTCCGTACACAAGGCCAACGACCAACATGTCAGAAAGACTGAGGCTGATCAATACCGCCATCAACCATTTTGTCCGAAAGAAGTAAGAGAAATCTGTCCGCGCGATACGTACGAGTCGCGAGAGTTGGCTCAAGCGGCTTTCACGCCTTCGATGACCTTGTCGACTATCCTCGCGCTCAACGAGAGTGTTCCGACAGCCACCCCGGTGACAACGGCTGCGGCGAAGATTGGGTTGATGAGGAAGTTAGGGTCGAAGCCCAGAACCCATCTTGTCAGGTCCGCACCATAGGTCAGAGGACTGAACACGGATATTGGGGAGTAGAAGCTGGGCATGAAGATGAGCGGGTAGAAGACCGTGCTGAACCGGACGATCAGGGCCGACAGTCCTGCAAGGAATGCGCTGTAAATGTCCACTGACTTGAATGCGATGAACGACATTGACACCATTATTCCCGTGATTCCCAGTCCAAGTAGAAACATCGATACCAACGCAAATACCGCGCCTTGAATTGTAAGGTCGCCAACAAACCATAGGACTCCGATAAGAGGCGGTAGAACCTTGATCATCGTATTCGCAACACCGTAGATGGCCTGTGCTGCAAGGAATCCTCCGCGTGAGACCGGTAGGGAGAGGAAGTAGGGTAGTTCTCCTTCGTGCGCGTGCTCGACAAAATGTCGACCGACGTCAGCTCCGGAGTCGAATACTGTAATGACCATTAGCCCCACCCCGTAGAAGAACAGATAGTTCGGGACGGTTGTCGATACTAGCTTTGACATCAGCGATCCATAGACAGCTATCTGTAATCCGAATAGTGCCCATGCGAGGACGAACCAGGTTCTTTCCGATAAGAGGGTCCTGACGTTGTAGGCGGCGAGAGTCAACACGCGGTTCATGGCTGGTCCACTAGCGCTTTACCTGTAAAGTGCAGGAAGACGTCGTCGAGGGAGGGCTCGGTAATCCTGATCGATGCAATCTTCGCGCCGGCGATGTAGCTGGCAGATGTCATCTTTGGGACCCAGTCTTCTGCTCTCGAAACCTTGGCCCGCAACTGGTTGCCTTCGGATGACAGCGAGACGTCGCCCCCGAGTCCATTGAGATCGTCGGCCAGTTGTCCGGATACAGGGTCCTCGAAATCCACCTCAACAATGTCTCCGCCGGCGATAGCGTCTTTCAGTTTTGGAATGGTATCACATACGACCCTTTGACCTTGGTGCAGTATTGTGACTCGGTCGGCAAGATATTCTGCTTCTCGAACCTCGTTGGTCGCAACTATGATCGTGGACCCTTGGTCTCGGAGCTCTCGGATCTTGTCCCAGATCTTCCTCTTCCCACGCAGATCTACCTGGCTGGTAGGCTCGTCGAAAATTGCTAATTTCGGTTGTTGAATGAGGACCTTCGCGGTCTCCAATCGTTTCGCCTGGCCACCCGATAGATGCATGAACATCTTGTCCCGTGACTCCCACAACTCCAAATCCTTCATCGTCCGCTCGATCAGATCCTGCCGCTTCGCGGGGTCAATATCGAACATGGAAGCATGGAATCTGAGGATTGAGGAGGGCTTGTGACGCCAAAAACCCCTCGCCTCCTGGAACGCTATTCCCATGACCTCTCGAACCTTGGTCCCCTCCTCCACAACATCAAGCCCGACCACCCTTGCAGTGCCAGATGTTGGCTTCAAAATTGTGCAGAGGATCATCAAGAGGGTAGTTTTGCCCGAGCCGTTCGGGCCTAGAATTACCATTATCTCGCCCTCGTTGACCGTGAAGTTCAAGCCACGAAGGGCGTCGGTCTTACCGTACCTCTTCGAGAGGTTGATCGTTTCCACTGCAAACAAGCTTGGGAAACGTCAGTCCGTGGAAATGGGCAATAAAAATGTTCAACCGACGCGACGAGTATCTAACGTGGCTTCACCCTTGCGAATTTAGAAGAACGTTATCAACAGGCGGCGCAACGGGCCGCGATATGAAATTCGGAATATGTGTCCCAAATTACGGCGAAACCTCCTCAACCGAGGCTATTCGGAACGTAGCCTTGGAGGCCGAACGTGCTGGATGTGACTCCCTTTGGACCACCGACCACATACTCATGCCCAGAAACAGTGGAACTCCCTATGAGCGAATCTTCGACAGCATCTCGACACTCGCCTACCTCGCCGGAATTACCAAACGAGTAAAGTTAGGAATATCCTCACTAATCGTTGCGATGCGAAACCCTGTTGTCGTCGCAAAACAGCTCGCCACAATAGACAACCTCAGCGGAGGAAGACTCATGCTGGCCATTGGTGCGGGCTGGAACGAAAAAGAGTTCGACCATCTAGGCTCAGACTTTCACAACAGAGGCAAGAGAGTAGATGCGTCCATTCGGCTGATGAGAGCCCTTTGGAGAGGAGAGACGAATTTCAAGAGCCGTGTTCTGAGTTTGGAATTTAGCGATGCCGTCTTTGAACCACTCCCAATTCAGAAACATCTCACCATTTGGATTGGCGGAACAAGCAAGGCTGCTATGAAACGCGCCGCAAACCTTGGTGATGCCTGGCATCCGAACGTTCAACCGCTCGAGCAATTCGCAAAACTTGTCGCGGACTTCAGAGAAAGCTTCCCTGAAGCGAGAACCAAAGAGATTTGCGTCCGAATAGGCGTAAACACGAGGGCCGAGCAAACGGAATACAAGTCGCCCCTAGGCGAGAAACGAATAATGTTCTCCGGAAATCCGGCCCAGAATAAACAGATACTTTCACGTCTTCAAGAGCTAGGAGTTTCCTATTTGGTTGCTGTGCCAAGTCCAGATGGAAAGGCAAGCGTAGCAGATCAGATGGATGCGATCAAGGCATTGTCGAAACTGTTCAGCTGACCTGCAAACAATCCATCGCGTATCCAAAGTTCTTTAACCCCATTCAGGTCCAAGCGAATCCTGTAACTAGAAATGCTCCCTACCGCCGGCGTAAACCGTGTCTTCGGTTTACTTGATCTCTTGAAAGCGTACAATGGAAAAGCGGACATCGCCACCTTGACCATCGACCTTCGCATCGACCTTGACGAGCTACTCCCGATTATCGACACCGCAGAATATCTCGGTCTCGTTGCCGTCAAGGAGGGCGAGATCTCCCTAACAGAACTCGGAAACAAAGCCCACAGCAGCAAGATAGCAGAACGGAAAAAACTCGTTCACCAGCGCCTTGAGACCCTTGAGCCGTTCTCGGACATTGCAAAACTACTCAACGAGCAGGGACAAGTCACACGCTTCACACTCGCCCGATTTATCAGCTCCAAGTACGGCCCTACTCTCGACATTCCGACATTGATTAGCATAATCATCAGCTGGGGAGTCTTCACAGCCCTGTTCGGCTATGACGGCCAATCCGAACGGCTTCTACCAAGGACCCACGTTCACTAGCTGATCTTCGAGATTATCCGGTCCGCTAGGTCATACAGAACCGGGTCCCTAGGACTTCTTGGTCGTTCGAGATCGATCTTAACATCATCAACTATCTTAGCTGGCCTAGCACTCAAGACGACCACTCTATCGGCCATCTCGACAGCCTCCTGAACATTGTGCGTGACCATTATCACCGAATGGGTTGGGTAAGCAGGGTCCCTCCAGATATCGATGACCTCCCGTCTGAGGTTCTCGGCTGTTAACGCGTCAAGGCTCGAGAACGGCTCATCCATCAGCAACACCTCAGGCTGAAGTGCGAGAGCACGGGCTATTCCAACACGCTGTTTCATTCCACCGGACAGCTCTTTCGGATAGGAAGTCTCAAACCCTTCCAAGCCAACATCCTGAATGTACTTTTGCGCGATCCTCAACTGCTCTTCCTTGGAAACCGGCGTTGACGATATGGCCATCAGCACGTTTCCAAGCACGGTTTTCCAAGGTATGAGGGCGAATGTCTGAAAGATCACTCCGATCTTCGGGCTGGGACTCGTAATCGGTTGGCCATGAAAGAGCACTCGACCGCTGGTTGGCGTGTCAAGTCCGTCAATGATCCGGAGAAGCGTGCTCTTGCCGCAGCCTGAGGGACCCACGATGCACAGGAACTCTTTGTAGACATCGAATGAAATATGGTCCAGCACAGTCGTGCTCTTGCCCTCCCCAGGGTAGATCTTGGCGATGTCCTTGATCTCTAGGATAGGCCCAGAAGTCTGGCTCAAAATCGGCTATGCCTCAAACTTGTATTTGTCAGCTTTCCGTAGCAAGCGCCTCCAGACCAGCCGGTTAATAACTAGGACAGTTCCGGTCATGACCAGAAGTGAAGCATAGATCTCTACAGCGCCCAGCGGTGCTGCCAATGATGAGGCTTGAACGAGAAACGAGCCCAGCCCAGGGACGTTGGCGTTGGGCCCGAGGTATTCAGAAACGATCAGGGCATTCCAGCCTCCACCCCACGCCTGAATGCTGCCGATGAGGATTGCGGGAAAAGAAGCCGGTATCAGAATCTCTCTGAGGTAGCGCCGTCCCCGAATGCGGTAAGCCGCTGTCGCTTCTAAGAGATCATTCGGGATACCGTTGACCGCGCCAACGATGTTGAAGAGGAGATACCACTGCATACCGGTAAGGATCAGGAAGACTGAGGCTAAGTTTAGGGTGAGCCCGAGATATGGGGTGTTTCTGAACGGGTCAACTAGAAGTATTATGACTAGCGGGAACAAGGCCGTCGCGGGAATAGACTGTCCGATATCGAAGATTGGAACCAGAAGCCTAGACAGTCTCTGACTTTTCGATATCAATATGCCTGCTCCAAGGGTCCACGAGAGGGCAATAACGTACGCAATGAACAATCTGGACAAAGAGAAGAGAGTGATCGTCGCGAGTTCGAAAGCTGTTACCTTTGTCGCAAGCAGGGAAATGCCACCCTCAATTGATTCCGATCGTGACGCGATCGTGACAACAAGGCCTAGAACCACGAGTCCGATGAATATTGCATAACTGAGTATTTTTCCCCACAGCGGAATTCTGCTAAGTCTTTCCGAAAACCGCAACTTCTCCGTTACGTGGCGTAATCGCTGCAACCGAGTGACCTCAAGAACTCTAGCCGTGTAGGACCTCTCAGACTTGAAGAACGAGAGTACTGGTGAGACCAGACGATCCTCGTATCTTCTCACCCCCGCAGCCACGGTACCCTGTCGGGCACCGGTGGTCCTCGGCGCGGCTATCGTTTCGTACTTGTATTTTTCAGCCCTTGCACTTAGCGGCTTCCAGATCAAACGATCAATGGCCAAAATTATCCCCACCAGGACTAGGAGCCCGAAGAGCGCTGATGCCAGGTCCGCGTTCAAGGCGGCCAGCGCGATGTACCTGCCAATTCCAGGAAGGTCTACTGCGGTATTGTTCGGGGGCATACCGAAGGAGAGATGTTCCTCGACGGGTATGAGGTACCATCCTCCACCCCAGGCAAGAATGCTGCTCCAGACTAGTTCCGGAAACACGGCCGGAAGAACGATCTGGCGCAGGTACCTCGTACCGTGCATTCCGTAAGCATGGGCCGCTTCCTTGATGTCTGTCGGGATCGCGTTAACTCCCGCTATAACCCCGAACGTAGGGGCCCAAGCCATTGCTGTGAAGATCAGAATGATGGAAGCAACTTCTTGGTGGAACACAGGCGGGTTAGGCCCAGTTCCCAAGATGACTAGGAACACTACAGGCACTACGCCTAGGACGGGGACTGACTGAAAGATGTCCAGTAGTGGTAAGAGTACGTGTGACGCTCGATGATTCATCGCGGTTGCGATGCCATAGGCCAGAGCAAACGCGAGCGCGAAAGCGTAAGCAATTGTCATCCGCGTCAGAGTTCGGAACGCGAAGTAGGGAATGGCTGGGGTCAACGAGTTAGAGATGACCGTGTCTAGCGCGCCGGTGACATATGCGTCGAAAACAAGCAAACCCAGAAAGAGAACGGCGATTCCAACAAGAACAATCCTGATCAGAGGAGAGGCAGATTTCGTGGCCGAAGATGAGATCAGACGATTTCTAAGGCTCGGCCTTCGCACATGCAAGATGAGGTCAATCCGGTATGATTAGAAAAACGGACGATTGCGTCTCGTTATAAAAGGGCAACCAAATCTGGTGATCCGAACGTCAATTCTCGATTCTTTCCCAACATCGAGCTTAAACCTGTAGGAGGATTGCTTATGGTGGGGCCGGTGGGATTTGAACCCACGACCTCTGGCCCCGATTCTTCCTCGGAGTCACCAGCGCCCCAGGTTCACCGTCCCAGTATGGGACTCTGGTATCCTTTGGGCGGGGTCATGATCCCCTGGACCAAGCTAGACGACGGCCCCTATGGTCGAAACCGAATCGGGCTGCTTTTCTGTGTTATGCTCAATGATTGTCGGACAGGGTTTCATGGGTTATGTACAAGCCGGTTTACTGGGGCGCGGTAATCGTCATCCTCATGACCGTCTCTTCGACCGGATAGCCTTCTTTTCTCCAGCCTTCCATGCCGTCAAGCATCTCCTTCACCTTGAATCCCAGAGCAGCAAGTTTCGCGGCCGCTTTAGTTGAGGCGTTGCAGAACACCCCGTCACAGTATGTCACAAAGACCTTGTCCCGTGGTAGCGAAGCGGTTGTCGAAAAGTCGATTGTTCGATGTGGCAGATTGATCGCTCCAGGAATATGTCCTCGAGCGTATGTCGCTGTGTTTCTTGCATCAACCACCACGATTCCCGAGACCTTGTTCGTGATGTCTTGGTACACGTCTGAGGCGTCGGTTTCGAAGGATAGTTTGGATCGGAAATAATCGTTTGCGACCGAGGGATCTGCGGGCGAGTTCGCTAAGACTCGAGATATTCCACGAGTAAGTGATTCGTTCTTGCGCTCCGACATGTTCCATTCTGAGAAACGTAGGATCAGTTTCTACTTATTTGTTGTTTGGACAGGGACTTGTTGTTGTGCCGGGAGTGCGATCTGATGGGGCCGATGCATGCGGCATGTTGCTAGTGATCCCAGCCCGCTTATGACGAGAAGAGTTGCTATCGGAAAGACTGGGACAACGAGAAGCGTGGCCACGAGACGGTCAACAGGTATCACCAGAGGCGCGGTGAAAAACCGAGAGAAGTGGACGGTGACGCCCTGCAGACTCGCGGCCTTTGCCGATTGTTCCAAGCTTCTGGCGTAGAGAACGCCGATGCCAAAAGTCAACATGCCCCCGAGAATGTTGATCGCGCCCCCTAACCGGGTGTATCTGGCTAACATCAAACCGCTTCCGATCAACACGAGGAACGCGACGCCAAACTGGGCAAGCATCAGATTGTCTGGCTGGTTCGATGCGAGATTCGCAGCGGTCGGTAGATTGTAGGCGAAGAGCGCCCAACCAATGGCGAGAAGGCTGGAGAAGACCCCGAGACCACCCGCTAACAGCGATCTTGGATGACCGACTCGCGCCGAGTTTACCCTAGCCATGTTCTAGTCTGCGCTTGGGAAGGGAGTGTGTCGGATAAGTCTTCCACACTATCTCGTGAAGGATTCGAGCATCTTGCCGAGGCTTATTCCCCGTCGTTTTGCTTCTTTCAACAGAACCTTCTGAACGCCACTCGAATACTGCACAGCCTTCTTCGGCCGGTCTACCACACTTTCCGGCAGACCCATGCGAGCCGCAAGTCTCCTCAGAACATATTTCCGTATTACCCTTCCATTGGTGAGATTGACTCGGAGAGAGGATGGTAAAGTCAAGGCATACTTGACAAGCGGAAGATACGCGAAAGGACTGCAAAGTTCGAGTCCAGCTGCAACAGCCAGCTTGTCTCCTGGATCAAAGTCTTTGGCGGAGGCGCCGACGACCCTCTCAAACATTGCCCTTCCCAGTTCTCCTGTCCCCTCTCGGAGAGCGATCTCCTCGAACTTTCCGTAACCGCCGAACAGTTCATCACTGAGCTGGCCAGCCGCGATAAAACTCAGACCCATCTCACGAGCTCTTTGACAGGCAAGATAGAGCGGAACCGAGATTCCGAAGATCACCGGCTCAGTGGTCTCGATGAAACTGACAACATCTGGCAATGCGTTGAGAACGTCTGAAGCTGACAATTCCCATATGTCGATAGGTAGACCAAAGTCTTTCGCGGTTCTCTCAGCGTGGTCGAGTTCTTGCTGACCTTTCATTCCAACGCAGATCAGTTCTGGTTCCAGACCGGCACTCTTCCCTGCATAGGCAACGAGAGCGCTATCCAGTCCCCCGGAGAACGCGATTCCCGCACCTCGCGGAACTGTCCTGGCGACAGCTTCTACGAAGAGCTCATTCAAAGTTCTGGTCGCGTCTGACTCGCCGATCGGTTCTTCTTCTGGCT
>Ga0070699_100006576_pt1 | contig 10115 bp, 4 predicted proteins | sample KBSK1503metaG_FD_65473 | JGI IMG/M metagenome (GOLD analysis project Ga0070699, IMG submission 65473) | Corn, switchgrass and miscanthus rhizosphere microbial communities from Kellogg Biological Station, Michigan, USA - KBS K1-50-3 metaG | ecosystem: Host-associated > Plants > Roots >... | reverse complement strand
ACGTCATCATCATGCCCGACCCGGGCGAGCTTTGGAATGTCGCCGCGAGCTGCATGTTCTCGACGACCCGCCCGAGCGTGTCCGGGAGCGCACTGTAGCGAGGCAGCGTGGTCGCCGCGAATCCTTTGTACTGTGTCAGCCATGGTGTCAGAGTCCGGCAATACGGATTCGCGCCGACCGACTCCGGCAACGCGGCGACGAGCTCGCAGTTGTCGTTCAACTCGCGGCCGGTGCTGGTCCCGGCCATCAAGACCAGCGACCGCAGTCGCGCGTTGAGCGTCACGTCAGCGCCGTTCCAGTGTTGGATCTGCGTGCCGATACTGTCCGTGAAGATCGTCTGGTTGTTCGATGCCCTGGTTGCGGCGTCGGCAGAGACGAAGTCGTAGAGGCCCTGGATCACATAGCCGCCCCCCCCGGGCAGCCGCGAGTCTAGCGGCGCCATGACATCGAATCGCGTGAAATCGCCCGGGCCGAGCGCCAGGTTGTCAGTGGTGGTGAAGTTGCCGTACCACCGGCGGAAGTACGACACATCGAGACCCACTCCTCGCCAGAGCTCACGCTGCACGCCTGCGGAGAACTCCCAGTCGAACCCACGCACGCCCCATCCGGTCCGCACATCGAGATCCGTCAATGGCGATGGAACGGTGGCGATCTGCGGACCGAGGGTCGGGCACTCGCCGTTCGGCTGACGGTTTGCCAAGTCGCAGTTGACGATGAAGTCGCCGTTGAGATCGTTCCAGGTCCGCGAGCCGCTCTCGAGTCCGCTGAGTCGATTCGCCGGGTGCGCGCTGCTGGCGATTCCGTTGAGGGCGCGACCGAGCATGTACTTGTTCATCGACACCTTCAGCGCCGTCTTGCCGTCACCCCGCAAGTCGTAGGCCGCGCCGATGCGCGGCGTCCAGTCCTTCCAATTCAGGTTCTGTCCACCCGCGAAGCTCAGGGCGGGCCGGGCGAACATCGTCGCCGGCAGCGTCGAGGCCGGGTAGCTCGTGACGAACCAGTCGTAGCGCACGCCCAGATTCAAAGTCAGCCGCCGCATGGTCCAGCGATCCTGCGCAAACGCGCCGAAGTCGTGATCCATGTCGTTCCTCACCTTGTACGGCGAGTGATAGAACGTCACCTGATCCGGAGTCAGCGCCCGCGCGAACCGATAACGCAGCGCGCGGCCGAAGACGTCCTGCGTTGGCAGGTCTGGACCATCGTTCACATAACCCATCGTGTCGGTGCTGCCCACTTTGAAGGCGTGGCGCCCCGAGACATAGGACACGGTCCACCGGTACGAGTTGGCCAGGATGATGCCGTTGCCGAACGTCGCCGACGGCCCGTGGAAGCGCAGGTTGTTGGGGACCACGCCGCCGCCATTGGTCAGTGTCACGCCGATGAGCGACGGGTACACCGCTTCGGCGCTATCCGGGAGCGAGCCGCCCTGACTCTCCGGCCGCTTGACCATGAAGCCGGTATTCGACAGACGATACTGGGCCGCCGCCTCGAGCAGGAATCGTGAGCCCCACTGCGACGACCAGTCGGCCTCATACATCCGCTGCACCGGTGCGCGATCGTCCCAACCAGCCTCCGGCGCGACTGTTGAACTGATGCCCCCCGGGCATTCGCATTTCGTCTGGTTGCTGAGCGTGGAGGCCACCTTGTTCCGCGAGTTGATCTGCCACGTGAATCGTCCCTGTTGATCCCACCACTTGGCCTTTCGCGCCAGTGCCGGCCGGCCGGTATCGGCGACGTATTCCCACACGTTCGGCTGGTACTCGTTCCGGTTGTAGAACATGTCGGCGTGGACCTGCGCGCCGAAGTTCCGCACGGTGATGTAGTACCAGAGTTTGTTGCGCAGCAGCGGTCCGCCCACGCTGGGGTTGATGTCCCAGTTCTTCTTGAACTCGGTCGGGCGGATCATGCCCTGATCGATCAGGTCCTGCGTGAAGTTGTTCGATTGCTGTCCTTCGGTGACGCCGGTCAGGAAGATCGAACCGGTGAGTTTGTTGCCGCCGTCGCGGGGGATGAAGTTGATGTAGACGCCGCCGGTCTGTCGCTCGGCGCTGGATCCGCTGGTGTCGATCACCACTTCCTGAATGGCCGACGTGTCGGCCACCACCTGCGTGGCATTGCCGGCCCGAAGGCCGGCGAGGTTCATACCATTCTGGGTGATGCGCTGGTCGCCGGCGCTACCGCCGTGTGCCGTCAAGGTCGCCAACTGCGCGCCTGCGGCTCCGCCGACATCGCGGCTGCTCGAGACGACCCCTGGAAGAAGCACGCCCATCGTGTAGTACATGCGCGAGGTCGGGAGGGCAGCGATCAGATCGGCGGATAGCCCGCGCTCGCGGTTAGTGCTCTGCACGTCGACGGTCGGCGTCTGGCCGCTGACGACGACGGTTTCCTCGACGGTGCCGACCTTCATCTCGCCGTTGATCGTGAGCGTCGCCGTCCCGGACAATTCGAGCCCTTCCCGTTTGTAGGTGTTGAATCCGCTCAACGTGAACGTCACGGTATATGTGCCCGGACGAAGGTTGACGATGCGGAACTGACCGGTTCCATCGGTGACGGCCGTGCGCGTGCGCTCGATCAGCACGTCGCTGGCGACTTCCACCGTCGCTCCTGGCAACACGGCCCCTGACGCGTCGCGGACGACACCGGCGATCGTTCCCCCTTCGTTCGTTTGTGCCAGCGCCGATCGGCTGGCCAGCACGATACACAACAGGCACGCCAGCGTTCTGACTGCTTTCATCCGGACACTCCTAGCCAGCTTGACCGCCACGAATGCTGACAAACGAGTCGAGTTTCCCCGGGCACGCTGGCCGCCCCGCGCAGCGGGGCAAAGCCAACCCTGTGTTCTAGCGAGGCGAGCATGCTCGGTCGTCTGAGGCGAGCCTCGGTAGAAATGGAGCCGCCGATCGGCGGACGCCGCATTGGAGCATCCGTACTGGAGCGCCGCAATACCGGCGACGTGGTAGTGATCGGCGCGCCTGCCCCGTGTCAGAATCGCGTCCGCCTTTCCGCACATGAAGACCGGCTTCAGCATCGCGATTGCCTGCGCGCTCCTCGTGGCACAGGCGGCGTCGGCCGCCGAGCCGCGGCGGCTGCTCACCAGTTATTCCGTCCGCGCCTGGGACGACTGGAACGGCGTGCCGCTCGGCGCGGTGTACGCCATCGCACAGGACCCGGATGGCTACCTGTGGATCGGCGGTTCCGCCGGCGTGCGCCGATTCGACGGCGTGCGTTTCTCCGACGCGGCGGCGCTGGGCTTCTCCCTACCCGAGGCTCCTGTTTTCGCGCTGCGTGTCAGCCCGGATGGAGCGTTGTGGATCGGGTTCGGCGACGGCCACGGCGTACGCGTGATTCGCGGCGGCGCCGTGTCGGGGATGCCGGAGCTGACGCTGCGGGCGTCCGTGACGGAGCTCGCTCCGGACGTCGCGGGGCACATGTGGGCCGCGACGGACAAGGGACTCTTCCGATTCGGAACGGGGTGGCAGGAAATCCCGCTCGCCGGCGGCGCAGTCGGGCAGTCGGTGCTGCGTGTGGCGATTGGACGCGACGGCAGGATCCGGGTGGGGACGCGAACCGGCGTTCAGGAATGCGACGCAGCCGGGATCTTTCACGACATGGGCATAGCGAGGAGCCCGATCTCTTCGATGAGCGAGGACGCTGACGGACGACTCTGGGTATCCGACCCGGTAGCGGGATTCCGCCTCGCGGCTTCGGCGTCACGCGCGCGAACCGACCTGCACGGGAGGGGATATTTCGTATTCCACGACTCGAATGCAAACCTGTGGGTCGGCACCCACGGTCAAGGTCTGTGGCGGGTGCGTCACGACCAGGAAAGCGCCGACGAGATCATCGAAGTCGCGACGGTCGAGACAGGGTTGATCAGCAACGGGATTTGGGAAATCGCTGAAGACCGCGACGGCAACATCTGGGTTGGCACCAACCGGGGCCTGCACCGACTGACGCCGCACACGATGACTCCGCTCCTGGAGCACGGATTGGTGCGCGCCGTTGCCGCAGCGCCGGACGGCGGCGTGTGGCTTGGGACGCCCGGCGGCGTGATGCGATTGGGAGGCGGTGGTGAGGCGGCACGCCGCATCCCGGCGGCGGTGTCTGTCGACGCCAGTTCCCTTTCCGTCGATCCGACAGGAACGCTGTGGGTCGCCAGCGATCGTTCCATCTGGCGACTCGGTGCCGAACGGCTGTACGGTCCGATCGTCGATGGGCGACGCGGGATCCGATCGATTGCCGGGGACGGCCGCGGCGGGGTCTGGGTGGTCGACGCGGACGGCCAGCTCCAACGCTGGCACGACGGTCGGCTGACGAGCGTTGCGTTGGGCCAGGACACCACGACATCACGCGTCGCCTTCGTGCACGTCGATCGCGAACTGCGGTTGTGGATCGCTTTCGAAGACGACCCGCTGCTGCTGATGGAGCCTGAAGGTTCCGCGCGCGTCGTTCGCGCGTCAGATGGGCCGACCGTATCGCCTCCCACCGCCGTGAGCACGATCGCCGAGGATCGCGACGGCACGATCTGGATGGGAACCCGTCGCGGCCTCGCACGATACCGGGACGGCCGTCTTGCGGTGCTCACCACGACCAGTGGTGTCTTCGCACAGTCGGTTCGCGCGTTGGTCGTCGACGATCTCGGGTTCGTCTGGCTTGGTGTCGGCACCTCGATCGCGCGACTCGATCCCGCCGAGTTCGACCGGGCATTGGCCGATCCCACCCGCCCGGTGAAGCTGCGCGAGTTCGACGTCTCGGATGGCGTGGCGGGAGTGATGGTCAGCAGCGGCAACAGCGGCGCCGCGCGCGCAGCCGACGGGCGGCTGTTCTTCGTAACGGGCCGCGGCATCACCATGACGGACCCTCGAGTCGTCGACGAACGGCTGCACCCGCCCTCCTCCGCGGTCCGAATTCTGAGCGTCTTCGCCGACGACGAACGTTGCGGGGCGGCCGCCGTGCTGCCCGCCGGCACATCACACCTGCGTATCGACTACACGGTTCCGACGTTGACTGCGCCCGAACGTGCGCGGTTCCGCTACCGCCTCGAAGGGTTCGATCATGCCTGGATTGATGCGGGGATTCGCCGCCAGGCGTTCTATACCAATCTTCCGAGTGGCCGATATCGCTTCCTGGTGCAGGTGCAGCTCCCCAATCAGGCCTGGGCATCCGAATGGACCGAATGGGGATTTCGTATCGCGCCGGCATTTTACGAGTCCGCGTGGTTCTACGCGGCATGCTCCGTGGCGCTCGTCGCGGCTGCCGGAGGCGTGTGGCGGATGCGCGTTCAGTCGCTGCGGCGCGAGCTGGCGGCTGTGTACGGCGAACGGATGCGGCTCGGGCGCGAAATCCACGACACGCTGCTGCAAAGCCTCGCCGGTCTGGCCCTGCAACTCGACGCCGTCGAACATCGCCTCGCGACCGCGGAGCAGGACGCCGGGCCGCGCCATCTGGCGCGAATCCGGCAGCAGATCGAGAACCACGTTCGTGAAGTGCGGCAGTCAATCTGGGATCTCCGCTCGCGGCCGCCGCAGCCCCGCGTCCTGGGTCAGGCCCTGGCCGACTGCATCCGTCCGCTGGTTCCCGAGAGCGTTCATCTCGACGTCACAGTCACGGGTGCGACACGCCCGTGCCCCGAGCACGTCGAACGTGAGCTTCTGCGAATTGCGCGCGAAGCGGTGATCAACGCGGTCCGCCACGGAAAACCTCGCCACATCGTCGTCGGTCTCCTGATCGAGCGCCGGGCGCTCCGCTTGACCGTGCAGGACGACGGCTGCGGCTTCGAACCCGCCGCGCGGACCGCCGGTGACGAGGCGCATTACGGATTGGCGGCCATGAAGGAGCGGGCGACGTCCGTCGGGGGAACGTGCGATGTCACCTCGTCGGCGGGAGAGGGGGCACGCGTTGAGGTCGTACTCCCGTTGCGAGCCAGGTGGAGATGGGGGCGGTGACTCCCGACCGTATCCGGGTGCTGTGCGTCGACGACCATCCCATCGTTCGGGAAGGGCTCGAGCTCATCGTCGGGCGGCAACCGGATATGGAATTGATCGGGTCTGCTGCTTCCGGTGAGGAAGCGCTCGATATCGTGAAAGCGCATCGGCCCGATGTCACGCTGATCGATCTGCGATTGCCTGGCCTGACTGGCTTGGAAACCATCCGGGCGATGCGTCAACTCGACCCGCAGGCGCGTATCGTGGTGCTCACCATGTACCAAGGCGACGAAGATGTGTATCGGGCACTCCAGGCGGGAGCGGCGGCATGTCTCTTCAAGGACACGCTGTCAACGGACTTGATCCGCGTCGTTCGCGACGTGTGCGCCGGTCGCTCGCCTCGAGCGCCGCACATCGAGGCGCTGTTACAGGAGCGGGCCAGACGACCGGCGCTGACCCCGCGCGAGATACAGATCATCGCCCTCGTCGCCGAGGGAATGCGGGACCGCGAAATCGCTCGCGTGCTGAGTATCAGTGCCGAGACCATCGGCGTTCACATGCGCAACATCTTTGCGAAGCTCGACGTGAACGACCGGATTTCTGCGGTGAACCTGGCGATGCGACGCGGCGTCATTCATCTGGATTGAACCTCGACGAGGACGAATCGTGACCACTCGCTATCAGCCAGACAATCCGTGCCGGATGATCCGCGCCTATGATCGAACGCTCGCCCGTCTGTCGCGGCGCGAATGGCTCAACGCGGCATGGGCCCTCGGAGCCGCGGCTGTCCTGCAGCCTGCGCTCTCGATCGGCCTGAGCGCACAGGCGCCACGCTTCAGCGCCGACCCGTTTCCGCTCGGCGTGGCGTCCGGTGATCCGTTGTCCAACGCGGTGGTGATCTGGACCCGGCTTGCGCCGGAGCCCCTGGCGGGCGGCGGCATGCCGATGACGAACGTCGAAGTGGCGTGGGAAGTCGCCCGTGACGATCGTTTCGCGTCCGTTGTGCAAAACGGCACGACGGTCGCTCGCCCCGAACTGGGCCACAGCGTTCACGTGGATGTGACCGGGCTGGCGCCGGACCGCGAGTACTGGTACCGATTCCGCGTCGGCGGCGAGGCGAGCGAGGCGGGGCGCACCAGGACCGCCCCGCTCGATGCGGCACGCATCGATCGGCTTCGATTCGGCGTGTGCGGGTGCGCCCACTACGAGTTCGGCTACTACACGGCATATCGCCGCATGGCGGAGGAGCATTTCGACTTCGTCGTCCACACCGGCGACTACATCTATGAGGGGCGGGCGAATCCGCGCGCCGTGCGCCAGCATCGCGGCGACGTATGCTATTCGCTCTCTGACTATCGCGCCCGCTACGCGCAGTACAAGCTCGATCCCGACCTGCGGGCACTCCATGCGTCCGCGCCATTCGTCGTGGTGCCGGACGATCACGAGGTCATGGACAACTATGCCGGCGATCACGACGCGCGAGACACGCCGCCGGAGGTGTTCTTCCTTCGTCGAGCCGCCGCCTACCAGGCGTATTACGAGCACATGCCGCTGCGCGCCTCGGCGATCCCGGACGGCAGCCATATCCGGTTGTACCGGCGACTGCAGTTCGGCAGCCTGCTCGATCTCCATCTGTTGGACACCCGTCAATGGCGTTCCGACCAGGCGTGCGGCGATGGGTACCGTACCTGCGCCGACGCACGCGCGTCGACCCAGACGATCATGGGCGGCGCACAGGAGTCGTGGCTGTTCCGGAGTCTCGCCGAGCGCCGCGGCCGATGGACGATGATCGGGCAGCAGGTGCCGACGTTCGCGATCGATCGTCGCAGCATCGACCCGAACGCGCGGTTCTCAATGGATCGATGGGACGGTTACGTCGAAGCTCGCCGCCGTCTGTATGGCCGGTTGCGAGAGGTGGGCGCTCGGAGCACGATTGTGCTGTCTGGTGACATCCATCAACACTACGCGTCGGAGTTGAAGATGGACTTCGCCGATCCGAAGTCGGCCACCGTCGGAGTGGAGCTGACGAACAGCTCGATTTCTTCAGGTGGCGACGGCAGCGAGGTGTCGATGGACTGGCAACGCATCCGGGGCGACAACCCGCACGTGAAGTTTCACAGCAACCGGCGCGGCTACATTGCGTGCACCGTCACACCCGAGGAGGTGCGCGCAAATTTCAGGATCGTCGAGCGGATCTCCGTGCCCGACGAGTCCGCCCGGACTGCCGGCAGTGTGGTTGTCGAGGCCGGGCACCCGGCCGTGAACCTTGACTGAACTCCGCTGCCGCGCTCAGATGCCGGCGAGACGTTCCTTCGCGTCGCCGAACGACGGCAGCTCCACGCCCATGCGATCCATCAGCGTCAGGTACAGGCTGCACAGGCGCCGCTTGTCGGCCGGCTGCTCGTAATAATTCAGCACGCGTCCCGACGCGAGCGTCCCGCCCAGGTTTCCGATCGTCAGCAACGGAGCCCTCGTGCTGTCATGTTTGCTGCCCGACCACATGTTCGACATGAACAGCAGACACGAGTGGTCGAGCACGGTGCCGTCACCTTCGCGCATCGACTGGAGTCGTTGCGCCAGATAGGCGAGCTGCCCCGTGTAGTACTGGTTCACCAGCGTGAACTCCTTCGACGTGTCGTTGTGCGAGAGCGCATGGTGCGACTCGGTCACGGGGAGGAACGGGTAGAACATCCCTGAGATGTCGCGGCAGAGGAGCAGCGTCGCGACCGATGTCTTGTTCGTCTGGAACGCGAGCGCGACGATGTCGGCCATCAGCCGCATGTGCTCGCGGATGTCTTCGGGCAGACCATTGTCCGGTCGTTTCATGGTCGGGACTGTCTGCCCCTGACCTGTCGGCTCGCTGGGCCGATCGGTTGATTGACGCACCTTGTCGATGCGGCGCTCGACCTCACGCACGCTCGTCAGGTACTCATCGAGCTTCACCTGATCCGGCACGCTGGCGCGACGACGGAGATCCGACGCCTGCCCCATCACGCGATCGAGAATGCTGCGGTTGCGCTGCGCGCCTCGGTTCTCGAACAGCGAGTCGAACGCGAGCGATGGGTACACCTCCATCGGCACCGGTGACGTGGCGCTGGCCCAGGAGATGTGTGAGCCATACGCCATCGAGAAGTTGGTCTCGTGATAACCGGTCATCGGCTGCTCGCACCCCAGCACGAGGCTCGGTTGCACCGACGATTCGCCGAGATGGCTCGCGAGCAGCTGGTCGAAGCTGATGCCACCGCGAATCTCGGGCCCCTTCGTCAGGCGTGCTCCCGACAGCAGGTTGCCCGTCTGACCCGGATGGATGCCGACGTTGGTCGCCGCCTCGTTGAACAGACCGCCGACGAAATTGAGTCGTTCCCGGAACGGCAGCAGCGGCTCGAGCGATGGTCCCAGCTCCATCGACGCGCCCGATCCCCTGGCCCACCAGTTGTTCGGATTGATGCCGTTGGCCATGAAGACGATGGCGAGGCGCTTCGGGAACGTCTTCGCGCCGCCCGGCGGCGCCTGCGCGCCCCAGACGGGAATCGATTCCAGCCACGGGAGGAGCATCGCGACACCGGCGCCACGCAGGAACGTACGGCGCGATGCGACGGCCCTGTTCTTCGCCACGGTCATGACAGGTCGTTCACTTTCTGCGCTCGGGAGGGAGCGACGCACGCGTCGCATCCGCCGAGACTCGCTTGAGGAGAAACTGTGGACTGGTGACGAGCGTCTCGACCAGGCTGCTGAATCGATATCCGTTCGCCCGCAAGCCTGACTGCATCTGCGTGAGCAGCCCGCGATCCGAAAGCATCACGCCGCGGCCGAGCCCATAGCTCACCAGTCTCCGCGAGAGGTTGTCGACGAAGTCCTGCTGCCTGTTGGCGCGGACGTAGTCGAGAATGCCCGAGACACCTGACCGTGACACGCCATCCGGGAATTCCGTGACCGGCTGCACCGTGCGGCCACCAAGATCGCGCTCGCGCCGCTCACCGACCGGCCCGAAGCCTTCGTACGCCAGGCCGAAGAAGTCGAAGGTGGCATGACACGACGCGCAGCTCGGATCCGCCCGATGCCGCGCCATCGTCTGTGCCAGCGTCAGGGCGCCGAGGTCCGCTTCGTTCGACGGGATCGCAGGCACATTCGGGGGCGGCGCGGGGATGTACTGCCCCAGCACGTTACGCGCAACCCAGTAGCCGCGCTTCA
>Ga0070699_100006575_pt1 | contig 10116 bp, 8 predicted proteins | sample KBSK1503metaG_FD_65473 | JGI IMG/M metagenome (GOLD analysis project Ga0070699, IMG submission 65473) | Corn, switchgrass and miscanthus rhizosphere microbial communities from Kellogg Biological Station, Michigan, USA - KBS K1-50-3 metaG | ecosystem: Host-associated > Plants > Roots >... | reverse complement strand
ACGGCAGGGAGCTGCCGTGGGACGGCAAGGCGTTCGGCGACCTGCAGGTGCGCGGCCCGTGGGTGATCAAGAGCTACTTCAAGGGCGAAGGCGGCGATCCGCTGAGGGACGGCTGGTTCCCCACGGGCGACGTGTGCACCATCGATGCGGACGGCTACATCCAGATTACCGACCGCTCGAAGGACGTGATCAAGTCGGGCGGCGAATGGATCAGCTCCATCGACCTCGAGAACATCGCCGTCGCGCATCCGGCGATCGCGGAAGCCGCGGTGATCGGCGTGAAGCATCCCAAGTGGGACGAGCGGCCGATCGTCGTCGCGGTGAAGAAGCCGGGAAAGGACGTCTCGCGCGAGGAATTGCTCAAGTTCTACGAAGGCAAGATCGCCAAGTGGTGGATGCCCGACGACGTCGTCTTCGTCGCGGAGCTGCCGCACACCGCGACCGGCAAGCTCTCCAAGCTCACGCTGCGCCAGCAGATGAAAGAATACAAGCTTGGTACGGGCTGAAACCGGCGGCGGCATCGCGCGCATTGCGCTCGATCGCCCGGAGAAGAAGAACGCGTTTACCAGCGAGATGTACCGCCTGCTCGGCGAGGCGCTCGCCGCCGCCGACGCCGACGCCGCGGTGCGCGCGGTGCTCCTGCACGGCACGCGCGAGTGCTTCAGCGCCGGAAACGACATCGCCGATTTCCTGAAGCCGAGGCTGCGACCCGAGGATTCGCCGGCCGCGCCGCTCTTTCGCACCCTGCCCGTGATGCAGAAGCCGGTCGTCGCCGCGGTGAACGGGCCGGCGATCGGCATCGGCAGCACGATGCTGCTGCATTGCGACCTGGTGTATGCGGGGCAGAGCGCGCGCTTCCAGCTGCCGTTCGTGCCGCTCGGCATCGTGCCGGAGTTCGGCTCGACGTTCCTGCTGCCGCTGCTCGCGGGCTACCAGCGCGCGGCCGCGCTGCTCTTGCTCGGCGAGCCGTTCACTGCGGAAAAGGCGCGCGAGGTCGGCATGGTGAACGAAGTGCTGCCCGACGGCGAAGTCCTGCCGCGCGCCGAGCGCGTCGCGGCGGCGCTCGCGGCGCTGCCGCCGGAATCGATCCGGCTCACCAAGCAGCTCCTCAAGAAGACGCACGCCGGGGCGATCGACGCCCACATGGCGGAGGAGGCGCGCATCTTCGCCGAGCGGCTCGCCTCGCCGGAGGCCAAAGCCGCGATGAGCGCCTTCCTCGCCAAGGCCAAGCGCCCGGGATAGCGTGCTTCGACGCGCGTCGAGCGTAGTCGCGCTCTTTCTCGCCGCCGCTTCAGCGGCGCACGCCGATCTGTATCGCTGGGTCGATCCGGAGAGCGGCTCCGTGAGGCTCTCGACGCTGCCGCCGTCGGACCCGCGCGTCAGCGCCGAGGTCGTCCCCTACCGTGGCGCTGCGCCGCTGCGCAAGCGGCCCGCTGCAGCGACCGAGCAGGACGCTTCCGTTCCCGCACTTGAGGCGCAGCTGCGCCAAGTCTCTTTGCAGCTCGGCGCGGCGACGCCGCAGGATCTCGCCAACGGCGGCGGGGCCGTGCGGCAGCAGCTCATCAGCTATGAGGCGCTGCGTGCGCAGCTCGACCGTCTCGATCCGGCGGGCGCCCAGCGCCGCGCCGCCGAGGCCACAAGCCTGATTGCGCATCTGCGGCAGAAATGAGGAGCATCCGCGAGCTCGAGAGCCGTGTCGGCGAGGAAGTGGGCGTCTCGCCATGGGTCGAGATCACGCAGGAGCGCATCGACAGCTTCGCGCGCGCCATCGAGGACTTCCAGTGGATTCACGTCGATGCGGCACGCGCGAAGAATTCACCCTTCGGCAGCACGATCGCGCACGGCTTTCTCACGCTGTCGCTGCTCTCCCACCTCTCGGAGTCCACGTTCTCTTTCAGCGACCGCAAGATGGGCGTCAACTACGGCCTGAACCGCGTGCGCTTCACCTCGCCCGTCCCGGTCGGCTCGCGCGTGCGCGGGCGCTTCACGGTTTCCAAGTTTGAAAAAATCGAAGCCGACGGCGTCCAGGTCACCTGGAGCGTGGTGATCGAGCGCGACGGTGCCGCGAAGCCCGCGCTTGTCGCCGAATGGATCGGGCGCCACTACTACTGAGCTTATGAGCCAACGCTGGAAGCAACGCCCGCCGGGATCCAACTGGGGCGAGTTCGGCCCCGACGACCAGCGTGGGCGCATGAACTGGGTGACGCCAGAAAAGGTGCTGCAGGGCGTCGCCGAAGTGAAGGAGGGCATCACCTTCTGCTGCTCGCTGCCGCTCGACTATCCCGGCGGCCAGGTGCTCAACCCGCGGCGCGCGCCGCCGCGCCTCGCGGCCACGTCGCGCGACGGCAAGCAGTTCTTCTGCCGGCCGCTCGTCGAGTACAACGACAACCTGACCGACGTGATCTGCGACGACCAGGTGCTGATGGCACTGCAGTATTCGACGCAATGGGACTCGTTCGCGCACGTCGGCAGCCGCTTCGACGCCGACGGCGACGGCCGGCCGGAGCTCGTCTTCTACAACGGCTTCCGCGCGGGCGAGCACGTCGTGCCGGCGCCGGAGCGCAACGGCGAGGGCTGGGAGCGCTTCGAGGGCACCGAGGCAAAAGCGCTCGGCATCCAGAACCTCGCCGAGCACGGCGTGCAGGGCCGCGGCGTGCTCATCGACCTGCATCACCATTTCGGACGCAAGCGCCAGGCGGTCGGCTATGACGAGCTCATGCGCGTGCTGCAACAGGACCGTGTCACGGTCGAGCGCGGCGACATGGTCTGCCTATACACGGGCTTCGCCGACGTGCTGCTCGAGATGAGGAAGAACCCCGATCCCAAGCTCGTCAACGAGACCTGCACTGGCCTTAACGGGCGCGATGAGAAGTTGCTGCAATGGATCAGCGACTCAGGCCTGGTATGTCTGCTCGCCGACAACTACGCGGTTGAGCTCATCCAGGGCGGCCTCACCGATCCGCTGCCGCGCAGGCAGCCGTGGTTGCCCTTGCATGAGCACTGCCTCTTCAAGAACGGCATCCACCTCGGAGAGATGTTCTACTTCACCGAGCTCGCGCGCTGGCTGCGTGCGCACCAGCGCAATCGCTTCCTCTTCACCGCGCCGCCGCTGCGCCTGCCCGGCGCGGTCGGCTCGCCCGCGACGCCCATCGCCACGGTCTGAGCGCGTACGACTACATCATCGTCGGCGCGGGCTCGGCCGGCTGCGTGCTCGCCAACCGCCTCACCGAGGATGGGCGCACGCGCGTGCTCCTCATCGAGGCGGGGCCGCGCGACACGCACTTCTGGATCCACGTCCCGCTCGGCTACGGCAAGCTCTTCACCAAGAGCGAGATCAACTGGGGCTACGAGTCCGAGCCCGAGCCCGCGCTCGGCGGCCGGCGCATCTTCACACCGCGCGGCAAGGTGCTCGGCGGTTCCTCTTCCATCAACGGCCTCGTCTACATCCGCGGCCAGCCCGAGGACTACGATGGCTGGCGCGCTCCCGGCTGGAACTTCGCGGCGCTGCTGCCCTACTTCAAGAAAGCCGAGAATCAGTCGCGCGGTGCCGATGCCTGGCATGGTGTCGGCGGGCCGCTCGAGGTCGGCGATCTCGAGCGGCACGAGCTCTGCGATGCCTTCATCGATGCGGCCGCTGCGATCGGCGTGCCGCGCAATCCGGACTTCAACGGCGCATCGCAGGAGGGCACCGGCTATTACCAGGCGACGACCCGCCGCGGCCGGCGTTGCAGCAGCGCGACCGCTTATCTGCGGCCGGCGGAGAAAAGGCCGAATTTGCGCGTCATCGTCGATACGCTCGCCACGGGGGTCGTCTTCGACGCACGCCGCGCCATCGGCGTGCGCACGCCAACCGAGACTTTCAGCGCGCGGCGCGAAGTCGTCCTTGCCGGCGGCGCCTTCAATTCGCCGCAGCTGCTGCAGCTCTCCGGCGTCGGTCCGGCGGCGCTATTGCAGCGGCTCGGCATCCCGGTAGTGGCCGATCTGCCGGTCGGCGAAGGCCTGCAGGATCACTTCTACGTGCGCACCTTCTGGCGCTGCTGCAAGCCGCTCACGCTGAACGACGCCATGGCGTCGTGGCTCGGGCGCGCAAGGATCGGCGCGCAATATCTCCTGCGCCGGCAAGGGCCGCTCACCATCGCCGCCGGCTATGCCGCGGCGTTCGTGCGCACGCGGCCGCAGCTCAAGCGGCCCGATGCGCAGATCTACTTCATCAATTTCTCGACCGCGAAGCGCGGCGGCGTGCTGCACACGTTCTCCGGCTTTACCTGCTCGGTGTCGCAGCTGCAGGTCGAGTCGCGCGGCAGCGTGGCCATCCGCTCGCGCGACGCGTACGAGGCGCCGGCGATCCGTTACAACTATCTCGCGACTGAGAACGACCGCCGCGTGATGGTCGATGGCGTCAAGTTCGTGCGCCGTATCGCCCGCACGGCGCCGCTTCGCGAGTATGTCGTCGGCGAGGAGCTGCCGGGCGCGAAGGTGCAGAGCGACGAAGATCTGCTCGCGTTCGTGCGCCAGTACGGCGAGACGGTCTTCCACCCGACTTCGACCTGCAGCATGGGCGCGGTCGTCGACGAGCGGCTGCGCGTGCGCGGCATCGGCGGCCTGCGCGTCATCGATGCTTCGGTGATGCCAAGCGTGCCGTCGGGGAATATCAACGCCGCGGTGATCGCGATCGCCGAGAAAGGCGCCGAGCTCGTCAAGCGGGACGCCTCCCTATAATCGGCCGATGTGGGGAGCGCTCATCGCATTGCTGCTGATCGTGCTCGGCGCACTGCTCTGGGCCGATAGCCTGAAGGCGCGCGAGCGGGCGGTGCGGGCCGGGCGCTCGGCGTGCGCGCGCTACGAGCTCCAGTTCCTCGACGACACGGTGGCCTTCGCGCGCATGCGCTTGGCGCGTGACGAAGGCGGCCAGCTCAAGATCGCGCGCACCTACACGTTCGAGTTCTCCGACACCGGCAACAATCGCCGCCATGGCGCCATCGTCATGCTCGGCGGCGACGTGGCCGACATGCATCTGGAACCCTACAGGATGCAATGAGCGAACGCTGGCTCACCGGCACGGTGATCGAGAACCGCCACTGGACGCAGACGCTGTTCTCCCTGCGCGTGCAGGGGGCGGCGCTCAGTTTCCAAGCCGGCCAGTTCGTGCGCATTGCGCTCGATATTGACGGCCAGCGCGTGGCGCGCGCCTTCTCCTTCGTCAACCCGCCGGACGAGGCGGTGCTCGAGTTCTACGGCGTCATCGTGCCGGAAGGGCCGCTGTCGCCGCGCCTGGCGAAACTGAAGCTCGGCGACGCCCTCTACGTAGCGCATAACCCCGCCGGCTTTCTGGTGCTCTCGGAGGTGCCGGACGTCGAGACGCTGTGGCTTATTTCCACCGGCACCGGGCTCGCCCCCTTCCTCTCCATATTGCGCACCGAGACGCCATGGCGGCGCTTTCGCAACGTGGTGGTGGTGCACGCGGCACGGTATGCGCACGAGCTCACCTATCGCGACGTCATCCGGCAGACGAAGGCGCGCTACGTCAGCTTCGTCAGCCGCGAGAACGCGGCCGGGTCGCTTGCAGGTCGGATTCCAGCCGCCATCGCCGACGGCCGCCTCGAGCGGGCGGCGGGTCTCAGCCTGGCGCCAGAAACGGCCCATGTGATGCTTTGCGGCAATCCGCAGATGCTGCGCGACGCGACGGCGGCGCTCATCGCGCGCGGGATGCGCAAGCACCGGCGCCGAACGCCCGGCCACATCACGGTCGAGAGCTTCTGGTAAAGCGGGCTTGCACATTTTTGCTGCTGCTGGCGCTCGCAGGCTGCAGCACCACGCGCCTCGTCTACGACCACGCGGATATCTACCTGCATTGGCGCGCCACGCATTACGTGGAGCTCGACGATGCGGCACGCACGGAACTCGATCAGCGTATCGGTGCGTTTCTCGCGTGGCATCGTTCACAGGCGCTGCCAAAGTACGCGCAGATTCTCGACGAAGCGAGGCGTCGCTTCGAGCGGCGGCTGCAACCGGCGGACCTTGTTTGGGGGTACGATTCCGTCATCGCGCGGGCGCAGGAGGGATTGCGCGCGGCGGCCGAGCGCATCGCGCCGCTGCTCGATCGCTTGACGGCGCAGCAGATCGCGCAGCTCGAGCGGCGCCTGGGCGAAGACAACCGCAGGTTCGAGAGGGAGAATCTGCGCGGCGGCGAGCGGGAGCGCCGCCGGCGGCGCACCGAGCGCAACGTCGAGCGACTGGAGGACTGGGTGGGGAAACTGTCCCAAGCGCAGCTGGAGCGCGTAGCACAGTACTCGGAGCGCTCGCCGCTGCTCGACGAGCTGCGCGAGCGCGACCACAAGCGCCTGCAGGCCGAGTTCCTCGCCATCGTGCGCGCGCGCGAAGCGAAGAAGCGACTGCCCGATTACGCCGCCAACTGGGAGCGCGGACGCGAGAGCGCCTACGTGACGGCGCTCGAAGCGGCGCGGCGCGAATACTTCGCGATGGCGCTCGACATCGAGCGCAGCCTCACGCCCGAGCAGAGGAGGCGCGCGGCCGCCGAGCTCAGCCGCTACGCCGAGGATTTCCGCGCGCTCGCGCGCGCCGCGAGATGAGCGAGCCCGCGTCGCGCCGCGATCTGGGCGAGGCGCTCGCCGGCCTGCGCCGCGACCCCGACGCTCCCGGTCCGGCGGCGCGCGCGAACTACAGCCAGCTCGAGTACGAGGCGCTCCTCGCCAACGCCTCGATCGGCATCGCCTTCACGCGCGAGCGGCGCTTCGTCCTCACCAACCCGAAGTTCGCCGAGATGTTCGGCTACGGCGCGCACGAGCTGGTCGGGCAACCGGGAGACGTCGTCTATGCGAGCCGCGAAAGCTACGCCGCGCTCGGGCAGATCGCGGTGCCGACCCTCTCGGCGGGCCGGCAGCTCGACGTCGAATGGGAGATGCGCCGCAAGGACGGCTCCGCCGTCCTTTGCCGCCTGATCGCCAAGGCGATCGACCCGCTGAATACGCAAAGCGGGACGGTCTGGATCGTCGAGGACATTACCGAGCGCCGGCGCCAGGCCGACGAGCTCGCGCGCCTGCTGCGCGAACAGGAGGCGATCCTCGGCACCGCCTCGATCGGCATCGTCTTCGTCAAGCAGCGCAGGATCGTGCGCTGCAACCGGCGCTACGAGGAGATGTACGGCTACGGGCCGGGCGAGATGGACGGGCAGCCGACGAGCATCCTTTATCCCGGACGCGCCGGCTACGAGCAGAAAGGGGACGTCTACGAGACCCTTGCGCGCGGCGAGACTTCGCGCCGCGTGGAGCTGCGGCGGCGCAAGGACGGCAGCACGTTCTGGAATCGCGCTGACGGTCGCGCCGTCGATGCACAGGACCCGCACAAGGGCTCGGTCTGGATTGTCGAGGACATCACCGAGGCGCGGCGCGCCGAGGAGGAGCTGCAGCGGGTCCTCGCCGAGCAGCAGGCGCTCCTCAACAACGTAGTGGTCGGCATCCAGTTCACGCGCGAGCGCAAGACCGTGCGCTGCAACCGGCGCTTCGAGGAGATGTTCGGCTATGCGCCGGGCACGGCGGTGGGCGCGCCGACGCGCGACTGCTACTTCACCGACCAGGAATACGAAGAGGTCGCCTCGACTTACGCTGAGCTCGACCAGGGGCGCACGCACGCGCGCGAGGCCTGGGTGCGCCGCCAGGACGGCTCCGGATTCTGGTGCCGCATCAGCGGCAGGGCGGTCTCGCCCGGCGACGCGGCGAAAGGCTATGTCTGGCTGCTCGAGGACATCAGCGAGCGCAAGCGCGCCGATTACGCGCTGCACCGCCTGCTGCGCGAGCAGGACGCGCTGCTCGAAAACGCGCTCGCCGGCATCATCTTCGTGAAAGAGCGTTGCGTCGTGCGCTCCAACCGCCGCTTCGAGGAGATCTTCGGCTACGAGCCGGGCGAGCTCCTCAACCAGTCGACGCGCTTCATGTTCAGGAGCGATGCCGAGTTCGAGGCGGGCGGCGAGGGCGTCTACGAGGCCGTCTGGCGCGGGCAGACGCAGCAGCTGCGCCGCGAGCACGTGAAGAAGGACGGCAGCCTCATCTGGTGCTCGATCAGCGGCCGCGCCGTCCAGCCGGGCGATCCAACGCAGGGCTCGGTGTGGCTCTTCGAGGACATCACGCGCCAGCACGAGGCCGAGGAGAAGATCGAGCGCGCCCTCGCCGAGCAGGAGCTGATCCTCGACAACGCGATGGTCGGCATCGCCTTCGTGCGCGACCGCACGATCCAGCGCTGCAACCGCTTCCTCGAGGAGATGGTGGGCGCCGGGCCGGGCGAGCTCGTCGGCGAGAGCTCCGAGACGCTCTTCGCCGAGCGCGACGACTGGCTGCGCGCCGGCTCGCTCGCCTACATGACCACGGCGCCGGGCGAGACGCACGACGCGGAATGGCGCTTCAAGCGCCGCGACGGCACGGATTTCCGCTGCCGCACGCGCGGCCGGCGCATCGACGTCGGCGACGAGATCCAGGAATGGATCTGGAGCTTCGAGGATGTGACGCTCGAGCGCGAGGCGGACCAGCGCCTGCAGCGTGCGCTCGCCGAGCAGGAGCTGATCCTCGACAACGCGACCGTCGGCATCTCGTTCGTGCGCAACCGCACCTACCAGCGCTGCAATGCGCGCTTCGAGCAGATGTTCGGCTACGGGCCAGGCGAGCTCATCGGCCAGAGCACGCGCGGCATCTATGTCTCGCCCGAGGACCACGAGCGCGACGCGGCCTGGTACGACGAGATGCGCGAGGGCCGCGCGGTCACCGCCGAGCGACAGTACCGCCGCAAGGACGGCAGCCTTTTCTGGTGCAAGCTCGTCGGCAAGGCGATCGACCGGGCGCATCCGCGCGCCGGGTCGATCTGGATCTACGACGACGTGACGCCCGAGCACGAGGCGCGCGAGTCCCTGCAGGCCTCGCGCGATGCGCTCGAGCGCGCCGTGGGCGAGCGCACCGCCGAGCTCGAGGAGGCGAAGGCGCGCGCGCAGCATCTCGCGGACCACGACGCGCTAACCGGGCTCCCCAACCGCCGCCTGCTCGAAGACCGGCTACGCCAGGCGCTCGCCCTCAGCCATCGCAACCGCAAGCAGACCGCGGTGATGTTCATCGACCTCGACCGCTTCAAGCCGATCAACGATTCGCTGGGCCACGCCGTGGGCGATGTGCTCCTGCGCGAGGTGTCGCAGCGTCTGGTGAACCAGCTGCGCGAGGGCGACACCATCTGCCGCATCGGCGGCGACGAGTTCGTCGTGGTCTTGCCGGAAGTGAAGCGCTCATCGGATGTCGCGCAGGTCGCGCAGAAGGTGATCGAGCAGGTCTCCTATCCGGTGACGATCGAGGAGCGCGAGCTCGCCGTGACCTGCTCGGTCGGCATCGCCGTCTTTCCCGATGACGGACGCGATGCCGAGACGCTAATCCGCAACGCCGACGCGGCGATGTACCACGCGAAGGAGCTCGGCCGCGCCAGCTACCAGTTCTTCACCGAGCAGATGAACCAGGCGGCCTCGCGCCGCCTCGCGCTCGAGACCGACCTGCGGCGCGCGCTCGGACGCGACGAGCTGCGCGTGCACTACCAGCGCATCGTCGAAGGGAAAAGCGGACGCGTTACCGGACACGAGGCGCTCGTGCGCTGGCAGCATCCGCAGCGCGGCCTCGTGCCGCCGGCGGAATTCATCCAGATCGCCGAGGAGTCGGGACTCATTTTGCGCATCGGCGAATGGGTGCTGCGCGAGGCGTGCCGCTGGGGCGTTTTCATCGGCGCGGAGCGCGGCCTGCAGGTGTCCGTCAACCTTTCGCCGCGCCAGTTCAACGATCCCAAGCTCGCGCAGATGGTCGCGCATGCGCTGAAGGAGACCGGCCTGCCGGCCGAGCTCCTCGAGCTCGAGATCACCGAGACCCTCGCCATGCAGCACACCGACGTGACGCTCACCACGCTCAAGCGCCTGAAAAAGCTCGGCGTGTCGATCGCCATCGACGACTTCGGCACCGGCTATTCCAGCCTCGCCTATCTGCGCCGCTTCCCGGTCGACAAGATCAAGATCGACCGCATCTTCGTCGCCGACGCGCCCGATGACCGCGAGCAGGGCGCGATCGTCTCGGCGATCGTCGC